>Ga0209487_1000094_pt1 | contig 83026 bp, 61 predicted proteins | sample Poulit2012_FD_187524 | JGI IMG/M metagenome (GOLD analysis project Ga0209487, IMG submission 187524) | Agricultural soil microbial communities from Georgia to study Nitrogen management - Poultry litter 2012 (SPAdes) (version 2) | ecosystem: Environmental > Terrestrial > Soil > Agricultural land...
CAGGTATGAAGAAGTGGTCGAGCCCCTCCCAATAGTCGGTGATTATCGGTGTCGCGCAGGCAGCTGCCTCGAAGAGCCGGACACTAGGCGAGTACCCCGCCTCGACCATAGCCCTCCTGGTCAGGTTCAGAGTGAACCTCTGCGCACTATAAAACTCCCGGTGCCTCTCTGGGGCGAGGTGCACGATCCTCTCGAGGTTGGGTGGCCACTCGATCGTCTCTGGGTACTGTGGACCCGCGACGACGAAGGGTGAGCCCGGCGTCATCCGCGCGACATCTAGTAGGAGCGCCTCGAGTGCAGGGAGGCGGTCTTCGCTATACGTGCCCATATACCCGAGTTCCCAGCGGTGATCGATCGGCTCGGGGTAGTGCACTAGAGGATCGGCTGAGCAGTAGAGGGGGCGTGCGGCCTGCGCCCCGAATTCCGACTCGATCCTATCTAGGATCGGGCCACCGGTGAAGGAGAGATAGAGGTCGTACCTTGGGACGAGCGACCTCGAGATGTACTCGGTCTCATCGCCCTCCAGTCGGGCGAGAGTGATCGGTGTATCGATATCGTAGAAGGCGGTCAGACCGCGCGCAGATCGAGTGACCCACTCCCCTATCGCGATCCCCTCGGGCACATACGAACCGACGATCACGAGATCCGCGCCCCGGATCTCCGTCCCGTACCGGTCCCAGAGGTCGTCGAGCCCATTATAGAGTCCGAGTCGACACCAGGGCGGACGCGGCAGGTCCCGGTTCTGGGCGTACCAGGGCTGATCACGCTCCAGGAAGAGGACCTCGTGTCCCCTCTCACTCAGCCCCCTTATCAGTCCCCGATAGGTCGTCGCATGCCCATTCCCCCACGACGAGGTGATAGAGAGTCCCAGGACCACTACGCGTAGACCAGCTCCCGCCGACGTCATCTCCATCAGACCCTCACCCCCCTCCAAAGGTGACCGAGTGAGAGATCGAGTTCGGCCTCTACCGCTAATGCCCTCTGGTCATAGGTATGCTCAGCGAGGACCCGAGCGCGCGCCGCCGCACCGATCTCACCAGCCTCCGACGCACTCAGCGCCTCGAGGTGCGCACTGACCTCGGCACCAGAGCTCGCGGTGAGGACCTCTCTACCCGGTTCGAGGAACTCCTCGAGGCCAGGCCACGAATCGGAGATGATACACGCCCCCGCACCAGCGGCCTCGAAGATACGGGTCGGAGGCGAGTGTCCGATCCGGGCCATACTAGAACGATTTATATTCAGAACCGCGAGTGAGGATGAATTGAAATGGTTGTGTGCACCAGTATAGATATGACCGAGATAACGAACATTCGATGGGAGCGCACGCTCGTCCCATCCACTACCACCGAGTACGAACTCCCGGAGCGGAAGACCCTCTGCCACACCCAAGAAGAACTCTTCCACCCGTGCCTCCCGGTCCGGGAGCCGGTTGCCCAGGAACCCTAGCACCCCCTCATACTCGGGGTCGGGTTCGACCGGAAAATGTGTATTCGGGTCGAGCGCATTGTAGATCGGGACCGTCCTCCGCGCGCCGAGGGCTGAGTACGACTCGACGACGGGCGCACCACCACCATAGGTCAGGACGAGGTCGTAGTCTGGGATCGCCCGTCGGAAGGGGTCTTCCCTATCACCCTCAACTCGCTCGAGGGTCGCCGGGGCATCGACATCCCAGAAGATGACGCCTACACCTGGCCTCTTCAGGCTGAGTACCTCCCTCTCGAGGTATTGGTCGAAGACACCGACGCCACTAGCCTTGACGACGAGGTCGGCTTGCGCAGCGTCCTCCAACGCCGCATCGACCCCATCGAACCCCTCGGCCGAGTAGACGACGACTCGTGCCCACTCTGGGTCGGGTATATCCCGATGCTCTTGTCGGCCGTAGGCATCGGGCTCATAGAAGGTGATCTGGTGCCCCCTCTCGGCAAGGGCACCGAGGATCCCACGGTAGTAGGTTGCCGCCCCATTCCAGTACGCTGAGACGAGGCTCGAACCGAAGAATGCTATCTCTACCCCGCCCTGCATGATCTCACCCTTCATGATGCCAGCACTCTCTCCTTCCCAACCCCTTCGAGTTCTTCGTAGATCGCGATCAGCTCTGCGACCCGGTGTGCGCAGGTATGTCGTTCCAGGACCCTCTGCAGCCCACTCGTCGCTATCTCCTCGCTCAACCCCTCATCGAGTAGGAGTGCGCGGAGGTGGCTCTGCATCTCGATCCCGTCCCGTGCGATGAGGAAGTCCTCGCCTGGTCGGAAGAGCCCCTCGCTATCCTCCCAGGGCGCGGTCACGAGGGGGATCCCGCAGGCGAGTGCCTCTAAGACGCGGATCGTAGGGATACCGACGAGTCGCTCCCTATAAGGACGGCGCGGGATATGGACCGTCGCCCGGTACCGACCAAAGACCGAGGGGACCTCGTAGTTCGGGAGCCATCCCGCATATCCGATCCCCGCCCCGGCGAGGGCACGTCGTCCCGCTGGGGGGTACCTGACCCCATAGACTCGGGCCCTGAGCTGGAGCGCTCGGACCGGCTCGACGAGGAATTCATAGAGCTCCGTCGTCCTCTCCTCATCCCCCCAATTCCCGATCCAGACGAGGTCGCCCACCTGGTCCCTGACTCGCATAGGTCGGAAGAGGCTCGTGTCGGCCGCCTCATGCCAACACCAGACCCTCTCCGCCCATCCCCTCTCCCGGTATACCTCGCAGAGGGACTCACCGAAGGCGAGGACCCCGTCGTACTCACTCAGGTCATAGCGCGCCATCGCCTCGGGATCGGTGACCGCGCGGTGGTGCGTATCGTGGAAGAGGAGCCGATAGCCGCGTGATTCGGTCCGGTGCGCGCCGATACGTTCTACGAGTTCGGGCTCATTCCACTCGTGGACGATCACGAGGTCAGCTCCATCGAGGGCTCGGTCGAGGTCGAGCCGGGCAGGGTCATAGAGACGGCTCTCTAGGTGTGGGAAGAGGGCATGGAACCGACGGACCGGCTCCTCCCCCCTCTCGCGTCGGAGCTGCTCGAGGCTCCACCCATCAGCGGGCTCGTAGATCCTGACCTCATGGCCCCTGACCTGGAGCTCACGAGCGATCCCGCGCAACATATGCGCGTTCCCATGGTTCCAGTCGGAGATGACCGAATGATAGAAGAGGATCACGCGCATGAGATCTCCCGCACATCCGTACGTTGCGCCCACCTCCTCCCCGCCTCGGTATAGGCGGCACGGTACCTCCTTCCGAGCCTCTCACTCGAGTACTCGAGAGCACGCTCGCGGGCGAGTGCTGCTAGACGACGACGGAATGTATCGTCATCGATCAGTACCTCGAGTGCCTCCCGCAAGGGCTCGTGCTCGCCGGGTGGGACGAAGAGCGCGGCATCACCCCAGACCTCCCTCAGGCTCGGGATATCGCCGAGGACGAGGGCACACCCCGCAAGCCCCGCCTCGAGGGCCGAGAGCCCAAAGGGCTCATAGTGAGCGGGGTGCGCATAGATCGAAGCCCGGCCCACCCACTCGGCGATGCCCCGTGCCGGGAGCCGACCCAGGAGCTGTGCACCCTTTGCTCCCATCCTCTCTGTGTCGGGACCAACTATACCGATCGTGCGGGCCACTCCCTCTCCTACCACCTCGTCTCTGTCCTCTCCCTCTCGTGCGTCGGTCGCACCCGCGAGGTAGACCGGCCACGCGAGTCCGGCGGCGAGCTCAGCGAGGAGGTCGAGCCCCTTCGCCTCGTCCCAGAGCCGGCCCGCCCCGAAGATCAGCTGCTCCTTCCCCCTCGGCTCGAAGTGGGCGGGGTCCCTCCCATTCGGGATCACCCAACTCGCCTCGATCGGCCCATAGAACTCGATCAGTGAGCCGAGCATCGTGGCCGTCGGCGCGATTACGAGGTCAGCCCCTTTGATCCCCTCCCTCACGGCCCTCCGGTACCCATCCCACGAATTCGGCGCCGGACCGTCCCTGACCGCCCGCCACCAGGAGAGGACACAGGAGTGCCCGACGACGATGACCGGGCACCCCCACTCCAGCGCACCATGCACATATCCATTGAGGTGCACTAGGTCAGGCCCCACCCGATCGGCGATCCCGAGGAGCCACTCCCCTGCCCTCTCGAGGTCGGCCCAAGGCTCATCCATCCACTCCAACCTGAACTCACTCTCGTAGAGCTCGACATTCCCTAGTGCACCGAGCTCGACGCGCTGGTCATCTCTCAGGCGTCTCCCCATTAATTCCAGACACCGCCCACGGTATCGGCAGTCATCAAGATCTTCATCGTCTGTAGATCCTATCCAATGTCCGCCCGACCTCGACCATTACCTCGATCCCAGGGTCATATCCCGCCCCCCTGGCCAATGCCTCGACCCACGCTCCGATCGCCCGTCCACCCCAACGGTCAGGGGGCTCTACGAGGAGACGTCGTCTAGTCCCTTCGTATACCTCAGCGCTGAAATCATAGAAGGAGCCCCCCACATTCTTGAATGAGGCGCCCCCTGCACTCCCATAGAAGGAGGCCTCTATCACCGCATCCCGACCCGCTGGCAGCCGCCACGAGGTCGCGAGCCGGACTATCGCACCACCCTCCAACCTCAGTTGTGCGATGGCGTAATCCTCGACCATATCCCCTAGCAGCTCACTCGCGACCCCAACGACCCGCTCACCCTCTAGGACCCAGAGAGCGAGATCGATCAGATGGATCCCGAGATCGATCATGCACCCACCACCGGCGAGTGCGGGGTCATAGAACCAGGGCTTATCGGGCCCATACGCATTGTGGAAGACGAGCTCGACCGCATAGACCTCACCGAGCGCGCCACCCTGGACCAGCTCACGGACCGCGCGCATACCCTCTGTATACCGGTACGAGAGATCGACACCGAGTAGGAGATCACTGCGTCGGGCACGGTCTACCAACTCCCTCACCTCGATCTCGGTCCGGCCCAGGGGCTTCTGACAGAAGACGGCACACCCCGCATCGAGGGCGGTCGCGACCTGCTCGGGGTGCAGGGCGCTAGGGGTTGCGATCACGACGCCATCTACCCCGAGTTCGAGGAGCTCATCGAGTGAACCGACCCCGACCGCGCCGGGCACGAGTTCGAGGGCCGTCTCGAGGGCAGAGACCTCCCGGTCAGCGATCCCGACGACAGTCCCTAGACCAGCCTCGACGACCGCGGCCAACCGGTCCCGTCCGATCCACCCGACCCCGAGGAACCCTAGTCGCGGAGATACGCCGGCTGGTGTACGCCGCCCGCGCGTCCTCGTCCCTGCCGGCCCACCCGCAAGCCCCCCGCTCATACTAGGACCAGAGCCTTCAAGAACCCCTCGGGCCTCTCCTCGACCGCCTCGAGTGCGTGGTCCAACTCATCGAGCTCGAAGGTGTGTGTGAAGAGGGGCCAGGGATCGAGTTGACCAGCGAGGATCGCAGCGATCGCGGTGCGCATCCCCTCGAGGTAGACCGCGGGCTCGCGTTCGTGCGCATTGATCACATCGAGACCGCGCCAGTTCCAGAGCTGCATATCGACCCGACGGTCACCATCCTGGTGATATCCCGCGATCACCTCTGCACCCACACTCGCCGCGAGACTCGTCAGGACCGCTCCGAGGAACCCGATCCCAACGATCGCGACCCTCTGGCCCGCAACGATCCCGCTCCGTCTGAAGACATTCATCGCACACCCCAACGCCTCGCCGGGGAAGGGCCGCCCCACGAGCTCGTCGGGTAGGAGGACTACAGAGTCGGACGACGCGATATCGTACTCCGCATAGGCCCGGCTAGAGAGGAAGGCGACTCGCTCCCCGACCTCGAGCCCCCTGACCCCCTCCCCTACCGCATCGATCCGACCCCAGCCCTCATGGCCTGGTGCGCCGGCGGGCAGAGGGTAATCGAACCATGACCGCCCCTCCCAGACGGGGAGATTCGAGGCACAGACGCCGCACCCCTCGAGCCTGATCCTGACCTCCCCTGGCCCCGGCTCTGGAACCTCGACCCCCATGACCCTCACACCGCGCGCCCCCTCGAGGACCGCCGCACGCATCCCCATCCCACTAGAGATCATCCGATCCGAGCTCATCCGACCCATCGAGGACGAGGAGGAAGGCATCGACGAGGTCACCGACATAGAGGGTATCCCGGACCTGATGTCCATCCCCATATAGAGTGATCGACTCACCATCGAGCGCACGGATCAGGAAGTGCGCGATCCAGCCCTGGTCCTCGGTCCCGAACTGGTGCGGACCATAGATACAACTCATCCTGAAGACGACGGTCGGAAGCCCATAACTCCGCGCATAATCGAGGACATACTGCTCCGCCGCACCCTTCGAACAGCCATAGGGGCTATGCAACTCGATCGGCCGATCCTCCGAGACGCCAGCAGACCGGTACCCCGGGTCGACCGGCTCATAACGCGAGCCAGTACGGGAGAGCTCGAGGTCTGTCAGACCACCATAGACCTTGTTCGTCGAGGTGAAGAGTATGGGCTCCGCACCACCGCGCGCCCGGATCGCCTCGAGGAGGTTCAGCGTGCCCCACGCATTGACCTCGAAATCTCGGACCGGATCGGCGAGACTCGTCGTGACCGCGACCTGAGCAGCGAGGTGGTAGACCGCGTCGACCCCGACCAACGAGCGCCGGACGACCTCTCGATCCCGGAGATCGCCATAGATGAACTCGACCTCAGGGGATAGGTAGGCCGGTGGACTCGAGCCAGAACTATGGACCTGCGGCGAGAGATCATCCAGGACCCGGACCCTGTAGCCCGAGGCCAGTAGGAGGTCCGCTAGATGCGAACCGATGAAACCTGCACCACCTGTGATCAGGACCTGCTGACTCAACCCCCACCTCCCCTCTGAGAATCTGTGGCGTGCCGGTGGGAGCAATATCTGTGCCCTACCACCTGCTCCCCGATATGAGGGATCGCCGATAGAGGGGTGGTTGAGAAGGGTATCAGTAGCTTATATTTGAAGTTTACAGAAGATTTTGACCTATTACCCACCCGTACGATCGATGAGCGACGCGAAGCGGACCAACTACGAGCCGGGACGTATCGAGGAGAAGTGGCAGACGCGCTGGGAGGAGGAGGGCACGAACTCCTTCACTCGCGCGGAACTCCTCGAGGCCGAGCGACCCTTCTACAATCTGATGATGTTTCCCTACCCCTCCGCAGAGGGACTACATGTCGGGAACATCTACGCCTTCACCGGCGCCGATGTCTATGGTCGCTATCGCCGACTCCTCGGCGACCAGGTCTTCGAGCCTATCGGGTTCGATGCCTTCGGGATCCACTCGGAGAACTTCGCACTCCAGATCGGCTCGCACCCGATGGAGCTGATCCCCAATAGTATCGCGAACTTCACGCGCCAACTCCGCCGGACCGGCGCGATGTACGACTGGAACCATACCGTCGATACGACCTCCCCCGAATACTACCGGTGGACACAGTGGCTCTTCCTCAAGCTCTACGAAGCTGGCCTCGCCGAGAAGAAGGAGGCACCGGTCAATTGGTGCCCGGGCTGCCACACCGTCCTCGCCAATGAACAGGTCATCGCGGGTGAGTGTGAGAGGTGTAAGAGTATCGTCGAACAACGGTACCTCTCGCAGTGGTTCTTCAGGATCACTGAGTACGCCGAGCGACTCCTAGAGAATCTATCCTGGATAGATTGGTCAGAAACCACGAAGAGGGCGCAGGAGAACTGGATCGGGAGGAGCGAGGGCACAGAGATCGATTTCCCGATCGCACGCAAACGGGTCGCGCCCGACCGCCACGAGCCCGCACAGCTCCATGCCTCGAAACCGGTGATCAGGGTCTTTACGACCCGAGCCGATACGATCTTCGGCGCGACCTTCATGGTCCTCGCCCCAGAACATCCACTCGTCGATGAGGTCACCACACCCGAACAGAGGGCGCTCGTCGAAGAATACCGGAAGAAGATCGCGACAATGGATGTGGTGACCCGAAAGATCACAGACAAGGAGAAGACAGGGGTCTTCACTGGGGGCCACTGCATCAACCCGGCGACTGGTGAGGAGATCCCGATCTGGATCGCTGACTACGTCCTGATGGAGTACGGGACGGGCGCGATCATGGCGGTCCCAGGGCACGACCAGCGTGACTTCGAGTTCGCTCAGAAGTTCGCCCTCCCGATCAAGCAGGTGATCGCAGAGGAGGAGGACCACGAGGGAGTCCCACTCCACGAAGCGTATGCGGGCGATGGCGTCGTCGTCAACTCGGACCAGTTCAGTGGGATGAACTCCGAGGAGGCGAAGGCCGCAATCACCGAGTGGCTCGAGGAACGGGGCCTCGCGCGCGCGCAGATCAATTATCGGCTACACGATTGGTGTATCTCACGACAGAGGTACTGGGGCCCTCCGATCCCGATCATCTACTGCGATGAATGCGGAACCGTACCAGTCCCCGAGGAGGACCTTCCCGTCATCCTCCCGAATATCGAGGATTATCGGCCCGATGAGAGTGGGGTCAGCCCCCTCGCCCGGGTCGAGGAGTGGTACCGGGTGCCCTGCCCCGAGTGTGGACGAGAGGCTAGGAGGGAGACCGATGTCTCCGATACCTTCCTCGATAGCGCCTGGTACTTCCTCCGCTACCCATCGGCAGACGACGACTCGCAGCCCTTCGACCAGGAGCTCACGAAGAAGTGGCTCCCGGTCGATATGTATATAGGAGGCGAAGAACATGCTGTACTCCACCTATTGTATAGCCGCTTCATCACGATGGTCCTCAAGGACCTCGGCTATATCGATTTCGAAGAGCCTTTCCAGGTCTTCAGGAAGCATGGGCTAATCATCAAGGATGGGGCGAAGATGTCGAAGAGTCGGGGCAATGTGGTGATCCCCGACGAGTATATCTCTCGCTACGGCGCCGATGCCTTCCGGACCTACCTGATGTTCCTCGGACCCTACCAGGAGGGGGGCGACTTCAGAGATGAGGGGCTCCAGGGGCCATACGGCTTCCTCAACCGGATCTGGGAGACGATAGTACCGGTCGAGGAGCTCGGGGACGAGCCGGTCGGGCCCGAGCTCGAACAGAAGCTCCATGCGATGATCGAGAAGGTGACGAATGACCTCGCCGCGCTACACTACAATACGGCGATCGCGGCGATGATGGAGTACCTGAACGCGGTCAGAGAGGGAGGCCGAAGGGCGAATCGCGCAGAGGTCGAACCACTCGTCCCACTGATCGCTCCCTTCGCACCACACCTAGCCGAGGAGCTCTGGGAGAGACTCGGATATGAGGAGAGTATCTTCGTCCCAGCAGAGGAACTCGGCTTCGAGAGAGCCGATGAGGGGAATTGGCCAGCCTTCGACCCCGAAAAGACGACCGTCGATACCATCGAGTTCGTCATCCAGGTCAATGGCAGGGTCCGATCCCGTATCCCAATGCAGAGGGGGATAGGAGAGGATGACGCGCGCGCAGCTGCACTCGCCGATGAGAATGTCCAACGCTTCATCGATGGGAAAGAGGTGAAGAAGGCGATCTTCGTCCCAGATAGACTGATCAACCTGGTCGTCGGTTGAAACCTGGTGGGCGGCGGGGAGCGGGGTCGGGTCGAGGACTGAGCACCCATACCTCCGCAGAGAACCGAAACTCCAAAAAGAGAGGGGTGTATGGATACGATCACGATCTACCTGGCCGGTGAGATACATAGCGATTGGAGAGAGAGGATCCGCGAGGAGCTGACCAAGCGAGACCTCCCAGTCAGATTCGTCGGACCACAAGAGGTCCACGACCGGTCGGATGATATCGGTGAGGCGATCCTCGGTAAGCAGCCAGATGACCGCTACCGAGACCTGATGGGGGCAAGAGCCAATACCCTCCGGACTAGAGTCCTCCTCAGGAAGGCAGACCTCGTCATCGCTTACTTCGGCGAGAAATACAGGCAGTGGAATACCGCGACCGATGCAGGTGCAGCCGTCGCCGCAGGGATACCACTCCTACTCGTGAGGGATGAAGGGCTCATACACCCCTTGAAAGAGCTCGACGCAATGGCTACGATGACCGTCGAGACACTCGAGCAGGCAGCAGAGGCAGTCGCCTACATCTTCGAGTAAGAAAGTCGGAAAAGGGGATTGACACCGAGAGGGAATCCCATTAGGTTATATGTTCTGACAACGTTGACGCGGGGTGGAGCAGTCTGGTAGCTCGCCGGGCTCATAACCCGGAGGCCGTGGGTTCAAATCCCACCCCCGCTACTAACACTCGGACCCGGTCCGAGCCGTTTCGATCCAGGGAGGGAGCCAAAAATGGCTCATTATCCGCAGAGCCGGAAACTCTCGCCAAGAGGCGCCCGGGGCGCCAGAGCGAAGTTCGACCCTTGGACGAAACCCCGGGTGGGAGCTACGAAGCGGTAAGGCCGATCGAGCCAGAACGCAAGTTGCCCGCCCGTGCCGCAATAGCCGGGCGGGCTTTCTATCGAAAGGGCCAGCCAGTAGAGACACCTCGATCTGGTGCGCCGCGGCAGGACTGGAAGAGCGGCCAGGTAGCTCAGTTGGTAGAGCACACGACTGAAAATCGTGGTGTCGGCGGTTCGATTCCGTCCCTGGCCATATTGATAGGTCCGTAGCTCAACTGGTAGAGCACCGGTCTCCAAAACCGGCGGTTGGGGGTTCGAGTCCCTCCGGGCCTGTGACCGGTCGCAAAAGTAGCTCGCGGGCCGGGATTGACAACCTGGGAGCTTTTGATAAGCTTCTTCGTACCTTTGCCCCCATCGTCTAGTGGCCTAGGACGCCGCCCTCTCACGGCGGAAACCGGGGTTCGATTCCCCGTGGGGGTACTGACGACGGCAGGAGTGGCCTGGCCGCACGAGCGGCGGCCCAATGGTTGCCGGCTCGCGTAGCTCAGTGGTAGAGCACTCCCTTGGTAAGGGAGAGGTCATGGGTTCAATCCCCATCGCGAGCTCCATTAAAAGGCCCCCATCGTCTAACGGTTAGGACACCAGTCTTTCAAGCTGGTAGCCGGGGTTCGATTCCCCGTGGGGGCGTAACCTGGTAGGATTTGCGGGAATAGCTCAGTTGGTAGAGCGTCTCCTTGCCAAGGAGAAGGTCGCCGGTTCGATCCCGGTTTCCCGCTCTCGAAAAGAAAAAGGGGCTGTAGCTCAGTTGGTTAGAGTGCCGGTCTGTCACACCGGAGGCCGCGGGTTCAAGTCCCGTCAGCCCCGCTGAGTTGATTGAAAATATGGGTCGAGTCGGGGAGTCCGGTCTCGGACGTGAAGGGAGAGGTAACAGGAGACGGGTTACGGCAGCCGATGCCCGTCACCCGATACCCGTTACCCGATAATCTTGGGGCTGTAGCTCAGCTGGGAGAGCGCCTGAATGGCATTCAGGAGGTCAGGGGTTCGAGCCCCCTCAGCTCCATCGTTCGGCTCGGGTGGCGGAACTGGTAGACGCGCAGGATTCAGGATCCTGTGAGGGCTAACCTCGTGAGGGTTCGAGTCCCTCTCCGAGCATGAGTATCAATGGGACTCGGAGGCGCGTCCCGAGCAACTATAGACGAGCCCACGTGCTGGAATTGGTAGACAGGCTGGTTTGAGGGACCAGTGCCGGCAACGGCGTACAGGTTCGACTCCTGTCGTGGGCATTTTTGACAATTCGTGGTTCTGTGAGGGTGGGGTACCGAAGTGGCTAAACGGGGCAGACTGTAAATCTGCTGGGCTGCGCCCTACGTAGGTTCGAATCCTACCCCCACCATCGATTGGGCGCGTAGCTCAGCTGGCTAGAGCGCTACGTTGACATCGTAGAGGTCAGAGGTTCGAGTCCTCTCGCGCCCATTCACTGAGACCGGGGCTGTAGCTCAGCTGGGAGAGCGCTTCGTTCGCAACGAAGAGGTCAGGGGTTCGAGCCCCCTCAGCTCCATGGCCCCTGCGGGAGGCCGTCGCCACCGTAGCTCAGTGGTAGAGCACTCGATTCGTAATCGAGCGGTCGTCGGTTCAATCCCGACCGGTGGCTCTCTGATGGAACGTCAGATAGGATGGCGGGTATCCCATGTGGCCAGAGGAGCTGGGTCGGGATACTCTCTGGCGCTCGATTTGCACAAAGAGATTCGCGGGAGTAGCTCAGTCGGCAGAGCATCAGCTTCCCAAGCTGAGGGTCGCGGGTTCGATTCCCGTCTCCCGCTCTACAAAACAGATCAGACATTGCCCCTTGGTGTAACTGGCAACACGCCTCACTCTGGATGAGGAGAGTCCTGGTTCGAGCCCAGGAGGGGCAACTACGGCACGCCTCGAACGCGTGCAAGCACGGGAGGGGTGGCCGAGTGGCTTATGGCGGCGCCCTGCTAAGGCGTTGGGTCGGAAGGCCCGCGTGGGTTCGAATCCCACCCCCTCCGCTCTAGGTTGACAGGTGGGAACCAGCCGGCCTATGCGTGCTGGACGGGTGGCCGAGCGGCTGAAGGCGCACGATTGGAAATCGTGTGGGGTGAATAACCCTCGTGGGTTCGAATCCCACCCCGTCCGCTGGGAGACCGGGGAGTAGCTCAGCTTGGTAGAGCACTGCGTTCGGGACGCAGGGGTCGCAGGTTCAAATCCTGTCTCCCCGATTTCGATATCGGTTCGAGGTTCAGAAATCCCGGTAGGGCACTCGCTCTACCGGGATTTTTTTGTCCTCCCCTTGTGGTACCCCACCCTGATCTGCTCCCTGGGTCCAGCTCTTGCCCTCCCCTGCTTGGCCATCTCGTTGGTTAGGTCACACAGGTGGGTGGGTATGGGAATGGAGGAACATGGAGGGGGCGCGGAGGAGGCGCGGTTAGCGAAGGAGCGTACATCGATCAGTGTAGGCGTCGTCTATGATGCGATCCGGACCGAGGGCGAGAAGGAGCTGGCTCGCTCCTCCCGTGCGCTCGCCTGGTCTGGGCTCGCGGCAGGCCTCTCGATGGGATTTTCACTCGTCCTCGATGGCCTCCTCCGACATCACCTTCCTGAGACTAGTTGGCGGCCCCTCGTGAGCACCTTTGGCTATACGGCGGGTTTCTTGATCGTGGTACTCGGCCGCCAGCAGCTCTTCACCGAAAATACTCTGACGGTGATCCTTCCTCTCCTGAATCGGCGTGACCGGACGACGCTCCTCAATGTCCTTCGTCTCTGGTCTGTCGTCCTCATCGCCAACATCATCGGGGCAACGCTCTTCGCCTGGGTCGTCGCGAATGCTGGGGTCTTCGACGCTGCGCAGATGCAGACCCTCGCCGCTGTCGGCTTCGACGCCTTTAGTGGATCCTTCTCCCACAAGCTGATCACCGGGATCTTCGGGGGTTGGCTGATCGCACTGATGGTCTGGCTCCTTCCAAGCGCAGAGATGGGTCGCTTCTGGGTGATCATCTATATCACCTACCTCGTCGGGCTCGGTGGGTTCGCGCATGTGATCGCGGGCTCGGTCGAGGTCCTCTACCTCGTCATGATCGGTCAGATCGGCTGGGTCGACTATCTCCTAGACTTCCTCCTCCCTGCCCTGACCGGGAATATCCTCGGTGGGACCGCCCTCGTCGGACTGCTGAGTCATGCTCAGGTCACCTCCTTCCCAGGGGAGAAACGTCGGAACCCCTTGACAGGTAACGAGTAAGAGAGACAGAACCTAGTATTCCCCAGACGACGATGTCATGCATACTCTCCTACTCCTTGGACTCCTCTTCGGTGGCCTGTCTGACTCCGCGTACGAGTCCGAGGGGTGCCGGATACTCCTCGATGTAGGGGTCTTTCCATCAGACGACGAGGGGCGAGCCGAAGCCGCCTGCACTCGCGCCCGTACACGGTTCAGCGAACTCTTCGGTGACCCAGCGCCAGAAGTGATCATCGTGCTGCAGGACGAGCCCGCTTACAGACTCGGGGTACGAGAGGGCGCGGCCGTCGTCTTCTGGCCTACCAGCGAGGTGATGCGGCCTGCTCTAGATGATGAGGCGGCGATCGAAGAGCACCTGGATGACCAGTGGGAGGAGGTCCTCCCTCACGAGATCGCGCACCTCTTGACCGCAGCACACTTCTTCCCCGACTCGCCTTCGGATCCCGCTGGGGGGTATGGTACTCCCTTCCCCGACTGGCTCGATGAGGCCCTCGCAATCTGGGCGGAGCCGAGGGAGAGTAGGACGCGCCGGGTCGAACAGGTGCTCGAACTCCCCGAGGAGTACCTCGACCTAGGGGCGATCCTCAGGATGGAGCACCCGGCGACTGGTCGCTCGGCCTCTTTCATCGCTCGGGATGGGACCGCCGAGACCGCGGAGTTCAGGCTCTGGGCCTTCTACCCACAGTCGATCGCAGTACTGACCTTCATCTATGAGAATGGAGGGGAGGAGGCAGTACGAGAGCTCACCGAGAGACTCCAGGCTGACCCGAGGGACGACGCTGCACTCCTCGGCCTTCCAGGGCTCCCTGACGAGATGGAAGAGCTCGAGAGAGGGTGGGAGGAGTGGCGCAGAGGGCTTGCAAAAGGGGCTGATTCTCACTAAATTGAGGGTTGCTGATAGTACCCGGAGGCGTAGTCCTAACTGGTAAGGCACCGCACTCGAAATGCGGCGGGCGCAAGCCCTTGGGGGTTCGAGTCCCTCCGCCTCCGCTTCTATGCTTCGACGGTTTACGGCCCTTCTACTCATGATGAGTGGGAGGGCCGTAGTGTTTTCGGTGACAGCCAGCGCTAGGAGGTAGCTAGCACGCAACAGATTCCCCTGTCCTCTCTTCTTCTCGTCACCGGATACGCGCCGGATCTCTGAAAACCTCTCTCTGGTGCCAGCGGATGAACTCCTCCGACGTCCCTAGGTCAGGATTCAAGGGTGGCCGCAGGGAACGACCTGAGAATCCGATTGAGGAGTGGCTTGTGAGGGGCACGCTGTGTCCCCCTCTTCCAGACCGTGATCGTCTCTATCTGCGTCAGAAGGTTCAGTGGCCTCGACAACCGGCATCGCCCTCGGAGACCAGCTACGGAGATCGCCTGCCAGTGTCCTATTCTCCAAAGAGATGGATCTCTACCGGGGTCAGTTCGCCGGATTCATAGGGTAGCGCAACCTCGACCGGGTACTGATGCCCGTAGACCCAGTTTTCTTTGAGGAAATCGAAGAAGGTCGAGCTGCCTAACCTCCCGGGGTCAGCGATCAGGGCGCGCCCTCCCCTCCCCACCTGCTTGGTGACGTGCCAGGCGATCGATTCGGCGAGATCGAATTCATAGAGGAGATCAGATGCCACTAGCAGATCAGCCATCGGGAGTCTCTCACCCGAGGTCAGATCGAACTCTCGGGTCTCGACCGTAAGACCCTGGAGCCGCGCAGCCTCATCGATCAGCCGGAGGGCAAAGGGATCATGATCGAGGGCGGTTACATACGCCCCCAAGCGAGCAGCCATCAATGAGACGAGTCCCGTCCCTGCACCCAGATCGAGGATATAGTCGCCTGGGGAGATTATATCTGGGAGTTCGATTGCAGTTGCAAGGGCTGAGGGCCAGAGGATCGTCGAGTGTGGGTCAGCGTCAGGCTCATAGGCGACCTCATCTATCCCATAGAGGAGATCAGAGGTGACGAGGACGGTGAGGTAGGTACCGGCTGCGACCTTGACTTCGAGGGGGCGAACTGGTGAACCATCGACTTCGGTCACCGCCGAGAGATCCATCTCTTTGATCGTATGTCTGATTGGTCGACCTTCTCCCGCACGTAATACGGGCCTAGAGTACCCAGGGAGACCCCGATCATAGATTCGGCCATGGCCGGTCGAGACCGAAGCTCACCCCAGGACCGCTCGATCCAGGCAACTCCCGGACCGCGATAGAACTGGCAACAACTATTACCTGAATATCGGACACTCGAGGTGGATTCGCAAGTCGATTTAGCGGACTCTGAACCAGAGTAGCATATGGTCCCAGATTTCGAAGAGATAGATACAATGCGCACCTTTACAACCACCCCTGCCTCCTGTCCCCCTGCCTCCTGTCTCTCACCTGGCGCCGATTTTGCCATATATAGTGTACAGCGTCAGTTAGAGGCGCTGTCAGGTCTGTCCGCTCGGCACAGTCATTGAGGAGCACTCTATGAGTAATCCAGAACCGAGGCGTGAGCCCTTCGAGGAGCCGACCGATGGTTATGATCCAGAGATAGTTCCTCGCTCGGACCCTGCCTCACCCCGTCATCGTAAGACGAATGGTGAGCAATTCGAGTTCGGGCCAAGGGAGCCGACCCCCCCGAGAGATCCGGCAGAGGAGGGTTATCTTCGCTATGGTCAACCTGAGAAGACGAGTGGGCTTGCGGTCACCTCATTGATCCTGGCGATCCTCGGGATCTTCATCATCCCGATCATCCTATCATCTGTAGCCATTCTTGCGGGGTGGGCTGCGATGGCTAGTATCGACCGGAACCCAGGGATGGCAGGCAAGGGGATAGCGATCGGGGGGATCGTCCTCGGTTTCGTCGGCCTGATAATTGGGATCTTGGCGGTCGTCGTCGCAGCGTCGTACGACTGGCTCGTCTTCTTCCTCTACTGATCGGTGATGAGTTGGGCTCTCGGGGGCGTTAGCGCCCCCGACCCCATTCGTGGCCTCGTCCTAGTCTAGTCCGGGCCAGTAGTACCTAGCGGGCATTTCCATCTGCGGCCCGTCCCTCTACCTCTTGGACGGCGATACGGAAGAGGATATCGCGGAAGGGCACCGGATCGTCTTCGGTAAAGGCCTCGGGTGTCAGGCGTCTGACCTGCTCGATTGCCTGCTCACGCAGTGTCCTACTCTGCTCGGTCCCATCATCATCGAGGATATAGAAGCCACCGCGGACTACGACGCTGCGCCAGTTGAAGAGGCTCTCGGCGTCGTCTATCTCATCGACCTCGAAGGCGACCCAGTAGTTGTGTTGGACGACGGTCAGCTTTGTCCCCGGCTGGGTCCGACCATAGATCCAGCCATCATGGTAGACGTAGTGTATTGGTTCGATATCGACGCGGTCGCGGAAGGAGAATGCGATCCTACCGACATGGTTTCGGGCAAGGACCTCGTCGATCTCAGCGCGCGTCAGCTCACGAATCGGGGGCGTACCGGCCATTTGCACTCCTCTATCCTATCTCTTGGAGAAGAGATACAACATACGCGCCGCTCGCGCCAGTGCCCAGGGGGTCTCGTCGAGGTCTACGATCCCTGTCAGCCGTCTCAGCCAGTTGCAGCGAGGTGTCCCTGGTCGTAGGGCACTATGATCTCGATCAGGGTTCCCTTACCCGGAGCGCTATGGATCTCGACCTTTCCCCCGATATAAGCGGCACGTTCTTTCATCCCGAAGAGGCCGAGCCCACTATCAGGCCCCGACATCGTCTCCTCGACGGAGAAGCCCTTTCCATCGTCGGAGACGAGTGCCACGACCTCACCATGCTCACGTCGAATCTCGACCCTTGCGAGGGAGGCCTCGGCGTGACGGAGTGCATTCGAGAGGGCCTCTTGTATAATCCTGTAGAGTGCGAGTTCAGCCTCTGGGGAGAGGAGTCCAGAGATCGGCTCGGCATCGACCTCGACATCGAAGCTGACCGCTTCGTTCAGCATCCTGACATGCGATTCGATCGCTGCGACGATCCCGAGCTCATCGAGTGCTGGTGGCCTGAGTCCGCGCGCGAAGCGTCGTATCCCATCGAGTGCACGTGCGATCTCGTCCTTCACATCATCGAACATCGCCTCCCGGGCCTCTACATCCTCGATCCCCCGTGCGAGTCGGAGTCTGATCAGGAGTGCGGCGAGTGTCTGTGCGGTCTCGTCATGTAGCTCACGAGCGATCCTTTTGCGCTCGGCCTCTTCAGCATTTAGAGAGCGAGCTGCGATCTCGCGGAGTCGACTCCGGTAGGTCTCGAGGCTATCGAGCATCGCATTGAAGGTCGCGATCAGATAGGTGAGTTCACGGTCAGCGACAGGTGAGTAGGGTGCTCGTGCCTCTATCTCACCTGCCTGGACCCGTGCTGCAGCCTCTCCCAGGTGCACGAGAGGGCTGAGAGCGACCCTGATGATGATAGCATTGACGAGCACACTGAGGACGACACCGGCGGTGATGAGCAGCCCGACGAGTTCGAAGGTCGACCGGTCCGGCGCCGCTCTGACGAAGCTCGCCGTTGCCGCTGTACCCCCGAGTACTGCGGCGATCACGATCAATGCATTCGCGATCAGGATCTTGTAGAAGAGGGGTACCCGAAGGATAGTCTGGAGCCAGTGCGGGAGCCTCGCATCACTCGGTGCTCGTCTCTCCGCGGTATGGAGCCTCCTGACCACTCCGGAATCGTCATCTCTCAAGGCCCACCTCACCTCTGTGGGAATCGGGATCTTCCAATATCAGCCCGATAATCTATCGACCATTTGGGCCCTCGTCTGTAGGGCGTGCCCGGGAACTCATGTCCGGCAACCCCCTACACTGCCCCGCCCGTCGTCTACTCCCCTTCGTCTTTTAGAGGCAGGGCGAGGCTGAAGGTCGCCCCCTTTCCAGGCCGGCTCTCGACGGTGAGTTCTCCTCCCATCAATCGAGCGAGGTGTCTAGAGAGGGAGAGACCGAGTCCGACTCCGAGGCCTCGTGCTACCGTGCTGACCTGTTCGTAGGGGAGGAAGATCCGTTCCTGATCCTCCTTCGCGATCCCGGGCCCTGTATCCCTGACCCAGATCTGAGCTTGTGCGCCATCATTCGAGAGGCCGAGGGTGATCTCCCCACCGCGCGGAGTGAACTTGATAGCATTGTTGAGGAGATTCGAGATGATCTGGTAGACTCGTGCTGGATCGGCGTCGAGCGTACACTCTCCTTCGAGTTCGAGTCCGATGGTTAGTCCAGCGACCTCAGCGATCGGCTCGTACTGTGTTGCAGCTCTCTCGACTGTCGCGGCGAGGTCGATCCTCTCGGTCTCGAGTGTGATCCTACCCTCTTCGAGTTTTGAGAGGCTGAGCATATCCTCGATGAGTCTACTCGCGCCATCGGCACTCGCGAGGATCTGTTCGATCCCAGCGGTCCATCCTTCTGGTTCCTCGGGTGGGTTCTGCAGTAGGCGTCGTGCCCAGAGTTGGACCCCGGTGATCGCATTCCCGATCTCGTGGCTTGCCGCGGCGAAGAATCGGTCCCTCTCTCTACGGAGCCGTGCGTTATCGATCGCTACCGCGGCCTGTGAGGCGAGCATCTCGAGGATTGCGAGGTCCTCGTCGTCGAACTCATCGCTCCCAATCTTCTCGGTCACGTATAGATTTCCGAAGACCTGTCCCTTGGATCCGACAGGCACACCGAGGAAGGAGCGCATCGAGGGGTGGTGCTTCGGGATCCCAGCCGATGCTGGGTGCTCGCTCAGGTCGCGGAGCCTGATTGGGCGCGCGTCGGTGATGAGGAGCCCCAAGATCCCGTGCCCCTCGGGCAGGTTCCCGATCCGTTCTCGCTGTTCAGGGTTAAGACCCGAGGTGATGAACTCAGATAATCCCGTTTTCTCCGGGTTGATGACCCCTAATGCTGCATAACGTGCATCGACGAGATCGCGAGCGACATCGGCGAGTCGTTGTAGGATCTCCTCTAGTGACAGGGCTGAGGAGAGGGCGATCCCTGCATCGACGAGGCCGCGCGCGATCCCCCGGTCTCGGAGGGGGTCGGCGGATCTCTCCACTACCGCGTCTCGAGGCTGCATCTCTCGTATCGATCAGGGGTATAGTATGGCGAATCCATTATAGTTAACTTACTATTTTGAGCAAAAGGCCGCTACCGGGCTCTACTCATATTGACGGTGTACCCCGGACCGGGGTGCTCGGCACCAAACCCAAGAACCGCGAGACGAAGATGTCGAAGACAGTAAGGATCCTCCTGGCCGATGATCATGCCGTACTCCGTGCAGGGCTACGCGCCCTCCTCGATGCCGAGCCAGGTCTCGAGGTAGTAGGCGAGGCCTCGACAGGTGAGGAGGCGTTGGAGAAGACCAAGGAGTTGGAGCCTGACGTCGTCGTCATGGACCTCTCGATGCCGGGGATGGGCGGACTCGAGGCGACTCGCCAGATCAAGGAGCTGGAGTTGCCGACTCGAGTCCTCGTCCTGACGATGCATGCCGAGGAGGAGTTCCTACTCCCCGTCCTCGAGGCGGGTGGGAGTGGGTATGTGCGGAAGACACGTGCAGATGAAGACCTGACCGAGGCGATCAGAACCGTTGCGCAGGACGAGGTCTTCCTCTACCCGAGTGCTACGAAGATCCTCTTGCAAGGTTATAAGACGATCGAATCGGGTGGTGAGCGCTCCCCACTCGACCGGCTGAGCGATAGGGAACGCGATGTCCTCGGACTCACTGCAGAGGGCTTTAGTTCGAGTGAGATCGGTGAGAAACTCTTCATCAGCCCCAAGACAGTCGATACCTATCGCTCTCGGATCATGGAGAAGCTCGGAATCAGACACCGGTCTGAGTTGGTGAGGTTCGCCCTCCAGACAGGGCTCTTGAAGGCGGACTAGTCTGCTCTCAGAGTTCAGTTCCCTCGTACCTAGTTGGTTGTCGAGGGCGCACGGGGGCAGAGGTCGAGGCCCCGCCCCCATACCCAACTAGCAGCTAGTCAGTAGCCCTAGAGTTTTGGGCTGACTACAGCACCACTCCTAGTGCGACCGCCTTCCGGTCGCCAAAGGATCCACCAAAGCGGATCTTCCAATTTGGTTGGAGCCTCAGATCGAGTCCGACATCGATAGCCATACTCAGGTCGAGATCGCTACTGACCTTGTTTCCGAAGCGTGCATCGAGTGCAACCCGTGGGGTGAGGTAGGGTGTGAACTCGACACCCTCTGCCTCGAAGGTATGTCCGATCGAGAGGCCTAGTGGGAACCCGAGGTGGAAGTGGTGTCCGAATCCGATCCCAGCGCCGAAGACCCAATCGATATCGAGTGGGAACTCACTCGATGCCCTTGTCAGAGCCCCTGAGAGATCGATCCCCCCAGAGAGACTGATCCGGTCACTCCAATCATTTGCGATCCCGACCCTGAAGCCGAGTGCACTCTGGGCACCGGTCCCGCGCCAGGTCCCGACGAACCCCATATCCCCTCCAGACGGATCGGCGAGGAAGAGGCCGAGTCCCGGCTCCGCCTTAGGTGGTGCAAGTAGTGGTGCATCCCAGGCAACCTGTGCCGATGCACTCTGGGCGGTGAATAGGAGCCCGCCAAAGACGAGGGCGATCGCGCCGCGCCTGGCCGAACGAGTTATGCTCTTCCAGCTTATCACTTCACAACCTCTTTCGTTTCACGAAGTTATAGCAATAGTACTACAGGGCGGATCCTGGCAGCCAGGTTCAACCCGGGCATTGGATCTAACGGCTCGATCTGTCCTTGTCAAACTCCAAGGCAGGTCCGAGCTTGGTGATCGGCTCCTGGAAGAGGGTCGTATCGCCGACGATGACGTAAGTCCAGAGAGCCGGATCGATGTACCTCCTGACGACATCTCTGACCTCTGCGGGTGTGACCCTCTGTATCCCATCGAGGTAACGTTCGAGCCAGTCGTCTGGAAGACCGGCGAGGCGGTAACTCATCTGGCGAGTCACGATCTGGGCGGGATTTTCGAAGGCGAAGACGAACCCATTGACACTGTAATCGATCGCTAGTTGCACCTCATCTCTGCCAGGCAACTCGGTCCGTGCCTCATCGAGGGTCTCTCGTATCATCTCAGCCGCAGCGATCGTCGCCTCCCCCCTAGTCTGGGCGAAGGCACCGAAGATCCGCTCATGTCGTGTGCCCGCGCCCCAGACGGTCGCAGCGCTATAGGCGAGCCCCTCCTCGGATCTGATCCTCGTGGTGAGCCGGCTCGCCAATCCCCCGCCCCCAAGGATGAAGTTAGCTACCTGTGAGGCGTAGAAATCAGGGTGATCCCGTTGGGTTATCCCACCCGGCTGACCGACGACGATCGAGCTCTGGTTCACGTCTTTGTGTATGAGGTGTACTCCCCCCTGCCTACGCAGATCCGGCAGTGGTGGTTCTGGCAGTGGCTCGGGACAGGCTGGCCAATCGCCGAAGAGGTGTTCGAGGCGTTCGTATGCCTCTCTCTTAGAGAGGTCCCCGACGACGCCGAGGATCATATTGTCCGAGCAGAAGATCATCCCGTGCAGGCGGCGCAATCTATCCTCGGAGAGGCGGTCAGGCTGGAGGTCGTCCTCATCGAGTTGCCAACCGATCGGGTGGTCACCGAAGAGGAGGTTATTGAACTTCGAGATCGCGATCGAGGCTGGTGAATCGTCACTCCTCCGTACCGACTCGAGTTGGCGGAGCCTCCAGACCTCGATCCGGTCTGGGTCTAGTCGTGGTGCCCGAAGTGCCTCCGCCCAGAGATCGAAGGCGAGATCGAGGTGTCGGGTAAGGGTCTCGACCCCCATCATAGTCGCCCCGCCACCGGCGCTGAAGGAGAAGCCAAAGGCGTGGTACTCGATCAACTCATCGACCGAATCTGGTGGCAGTGCCTCTGTCCCTGCGGTCAGGATCAGTGATGATCCCAGTGCGGTGACGGCAGCGAGATCCTCGCGCGGGAAGTGTGTGCTCCCACCCCGGAAGAGGGCGTACAAGTTGACGAGTGGTAGGGATCGATCCTCGATGAAGAAGGCGGTCACCCCATTCGAGAGCTGTATCTCTTCGGCCTGTGGCCCGCGAAACTCTAGGGGCTCGGCGACGAAAGCCTCGACCTGGTCCCGGCCGGTCTCCAACCTCTGTGTCGTAGCGCAGCCCCAGGCCCCGACACCCCCAGTGAGGGTACCCACGGCGAGTACGGCGGCAAGGCGCCGCGCCCACCCCCTCGTCATCGTCTGCCCTCGGAGCTATCGATCAGATGATCAGCCGTCTCCGCACCCGGCCTGACGAGTCGGGCAACAGTCCGGTTAGTGGGCCGGAGATAGCGGCGCGCGACCCGCTGGATATCCCCCGGCTCGACCTCCTGGAGCCGTCGGGTGAAGCGGAAAGTCGCTCGCCAATCGTCGTAATATGCCGTCGAGCCGGCGAGTTGGAAGGCGAGGCCGAGGTTCGACCGGAGTCTACGCACCTCACCAGCCTCGAGCTGGTTTCGGATACGTTCGAGCTCATGGTACTCGGGCGGATCCCGCTTCAGCCTCTCGATCTCCTCATAGATCACGGCCTCGAGCTCTTCCGTAGTATGTGGCGCTCGCGGTGCGACCCCTATCGTAAAGAGTTGCGGGTAGAGCTCCCCAGGTTGGATCGAGGTAGAGACCGAATGCGCTAGGCGCTCCTCGAGGACGAGGCGTCGATAGATCCTGCTCGTATTCCCACCTGAGAGGAGGTGGGCGAGGATCGAGAGTGCGGGATAGTCCTCATCCTCACGGGGCGGCACATGCCAGCCGATCAGGAGTTGGGGTTCGGCATCGTACTCGACCTCGACCCGTCTCTCCTCCCATTGTCGCGGCTCTCGTTCGAGTACAGGTGGTGGCTCCTCACCTGGAGGTATCGGTCCGAGGTAGCGCTCAGCGAGGGCTATGATCTCATCGGGATCGATATCCCCGACGATCGCGACCACGGCATTGTTCGGTCCATAGTACCGTTGGAAATACTCCTCCGCATCCCGTCTCGAGAGCCCCTGGATCTCCTCCATCGTCCCGATCACCGGCCTTCCATAGGGGTGCACCCGGAAAGCGGTTGCCATCAACTCCTCCCAGAGGCGTCCCCCCGGATCGCTCTCGATTCGCATCCTCCTTTCCTCGGCCACGACATCCCGTTCGGCGTAGAACTCCCGGAAGACCGGGTTTTGTAACCGGTCCGACTCTAGGATGAACCAGAGTTCAGCCCGGTTGGAGGGTAGCTCGACGAAGTAGGTAGTACTCTCGTAGGTCGTCGTCGCATTGAGTCCCCGTGCACCATGGCGCGAGAGGATCCGGTCGAAATCATTTGGAACGATGAAGGCTCTAGCGCTATCCTCGAGGGCCTTGAGGTACTCGGCGAGGTCCGATACCCTCGCATCTATCTCCGCTACCTCAGTTGGTGCGTCGAGTGAGGCGAGTTGAGTCCGGAGGGAACGTAAGGCCCGGATCGAATCGTTGACCGCATCGATCCGCGGGAAGAGTTCGAGTTCGGCCGAGTGGTCGATCGTGCCGATAGTCTTCGTCCCCTTGAAGAGCATATGCTCGAGGAGGTGCGCGATCCCACTCCGGCCTGGCTCCTCATGGACCGAACCGACCCGATACTGTGTTACGAAGGCCACAGTTGGTGCGCCCGACCTCCTGAGGACGAGTAGGCGAAGCCCATTCGGCAACTCCTTCTCGATGACGGGGAGCCCCTCACCGGTCGGTAATTGAGCGGTGAGGGGTGGCGTCCCGAGGTGGAGGAAGAGAGCGAGGGCGAGGAGGAAATACGTCGTTTTCATATGATGTAGATATATACGACGACGACCCCGGTCAAGTCGGCTCTCACATTGTAGGCCCTCGTGCCTCCTCGTCTATCTTCGATCGGGCCTATTCGGCCAGGGTGGTCGGCGGAAGCTCCGCCGGCGGCGGTTGATCGGTGCAGCCCAGAGGCTCTCGGCATCTCGTATCGGATCGAGGGCATACCCACTCGATGGCCTCGGCCTGATACTCTGGAAAGGACCGCCCCTGATCGAACTGAGGGGTCGTATGCGACCCGTGTAGGGTTGGCGGAGGTAATAATCATCGCTATAGAGGGCGTAGGTAAAGGACCGTCTCACCCTCTGCGGTTCACGGTCGCCATCCCCTCGTACCTCTCCGCCACAGTGCTTGCAACGGTGGACAGGGCTATCGAAGGTCCAGCCCCTGGGGTGTTGCCTAGAGTCTTTGGTCACACTCATCGTCATCCCTCCGAGCTCTCGTCTTGGTCTCTCGCCAGACGGTGTTCCTGGGCACCCACGCGACTTCGCCGAGTCGTGTCAGTTCGACGGCTTGGTAGATCTCGGCAGCTGATGGCCGTCTCCAATAACTGCATCGGTAATGACTATCGCGCCGTCCCGGCCAGCCCGGGACTGCCGGGCCAACGGCCATCTCACACCACCAACTGGATACATGCCTAGGCCCAGTGGGTAGGGGGACCGTGAGGCGGACCTCCGATCAACCACTAGAGCAAGGCCCTGCAAGGGAGTGCAAGGCGCGTTCCTCTAACCAGGTAGTTGAAGTTGTCGGGCTGATTGGTTAGATTGGTGGTCGTGACGGGACGTGGCGCAGTCCGGTAGCGCACTGCAATGGGGTTGCAGGGGTCGCCGGTTCGAATCCGGCCGTCCCGACTCTAGATCACTTCGAATCATGAGCTAGTGCCCCAGAGGTTTTTGCTGAGAACCTCTGGGGCACTTTCGTTTTGTCACAGGTTCCCAACTCCGGGGTCAAGGCGAGGGTTGACACAACCTGTAGTGCCTGCTATGATCCGACCCACGACATATAGCGCTGGTCGCGTCCAGTCAGTGCTGGACGCCCAGTGAGGGAACCCGGTGAGAATCCGGGGCGGCCCCGCCGCTGTGAGGGGGGACGAAAGGGAGTGAGAGCCACTGTGAACTCGTCGTCATGGGAAGGCACTCCCGAGTAGGGTGATCTCCGAGCCAGAAGACCTGCCAGCGTTAGAAGCCTGTTGTGACCCTCGTGGGAAGGGGCGCAGGTAGTCAGCGGGACTCGTGTATCCATACCCTTTCGTCCTGGGTATAGTTTGGTCTCTCGCGGCAGGGCTTCTGGTACTTATCGGAAGCCCTTTTTTGGTCTCTGCTGTCTCCTTCGAGGGTCATAGTACTCCAATCCAGCTATCAGGAGGCTGCATGCCGACCACTCTGATGAGCCCGCCAGACGGTGGGCCTTCGACTGCCCGCGAGTTACGGATCCGTGAGGCGGATGGGAGCACGACCCTTCTCGATCCCGAGTTCCTCTACCATAAGCTCTCGAGCACTGCAGAGGGTCTCGGTCCAGCGATCGATCTCGACGAAGTCTACAGTGAGACCCTGGCGACCCTCTACGATGGAGTGAGCCGTCGGGAGTTGGGCCGTGCCGCGATCCTCGTCGCCCGTGCTCGGATCGAGCGGGAACCCGAGTACGCCTACCTCGCCGCTCGACTCCTCCTCGACGAACTCTATAGTGAGGCGATAGGCCAGCCGACGGCGCGCCACGAGATGCAAGGGCTCTACGCCACACGCTTCGTCCCCTACCTCGAGCGTGGTGTACGGGCGGGCCTCCTCGATCCCCGGCTCCTCGAGTTCGACGGGGAGCCGATCGCCTCGGCGCTCGTCCCCGATCGGGACCTCGACTTCGCCTTCATCGGTCTCCAGACCCTCTACGATAGATATCTCCTGCACGAGGGTGGGGTGCGTTTCGAGTTACCGCAGTGGTTCTGGATGCGCGTCGCCCTGGGTCTTGCGCTAGGCGAGTCGGGATCGGAGCGGGTCGACCGAGCGCTCGAGTTCTACGAACTCCTCTCGACCTTCGCCTTCTGCAGCTCGACTCCGACCCTCTTCAATGCGGGGACACGACACCCTCAACTATCGTCGTGCTTCCTGACGACGATCCCCGACGATCTCGGTGGGATCTTCAAATCGATCAGGGATGATGCCCTCCTCTCGAAGTGGAGTGGTGGGATTGGTAACGATTGGACCCCAGTCCGCGCTCTCGGTAGCCATATCAGGGGGACGAATGGTGAGAGCCAGGGTGTGATCCCCTTCATGAAGGTCGCGAATGATACCGCGGTCGCGGTCAACCAGGGTGGGAAGAGGCAGGGTGCGATCTGCGCCTATCTCGAGACCTGGCACCTCGATATCGAGGATTTCCTCGAATTGCGGAAGAATACGGGGGATGAACGACGTCGTACTCACGATATGCATACGGCGAATTGGATCCCCGACCTCTTCATGAAGCGCGTGCGAGAGGATGCGGAGTGGACCCTCTTCTCTCCCGACGAGGTCCCTGACCTCCACGATCTCTATGGCCGCGCCTTCGAAGAGAGGTATGAGGAGTACGAACGCCGTGCCGATGTGGGTGAGATCCGCCTCTTCAAGAGGGTCCGCGCCATCGATCTCTGGCGGAAGATGATCGCTATGCTCTTCGAGACGGGGCACCCCTGGATGACCTGGAAAGATGCGGCGAACCTCCGCAGTCCACAGGATCATGTCGGGGTGATCCACTCCTCGAACCTCTGCACCGAGATCCTCCTCAATACGAGTGAGGAGGAGGTCGCGGTCTGTAACCTCGGCTCGATCAATCTCCTTGCGCACCTGACCTCGAACCCCACCCCAGAGGGTCAGATCACCGACGGGATGGGTCTCGATCTGGAGAAGCTAGAGAGGACGATCGGGACTGCTATCAGGATGCTCGACAATGTGATCGATATGAACCTCTACCCGATCCCCGAGGCGCGCGCATCGAACCTTAGACATCGCCCTATCGGGCTCGGGCTCATGGGCTTCCAGGATGCCCTCCACGAACTCCGGCTCAGCTATGCCTCCGACGAGGCGATGGAGTTCGCCGACCGGAGTATGGAGGCGATCTCCTACTATGCGATCCTCGCCTCGGCTCGGCTCGCCGGGGAGCGCGGCCCTTATGAGAGTTATGAGGGCTCGAAGTGGGACCGTGGGCTTCTACCGCAGGACACGATCTCGATACACGAGCGGGAGCGTGGCCTCTCGATCCCGGTCCCACTCACCGGACACCTCGACTGGGAGCCGGTCCGGGAGGCGGTGCGCTTGTATGGGATGCGGAATAGTAATCTCCTCGCGATCGCGCCGACCGCGACGATCTCGAATATCTGTGGGCTCTCACAATCGATCGAGCCGACCTACAAGAACCTCTTCGTCAAGAGCAATCTCTCAGGCGAGTTCACAGTGATCAATCATTACCTCGTCGAGGAGCTACGTGAGCTCGGGCTCTGGGACCGAGAGATGATCGAGGACCTCAAGTACCACGATGGCTCGGTCCAAGAGATCGAACGGATACCCGCAGAGATCAGGGCTCGTTACCTGACCGCCTTCGAGATCGAGCCCGAGTGGCTGATCGAGGCGGCAGCTCGGCGCCAGAAGTGGATCGATATGGGGCAGTCTCTGAACCTCTATACCGATACGCAGAGTGGGAAGCGGCTCAGTGAGATGTATATGATGGCCTGGGAGAAGGGGCTCAAGACCACCTACTACCTCAGGAGTATGGGGGCAGGAGGGGTCGAGAAGTCGACCCTCGATATCAACCGTCGTGGGGTCCAGCCTCGGTGGATGAGGTCGAAGAGTGCGTCAGCGAAGATCAAGATCGTCAGGGAGGGGGCACCACTCCCCACCGCGCACTGTGATATCGATGGCGATTGCGAGAGTTGTCAATGAGAGGAGATGATCTAATGACGAGGATAAGCGCCTCTGAGAAGAGGTTGATCAATGGAGATATGATCAGTGTCAACCAGTTGATGCCGATCAAGTACCAATGGGCCTGGGAGCACTACCTGAATGGGTGCCAGAACAACTGGCACCCTCAGGAGGTCCCTATGGCGCGCGATATAGCTCTCTGGCGCAGTGATGACCTGACCGATGACGAGCGGCACCTGATCCTGCGGAACCTCGGTTTCTTTTCGACCGCCGAGGGACTGGTAGCGAACAATATCGTCCTCGCGATCTTCAGACACGTCACGAACCCTGAGTGCCGACAGTACCTCCTGAGACAGGCCTTCGAGGAGGCGATCCATACCCATGCCTTCCACTATATAGTCGAGAGCCTCGGTCTCGATGGTGCCGAGATCTTCACGATGCACCGGGAGGTGAATAGTATCGCGGGGAAGGACGAGTTCGAGATGGAGCTGACCGCGCGGGTCCTAGAGCCTGACTTCACGACCGCGACGATCGAGGGGGCGCAGGACTTCATCGAGAACCTCGTCGGCTACTATGTGATACTCGAGGGGATCTTCTTCTACTCGGGATTTGCCATGATCCTGACCTTCCACCGTCAGAACCGGATGACAGGGATCGGGCAACAGTTCGAGTACATCTTACGTGATGAGTCGACACACCTGAACTTCGGGATCGACCTCATCAATGGGATCATCGAGGAGAACCCTGAGCTCTGGACCCCTGAACTCCGGGCGAGGATCGAGGAGAAGATCGAGCTCGCGGTAGAACTCGAGATCGCTTATGCGGAGGACTGCCTCCCGCGCGGGATCCTGGGCCTCAATGCTGACCTCTTCCGCGATTATGTACGGCATATCGCCGATCGTCGGCTCGAGAGGATCGGACTACAGCCGAAGTATGGCGCGCCAAACCCCTTCCCCTGGATGAGTGAAGCGGTCGATCTGAAGAAGGAGAAGAACTTCTTCGAGTCGAGGGTGATCGAGTACCAGTCGGCAGGTGCGCTGACCTGGGATGACTGAGTCATTGAATCGGTAGTAGGATACCGAGCAGAGGAATGGGGGTGTCAGGGCTCTACCTCACACCCCCATTCTCATGATCGAAGATCGAGGGTCAGCGCGCCTTAGGGTCGAAGACCGTACCAGGTGTGAGGATATGTAGCCGCATCCCCTCGGCGCCGAGGACAGGCTCGTCGGGGCCGGTGACCCGCGCATCCCTGGCGTCGTACACTACGACCGTACTATTCCCAACGATCTCCCAGAGCCCATCGGGCCGGACGACGATCGCGGTCTCCTCATCGATTCCCGCACCGAGGAGCTCGGGGTTCTCGAGGACGAGGCTGATCAGCCGGTTATGCCTCTTCCGCCTGATGAAGTGTTGATCGATGATCAGGTCGTCTAGGAAGCCGATACCCGGCTCAGTCACGATATTCTCCCGATCGATCGTGATATAGCTCTCTCGACTCGGGCGGTCGCCCCCAGGCCGCTCCTCCTGACCGGTGATCATCATCTCGGACATGATAGCGGCGCCTGCTGAGGTCCCACCGATCACGCCCCCCTCTTGGTAGAAACGATGGACAGCATCCTCGACCGGGGTACCCTTTAGGATCCCGGTATGCCGTCTCTGTGAGCCCCCGGCGAACCAGATCCCGGTGAACCCCTCGAGGGTCGCCGCGACCTCTTCGGTCGCCTCCTCACGGGTGATCGGGAAACTGACTGCCTCGACCGCACCAAGGGCGAGCATCTCCTCGATGAGGCCCTCGCCAGTCTCGACCGGCTCAGAGCTCGAGGTCGGGAAGATAGCGATCCGGGCCTCCCCAGGCCCACCAGCGAGTTCGATGAAACGGCTCATCACCGCCTCGGGCCGGGGCCCACCCCCGACGACCACGAGGTGACCCCGTCCAGTATCGCTCACCTGCGGCACCTCACCTGCCGCACACCCAGCGAGCAAGAGGGCGCCGAGTAGATAGGCAGCTACTGGGCGAAGCTGCGGCAGGAAACGTCGTCTACCAAAGGTCTTCTGCATCTCTCTCCTCAATTCCATTCTGGTGCTGAGCCAGACCCACCACCACCGAAGGTATAGATGGGGAGCTGGAGCTCGATCAGCTCACGTGCAGGGACGGGCAGGTGGATCGGTGTCCCTGGGTAGAGCTCGCCCCATCCCCTCTTGTCGAAGAACATCAGGCCACTCGCGGTCTGCATCGTCTCGAGGTACTTCTCCCACTTGAGCGCATCGAAGAGGTCGCCGCAGCTCCCGTCCCGGCGCCTTGGCGTGCACCTCTCACCTGAGGTCCCATCGACTCCGACCGGTGGGAGCTCCCCGATCGCGACCCTTGTCTCATTCACGATATCGGCTGCGGCCTGGTGGTCCCCGAGCCAGTAGTGGCCCTCAGCGATCAGGAGCCGCATCTCAGCGGGCGTGATATTGATGAGGGGCGTACCATCCTCACCATCGGCGATCCAATCCCATCTGGAGTGGCGGTAATTCGACTGGAACCAGACACCCCGCTCCTCGGGGACGAGGGTGTCCTCATGGTACTCGGTATACTTACCATCACTCTGCGGATCACCACCAGTCACCCTCCGGTCATCGGTATCGATCAGGAAGGGCCTCTTTTGCGCTGCTGGTGTCGCCTCCCACTCCTGGTAGGCTCCAGACTGGTCGGCGAGTCCGAGGAGTCGGAGTGAGGTCCGGTAGGTAGTGAACATCCAGTGGTGTCCCGCCCACCAATCATCGCCGAGTTGGATCGGGCCCCACTCCTCCATCACCCCGCGCTCGGCATGATAGATCACCTTCTCCCAATCGACCGCCTCTCGCTCCTCTATCGAGCGGGGCGTACCTGCTAGGAACCGAGCGAGGAAGGAGTGGGCTAGACGGGCAAGGTCGTCATTCGTCGTCGTCAGGCCATATATCCAACCAGTGGCGGGCAGAGTGAATTCGTTCGACTCCGCAATCTCGATCGCCTCTTCGAGGGACCTGACTGCTTGCTCCAGCACCTCGGTATAGGGCACGAGGGGCTGCAGCTCGGCGATATCGGTATGCTCATCGATGACGAAGCCCTGATCGAAGAGGAGCGCGATCTGACCATGAGCCAAGCCCTGGACGAACTTGGCGAATGCGAGAGCGCGCGGTGTGTCGGCGCCGTCGGTCCCGAGCTCGATACCCCGGTCGAGGATCGCCTGCAGGCCATCGTTTGCGGCCTTGTTCGCGCGGTAGTTCCCGTACCAGGGAGTCTCGAGGAAGCTGCTGAAATCCCAGCCGACATCATTCGGGATCGGGACCCGTGGCTCTGCGGCCAGGTCCTGCATCCCCCAGTCGGCCCACCTCGAGCTATGTTGGTTCGCCATCGTGGCGAGTGCCATCGTCGGGTACCTGATATTGTTCGCGTGCCACCAGGTATGGAAGGACGAGGCGATCAGCGACTCGATATCACCTGGTGTCCGGAGGACCTTATCAGTGTCCGGCTCGTTGGGATTTGCAACATCGAGGTCAGTACAAGCACTCGCCGTGAGGAGGCCCAATGCGGCCGTACAACCGAGTAGTATCTTACGCCAGCGCATATTCACAACTCCTAGAAGCGCTCTCTCTGCTCTCTCTCTACCAGCCCCCCACATCAGAAGACCACCTCGACCATCATCCGGTAGCTCCTGAAGTTCGGATAGTAGTAGTTGTCGAAGCGAGTCAGGGCCGAGCCCCCGACTTCGGGGTCGTAACCGGAGTACTTCGTCCAGGTCTTGAGATTACGCCCAGTGAGGCTGACTGTTACCCTATCGACCGCATTGGCGAGGGCTCCGAACCAGCGCTCGAGCTGATCATTACCCAGTGCGTATCTGACCGAGAGTTCGCGGAGCTTGAGGTAGCTCCCATCCTCGACGAAGTGGCTATTGATATCGCGCCTATCGTAGAGGTTCTCGTAATAGGCGAGTGGCTTCTTATGCGAGTCAGGCTTGCCTACCTGATCGACCTCACCATGCCGTAGATCTCTGAGCGCCCATTGCCGCGTCATATTGTAGACATCGGTCCCGAACTCACCCTGGAGGAGCCCGTAGAAGGTCAGATTCTTCCAGCGGACCGTATTCCCGATCCCGATACTGAAGTCGGGCTGGGTGTTACCGAGCACGAAGAGCTCCTCACCCTCCTCGTCGGTGTAGCGGATCGGCATCCCCCACTCGTAGGTCTTACCAGCGACCTCCCCGGTCGTCCCCCAGAGATCCTTGGAGACACCATCCTTCCAATCATTCCCGGCACCGACCCAGACGAGGTAGCCATCGTCATTCTTTGCGAATTCACCGCAATCGGTCCCATGCAACTCGGCACAGGAGGTGACCCACCGACTCCCATAGAAGGTCCCGAGCGCCTCACCTTCTCGGTAGTAGAAGGCGCTGAAGGGGCCATAGCGCATCTCTGAGCGCGGGAAGTGCGTGATCTTCTGGCGCGTCCGGTCATAGTTGAGCCTCGTCGACCAGGTCAGATCAGGGGTATTGAGGACGACGGCGTCGAGGGTAGCCTCCCAGGTCCGCCCCTCGATCGTCCCTGCATTCCGCCACTGGGTATCGAAGCCCGCGTAGGCAGGGAGTGGGATCTCGAGGAGTTGCTCCTCATTTACCGAGTGCGCGTAGGTCAGGCCAAAGGCGACCCGATCGAGGATACTCAGATCGAGCCCGAACTCCTGCTCGGTGGAGTGTTCAGGCCTGAGATCCCGGTTCCCGAGTGTCCGGGGACTGAGAACGCCTCCACTCCCGATCGCGTAGGTCTCATACTGTGCGGAGAAGGAGGGCCTACCACCCGCCGTCCCGATCGAGTAACGAGGCTTGAATTCGGTGATAGCCTCGAAGGGCCACCACCCCTCCTCAGTCATCCGATAGGCGAGACTCGCCCGATAGTAGGTGTGCCACCGGTTATCCGGCCCGAAGAGGGAGCTCCCATCCCGGCGAACGAGGAAACTCGCAATATAGCGGTCCTTATAATCGAAGTCGGAGATGAGGAAGTAGCCCTCCGACCTGATCGTCGTCTCCTGTGAGTTGACACTGAGTCCACCCATCAGAGCACCGAGGCTACGGAGATCCTCGACCACGAAATCACGACCAGAGGCCGAGAGATAACTATAGTCCTCTCCCTCGGTCAGGTAGCGGAGCCTGATACGAGAGGTCAACTCACCGATCCGATGGTTGAAAGAAGCTGTCAGACTCCCATTGATACCCTCGATCTCCTGATCACTCATGAAGAGCGAGCCAGTGCTCAGATCACCACCCCCCGTCTCATAGCCGCGTGGTGTGTAATCGAGATGGCGACGGTCAGACCGGTCATAGCTGATATTCCCCTCGACCGAGAACCAGGGGAAGGGCTCGACTCGCAGAGTCGCACCCGCTATCACCCTCTGCCGCTCATTGAACCTATCGGTGTAGAGGACGCTGTAGAGGGGGTTCAACGCCGTGCCGCGCGGATCAGGGTCGACGAGGAGTCGTCCCGTCTCCGGATCACGGGCGAGGAGATCGGCTGCAGGGGAGATGAAGGTCAACCGGCCAAAGGCACCAGTCCGATCATTCGCATCGATATCATCCTGATACGAGCGAGAGAAGGAGCTCGTCAGTGAGAGAGAGATCGGCTCACCGAGACCATAGTCGAGGTTGATACGAGCACTCTGACGCCTGTATCCATCGTGCCCATAGACGACCCCTTCCTCCCTCACATCCCCGAAGGAGGCATGATAGTTGATCCTCCCAGAACGCCCCTCAGCTGAGAGATAATTCGTCAGCGAGTGGCCAGACCTGAAGAAACGATCGAGGTGATCATAGGTCCGCATCGGGTAACGACCATCCTGGAAGGTCTTGTAGAGGTCACCACCCGCGAGAATCGCTTCGGCGTAGCCCACCTCATTACCATCCTCATCGATGAAGGCCGTACCCTCAGAGTTCATCAGGTAGGGATGGTTCCGGGCGAGATCGAGACGACGCTCGAGATCACTCGCACCATATTCGGTCCGGAAGGTGAAACGGTTCTGGTCCTCGTTGAAGTCACGGCCCCGGCGCGTCGTGATCTGGATGACACCACTCGCCGCCCGAGAACCATAGAGCGATGCCGCAGCCGCCCCCTTCACCACCTCGACACTCTCGATATCGAGGGCATCGAGATCGACCGAGCTCGCAGCGAGGATCACACCATCCACGATATAGAGGGGATCACTCGAACCAACGATACTCGTCGGACCACGGAGGAGGATCGAGGTCTCCTCCCCGGGCATCCCACTACCACTGACCACCTGAACACCAGAGAGCTTACCCTGGATCATCGAGCCAACACCACTGATCGCAGGGACCGGGAGTTGATCAGCACTCATCTTCTCGACGACAAAGGGTACCTTCACACGAGGAGTCTCTCCAGCGACACCAGTGATGACCAACTCATCGAGATCGATCAGAGTAGTCTGCATCTGGAAATCGGCACGGGCGACTCCACCAGCCGGAACCTCGACTACCTTACGAGCAGAACCATAGCCGATCCGCTCGACCACGACCTCATAGCTCCCCGCAGGAAGATTCAAGATCAGAAAACGACCACGAGCATCGGTAAAGGCATTCTCCGAACGGTCTACGAGTCGGACAGAGACCGCCTCCAAAGGGCGCTGGGTGCCCGCCTCCACCACCGAACCCTGGATCGAACCACTCTCCTGGGCACGGAGGAGGCCAGGCACAAGGAATGATAGGACGAGGACCAGGCAAAACCCTCCGATCCCCCCTCGTACTGCTCCTGCCACCATGCAACACCTACGCTGACAAAAACTGTTGTTTACTCGGGCGAGCGATGCGAATGGCTGGGTGTCGACTCGGGTGAGTGAGGTGCCGAGGCGAGAGCCATCGAGCGAACGTTGCGCCGGTGAGTTCTCTACTCATTGGTGTATGTGTAATCCTGCAAACTAGGTAGGTTCTGTTGCAGATGCAAGGAAAGTCTGTCTACTCTCTCCTTCTCAGTATCCGAAGAGGTGTATTCCTACGAAGGTCTTATCTCCTGATTCATCTCCAGGTGCTCTGACCTCTACGGGGTAGTAATCCCCCTCTATCCCTGCCTCTCTGAGGTAGTCGATGAAGACGGCGCTTGCGATTCTCCCTGGATCTCCCACGACGGCTCTCCCTCCGTAACGTATATGTTCGACGAGGTGCCGTGCGACGGAGTCTGCGAGGTCGTAATCGTAGAGGAGGTCGGCGGCGATCAGGAGATCGGCTGGTGGGAGTGATTCTAATGAGTGCAGGTCGAACTCTATCGTTTCGACGGTGAGGTTCTGTAGCGCTGCGGCCTCTTCGATGAGTCTGAGTGCGAAGGGGTCGTGATCGTATGCGGTGACGTATGTTCCGAGGTGCGCGGCCATTAGTGCTGCGAGTCCAGTCCCTGCACCGATATCGAGTACGTACTCACCTGGTTTTACGATTCTGGGTAGTTCCCGGGCCACGGCGAGTGATGCGGGCCATAGTGTAGTCGAATAGGGGTCGGCTGAGGGGTCATCTATTGCCTCATTCAGTCGTTCATCGATCTCGGTGGTGATGAAGACTGTGAGGGCGAGGTCACTCTCGATCTCTACCGTTAGCGGGCGTACCGAGACGCCATCGATCTCGGTCATCGCCAAGATATCCATATCGTTGATTACTACTTTCAATCTAGTAGGTGCTCTACTCCTCAGACTGGCTGGAGGAGCTCTTCTGGTACGAGGCTAGGGATCAGCTCGGGTAGTTCGGTGGGGTCAGGTCCGATCAGTGGTAGTGCGGAATCGGTAACCCCTTCCCACCAGGCCTCATTTCCCGAGTACCGGATGAGTTCGGCTGGTGAGAGGCCGATGATCGAGATGGTCAATCCATACTCGCGTGCGATCTCCTTGACCTCGTCGTGGAAGGTATATGCAAGGGCCTCACCATCCTCGCCTGGTGCTATCAGTATGACCTCGACCTCACTCTCCGGGGTATCGTCTCCGCGCGCGACACTCCCATAGATCCAGAGGGCGAGGGGCTCGGGGTCGAGACGCTTGGCAGCGTCGCGGAGCCGTGAGAAGACGGCGTCGGCGGCCTCTGACTCGGCTTCGAAGAGGGAGGCAAGGACCGAGGCGAGTGGGTGCGACTCACGGATACGGTAGGAGACGCTCCGTCCCTGTCCGACCGGTTCAACGATCTTTGCGGTAACGAGCGTGCGGAGTGCCTTCCTCACCCCATGCGGTGTGACCTGCGCACGTTCGGCAATCGTGACCGGTGAGAGTGGATCACCGAAGGCGAAGAGTTCACGGAGCGCTCGCACTGCGACAGGCGTACCGAGGAAGGAGTTGAGTGGGTACCGTAGATGGCTCTGCACTACATTTGGTTGACGCATATCGGTCACACTCCCTCTACCAGGGCGAATGGATCTATTAGTTGCGCGAGCGGAATATCTATCACCGGAAGGGAGGACGCAAGGGTGACCTAGTAGTGGCGCCCAGGTCGGTCGATCGATTATGATATGGTCTATGCGTTACTGGTCCCGTCGGGAGGGCCCGATTACGCGCTCAGATTCACTACCCCGGAAGGCATGGTTGATAAGGGCGTGCAACAAGGATCGTTGTCTCTGATCGATCGATTGGTATTACGCCGGGCACCTGGCAGGGGTGTTCGGCTCCTGCCTCACCTCCTCCTCATCCTGATCTTGGTGACGACGGGGTGTTCCACCTCACTCGGTGGCGGTCCCTCCCCCTCTGGTCCGGAGCCGAGATCTGGGGAGGCTTCAGCGGTGGCGGCCTACCAGATCATCGATCCGCAGACCGCGGCTGCCTTCGACCTGGTGGGTCTAGGCGAGAGGGTCCTCGCCGAGGCCGAGGTCGTCTACTTCGGCGAGCTCCACAATGATAGTGTTACCCATGAGGTCCAGCGCGCTCTCCTCGAGGCTCTTGGTGAGAGGAGTGAGAGTGTGATCCTCTCCCTCGAGATGTTCGAGCGGGATGTTCAACCACTCCTCGACTCTTACCTCGCCGGTGAGATCAGCGAGGCCGAGTTCCTCGCTGGTTCTCGGCCCTGGTCGAACTATCCTACCGACTACCGGCCCCTAGTCGAGCTCGCCCGTGAGCGCGGCTGGCCGGTGCTGGCAGCGAATGTCCCACGTCCCCTTGCCGCTGAGGTCGCGCGGGGCGGACTAGATACCCTACGCGCCCTCGATCCAGCGGAGCGAGCCCTCGTCGCGGAGGAGATCATCTGTCCCCGAGATGGTTATTACGAGAGGTTCGTCGAGGTGATGGGCGAGCATCCTGGGATGGATGATGCGATGGTTACCCGTTTCTACGAGGCGCAGTGTATCAAGGATGAGACGATGGCCGAATCGATCGTCGCGACTCTATCTGCGCATCCTGGTACACTCATCGTCCATATGAATGGTGCCTTCCATAGTGATTTCGGCCAGGGGGTACCCGAGCGGGTCGAGCGGCGCCGGTCTGGGACGAGGGCCCTCATCCTGACCGCTCTCCCGGTCGCGGATCCGGCGGCGGCCAGTGCTGACCGGGAGCAGCTCGAGGAGTCTATCCCCCGCGCAGATATCCTGATCTTTACCCGGTCCCCCTCATCGGAACCCTGACCCCTGCTCGCATGAAGAGGAGGCTTGCCTCGACCCTCTCGTCCTCGAGTCCATAGATCGAGGTAATGGCGTCGGCGTAGGCTTCGAGTTGTGGGCGGTAGAACTCGATCCGCTCTTCGAAGATCTGTCCATCATCGGGGCTGACGGTATCGGTCTTGTAGTCGATGATCTCGGCACCTCCTCCAGCGCTCTGCCAGACGACGAGTCGGTCGATGATCCCCTCGACGATCGTGTCCCCTCTCCGGTAGGCGAAGGGTGTCTCGGTCTCGAGTACCGCATCATCTGGATACGACTCACGGGAGAGGGCTCGCCTGATCTCGGGCTGATCGAGCCAGCCCTTGAACTCGGTGAGGAGGGTCTGCAGGCCGTCGTCCTCCTCATCAGTCTCCCCGGTGAGGAGTCTGGGTGCCGTCCTCTCTGCGATCGTGCGGAGCTCGGCATCGGTCGGGATCCCATCCTCTAACCACCTGATCTCCTGGCACCAGGCATGGATCAGGGTTCCGAGTAGCCTACTCTTGCCCGTATCGAGACGGAGGAAGTTTCTCAGATCGATCAGTGATCCCCCCTCTAATTCAGAGGGTGTCCGGCGGGCTAGTATCCGTCCCCTGCGTCCTTCGACGGGCCGGAGCACCTTCGGTCCGAGGCGCGGCCTCGGTGCGGTTCCGGGTAGGGGATCGTCCTCCGGCTCTGGATCTGGGCTCCTGGTCTGCGGGGGAGAGAGTCTCTCGTGCCAGTCGGGGTCGCCACTACTGAAGAGGTCAGGTCCACCCTCGTCGGCGGGAGCCCCTGGTGCGACCGCCTCTCGTACGATCCGAGCGGGGCTGACCGCCCTACCCGGGCCACTCTTTCCATCGGCCCTGACCACGATATGGAGAGCATGCTTTGCCCTCGTCAGCCCAACGTAGAGGCTACTCAGAGCATCCCGTATGACCGGACCGCGCCACTGCTGATACGCCTCCTCGATCTCGGGGAATAATGTCCTCAACTCTCTGGAGAGGTAGGGATAGACACGGCTGATCGGGCCACTCCCACCCTCCCGGAATGGGAGTGCTACCGGTGTCTGTGACCCGATGATCGGGGTGTCTAGCTCAGGGAGGACGACGATATCGAACTCCAGACCCTTCGACTGGTGGATAGTCATGACCCGGACACTCGCAGTTGCGGGGTCCTCTACCCGTTCACTCTCGACGAAACGGACGAAGTCGGTAGGACGTAGGGTCGCCTCAGCATCGTATTGGTAGGCGAGCTCGACGAGCTGGTCGAGACGCCGTGCCTGGCGTTGGTCCGAGAGTGGCACGAGCCGGGTCACGAACTCACTCATCGTCTTCCCATACCCCTCATCTACTAGCCGGCGCCTGATCTTGAGAGCGAGGCGTCGTGCGCCTGGTGTATCGGTGGGGTCATCGTACCCGACGAGGTCGCTCAGAGGCGACCGTGCAATATGGTATCGTGCGATCGTGTCATCTGGATGATCGGCGAGACGGAGGAGTGCTAATAGCGCGACGACGGGCGCCGAATCGGTGAGTGGGTTGCCCCCCTCCTCACTTGCGGCGATCCCACGTCGTCTGAGCTCGAAGATCAGACGAGCGACTGCCCTATTGGTCCTCGTCAGGACACCGATAGTCCGCCCAGCTGCCCTCTGGTGTAAATCGGCGACGATCTCTGCGGCCTCTGCGAGGAGTAGTGGTCGATGATCAGATCTGCCTGGGTCGCGTGGGCCTACATGTATCCTGACATGGCCAGGTAGGTCGCGGGCAGCCTGATGAGGCGCAAAGGCGCGCATCCACTCGGTGACCGTCTCCCGGTCCTCTATCGGGATGACTGGATTGGTCTCGATCGACCTGAAGATCTCGTTGACGAAGTCGAGTACGACCTGACTAGAGCGCCAACTCCGGGCGAGGGTTTCCTGCCCGAGTTCATACCGTTCACCGACATCGTAGACGAGATCCGGTGTCGCACCCCGCCATCCATAGATAGACTGCTTCGGGTCCGCCACGATACAGGCGGCCCCCGTGCGTCCCTCGGTGAGGATCCGGTCGGTCAGGGGCTCGAGCGCTGTCCACTGTTCGATCGAGGTGTCCTGGAACTCGTCGAGGAGTAGGTGCCGGAGTCGAGAATCGAGGCGGTAATAGAGATCTGGCCTCCTGGTGAGTGGCTCACCACCCCCGATCAGCCGGGTGATATCGGCGAACCGGTAACCCGCTGCCTCGGTCTGCACGATCCCGATGGCGCGGCGATAGAGATCGGTGAGGCGTCCCATAGCCTTGGCCTGTGCAGCGATCTCTACCCCGATCTCTGTCCGTGCGACCTCGACGATCTCGAGAAAGAGATCGCTCGTCTCCTGGTCGATCTCGACCCGGCTGTACTCTAACGCCCCCTCCAGTACGCGCTGCGTCAGGGTATTGGCTATGAAGGCGCTCCAGTCGCCGGCCCTGACCGCCTCGGCCACAGCTCCGAGCGTACTCTCCCACCGTTTGTTCGGTGTGCCTCCTTTTGTCTTCGGCACTGGTAGCTCCTCGATCTCGCGGGCGAGTCGCTCTACGCCCAACGCCTGGACCAGCTCCCCGTCCTCTGGACCGAGGCCGAGGGCTCGTCCGACCTTCCAGGGATCCTCGACCTCTGGATCGAACTCATAGGTCAGGGCATGGAGCGCTTCGACCTTTGAGAGGAGCTGGTCATGTACCGATCGGGGTCGTGCTCCACGATTCAGGAGGCGAACGAGCTCGACCAGTTCGGCCCGTTCACCGGTCCGGAGCACCTCTTGCAAGGCCTCCGACCGTAGTTCTGCGGCTCGAGCCTCGTCGATTATCGACCATCCAGGTGGTAATCCTAGCTCAGCGGAGAAGACCTTCGCGCCCCTCATGAAGAAGGCATCGAGGGTCAGGATATTGAGTCGGTGTAGCGCATCGACGAGCTCGCCCAAGATCTCGAGTGCCCGCATTGGATCGAGCTCGATCGGCTCACCTTCAGGGAGCCTGATATGGACCGCGAGTTCCCGGGCCTTCTCCTCATCGAGCCCTGCCTCGGCGAGACGGGTCAGGACCCGTCCGAGGATCTCGGCCGCAGCCTTCCTAGTGAAGGTCGAGGCGAGTATCGACTCGGCAGGCGCGCCCTCGGCGAGGAGTCCGATTATCCGGGAAGAGATCGTGAAGGTCTTCCCCGCCCCCGCGGAGGCCAGTATCAACTCACGTGGATAGAGGGTGGTCGCCGTCGTCGTACTCATCACTCCTCCTCACCTTCGAATCCCGCGCCAAGTTGACCGATCCCGAGGAGGGATGCGAAGGGGTCGCCCCGCCAGGTCTTCAGCCTCTCCTCAGAGAACTCGAAGGTGTACTCATTCTCCCTGAGCCCCCTGATCACCGCGCGCGCCTCTTCGATCCCCTCCTCGATCAGCCTCGTATCCCAGTCAGCGGTGAGGAAACCTATCTCCTCGAGGTCTTTGGGCAGGACGATATATCCTAGCTCGACCCTCTCCCAATCGACCTCGCCGATGATCGGCTCGCCGCTGCCATCCCTCAACTCGGGTGAGATCTGGAGGTAGAGGGGTAGCTGGAGATCGACCCACCGCGCATCATCACCCCGTCCGACCCGGTGTGCTCTCTCCGGGCTCACCGCCCTCTCCCCTGTCTTATAGTCGAAGATCGCCCACCTCCCTTCTCCGGGGTGGTAATCTATCCGATCGATCCTGCCCGTGAGGTAGACCGGTTCGCCATCGACAGTGAAGGCGACACCGTCAGGTGGGGTCGCGACCTCGACCTCCCTGATCTGCCACCCCTCTGCGGCCCAATCTGCCTGCCGGTCTGCGAAGGTCCGGAGTCTGGCCCTGAGCTGTTCGATCTGGACCTGGAGGGCGGGTAGTGGCTCTCGTCCGAAGCGCGACCTGACCTCCTGGTCGAGGATCTGGTCGAGGTACCTGGCAATCGTCTCCGGTTCGGTCGCATCTCTGTGAGGCCCAACACCGAACCTATAGAGGATATGATGGGCTAGGCTACCGAAGTTGAGGGGATCGAGCTCCCGTGCCCGGTCATCGAGGGGCTCGAGCCCGAGGACACGGCCGAGGGCGAAACGGTAGGGTTCTTCTAGTAACACCCTGAAGTCGGTGACCCTGAACCTCGTGAGTGGCTTAGGCGCCCTGATCACCGGCTCAGGTGGCAACCTGAAGGCGTTACTCGTCCCCCTCCTGATCGCCGTCGGATACTGACCTGGCTCCGACCCACCCTCATCGTAGAAAGCCTGGACCCTCCGCGCTACACATTCCGGGGAGGTGGCCAGGAGGAGACGACTCGGGTGGAGGGGATCACCACTCGGATCGATCCGGCCTGCGATCAGGTGCACGATCTCCCTCGAGTGTAGGATAGCGCTGAGTTGGTACGCATCTCTGGCATATCTCTTCTCATTGTCGAGGAGTCCGAGGCGTGAGCGCGCCCTATTCGGCAGGAATGGATCAGAGGTCACCGACTCTGGGAGGTACGGCTCATTCGCACTAGTAATGATGAGTGCCGGCGCATCATCGAGGTGCAACTCTAGCCAGCCGAGTAGTTCGACTGCAGCATCATCGGCCTCAGGCACGAGTCGTTCGTGCGCGACCTCTGTCAGGATCAACCTGATAGCCTCTGCGGCGGAGCACCTCTCATCGAGCCCCTCTGGCAGTTCGTAGAATGTGGCTCCTACATCCCTGATCGCACCCACGACCTCGATCAATCTCTGTCCATCTGGCCGGTCCCGATCGATCGGATCGCCCCCATAGACCTCGACTAGGAGATCGAGGATCTTCGGGACCCACTCCGAGAGTAGACGACGTCCCCTCAACCCGCCCAAGAGCGATTCCCCCTCTATTACCTCTAGGAGTGATCTGAGCAGCCCCTCACCACCACCGCGCTCGAATGAGGGAGCTCCATACCGTGCGGGCAGATGCGCATTGAAGTACTGGTCGAGGGGTCCAAGATGCGAATCTGGGCTAGCAAAAGGTCCAGAGCGCGTGAGGTAGCGCACGAGGTCGGGGTGTCGGACTAGAGCTGCAAAATCAGTGGAACGACGGCCATCGAGATAGGTAGCGACCGCCTCGAGGAGACGGTACGGACCCGTACGATGCAGGGGACGCCCGATCGCGGGACGAATAGGTAAGCCGACCCCCTCAAATCGTTCCCTGATATAGGGCAAGAGATCCTCATTCGGGAACCCGATCGTTATCTCCTCAGCGGTGAACCTACCCGAGACACCCTCGAGGACCTCGAGTGCGCGTCGGGCCTGGTCACCAGGACGGTCGACGAAGTGTATCACCCCCTCGTCGAGCCGGATCTCGGCCTCAGCCCAGATATCTGGCCTCACCATCCCGAACTCATCGAAATGGTCTGACAGCTCCGCAGGCGCGTGGATGAGCACCCTGACTGGAGCAGCGAGATCCCTCAGGAGTGCACGCACCGTCTCGGGCATATCGACTATCCCGATCAACCAGACCGTACCATCGAAGGAGTGCCCAGCGCCCTCTATCGCCTCGAAACGAGCTTTCTCCCTATCGATCAGCCCAAGTCGATCGAGCTGTGCATGGTACCTATCCGCAGCTTGGCCGAGCGCGATCCACCTCCCAGGGTGATCGCTGAACTCACCGCGCCTGGCCCGGTCAGCGAGGTCGTAGAAGGTGAGGTGTGCACCACCCAACTCGCGGTACAGCCCTTCTACCTCGCCTGCTAGTCTCGCCCAGCCTCGTAGATCGTCAGGCTCGGGAGGGTGTGGATAGACGAGCTCGATCGCCTCGCGGTCGAGTTCAGAGAGGACCCGTGCCCAGACCCGACGAGCGGCGAGTGGCTCAGCGATGGGGCGGGGGGGCCGGTAGAGGAGTTCAGGTAATGCGCCAATCGTCGTTATACGCGGCGGGATCAGGCGTAACCCTCTCTCCTCCACCTCGGCGACGAGGAGTTCGACGAGCCTACGCCCCGCCCTCCCACCAGGCAAGGCGATGACGGCCCTATCGAGGTCGACCCTTCCACCCTCGGTGTAGAACTCGATCAGGTGATCGGTCGCAGCAACGAGGGCCGGCTCCTCCCAGTCGAGGAAGATCCGTTCGATCGATGCACTCATTCTCTACTGTCGGTTCATAGGTGACGAGAGGCCAGGAGAGGGTCAAGGTACCGGTCATGGTCAGACCTGACAAGTCGGCACGTCTCGTGCACATAATGTGTGAGAGCGCAGTTGTGTAAGTAGCAGAAAAAAGGAGTTGGCCATGCAGTACTCTATCGAGCGTTACTCAGAGAAGCACCGTGACGAGGCGCTCGCTGATCTCCGGGCAGAACTCCGGGAGTTCAACCACGATGGCCTAATCCAGTTGAGGGAAGATCTAGTCCGTCACTCGGTAGTCAGGGGAAGCTGGGCCGGGTGCGTGATCTCATACAAGAGGGGGGCCCCAGGGTCGGCACGGCGGGACCGGCTCGGGAGAGCGCGGAACGCCTTCACCGTCCTCTGGGACAATGGTTGGATCACCGATGAAGATGTGATCGCGATGGTCGACCTCGAGCTAGCACGACGTCGTCATTACGATCGACTCGCGACCCCAGAAAGATCGACCGCGCCCGAGAGGGAGCGAGAGATCATCGAGATCGGCACATACCTCGACTCGGGGAGTGGTACCGATCAGGCCCACGAGTCGAAGGCAGCGTAGGTCAGATATACAGGTTAGAGAGCAGAGGATACGGGGCACGGGGCCAGCTAGGAGTCTGTATCCACTCTCCAGCTGACCCCGCGCCCTACGTCTCCTGTCCCGGCTTACGCTGGTACCTTCGCCTCGGCGAGGAGCTGGCGGAGTACGTACTGCAGGATACCGCCATGGCGGTAGTATTCTGCCTCCCTTGGGGTATCGATCCGGACCTGGGCCCTGAACTCGGTCACCCCACCACCACTCTCCTGATCCTGAATCGCCCTGACGAGTACATTCCTGCCATCGGCGAAGCCACTAGCCATACCAGTGACGAGACCCTCGATCTCGATAGTCTCCTCACCAGTCAGACCGAGTGACTCGGCATTCTCACCAGGCAGGAACTGGAGTGGGAGGATCCCCATCCCGATCAGGTTAGAACGGTGGATCCGCTCGTAGCTCTCGGCGATCACCGCACGAACCCCTAGGAGTGCGGGCCCCTTAGCAGCCCAGTCGCGGCTCGAGCCAGAACCATACTCCTTACCAGCGATGATGACGAGGGGGATCTCCTCCTCGCGGTACCTCATCGCCGCATCGTAGATCGACATTACCTCATCGGTCGGGAGGAAACGAGTGAAGCCTCCCTCGACCCCAGGTACGAGCTGGTTCCTGAGCCGGACATTCGCGAAGGTCCCACGCATCATCACCTCGTGGTTCCCACGTCTCGAGCCGTATGAGTTGAAGTCACGAGGCTCGACCCCATGCTCGAGGAGATACTCCCCAGCTGGACTATCCCTCCGGATGATACCAGCAGGTGAGATATGGTCGGTCGTGATACTATCGCCGAGGAGGGCTAGGATCCGCGCGCCCCTGATCTCCTCGACAGGCTCGGGCTCGAGACCCATATCGTCGAAGTAGGGCGGATTCTTCACATAGGTCGAATCCTCGTCCCAGCTATAGAGGCTACCCTCTGGTACGGGGAGACCGCGCCAGTGCTCGTCGCCGTCATAGACACTCGCGTACTGCTCCTTGAACATCTCAGAACGGACCGACTGACGGATCGTCTCCTGGACCTCCTCCTGCGAGGGCCAGATATCCTTCAGGTAGACCGGCTCACCAGACTCGTCCGTCCCGATCGGCTCCTCGTAGAGGTCGATATCCATCGTACCCGCGAGGGCATAGGCGACGACTAGGGGTGGAGATGCCAGGTAGTTAGCCCGGACCTCCGGATGGATTCGGCCCTCGAAGTTCCTATTACCCGAGAGGACCGAGCAGGCGACCAGATCGCCCTCAGCGATCGCCTCCGAGACCTGAGGGATCAGCGGCCCAGAGTTACCGATACAGGTCGTGCACCCATACCCGACGGTATGGAAGCCCAGCTCCTCGAGGTATCTGGTTAGCCCCGAGTCGTTCAGATACTCGGTCACGACCTTCGATCCCGGCGCGAGGCTCGTCTTGACCCAGGGCCGACTCTTCAGCCCCTTCTCGACCGCCTTCTTAGCGAGGAGGCCCGCAGCGACCATGACAGAGGGGTTCGAGGTATTGGTGCAGCTCGTGATCGAGGCGATCACTACCGAGCCATCACTCAGCTCGACCTCCTCTCCCTCGATCTCCTTCTCGATCCTCGGCGGCTCGGCCCCATTCTTCGAGCGCTCGGTAGCTACGAGGAGGTCGTCGAGTGCGATCTGGAAGTCGGCCTTCGCCCTGGATAGGCTGACCCTATCCTGTGGCCTGCGCGGACCGGCGAGGCTCGGCTCGACGGTTCCCAGGTCGAGGGAGAGGGTCTCACTATAGGCCGCCTCTGGTGAGTCAGCGGTATGGAAGAGCCCCTGCTCCTTCATATATGCCTCGACTAGGGCGACCTGCTCAGGCGAGCGGCCGGTGAACTCGAGGTAGCGGAGTGTCTCGGCATCGACCGGGAAGGTACCACAGGTCGCACCGTACTCGGGCGCCATATTCGCGATCGTCGCGCGGTCGGCGAGGGAGAGCTCAGAGAGCCCAGGTCCGTAGAACTCGACGAACTTCCCGACGACCCCCTTCTCCCTCAACATCTGGGTGATGGTGAGGACGAGGTCGGTAGCAGTCGCACCCTCTGGCAACTGACCTGAGAGGTGGAAGCCGACCACCTGCGGGATCAGCATCGAGACCGGCTGCCCCAGCATCGCGGCCTCTGCCTCGATCCCCCCGACACCCCAGCCGAGGACACCGAGCCCATTGACCATCGTACTATGCGAGTCAGTCCCGACGAGAGTGTCGGGGTAGGCGAGTCCCCTCTCCCCATTGGTGCCCTCTGTCCCGAAGACGACCCGGGCGAGGAACTCTAGGTTGACCTGGTGCACGATCCCAGTGCCCGGGGGGACGACGCGGAAGTTCTCGAAGGCCTCCTGACCCCAGCGGAGGAAGGCGTATCTCTCCCTATTCCTCCGGTACTCGGTCTCGACATTCATCGCGAAGGCCATCCTCGTCCCGAAGTCATCGACCTGTACCGAGTGATCGATGACTAGCTCAGCGGGCTGGAGTGGATTGATCTTCGCCGGGTCGCCCCCCATCCTCTGCATCGCATCCCGCATCGCTGCGAGATCGACGATCGAGGGCACACCGGTGAAGTCCTGCAGTAGGACTCGCGCGGGCATGAACGCGATCTCCCTATCGGGCTCCGCCTCTGGATCCCAACGGGAGAGTGCCTCGATCTCATCGGAGGTCACTACCCTGCCATCCTCACTACGGAGGAGGTTCTCGAGCAGGACCTTGAGTGAATAGGGGAGCCGGGCCACCGGGAGGCCCGCCTTCTCCAGTGCATCCAGCCGGAAGATATCGTATTCGCGGTCGCCTACCTTCAGGACCGACCTGCTATTGAAAGTATCCTTCATCCTCGACTCCTCTCCTCGAACCATATACGGGGCACATCGTCCCTCAAACCTGGAGTCAGAGGGCGATCGCCTACCGTAGTAACGAGATGAGCGGGTCGGGCAGGTCCCCCATCTGGGTGACTCGCCTGGGTCCGCTCATCCCAGCGCATTTTCTACCCTCCACCATACTTGGAAGATATGAAATCAGAGCCACAATGTCCAATTGCGGCTAGAGAGGCCCATTGGACTCGTCGAGGTGATCGAGATCGGCCTCCCCGACTGGGGTAGAGGTCCTACTCTTTCAGTCTCTTCTCTAGGTACTCCCTGAGGACGATCGCACTATTCTGTTCAGTATCCTTTGCGCTATAGAGGAGGGTCAGGTTCCCCCGGCGCGCAGCCTTCAATAGGGTATCGATCTCCTCACTCGCCTCATTCTTCTCGTGCTCCTTCAACTCTGCACGATACCTCTTCTTGAACTCGGGCCACCTCTCAGGATCATGACCGAACCATTTCCGGAGTTGGGTACTCGGGGCTATATCCTTGACCCACCCATCGTGGTCGAGCGCCTCCTTCTTCATCCCTCGAGGCCAGAGTCGCTCGACGAGGTACCTCTTCCCATCGCCCCTCTCTTTCTCGGGGCCTTCATAGACCCTCTTCAACTTGATCGTCATCCGATCCCCTTCCGTCCGAGTTCATCCCTCTCTCGTAAGGTGTCCGCTGGCCACTGTCCCTTTCTCACCTCTAAGGGGTCCGCCCGCCCCTCCTCAGGGAGGACGAGGAGCACATCATCCTCTGCGACCTCGACCTGATAGGTCCTGAGCGGCAGCTCTGCTGGCCCAGCCTCGACCTCTCCACTCAGCACATCGAACTGCGAGCCGTGCCAGAGGCACTGGACTGTACCGCAGATCATGACACCATCGGCGAGTGAGCCGCCCCGGTGGGTACACCGGTCATCGAAGGCGACATACCCCTCCTCGGTCCTACCGAGGACTATCCTCTCACCCCCGACCTTCAGCAACTTCATCTGGTCGACCTCGAGTTCATCGACCCGGGCGACAGCTACCGCTTCCCCTGGCCAGTAGGGGATCCTCTCCTCCCTCGACCTCCCTGCCTCAGCCTGACGGTGGTCAGGCCCGATCATATTCCGGTGCACGAGTGTGGACCCGAGCCAGGCCCCGACAGCTAGGAACCCAGTCCCCACCGCCTCGATACCGAGTGTAAGGGCGCCAGGCACTCTATCGTCCCGGCGCCGGCGCAGCCACTGGGCTAGACCAAAGAGTCCGAGTGCGGTCGTATTGACGAGGATATGACGTCGTGCCCGCCCCTTTGCTGAACTCTCGGGTGGGACCGTATAGATATAGTCTATCGCCCCCGGGATCGCCGCCAGGATCGCAGAGCCGAGCCCCGCGATACCGAGCCGAGACGCCAGACGGTGGAACCCCTGGCGGCCACTCAGCCGCCCGATCAGGTCGAGAGCAAAGGTACTGTGAAGGAATGCTATCGGGTAGACGACGAGTGCAGGATGGATCGGGTGGCTCTCTATACTCGCCTTCGTTCTCATCTCACTCCTCCTACTCGACCCTGAAAGTGATCGGGAGGCTGACGACGACTGCGACCGCCTCCCCCTTCTCGATCGCCGGTCTGAACTTCATCTTCGGTATCACTCGCTCGGCTGCTGCATCGAGTTCCTCATTCCCACTCGAGACACGTAGTTCATACTTCTCGACCTCTCCCTCCTCATCGATCCAGAAGAGGACGACGACCGAGCCCTCGACACCGCGCCGCTGTAGAGCGCGCGGATACTCCCTCCTGAGGACCCTCTTGACCTCGCTCCTATTGACCAGCTCTGGCTTCTGCATCAGGGCGGTAACAGGCCTGAACCTCTCGAGTCCAGTAGGCACGACCTCCTCGGGCTCTGGGGGTGGTGGGACCTCGAGTGGTGGGGTCGTAGGGATATAGAGGGCCTCGAAGCTCTCTTCGACGATACGGGTCGCCTCGGTCTCGACGAGCGCCAGATCAGGCGGAGCGGGTGCCTCGGGTATAGCGGGTGGGGCTGGGCGTTCAGCGACCGGTGGGGCGGGTCTCCGGAGCTCAGGTACACCGACCTCCTCGATCTCGACTATCCTCAACTCTCGCATGTTCGACTCTCTCATCTCGGTGGTGGGATCACCATCCGGGAGGGGCGCTCGCCAGAAGAAGAGGATGAGGAGGTGGATCGCTACTGCGATCGCAAGTGAGTACCAGAATCGGTACCTAGACCGAGCCTTGAAGCGTTCCTGGGCCGAGAGTCTGGGGTGATCGCCGATCTCGCCATGCGCGTCCATCTACTGCTACCTCCACTCACGCACGAACTGGCCAGCAACGGCACCCTCGACCCCACCCCACCGGCACGACCCTGGACACCGAGCTGCTGTCTATCTACAGATCTTCAGCACCGGTCGTGCCAATGGATCGGCCCTAATGCATCCTAAATCCTCCTGCCCTCTAGTACGAGTGCTTCTATGAAGAACTCCATCATCCTCTCGAGCCCGAGTGCGGTATGCCCCAGGTCGGGTCCGACCTGGACCTCGAAGCTCTTCCCCGCCCTCTGCAGGGCAGCGATCAACTCCAATGAATTAGAGGGGTGGACATTGTTGTCGGCAGTCCCATAGTAGATCATCAGCCGCCCCTCGAGTTGGTCGATATAGCTCAGCGCCGAGCCTGCCTCATAACCCTCTGGGTTCCCCTGCGGAGTCCACATATACCGTTCGGTATAGATCGTATCGTAGTGCTTCCAATCGGTGACTGCCGAGGCGGCCGAGGCAGCATGGAAGAGCTCGGGATATCGGAGAAGAGCCATCAATGAGACATATCCACCATATGATGTCCCGAAGACCCCTACTCGGTTGGGGTCGACGTAGGGCCGTTCATGGAGGGCGCGGACCCCAGCTGCAAGGTCATCGACCTCGACGACACCGAGCTGCCCATAGATCGCGTCGAGGAACTCCTTGCCCCGTCCTCCAGCGGTCCGTAGATCGAAGGTGACGACGAGGAAGCCATACTCTGTCAGGGGGTGTGGCAGGGTGAAGGTCTCGCGTGCACCATTCGTCTCTGGCCCTCCATAGACACTCACGAGGAGGGGGTACGACCTCGAGGGGTCGAAGTCAGAGGGACGGTGCAGCATCCCATGCAGCTCGGTCTCGCCATCGGCAGAGGTGAAGGTGAAGAGCTCGACTGACCGGAGCCCAAGCTCTTCGTACCTGGTAAGATCACTCTCTCCGAGGAGGGCGATGGGCTCGCCCCCAGCATCGTAGAGCCTGGTCACCGGCGCGGTATCATGACGTTGTGAGACTGCGACGAAGTACTCCCTCGTGGGAGAGAGGGAGATAGTGTGGTGGTAGGCAGGATCGGTCAGTCTCACATCGCCCGCACCATCGAGCCTGACGCGGTGGAGCTGTAGCTTCATATGGTTATCACCACTCCGCGCCATATAGTAGAGGTGCCCCCTCTCCTCGTCGAGACCGACGATCCGGTTGACCTCGAAAGGGTGATCGGTCAGGGTCGTGAGGAGTTCTCCACTCAGATCGTAGAGGTAGTAGTTACGCCATCCCGTCCTCTCCGAGGCCCAGATGAAGTGGTGACCATCCTCGAGGAAGTAACGGGTCGGTGAGTTATCGGTCCAGCTCTCCGGCCACTCCTCCCTGACCACGACCCGGCACCTCCCACTCCCCGGATTACAGGCGGCGAACTCCATGATATTCTGCCGCCGGTTAGTCCGGTTGAGGAGCAACTCCTCTCCAGAAGGGCTCCACTCGACCCCATAGACGTAGTGTCCGACGAGATCGTCCGTAAAGGGCTCACCATCCCGGATATCGAGGCGGGTCGTCGTCCCCTGATCGAGATCGTAGACATAGAGCTCGACGAGGGGGTTGCTCGAGCCCGCTTTCGGATAGGCCTCTATATCGATCCGGCTCTGGACCTTCGTCTGATCGAGTTGCAGATGATAATCCTCTACCTCACTCTCATCGAAGCGGTAATAGGCGAGCTTCCGGCTATCGGGCGACCACCAGATCGCGGTCCTCTGTCCGAGCTCCTCACCATAGACCCAACTAGCCGTTCCATTCTTGATGCGGCCCTCGACACTCCCATCGGTCGTGATTTGGAGCTCATTCCTCCCATCAGGGTCGCTGAGCCAGAGGTTACGGTCCCGGTAGAAGGCCCTGTACCTCCCATCGGGTGAGAAAACCTCCTCGAACTGACGTCCGCGCTCGGGTCCCGCAGCGAGCCTGAGGGGGCGCCGCCCCCCGACGGCGCCCTCCCCCACCAATCGCTCGCTCCGACTCTCGAGCTCGTAACGGTAGATCCGACCTCCCCGGCTATACTCGAGGGCCTTTCCGCCCTCCTTCCAGACCACCTCGAGGGCCCCACTCTCGACTGAGGTCGGGATCGCGCGTCCAACTCTCTCGTATCTTTCATGACCAGGCATCGATCGGAGCCGGTCCTGAGCGAGAGTCGACACGGGAGAGAGGAGGAGGAGGAGGACGATGAGCGCACCACCCCCCGCGAGTCTAGTCGGTTTCCTGATCGGTCGCATAGCCTATCCCCCCTCAGGCTCGATACCATCCACACTGACCAGGTGATCGAGCCTGATCTCTAGCCCCCCATCGGTCTGGAGGTATTCCACACCATCGCGGGTGTAGAGGTCGGCTATACGCGCGCGCACCTCGACCTCGACACCCGCACGATCTAGGTACCTGATCGTCGTCGTCGAGCGGAGGGTAGCCCACGACTCGAGGCGGTCGTGGAAGGAGCAGTCGATCGGCTCGTACGACTCAGGCACCGGTTCAGGCCTCGGTATCGGCCGTCGGTCCATAGATAGATGGGAGGGGCACATCCCGGAGCCGGAGGTAGACACTCAGCTGACCCCGGTGGTGGATCAGGTGGTTCATCAGGAGGGTCCGCAGGATCGCAGCGCGCGGGAGCTCCATGATCGTCTCACCCCCACCCTTGAAGGTCCAGACCTTCATCATCTCCTCATCAGAGACCCCCTCGAGTGCCTCACGGAAGGCCCCGACCGAGGAATCGAAAGAGTCGAGGAGTGCAGAGGTCGACTCGAACTCAGGAGGTGAGTAGGCGGGCCCCCCAGGAGGGTTCATATCGTACTCCTCACTCTCGAGGACCTGGATCCCAAGGCCTGGTAGCCCTGCGATGTGGACCGCGAGGTCGCCGAGGGTGCTCGACTTTGGGTGCGGCCTCCAACTAGCGTCCTCATCGGGGACGCGCTCGAGGAGTGCACGAGTCGTCGCCATCTCATGATCGAACTCTGAAAGTAGATTCTGAGCAATAGACATAGAGCCTCCACCCTGGCCTGAGCAAACTGAATCAGGTAGACGAACCGCCCACCCACGACCACCGAGATGGGACGCCGTAGATGGGCGGATCCTATTTAGCCGAAAGTTAGTATATCGGAGCTCGATCGCAAGGCATCGAGGGGCCCTCCGCACCACCTCGGCACCAGGGGATCACTGGTCAGGGGGTTGGGGACGCCTCCGGAAGCTCCTCTCCCCCCTCACTAGCCGACACCTCCATACCACCGCGCCGGAGACTGGGTACGATCTTCCCCTGAGCGGTCTCCCTGCCCAGGTGGACGAAACCCATCCCGATCCCCTTACCAGTCGAGCGAACGATCTCACCGGTATTCTCGATCTTCAACTCGGGGCCACCACCCTCCCAGAGGCCACCCGCCGGCTCGACCCCGACACCATGCCGATAGACCAACTCGCCGCCGATATACGATGAATAGGCGATCGTCGCGAGGGCGAGACCACCCGCAATCAGGTAGGGTACACTCGGCTCCTTCTCCCGCGCGCGTCTGATAGCGAGCGCGGTGACCGCACCAACACCGATCAGGTTCAGGTTACGGTGTGTGATCAGCATATCCATCGTCTTGCCGGAGACATTCACCTCCTCCTGCGCTATCAACCCGGCGAGACCAGCTAAGGCACCAGTGATAGCAGAGGCAGCCATCCCCCACCTACCGAACCAGGTCAGCCGCCTATTGCCACTCACCTTACCGATCAGATCAGCACCTACCGAAAGGGGTAAGAGAGCGATCGGAAAGTGGACGAGGGATGGATGAACCTCTTGCAGTCGCATAGCCATAAGATTACCTCCGCCTCTCCTGGATTAAGAGATGGGTCGTCGTGATCTCCCTGATCAGTGCGCGATGCAGAACGGGGGGCAAGGCGGCAAGCGCTGGGCCACCCACCGGGGTCGAGGGGTGACAGGACGAAGCGATGCGGGTATCTTGGCCCTACTATGTGCGGCCGTTTCTTCGTCACGAATACACCCGCCGAGCTCGAGAGAGAACTCGGGCTCGAAGGGATACCAGAGGGGGTGATACCCCGGTACAATATCGCGCCGACCCAGGAGGTACTCGCCCTCGTCCTCCACGAGGGACGACCACTGAGCGGAACGATACGGTGGGGACTCATACCGCACTGGATGCGGCGGCCGACCAATCCGACTGGCTTCATCAATGCCAGGGCTGAGACGATCAGGACCAAACCCTCATTCCGAGAATCCTTCGAACGAAGGAGGTGCCTCATCATCGCCTCAGGCTTCTATGAATGGCGAGAGACTAGCTCCGGCAACCAACCTTTCGCCATCTGGGCAGCTGACCGCCGGCCCCTGACCCTCGCCGGGGTCTGGGACCGCTGGAGGGGTGAGGATGGGAGGACGATCACGAGTTGCGCGATCGTGACCAGAGAGGCAACAGAAGAACTCGCGCCGATCCACCACCGGATGCCACTCGTCGTCCTTCCAGAAGAGCGAGAGACCTGGCTCGACCACCACTCGGCAGTCGACGACCTCGAGAGTATCCTCGAGATCGCGCCCCAGATGCACTTCGAATACTACCCTGTCTCGAGACTCGTCAACTCAGCGCGAAATGAGATGGCAGAGTGTCTAGACCCACTCTCTGAGGCGCTCGGCCTCTGAAGAACGATTAAAGAACTTGATTATCTGCCTACTGACGTGATATGATACCAAACCCGAGGATTGATGGAGGCTATATCTCATGATATACTGCCCTATCGGTTCCTCAGGGGATGGGATCTTTGGATCACAATGAGATCCCAATCACGCCCGAGCGGGGGGCGCTGTCGTCCCGCGTAGCACTGGATGATCAGTGGGGGATCCCCAGAGCCCACTCGATCTCCACCAAGAGTAGGAGGAGTACCAGATGCGTATCACCGGAATCGTGAAGTGGTTCAACGACGCCAAGGGCTTTGGCTTCATCACCCCGGACGATGGCGGCCGCGACTGCTTCGTCCACCATACCGCGATCCAGGGCACTGGATTCAGATCCCTCACCGATGGTGAGAGAGTCGAATTCGATATGGTAGAGGGCCAGAAAGGCCCAGCCGCTGAGAACGTCATCCGTCTCGGTTAGCGGGTCACCCTCCCGGATCCCAACGCTAGACCACCAACCGCCATACCTGCGCGACCACGAAGCAGACGAGGAAACCCAATGCCAGGGGCATGAGGGCAGCAACAGCTGTCCAGCGCCGGCTACCAGTCTCCTTGTAAATCGTAAACAATGTGGTCGAACAGGGGTTGTGTAAGAGACTGAAGAGCATCACAGAGATACCCGTCAGGAGGGTCCATCCCCCGGCGGCAAGGAGTCCCTCTATCTCTGCCGCACTCTCCGGCTCGAAGAGGACACCCGCACCTGCACCATCCACCAGCCCTGTGCTGAGGACGGTCAGCATCAAGATCGTCGGGATCACGACCTCATTCGCCGGTATCGCTACGATATAGGCGAGGAGGATCACTCCATTGAGACCGACGAGGACGCCGAAGGGGTGGAGCCCCCTGATGAGATGCTCGGCGAGACTCGCACCACCAAACTCTATATTCGAGATCAACCAGATCGCAGCCCCGGCGGGGATCGCAAAGATCACTGCCCTCCAGAGGACGATCAGGGTCCGGTCGATCAGGGAGGTATAGAGTGTCTGTAAGACCCGTGGTGGCCGGTATGGCGGCAACTCGAGGCTGAAGGTACTAGCCTCACCGCGCAGGATTGTCCGAGTCAGGAGCCATGAGGTCAGGAACATGAAGAGGATCCCGAGGAGGGCGATCCCGACCACCGCTGAGGCTGCGACGATCCCCGCGAGGTGAGCAGGGACGAGTGCGCCTAGGAAGATCGTCGCGATCAGGATCTGCGTCGGCCACCTCCCATTACAGAGAGAGAAGTTGTTCGTCAGGATAGCGACGAGTCGCTCCCGGGGGCTATCTATGACCCTCGTTGCGACTACCCCCGCGACATTACACCCGAACCCCATTGCCATCGTGAGCGCCTGTTTCCCATGCGCACCAACCCTCTTGAAGGCGGCATCTAGGTTGAAAGCGACCCTCGGCAGATAGCCGAAGTCTTCGAGGAGGGTGAAGAGGGGGAAGAAGATGGCCATCGGCGGCAACATCACACTCACCACCCAGGCGGTCCCGAGATAGACCCCATCGAAGAGGAATCCACTCAGCCACCAGGGGAAGTGCAATGACTCGCCTAGCCCCAACAAGAAGGGGTGTACCTTCCCGATCAGGAGGACCGAGAGGAGTTCAGAGGGATAGTTCGAGCCCGAGATCGTGATCCAGAAGACGACCATTAGGAGGAGGAGCATGACTGGGAAGCCCGTCCACTTACTCGTCAGGATCCGGTCGAGGATCCGATCGAAATCGAGCCCCCTGAGCCCCGTCCTCCGGACGGTAGCATCCTCTGCCAACTGGTGCGCCTCGGTATAGATCCGCTCCATCAGGAGGTCATCGAACTCTGAGGGGAGCCCCGCCCTCAACACCTCCGCGCGCCGGACGAGAGCCTCCAAGACTCCAGGATCATCGCCTAGAGTGCCTGGCTCCACCTCATGACCACCGATCTGCCCAGAACGGACCCCCTCGACTACCCCCTCATCACCACTGAGGAGCCGCAAGGCTACCCAACGAGCATTGTCCAGCCGAGGGAAGATCCCTTCGAGGCCAGTGACCAACTCGGATAGGGCAGCTTCAATGACCTCTGGATACTCGACGATCCGATGCGGCTTCGTCTCGATCCTACCCTCCGAGAGATCGATGACCCGGTCGAGGAGCTCATCGATACCCCGACCATCGCGGGCGACCGTCGGAACTACCGGAACCCCAAGGGAACGAGAGAGACGGTCAGCATCGATCTCGATACCATGGCGCTCCGCCTCATCGACCAGATTCAGGGCGACGACTACACGATCAGTGATCTCGAGAACCTGTAAGACGAGATTCAGATTGCGCTCCAGACGAGTCGCATCGACCACCACGACCACGACATCTGGACGACCAAAGAGAACGAAATCACGAGCGATCTCCTCATCGACACTCGCCGCCTGCAATGAGTAGGTGCCAGGGAGATCGACGACCTTGACCCTCTTACCACGATGCGCAAAGGAGCCCTCCATACGAGTCACCGTCTTCCCAGGCCAATTCCCCGTATGCTGACGAAGACCTGTAAAGGCATTGAAAACGGTGCTCTTGCCCGTATTGGGATTCCCAGCCAGAGCTACTAGGATATCCCAGCCTACAGAGGGACTCAGACCAAGACGGACCGGCGCAGCCACACCTGAATCGGGCCCACGGCCACCACGACGTAACCGAACACGCATCAATCGACTCCCTCACCCAAAACCCGAACCTCGATCGCAGCAGCCTGCTCGCGGCGCAACGCAATCAGCGCCCCACGAATCTCATAGGCAACTGGATCACCCAGAGCACTACGCATCCGAGCAGTAATCACCGTCCCAGGAACCACACCTAGATCGAGGAGACGACGACGCTGCAGACCACGATACCACGGCAAGATCCGAACGACCTCAGCAGACTCACCAACCCCCAAGACATCGAGGGTCTCGACCCCAGCCCCAGAACCAGACACTACGACCACCCCTTCATCCAATCTCACACCCCTGTTTTTCAGCCCCGACTCAACAATTTAGGCAAGACTCAAGATTTGGGCAAGGGGATGTGGGGGAGTGGGCTGGATGGGGTCGATAGTCGTATTTAGCAGGTAGGCAGGTAAGTACTGGGTGGCTGTATCTCTGGGGGGCTACTCTCTCTCGTCCTCCATCACTCTGACCCTTATCGCTCCTGCGACATGGTGTGCGATCGCCCTCTTTCCATCCTCGGCGCCCTCTATCTCGAGGGTTATTGGTCCGAGGAAGGGTGCTATCTCCCGGATCTCTATCATTGCTCCGAGTGTGAGTCCGAGTTCGCTGAGGTAGCGCAGGAGATCGGAATCGTCATCGCTGACTTCGACGATAGTAGCTCGTGTCCCGGTCTCGAGTTCGGTCAGTGGTGTCCCCTCCTCATGGTCTATCTTCCCCTCCCTCGTTGGGATTGGAGCCCCATGGGGGTCGAGTGTTGGCTCCCCGAGCACTGCGGCCATCCTATCGATCAGCTCGTCGGAGGCTGCATGTTCGAGTCTCTCTGCCTCATCGTGCACGAGATCCCAGGGGTAGTCGAGTTCTTCGACGAGGTACAATTCGAGGATCCTATGTCTCCTCATCGTGGAGAGTGCGACCCTCCTTCCCTCATCTGTCAACCTGACCCCGCGGTACCTCTCATGCTCGAGTAGTCCCTGTCCGGCTAGTCTCCTGACCATCCCACTGACCGATGCGGGTGCGACATCGAGCCGGTTTGCGATATCGGTAGTCGCTGCGGTCCCTGAAGCCTCTTCGATCTCGTAGATCGTCTTGAGGTAGTCTTCGACGGAGGCGGTATAGTTCTCACCCGCTCGATCTCTCGTCATCCTTCACAAGATCGGTTCTGGACTCACCGGATCCTCACTGTCCCTAGGTCCCCACCTTTGGGCTCTGCGAGTAGATCCATTAGATCGAGTCCAATATGGTCTTCTACTACGATTCTATCAAATCTAATCCCTCCCTCGTGCTGGTAGCCAGAGTCTGAAGTCGGATCCGAGGCCGACCTCACTCTCGACCGTGATCTCTCCACCGAGGAGTCGGGCGATCCTCTGGCTGATCGCGAGGCCTAGTCCCACCCCCCCCTTCTCCTCATTCAGTCTGACGAACTCACGGAAGAGGAGTGCCTGCCTCTCGGGAGAGATCCCTGGCCCACTATCCCTTACGGAGAGTGCGATCCATTCACCCTCTCTTCCCCCTGGCCCACTGATCTTTCCCTCGAGTCCTACCGAGATCTTCCCCCCTGGTGGTGTGAACTTGATCGCATTCGAGAGGAGGTTTCCAAGGATCTGGCGAACCCGTCGGCCATCGGTCATGATCGGGGGCAGGTGGGCCTCGGCCTCCAGTTCGAGGTCGAGGTGGAGCCCCACAGCATCGGCCTCGGCCTGATGCTCGTCGACTGCCTCTGCGAGGATCTTTCCGAGATCGGTCTCTGACCAGATGATCTCCAACTTTCCTGCCTCTGAGCGCGCCAATTCGACGAGGTCGTCGATCAGCTCCCTCGCTGACTGGAGTGCGACCCTGATCCGACGTACACTCTCGAGCCCCTCCTGATCGAGCCTCCCTACTACCCCCAACTCGAGGAGTTCGGCATAGCCATCGGCAGCGCCGAGTGGATTTTTCAGATCATGACTGAACCCCCTTACGAGGCGCGCTCTACTCTCTGTCACCCTCTCTAGTTCTCGGTTCCGGCGCTCTGAATCCTCGAGGAGCTGTATCCTACGGAAGGCGAGACTCGCCAGGGTGGCAAGGGTCTGGGCGCGCCCGATCTCATCCTCACCGAACTCGCGGTCGCCTCTGATCAGGGTCAGTGCCCCGACCCCCTCGTCAGAGATCAAGAGGGGCACGAGGAGGATCGCGCACTCCCTATACCTCTCGAAGAGCTCACGCAGGAGAGGATGGTCATCGATCTCATCATCACCTAGGAGGATCGGTTCCGCACCCGCGATCACTCTAGCGATCCCCGACTCGGTCAACTCTACCACCTGGCCTGGTTCCGGTGCACCGATCCCCTCACTGACTATCACCTCGACTCGGCCCGTCTCCCAATCGACGCGCTCGGCGAAGGCGAGTTCCGCACCGGTGCCCTCGAGACCATAGCGAGTGATCGAGTAGATGACATCGTCTACACTGACCGCAGCAGTGACTGCCTCCGCAGCACGGCGGAGTGCCCCCTCCTGCTCTGCCCTCCGCATCGCCTCCCTCTGGACCCTCTGCGCCTCGAGTCGGCCCTCCTCCGCGAACTCGAGGAGACGGAGCCTGCTCACCTCAGCGCGGCGGCGCTCCTGGTCGAGACGGGAGAGATCTCGAGTGACACGCCAGATCACTGTAATGAGGACGACGATCGTGAGGGTGACGACGAGGGAGACACCATAGGAAAGGCCAAAGAGCCCTAACTCGAGGCCTCCGCGCATCAGCCATTGCAGGACGATCGGGATGAGGAAGGCAACGGGGATCAGGCGTCGGGCGATCCGTCCCCCATAATCGCGGGCCCTGAGGATACCGACAACACCGAGTTCTGGGGTAGCGAGGAGGATCCCGGAGGAGATGAGTATCAGAATGATAGAGGTCAGCAACGCCATCGGGATCGATCCGCCGGGGATGATCTCGAACCAATCGGTCCCAAATAGATATCCGATCGCCGCGGCAAGACCTGTCACACCTGTGGTGAGGCCAAGGGCGTGGACCTCAGGCCGTCCATCTCCTCCCCTCCCCCCGAGTCCTATCAGGGCGAGACCACCCAGGGTGAGCCCCACCCGCGCCGTAAGTGCTGTCATCCCCGGTATGAAGAGTTCGATGAGGACGACGACGGCCCCGACCGAACTCGCGCTCCTCCCCGCCCAACGGGGTCGTCCCCTGATATTGGCGAGGATCAGGCTGAGCCCCGAGAGTCCTCCCCCCAGTGCGGTGAGGGGCACCATCGGCTGGAAGGTTGGTAGGATAGAGGTCAGATGTGCCGAGCCAAGGATCCAACCGAGGTGGACGAGCCCAGTGAGGAGGACGACGATGACGCCGAGGATGAGCGCACTATTCTGAAATGTCTCGGCTCTACCCAGGAGCCTCGGTCCATTCTCCTCCCATATCTCGTCTTTCTCCACCCCGACCTCACCTCAGGCACCAGTATTGTCTGGCCCATCGGCTACTACGACCCGGTCCCGGGTCCAGATCCTCTCGATGACCGGCGCTGTGCCCGCGAGTGGGATGGCGAGGATGATACCGACGATGCCAAAGAGGGCACCACCGATCAGGATCGCTATCATAGTGAGGACTGGTGGCACCTTCAGCTTGTCGCCCAAGATCCTAGGCGAGAGCAGATTCGCCTCGATCTGATTGTAGACCAGGATTATAGCAAAGACGATGATCGCTGTCTTGACCGATTGGGTCAGGGCAAGGAGGGTCGGCAGGACTGTGGCGACCAGGGACCCGATATTGGGGATCGCATCGAGGAAGAAGGCGAGTGCAGCTAGGATCACTGCGTAGGGCACCCCAAAGATCGTGAGGAGGATGAAGGTGAAGACCGCGAAGAGAGAGCTGATGATCGCCTGTCCAGCGAAGAAGGCCCGCACTACGGTGGCGACCCCGGTCAGGGTCTCATCGAAACGGCTTCGGTACCGGTCGGGGATCAGGCGGAGTACCCCTGCCCTGATCCTCTTCTCATCGGTCAGGAAGTAGAGGGTCAGGGTGAGGAGGAGGACACCAGCGAAGATCGTCGTCGCCGCACTCAACCCGAAGCGTAGGAATCCTGAGAAGATCATCCCCGGGTCCCTCCTGACCTTGTCGGCCACGCCCTCGAGACTCTGGACGAGGTCTGGGTATCTCTCGAGGATCCTCTGTCCTTCATCGATCAGGCTCGGCAAGGCGTTGACGAACTCGATCCCCTGAATGACCATCGGCGGGACCACTAGCCCGAGGAGCGCGAGGACGACGAGGACGACGAGCGCGATCGCAACGAGTGAGGCGAGCCCCCTACTGAATCGGTGGCGCTCTAGCCAGGAGACGAGGGGCGCGAGTACGGCAGCGAGGATCAGACTCAGACCGATCAGGACACAGACGCTGAGGACCTGGATGAAGAAACGAAGGAAGGCGAAGGTGATCAGCACCGTGATCACCGCATGGACGAAGACGAGACCAGGGACCTCTATCCTGATCGTCTCGGAGGACTCGCTCCTCCGACTCTCTCCGACTGGCTCTACACCTGGAGCCGAGTCACCACCGGGCTTACTACCCAGACTCAAGGCTACCCCCGCGATCGTCTTGACCACCACCGGTTAGCGGGGTATGGTCACCAGCGTGACGAGAGCACCCCCGCCCGGGCAGAGAGATTCTGACCGCAGGTTCGTTGCCGTCGCATTCGCACGATCGGTGAGGTGAGGATGAACCGAGCTGAGATATATATCGAGACCGGGTCGGTCGGGATCCTGCGGCTCTACGATATCGCTTACTCGATCGATCTCTCGGCGGCCGAGGCGATCCTCGAGGAGGACGCGACGGTCGCTGCGCACCGCCGTCGTCTGACCCACGCCGAACCGAAGGCGATCGCCTTCGATGTACCACCTGTCCAACTCGCGCTAGGCCCTATCGAGGCACCAGTAGCTGGTCAGATCACAAGGGGCCAGGCCTTCGCCAGGGTCTACGACTTCGGCGTCATCTCGATACACCTCCGATTCCTCGCCGAGGGGATCGGCTGGCTGGAGTTGACCAGGATGGCGAATGAACTCGATGAATGGGCGAGCTCGGCGGATGCGAGACGGACCTGGGAGATGCTCAAGGATGAGACGACAGCCCTGATCAGGCCAGCACTCCTTAGACCGACCTACTCAGAACTCGAGGAAGATTACCTCCTGGTCACGATCAACCAACTCGATCAGCCCCTCGAGGCCGAGGAGTTCCTCGAGCGAGTCGACCCGATACCGATCCTGACCGGTGACCTCCAGCCCCTCTCCCCTGGCGCAAGGGCCGACCTCCTCCGGCATACCTACTCCTACTTCATCAACGATCTCGCGATCCTCAGCTGGGACCGGGCCCTGATCTACGAGCCGACACCAGACTCCGATGTCGCCGATGTCCTCGAGGTCGCCAATGCCCAACTCCTCGAGCTCTCGCACTACGATGATAGGCTCAACGCCGAGATACCCCAGATCTATGACCGGGTCGCAAAGGCGCGCGTCGGGCTCCGCTCCCTCACTCGCTCGCCATACGCCGACCTCGCACGCGATCTCTACACCTTCGTCGCAGAGATCACCGAGACACTCGAGAAGGTCGACAATGCGCTGAAGGTCACCGAAGATGTCTATATCGCACGGGTATACAATGCCGCCCTAGACCTCTTCAGAGTGAGGACCAGGGCGGCCAATGTCGACAGAAAGCTCGAGATCATCAGGGACACCTACCAGGCACTCTACGATGAGGCCGCGACCGCGCGGAGTGAGCTCCTCACGATCGCGATCATCATCCTCATCGCTCTCGAGATCCTACTCACCCTCGCCTGGTGGTGAGGAGATAGCTCACCGATCGAGCCCGTACTGCTCCTCGGCGATCCGGGCGAGCCCTGCCTCCTCGAGCTTCTCGAGTGGGGCGAGGAAGGTGACCTGGATGACACCCGGGTGACGACCGATCTCGATCGCACCGGTGATCGTCGCCCTATTCCTGACCTCCGGGGCGGTCATCCCGAGGAGGCGCGCTGCACGGTGCAGCCCATTCTCGGTCGCACTATTGAGATCTGGACCGGTCCCAACGACCGAGATCGGTGCCGACTCCTCGATCCCCTCGAGGCCCCACCTCCGGGCGAGTGCCTCTGCTCTCCGTCTCTCACTATCGGTGAGGGGACGGGCGAGTGGTGGCAGATCGTCGAGCCGTGGGAAGATGACGGGCCCCTCGAGGGTCCGACCCTTGAGGACCTCCACACGGAGGGTCGCTACCCCTGAGACATCGAGGGTATGGCCTGCGATCTCTCCATCCCCCTGCATCGCGTGCATATCGCCCATATAGACACCGGCACCGGGGACCTTGACTGGTGCTACGACTATCGCGCCTGCCCTGACCGCATCGATATCCATATGACCATCGGTCCGCGCCTCGAGTTCTTCGGCCTCGAGTGCGAACTCATGTGGCGCGCCGACGAGTCCCGCGGCGAAGTCGCCTGCATTGTGCGAGTCTGGCATCGTGATCGCCGGGAGTGTACCGAGTTGGCCGAGGAAGGGCCTGAGTCTGACTGCTACCCCCACGAGGTCGTGTGGGGCGAGTGAGAGGATCGAGTGCTGGACCGAGTTCTCAGGTAGGCAGGTATACTTTTCGGCCTCCTTCGCGAGTCGTTCGGCGAGTTCTGGACCAACGGTCAGCCCTACCCGGCGCGCCTCATCGAAGACGGCGGTGTAGCCATGCACCATCTCGAATGGGGTCACGGGCTCACCGCACTCGACACACCTGATCGCCTCTGGCCCTACACCTACGACCTCGGTCTCAGGATAGAGTGTCCCACACTTCGGGCAGGTACCGGCGATATAGGGGTCGCCGAGATAGTGGCCCTCGACCCACCGGTCATGACCCGAGGCTGAGGCGATCGAGTTGACGAGTATCTCCTCGATCCTGATCGCGATCGCATCGCCTGGCTCTGCGCCCTCTACGGCGACAGGCTGTGTGACCTCATGACCACCCCGTAGTCGTGGTGTGATCATCGGGCCCCAGCACCCGGGCGCGGTATTGGCGACGATAGTGCCCCCGTCACGGACAGGGCCTAGCTGCTCGCGGCTCGGGTCGAGTAGGCCATCGGTGAAGGTCGAGACGAAGAGGGTCCGCTGAGCGGTTCGCTCTGCTACAGTTACCGACATGAGCACCTCCTAGGTGGTGAGGGTCGAATCGCAGAAGCTACTTCTCTAGTCCTTGCACACAACCATACAGTGGGGGCCAGTCGATAGATCCAGCCCCTGGTGCTCCATACTCAGTCCGCCGCCGCCCTTCCCTCCCCACCGATGAGTGTAGCATCGAGCTCGATCTCAGTACCCTGTAGGGCCTTCGAGACGGGACACCCACTCTTTGCACCTTCGGCCAATTCGTGGAACTCCGCCTCTTCGATACCTGGTACCTCGGCCTCCAACTCGAGTGTGATACGTGGGATCGCGAATCCACCATCGACCTGGCCGAACTCGACGCGCGCCGTCGTATGCACCCGGGTCGGAATATGGCCCGCCTCAGTGAGTGCATTGCTCAGAGCCATCGAGAAACAACCCGCGAGGGCTGCCCCGACCAACTCCTCAGGGTTGGTGCCCGGCTGATCCTCCATCCGGGTGCCGAAGGAATAGTCACCCTCCCAAACACCACTGCCCAACCGCATATTCCCTTGGCCACTCCGCAGATCGCCGGTCCAAGTCGCTTCCGCAGTACGTGTCTTCATGATATACCCCTTTCGCCGTGGATGGAGTCATCCCCGAGGAGATGACGAATTCAGATAGGACTTCGACGATAACCGCTCAGGGACCGGGACCGCAAGGGCGATGACCCCTGCGCTCCCTATCGCTCACTGACCTTCCTCACTCGTCAGGCGTAGGCTACGTTGGACCGCTGTCTCGACATCGGGGAGGAAAGCGGTCAGTAGTCCGAGGGCTGGCAAGAAGGCACAGATATGGTAGACGAAGAAGATACTGGTCCGGTCCGCTAGCCATCCGAGGACCGCCGCACCTATCCCTCCCATCCCGAATGCGAAACCGAAGAAGAGGCCCGAGACCATCCCTACCCTTCCCGGCATCAACTCCTGCGCATAGACGAGGATAGCGGAGAAGGCCGAGGCGAGGATCACCCCGATGAAGATACTCGCTACCCCGGTCCAGAAGAGGTTCAGATAGGGGAGGACGAGAGAGAAGGGGAGGATGCCGAGGATAGAGGCCCAGATGACCGGCTTCCTCCCGATCCGGTCACCGACCGGGCCGCCGATCACCGTTCCTGCCGCGACCGCGCCCAGGAGGAGGAAGAGGTAGACCTGCGAGGTCGGGACCGAGACCCCGAACTTACTGATCAAGAAGAAGGTGTAATAACTCGTCAGACTCGCCAGATAGAAGTACTTCGAGAAGATCAGGACGAGGAGTATGAAGATCGCACCATAGATACGCCGACGGGAGAGGTGAGGGTTGTAGATGACCTCGTCTGAGCCCCCATCCCCCGAGATCCGGGCCAATCCATACGCGCTATACCACCTCCCGACGCGCCAGAGGATGATCATCGCGAGGAGGGCGATGAGGGAGAACCAGCCCACACTCCATTGCCCGAGAGGGACGACGACGAAGGCTGCAACGAGTGGTCCGATCGCCGTGCCAGCATTGCCCCCGACCTGGAAGACCGACTGGGCAAGGCCATGCTGCCCACCAGAGGCCATCCGCGCGACCCTCGACGATTCGGGGTGGAAGACCGAGGATCCAAGCCCGACGAGGGCCGCAGCAGAGAGGAGGAGCCCGAAACTATTCGTGACCGAGAGGAGGAGGAGCCCGGTCAGGGTGAACCCCATCCCGAGGACGAGGGAGTAGGGGAAGGGCCTCCGATCGGTGATCGCACCTACGACTGGTTGAAGGAGCGAGGCGGTCAGCTGATAGGTCAGGGTGATCAGCCCGACCTGCATGAAATCGAGGGCGAAGGCCTCCTTCAGCATCGGGTAGAGTGCCGGGAGGAGCGACTGCATCATATCGTTCAGGAGATGGCAGACGCTGATCGCCGTCAGTATACCGAAGGCAGTTCTATCTGCATCGGCCGCGCGCCCCGACCCTACCTGTGCGCCGGCCCCGACTGGTTTAGACAAGGCTATGACCCCAGACTCAGCGACCCAACAACCTCTTCGCCAAACCCGGCAGTATCGTGCCTACTCGGCCCTCGATCTTCACCTCTGCGAACTCATCAGCCCGTGTAGGACCCTGATTGATGATCGCGATCGGGATCCCCTCGTCATCTGCTCTATATATGAAACGGCGTCCAGAGTAGACCGCCAACGATGATCCGACTACCAAGAGAACCTCTGCCTCAGCAAAGAGCGCCCATGCCTCTTCGACCCGTTCCCGGGGCACATTCTCGCCAAAGAAGACGACATCGGGCTTGAGTACACCACCACACTCCGGACAGGGCGCGATCCTGAAGCCCGACTCGGCCCAGACCGGAAGCTCTGCATCCCCATCAGGGGCAAGTTCTGCACTCGCCGCACCGAGGGAGTCGAGCCAACCAGGATTCAGTTCCAAGAGACGGGCCTGGTATCCCTCACGGGAGAGGGAGGTACCACACCCGAGACACCGAACCACCGAGAGACTCCCATGCAGCTCGACTACTCTACGGCTACCCGCCGCCTGGTGCAACCCATCGACATTCTGGGTGATCACCCCTGGCACGAGCCCACCCTCCTCGAGCGCGGCGAGTGCATGGTGTCCGGGGTTCGGCCGAGCTGACCTGAACCGGGGCCAACCGATCGTGCTACGCGCCCAGTACCTTATGCGCGCTCGCTCACTCCGCATGAACTCCTGGTACTGCATCGGCTGGCGGTTCCGCCTGATCCCCTCGGGCCCACGATAGTCGGGGATCCCAGACTCGGTACTACACCCGGCACCGGCGAGTACGACCGTCCTCTTACCCCTGAGTAGTCTGTCGAGTTCGGAGAGGGCGCCTAGGTCAGGGGCGCCACTACCATTCGAGCTTACCATCGCCTATCACTTCGAATCCGACTGCGAGGGGAGACCCCCTATCAATCATCCTCACCCCCTCCCCCACTCCCGAGTATACCGCGCGCCTCGAGCCGGGCGAGGAGGAGGTGATAGTAGAGCATACCCCGCTCATCGCCTAGTGCGCCGAGGAGCTGATCGAGATCGAGATCGGTGCCAGCACCGGCGAGTTCGAGGTTCTTCAGGACACTCACATCCCCGACGGGAAAGGTATCGAGCCGGCCCGTGATCGTACTCGCTGCCTCGAGACTGATCTGTTGAAAGAGGACGACCCTGACGAAGGCCTCCCAGAGAGAGGGATAGCGAGGTGGCCTGACTCCGCGAGTCGTACCGAGGAGTTCCCGGAGCCAGGGGATCGTCGACGCCCTCCGGTAGAAGAGATCGAGTTCCCGGTCGACCCCGAGGACCTTACGGAGGAGAGCAACGAGCTCCATCCTCTTCCCCCGTGGAGTCGGGCCCCGAGAGCTCTATGACCAGCCGGTCGGGCCGGGTCTGCCGTACCAGTGCACGACGAGGACGGCCCGACCTATCGGGGAGTGCACGGTGATAGCCCCCACTGGGGTCGAGTCGGTCGACGATATTCGATGGGAGCCGCTGGAGTACGGTGACCGTGAGGTCTAGCCGGTAGGGTGGGCGGACCGTCACCCGGTGTCGGTATGGTTTCGGCCGCGCCATCATACCCTACCCACTCCTCTTGGTCAGTCGCCGGGGAGGTCTATCTAGTCACCCGCCATTACTACGATCAGGGGCCTGAGGGTGTGCAGGACCTCGATCGTCCCCTCCTGCGCCCTCAAGACCTCGGGCAGACGGCGGTAGACATGCGGACTCTCATCGAGGCCACCACCCCGGAGGATGACCCCCTTCTTCCTGATCCAATCCTGCATCATCTCGCGTGTGACCCGGCCGGGCCTGATCACCCTACCACTCCGCCGGTGTCTACGCCCCGCCGCCTGGCTCCGGCTCATCACTCGGCCAGCACCATGTACTGTCGAGTAGAGCGCCTCCCTCTGCGTCCTCTTCGTCTCGGCATCGGCACGCTCAGCAGGGGTCCCCTGTACGATCACTGCGTCATCGCCCATACTCCCGCCGATGAACCCCTTCTGACCGGGGAATGCAGGGGTCGCACCCTTCCTGACGACGATGTACTCCTTCCCAAAGTGCTTCTCTCGCCAGGCGAAGTTGTGATGGTTGTGCACGAGTTCGACCTCCTCGCCGCCGAGGATCTCTACTACTTTGCGTGCTACCCACTCCCTACCCGCATAGGCGTAGCGGCCAGCGAGCTCCATCAGGCTCCAGTAATCCTGACCGAGTGAGGAGTTCAGGGGGAGGAGCACCTCTCGCTCTGGCACGCGCTCGCCCCATTTCCTACCCTGGCCGAGGGCCATATACCCAGAGGCGACGGTATGACCGAAACCACGTGAGCCGAAGTGTACCCCGACCCAGATACGATCATCCTCATCAGCGAAGATATCGACATAGTGATTTCCACTCCCTACCGTCCCGAGTTGGGAGCGGGCCCTATCCTGGAGATCATTCTTGACCCCCTTGGGAAGGAGACCCCAAGCTGGATCCTCGAAGAGTGGATGATCGACCGGTGCATCAGCGGCACGGTTCGTTCCCCCTACCCCGAAAGTGATCGTCGCCTGGACCTCATCGGCGATCTCGTTCAGTCGCGCATCTCGCTTCCCGCCATACGGCCCGAAGTCGTCGAGGGTCAGGTTCGTCCTGATCGCGGCATTCCCGCAGGCGATATCGAAACCGACCCCTACCACACTCACCTGGTTGTCGAAGGCTGCGACCCCACCGATCGGCATCACATAGCCGAGGTGACCATCAGCCATTAGGGCTACCCGTTCTGCCCGACTCGCGACATCCTCCAACTGCGCCAATGTATTCGCATCGTGCTCACCAAAGACCTTCATCTGCCACCTATCACGCTACGAGCATGGCACCAGCCCCGAACTCGACCACCGGGGAGGCTACCCTCCCCTTAATATACTCACTTCTATCGGGGTGGGGTCTACCCTCTCCCCCTCAATCGATCGAGCGCGCTCCCTGACGGATAGCTGGCTGCGAGAGGAGCGCATTGAAGAGGGTCTTGAAGGTCTGGTAAGGCTGAGCCCGGTGCTGGGGCCTGAACCCGAAGAGGATCGCTCGGCCCGCACCGATCTCGGCCTCGACGAGGGCTGCCTTACCAGCAATCAGCTCAGGGTGCTGAGCATAACCACTCATCAGGATCTCACTCGCCTTGGGATAGCGGGCGACCACATGGACGCCAGGAGCATCGTCCTCCACCTCGAGGACAGGGCTCCGCGCATAGAATACCGCACCACTCTCCGGCATCCCACTAGCCAGGGGGTGGGACCTATCCCACTCGACCTGGAGGAGTGAGCCGGGGGCGTACCACCGCTCCTCCATGGGCCCATCCTGCGCCGCATTCAGATCCCGGACCGGTACGCCGAGATCCTCGATCGCGAACTCGAGGGAGGAGTCGAGTAGGACGAGGGTCCCGCCACCCTCGATGAAGGTCTTCAGAGCTGTCGTACCCTCTTCCCCGATCCCACCAGCATAGTCAGGGTGCGCCCTCTGGCCATACCCAGCGATCAACTGCCTCCTGCTCATCGCTGGGATCACGATCAGATCATAGCGCGCACCGAGATCTCCCGCCCTGATCTCCGGGTTCTCGACCGTCTCGAAGGGGACACCCCACTCCTCGAAGAGCCAGCGGGTCCAACCCTCATCCATCGAGGCAGTCCAGGGCTTGTATAACCCAACTCGTAGCCCCTCGATCGGTGACACCGACCCAGAGACCTCAGCAACTAGCTCGCCATCGAGGCCCCACTCCCGTGCCCAGTTCTCAGCCCTCCGTTCGAGATCGGAGAGACCACTGACGATGAGGCGACCATTAGCATCATGGACGACCTTCCCGCCCGCACCGAGAACCTCGAAGGCCGCGCGGTACGCCGCTGTCGAACGCATATCGAGGATGACCCCTCCCCCCCCGGAGCCGGTGACCCTGCCAGGTAGGGGATCGATCAGATCGACGCGCTCGAACAGAGTCGTCGAGAAGGGCTCATCGACCGTCACGGCCTCGACCCCCATCTGGAGGGGGAGAGTCCAGCCAGCGAGGTCGTAGGGCGCCGTGGGTGGACCACCTGGATAGAGACGACGGTCAGGGTACCTCTGGACCTCGAGGAGGTCCTTGATATGGACCCGGAAGGGCTGGGCCAGGAGGATGAGATAGCTACCCGCCCCATACGCCCGGCCACCGACGGTGAAATCAGCTCTCGCCCGGTGTACCTCAGCACCACCGCGCCTGAGGACACGGAGGAGTTCAGCAGCGGCGAAGGGATCATCCTGCTCGGCGGGGATGATATAGGCGAAGGGCGCACCTGCCTCTCCGAGTGCGATCTGGCGCTCGGCTAGGGTGACCCAATTCCTGATGAACTGCTTCCTCTGACGGGACATCAGGTTGATCAACGACCTGCCAGCGATCAGCTCATACTCGACGATATCGCGGGGTCGCCACCACCCACCCTCCCAAGGCTCGGGATACATCGACCCGAGTTCCGGTTGCTGCAACGACTCGGGCTCCTGATAGATCGGATCACCATAGTTCGCACTCGCCGCCTCCGAGAGGATCCCGATCATATTGTGCCGCGCAGGCACCGTCCGACCACCACCATGCCACCAGAGGTCGAAGGTCTCACGATGCGAAACACCTGGCTTACCAGCAGCCGTCAGATCAGCCGCCATCTGGACCCCAACTAGGTTCGTCATCCGCACGAGCAGTGGATCGAGATTGGGGTTCAAGGGATCGGCGAAGGGTGGGATGAAGAACCTCTCACCCCGATTGCCCATCTGATGCACATCCCAGACGACCTGCGGGAACCACCTCTCATAGAGGACCTCGGTCACCGCCTTCGTCTCAGGCTGCGTGATCATGAAGAAATCACGGTTGTTGTCATGACCAGTGTAGTGGTGATAGAGCCAGGGCATCGGTGCGCCTTCGGCAGCGGTACCCCGCGTCCTCAGCCACCAGTCACGGGTGATGTCTAGACCATCGGGGTTCATACCTGGTACGAGGAGGAGGACGACGTCTTCCAGCGACTCCCGTAGCTCTGGATCAGTCACCATCTCGTACGCCAACTCCATCGACATCTGCGTGCCCATGATCTCATTCCCATGGAGGGCCGCGCCGATGAAGGCGACCGCGGGTTGATCCTCGATCAGGGCCTCGAGCTCCACCTGGCTCGTACCGCGGGGATCGGCCAACCGAGCCTGGTTCGACCGTATCTCATCGATCCGCGCCATATTCGAGGGCGCAGTGATCACCGTCAGGAGTAGCGGGCGACCCTCGACCGTCCTCCCGATCTCTTCGACCTCGATCATCGGACTCGCACCCTCGAGACGCTCGAAGTAGTCGACTATCTGCGACCATGACGCGAGCTTCCCATCAGCGCCGACCTCGAAACCAAGGACCTCCGCAGGGCTGGGAATAGCTGGCCCGCCGAGATCAGATCGCTCAATGGTCGGGACCGAAGAAGAAGGGAGAGGGGTCGTCGAAGCACAACCCGCAAGGAGGAGGGGGAGGAGGAGAAAGCCTAACCTGGGAAAGACCCGGCTCCAAGACATACCGACTCCTAGGATGTGGTTGCTAGCTCAGATAGGCCAGATGACCAGACAGATCAGCTGAATGACCTGAACCTGGCGCAAGGTGACCACCGCTGTCAACGCCTGACTATCCAAAGACCCCAGAATCGTATACTATCGAACTAATCATTTGCGAAAATCAGGGGACTGAGGATAGGATTGATCCTCGGGTAATCGAGTCAGAGCGGTACCTGTCATCTCTCGGAGTTTGAGAAAGGTGGAGCGAGAAAGCGTAGACGACGAGGTCGAGGGCTCAGCGATTGGATCACGAATCGACGATGAGGTGCGGCTCAATGCCCTCCGCCGGCTAGAGATACTCGACTCACCCCCAGAACCGATCTTCGACCGGATCACTAACCTCCTGCGGAGGATCATAGACACACGAGGAACTAGCCTCTCCTTCATCGATGGCAAAGGAGAGTTCTGCAAGAGCGCGATCGGGATACCCGAGCCCTGGGCGAGTAGGAGAGCACTGCCCCTGACACACTCGTATGCACGGAAGATCATCGAGCAAGGACAGCCATTAAACATCCATGATGCGACCGCAGAACCAGAACTCGCCGACCACCACGCCCTGAAGGAGATCGGGATGAGGGCCTTCCTCGGGTACCCAGTCAAGACCCGAGCAGGACAGACGGTCGGTGCTCTCTATGCCTTCCACGATAGACCGCGAGAGTGGTCTTCCGCCGAGGAGGCGAGCCTCGAAGATCTCGCCAGCCTGACCAGTATGATCCTCGATCTCCGCACCGAACGTATCCGCCGGGACGAGTTGGAACAACAGTTCCAGCACGCCCAGAAGCTGGAGTCAGTAGGACGACTGGCGAGTGGGATAGCGCATGATTTCAATAGTGTCCTGACCGCTATCGCTGGTAACGCATCTCTCCTGCTCACCGAGCTAGAGGGCGGTGTGCTCGAGCGATCTGGGCTAGAGGAGATCCTCTACTCAGCCGAGCGTGGTACGCTACTGACCCGTCAACTCCTCCTCCTGACCAAGAGCCATGAGGGTGGTTCGGCGACGAGTCTCGATCTCAATGCTGTGATCCGTGAGATGGAGCGGCTCCTCCGTCGTCTGATCGGAAGTGATATCGAGCTAGTGACCAGGCTCGATCCCTCATCGATCAGGGTACCGGTCGAGAGGAGCCGGCTCGAGCAGATCCTGATGAATCTGATCATCAATGCACGTGATGCGATGCCAGAGGGTGGGGTGATCGAGATCGAGACTGAGGGCCTAGAGCTCCGTGGCGATGAGTTCCCCACTGGGGTCGTTGCTGGTGGGGGTAGCTATGTCAGGCTCCGTGTGATCGATACGGGTATCGGGATCGATGCGTCGATCGTCGACCAGATCTTCGAGCCGTACTTCACGACGAAGACGAAGGACGAGGGGACGGGACTCGGATTGAGTACCGTCCACCAGATCGTCACCAGTGCGGGTGGAGGGATCAGGGTCGAGAGTAGGCCAGCTGAGGGTTCTACCTTCGAGATCTACCTACCATCTGGTTGAGTCACGACTCGGCGGCTACAGCGAGCCACTCTCAGTCTATCTTTGTCACACCGAGGCCAGGTGCCTCATTGAACTGGAGTCTGCCATTCTCATCGATCCCAGGTCCTGTGAAGGGGTCATTGGCCAATAGGGCCGCGCCATCGAGATCGACATAATCGACGAGTGGCGCGAGTTGGATCGCTGCTGCGATCCCGAGTGTCGACTCGATCATACAGCCGAGCATCACACTCATCCCATGCGCCCTCGCGGCGTGCACCATTCTGATCGCCTCCCTCAGGCTCCCGCACTTCGTCAACTTGATATTGATCCCATCGACTGCCCCGACGAGGGCCGCGATATCTTTCAGGTCACTACACGATTCATCAGCGATGATCGGGATCGAGGAGCGCTCCCTCAAGAGCCTGAGGCCTTCGATATCATGCGCTACGAGTGGCTGCTCGATCAGCTCGACCTCGTACTCTTCGAGCATCGGGAGGGCCGCTATCGCCTCCTTGACCGACCAACCTGTATTGGCATCGACGCGTACGATCTTCTCCGGCGCCTCCTCCCTGATCATCCCGAGGATCGCTTCGTCATCGGGGGTCCCGACCTTGATCTTCAGGATAGGGTGACTCTCGGCCTCCTGTACCTTCTCCCGCATCAACTCGAGATCATCGATCCCGATCGTAAAGGATGAGACAGGTGCGGCCGCGGGATCTAGGCCCCAGACCCTCCAGAGGGGCTCACCGAGTCGCTTCCCCACCAGGTCATGGAGTGCAGCGGAGACCGCGACTCGAGCGGCAGGGTTCCGTCCGAGACTCTCCTCGAGTGCGGCCTCGATCCGCTCTAGCTGGAAGGGATCGTCCCCGGCGACCTCGCTCAGGACCGAGCCGAGCCTCGGGAGAGCGGCCCCGACGATCTCGGCGGTCTCCCCATAATATGGGGTGGCAGGTGCCTCACCCCAGCCCTCCCGACCCTCTGCGTCTACCAACCTGACCCAGACATTGTACCTGGTATCTCGACCGACCTCACGGGCGATATTGAAGGCATGACGGGTGCGGAGCGCAAGGACTTCACTTCTGAGTTCCACATCTACTCCTGGACTCTAGACCATTACTTTCTCGGCCTCTACCGAGAGCTTTTTACAAGATGCCCCGAGCTTGGCCCGCTTCGCCATTTCGATCGCCTCGACGAGGGGTCCAGGTCCGAAACGGACCGGGTCGGTAGTTGGCAGACTGGTCTCAGCCTCTATCTCTGCGATCACCCCTCGAGCCTCCTCCTCTGAGAGATCCGAGGTATTCAGCGCTACACCTATGACCTTCGATTCCTTGACCGGCCTGATCACAGCCTCAGAGTGGGCTATCATCTCACCGATCGAGGGGAGGGTGACCCAATCGTAGACGCCATCATTGCTATGGGGCGACCGACGTGTCGGCTGATGACAGATTATCATCACATCGGGGAGCGAGCCATAGAGGAGCCCGAGAGTCACACCAGAGTAGCCGGGGTGGATGAGGGAGCCCTGGCCCTCTACGAGGACGATCTCATTGCCCTCCGCCGCCTCGAGAACGAGTTGCTCGGCAGCACCAGCGATGAAATCGGCAGCGACCGCATCGACCGCGATCCCCTTCCCCTCGATCAGGATACCAGTCTGACCAGTCGCCGCAAAACCGACCTCTGCACCAGCCTCGATCAGACCATCCCTGATCTCGAGGAGCGCAGTCATCTTCCCAATATTGCTATCGGTCCCGACCGTATGGACAACGAGAGGCTCGACCAGACGCGCTCGTCCGGTAGAGACCGGGAGCTGCTTCGGAGGACGACGTAGATCGTAGATCTCGACCCCACTCTCACGTGCCTGCGCCGCGAGCTCGGGATCATCACTGAGATAGAAGTGCAGCCCACTCACGAGATCGAGCCCAGCCCTGAGAGCCTCGAGGAGGACAGGACGCCACTCCTCGGGGAGCCGGCCACCAGAGGGGGCAATCCCGATCAGGAGGGCAGTAGGGTTCAGCTCGAGACCCTCCGCGAGACTCCCTACGATAGGGATCGGACCTCCGAAGCCGAGGACCTCCTCGACACTCTTACCAGCATACTCACCATCGAGTATACCGACGACTCGCTCTGGTAGATAACGAATCGCGCTATTCGCCGTCTTCGACGTTCGCGGACTGAGCCGGCCGTCGGTCAGGGCCAGATAACGATGGTCTTCCATTTCGCAATCTCGGAGTTCGATGACATCTCATTCAGAGTGTGAATGCGATCGCAGTCGAGGCGACCGCAGCGATTGAAGCAGCCCCTAACGCAAGGGGTAGTTGTGTCGAGACATGGTCCATCAGATCGCCACCACAGGCGAGGGCAGAGAGGATCGTCGTATCGGAGATCGGAGAACACTGGTCGCCAAAGACTGCACCCCCAAGGACCACACCAAAAGAGAGAGCTATATATTGCGGATCAGGGTTCAAGGCATAGGCGAGAGGCATCGCGATCGGGAAGACGACCGCATAGGTGCCCCAACTAGAGCCGATCGAGAAGGCGACGACCATACAGATGAAGGTCAGGATCGCCGGTAGGAGGGCGGGATGCACATGCGCCGCCGTCGTCTCGACTATATACTCGGCTGTCCCAAGCGACTTCGAGACCGTTCCGAGTGTAACGGCGAGGCCGAGGATGATCGCGCCGACGGTGACCCCCTTGCACCCATCGACGAATCCCTCTACAGCGACCCTGACCGACATCCCGCGCATCAGGGCCACACCGAAGGCCACCAGGACAGCGAGCCCGAAGGCCTCCGCGATCTTCACCTCCCCGACGAAGAGGTAGGGCAGGATCGCGACTGATAGGAGGGTCGCCATCGGGAGTGCGAAGCTGAGTATCGAGGGGTTGTAATCGGCCGGCACCTGGAGCTCGGTCAACTCCTCCGCCGCCAGGGGGCGCGCTCCGGGCGCATTGAGCTGTCCCGTCTCTCGTGCGCGTACCATTGCGCGCCTCATCTTACCTCCTACCCAAGGCATCCACCCAAGTGAGAAGAGGAGGGTGAAGAGGACGGCTATGATCCCATAGAAGTTGTAGGGCAATGACCTGAAAAAGAACTTGACCGCCTCCCCCTCGGTCATGAAGAGGGGCGTGGTCCCGACGACGAGCCCGCCGACGTATAGAGGCCAGGCATTGAAGGGGATGATCGATGCGACCGGCGAGGCGGTCGAGTCGACGATATAGGTCAACTCCTCCTTCGAAAGCCGATGCTCATCGGCAAGTGGTCTGACGGTCGTACCAGCTAGGATCGTCGAGATCGTCCCACCCTGATGGAAGAGGACGCCCATGAACCAGGCGAAGAGCCGAGCAGTCGTCGGCCCACGTACGAAGCGGGCACCCGCCCACTCGGCAAAGGCCTGCGCCCCACCAGTCCTCGTCCAGAGACCGATCAGGCCACCGAGAGCCCAGAGGTAGACGAGGAGGATCATCGCATACGATGGGCTCCCGATCGATGGTATCAGGAAGACATCGATCACATTGTACTGCCCACTGACCAGCCCACCGACGACGACCCCGATGAAGAGTGCAGGTATCACCTCCCTCGTCATGAAGACCAGGATCAGGGTACTCATCGCGGGCAGGAGGCTCCAGAACCCAATGTGCTCGCCCTCTGCCGGTGGCGCGCCTGCCCCAAAGAGGGCTAGGAGGAGTAGGACGAGGGCGACCCCCGCTGCTATCGCCCATCTCTGCCCGAGTGTCCTCGATGGTTCTACGGTGAGTTCGGTCTCCTCACGAACCCTCGGTTCGATTGTCGGTATTCTACTCATCCTCATCGACCTCCTCGATCTGGTTCTCTCGCCTGTGGTAAGGGATCAGAACCCGCGCGCCTCACCATCTCGCCGGGGGTCAGCCGCGCCGATCAACCACTTACCGCGCCGTTCTATCAGGTGGATCCCTCCGAAATAGAGGCTTGCCGGTGGCATCACCTCGGGCTGATATCCGAGCTCACGGACCGCACCGATCAGGTCGGTGCGGAACCCCTGTTCATACGGCACACGTGAATGGCTCGCCTGAGGATGGATCCGCGGCATCCGCAACGCCTCGAGGGGATCTAGCCCATAGTCGAGAATATAGATGATCGCCTGCGTCACCGCTGTCGGGATCCGGGCCGCGCCAGGCGAGCCCACTACGAGACGTACACCAGCGCCCTCTAGGATGATCGTCGGCGTCGTCGTCGAGGTCGGTTTCCGTCCGGGAAGGAGGGCTTTCGGACTCTCCGGATTCGATGAGAAGATATTCATCGAGCTATTGAGGAAGGTCCCTGCCGCCCAGAGCCCCGAGCCGAAGTAGACCCCCTGGGTATAGGTCAGAGAGACCGCATTGCCATCCCTATCGATGACTGAGAGGTGCGTCGTCTCGCCATCCTCTACCTCATCGTCCCCACCCTCGAACAGGTGCGATTGGTGCCTGGCGACCTCAATCCCAGCACCGGCGGGGGGGTAGGGGTCGAAAGACTCACATACCCCAGCTGTAGGACTCTGGTCAGCCGCCCAGGGGTCGCCCGCCCTGATCCGGGTCGGTGGCCCCTCCTCCCCACCGACTAACGGACCCCTCTCCTCGGCATACTCAGCTGAGACGAGTCCATTTGCCGGGACAGGGTGATGATCGGGATCATGGAGATAAGCCTGTCGGTCCGCAGTCGCGACCCTCAAGGCACCAGAGAGGGAGTGGAAGGCGGGGACCGACTCGGTCGGCAGCCCTAGCGCAGGTAGATCATAGTCCTCGAGGAGACGCAGTGCCTGGGCGACCTGCATCCCCGACTGCGGGGGAGGCGCGGTCAGGACCGTCCAGCCCCGATAGGGCGCGCAGAGCGGACGCCGCCAACTCGGCTCGAACCCCTCTAGATCGGTCAAGGTCATGGGGTTTCCACCGGCAGAGAGGACCTCTATGATCTCCTCCGCAACCGGGCCACGGTAGAACCCATCCCGCCCCTCCTCCGCGATCTGGCGAAGCGTCGCGCCCAGCTCCGGCTGGACCAACCGCTCACCCGGTTGTAGTGGTCGGCCGTCGGGCCAGAAGATCCGTGCCGCATCTGGGTCGCGGCTCAGCTTGACCGAATCGCCCGCGATCGTCCGAGCGAGGAGCGAGCCCACGGGGAACCCCTCCTCAGCCAGCCTGATCGCGGGAGCGAGGACAGCCTCACGGGGGAGACGGCCATACTTGGAGTGCGCCTCGAGGAGTCCCGCGACTGCGCCAGGGACCGCTACGATCCGGGCAGGATGGACCGACCGGTCGAACTCAGGGGAGACCCCCTCTGGAGCGATAGCATAGAAGTCGAGGTAGTCGGCCTCACCCTTCTCTGCCTCCCAGATGAGCATCCCCCCACTCCCACCGATCCCCGCCATCATCGGCTCGACGACACCTACCGCGAAAGCCGCCGCGACTGCAGCATCGATCGCATTCCCGCCGGCACGGAGGAGCTCGAGCCCCGCCTCACTCGCCTGTGGATGCGCGGAGGTGACCATCCCCTCGGTCCCGACTGCACGTTTCCCGATATCGGGTGCAGGAGTAGGCTGTGGTACCCGCCCCGGTCCACATCCGAAGGTGAAGACCGAGAGGACGACGATGGTGAGTGAGTAGAGGGCACGCATCTACGCCCCTCCCCCGATCGTGGTCCGGTCCCTCAGGTACCGGAGTGGCACCCTCGTCCCATGCTCCGTTGCCCCAGCGAGCCGGCGGAAGTAGTCGTAGGCCGCATCGGCGACCTGACCGAGTGCCGCTGTCGCCTCCGGCCGATCACTATAGTTGACCATCATCGCGATCGCGTAGGGTCGCCCAGGGAGATCGACGATCCCCCATCCCGCGCGCACCCCCTGGATACTCCCACCCTTCCAAGCAATATCGAGATTCGTAGGTATAGAGCCCGGGATCTCCTTCGGCATCTCGAGGACCGCACGAAGGTCGGCACAGAGTTCAGCACTCATCGGGAGCTCACACCTGGCGATCCTGATCATCAGATCGGCCGCCTCGGCAGGTGTCGAGATATTCTCCCGGCCCGCCGCGCTATCCATCGGCCTGATCATCCTTCGTTGGAGGAGAGTGTTCGGGAGACCTACCACACGCATCGTCTCATTGACTCGCTCCATCCCGACCCGGTCGATCAGGAGATTCGTCGCCGTATTGTCTGAGAGGATGATCATCATGATCCCGAGATCCCGGAGGGAGAGCTCCGATCCCCCATCACTGAAATGACGGAGGATACCACTGCCCCCCGTCATCTCTGAGGCCGAGATCGGGAGCCGCTCATCGAGACTCAATTCACCAGCCGATGCCTGGCGGTAGAGCTCGACCAGGATCGGGATCTTGATCGAACTCCCCTGCGGGAAGACGAGTTCACCATTGACCTCATAGCGCTCGCCCGTCGTCAGATCGACGACCGAGATCCCCATCACCCCAGGCACCGCGGCTGCAACACCCTCCAGCTCCGACTGGAACTTCTCAGCAAGGATACCGAGATGCTCCGATTGGGCCTCGAGGGGGCTACCGGTCGCCCCAACGAGGATGAGAACGCCCAATATCAGACTCACCGAAGGGCTCAGCCCCTTCCGGAAGAGTGTAGGTATAGACCAGATACGTCGGTCCGACATCGATCCCTCCTGATCAACTCGTCTCTAGACCCGAACTATGCCTCGAACTCAACTCGTCCGTGGGGCAGCACCCCGCGAGAGGACCTGGCCACCCAACTCAGAGGTGAACTCGCCACCCTCGACCGCGATCCGTCCATTGACCAAGAGGTGAATCACCCCCTCCGCCAACTGGTGCGGATCCTGGAAATCAGCGGGATCGTGCAAAGCCTCTAGATCGAAGACGACGATATCGGCGATAGCACCCCGTCGTATCACTCCCCGATCCTCGAGCCCAAAGACCTGCGCAGGTAGAGAGGTCATACTCCGGATCGCAAAGGCTAGGTCGACCGTCCCCTTGTCCCGTGCATAGAGACCGAGCTTCCTGGGAAAGGTCCCATACGAACGGGGATGAGGTACCCCCTGCCCCATGGGGACGAGCCCACCATCCGAGGAGGTCATAGTCCAGGGCTGGCGCATCAGACGCTCGACATCTGAGTCATGCATATTGAAAGAGACGACCGCACCACCACCAGCCTTCAGAAGGTCGAGGACGAGATCGACTGGCTCCTGGCCGCGCTCGAGTGCGACCTCAGCAAGGGTACGACCCTCGATCGAGGTGTCAGCACGATGACGCCTGAACTGGAGACGCTCCGCGCCACCCCGGCGGTCTAGGTTCTCGAGGATATCCTCGCGGAGACGAGCACCCTCAGTAGGATCATCGATACGGCGGATCAACTCCCGATTACCACCGACCTGTGCCCAGCGGGGAACGAGAGCACCAGTCAGACTCGTGCTAGAAGCAGTGTACGGATACTGATCGGCGAAGACTTGGATCCCCGCAGCACGAGCACGCTCGATACGGTGCACGAGAGCACTCGAATAACCCCAGACACGGGGACCCAACGCCTTGATATGACTCACGATACCAGGAATGCCAGCCTCACGGGCGATCTCGATGACCTCATCGACCGCAGCAACGACCCCAATACTGAAATCACCCTCGTCACGAATATGACTGCTGTAGACCCCGCCATATTCCCCAACGACCTTCGAGAGTTCGATCAACTCCTCCGTCGTCGCATAACTGCCCGGGGCATAATAGAGACCACTCGAGAGACCAAAGGCACCCGCCTCCATACCACGGCGGACGAGAGTGCGCATCGAGTCCAACTCCACAGGAGTCGGCTCACGGTCCGACATACCGAGCACACGACGACGAACAGTGCCATGCGGAACGAGTTGAACCACATTCACACCAAGTCCAGACTCGAGCAACGAGGCCCGCTGGGCGGCGATATCGACCGAACCACCACCATCAGGGTTGATCACGACCGTCGTGATACCCTGAGCCAGAAGGGGCTCACCACCACTCAACTCCTCCGTCGCGAGCCCTCCACCCGCGTGAGAGTGTACATCTATGAAACCAGGAGAGATATAGAGACCACTTATATCGATCACACGGCGAGCATGGTCTCCACTCAGATCACCGACACCACTTATCCGATCACCAGTGACTCCAACATCCGCATAGATCCATGGGTTGCCACTCCCATCGAGGAGACGACCACCACGAAAAATCAGATCATGGGATGACTGGCCATAGAGTGACGAGATAGATAGACCAGCCAGGACAACGAAACAAAACGCCAGACGGAGAGAAGAACGCATGACCTCTTTCCCGGGACCGAGGAGCTCTACAATGCTGATGAGAACGGTAAGAAACTCGGCGGCGATGAGGATCCCACCGCCACCCGGAGCAGTTGCCAGCCTCACGCCCAGAGGCGCCCCGCTGAACACGAGTTGCAATCCCATTTAGTATACAATCACTCGCGGGGGGATGCAATGAGCTGGTGGTCACCAGCCTCCGCGCTCGCCTAGCTCTTCGATCTCCTGGACGAGTCGTTCTGCGGCGTTACGCCAATTCTGTCGGGCTGCCTCTGCTGCTGCGGTGGGGTCACCCTTGGTGATATGCTCTATGATCTCGTCGTGCTCACGGAGTGAGGGTTCGATCTCTCCCCCGAGGGCGGTACTATATAGTCTGCGATATCTCTCGGCCTGTGGTTTCATGACCGAGTGTAGTGCGAGGAGGCGCGGTCCAGCCGCGGCATCGACATACTTCTGGTGGAATTCGGTGTGGAGGTCGAAGATATGGCGGGCGTCTGGCCGTCTCTGGTCAGATGCGTTCCTCAACTCCTCATTGATCGATCGCAGGGTATCGACGAGTTCATCGCGCTCTTCCCTAGGGAGTCGCGCTGCGAGTTCTGCCGCGTACCCTTCTAGTTCACCGACGAGGCAGAAGAGTTCGTGTCCATCTTCTTTGGTGAGTGGTGCGACGGTGAGTTGTGTTCTCCGTGCGCCATCACTCCCGACTACGTATCCCTCCTGCTGGAGTCGTTGTAGCGCGCTCCTGACCGGTGTCCGGCTCACCTCTAGCTTCTCGGCGACGACACTCTCTACGATCCGTGCCCCTGGCGCGAGGCGTCCTGTGACGATCAGCTCATGTAACTTGTCGTACACCTGAGAGATCAGATCGGGGGCCCCATCGTTTTCCCCTGTAGCGGGTCCCTCTCTCACCCCTCTGACTCGATCATTCGACATTATTCGGTCCCCTGGGAAGGTAATACACCCATCATGAGTGCTCAGGGAGTTTAGGCAGTTCTCTTACATAATAGCAGAACCCTCGCTCTCTTCAAGGTCGATATTGTCAGCGGCCTCTTTTAGATCCCTGCCTCTCTGCTGTAATACCGACAATCCTCTCGCCCTCCCTCTCCGAGCCCGATCTCCCGGTAGTCTTCGGTGAACTCGATAGATCGGAGGTAATCGACCATCTTGAAGCCGGGCTGGGTCTCGACCCTCAATCTGATTGGTGTACCATGCTCTCTCTCGAGGGTCTCCCCATTCCTCTCACCCTCGCGAGAGAGGGCCACTCACTCCCAGGGGTGCAGTCGCCGTTGCAATAGAGCCGGGGGGCGCACTCAAGATCTCTAGACCACTCCTGACGAGGAGTGAGAGGGAGAGGAAGAGGAAGTTTAAGAAGTGTGTGAGTCTGAGCCAGAGTGGGAAATCTAGTGCGAGCTCGATAGTAGCGCCCCTCGCCTCTCTCGTTCGAGTCCATGTCGGACATACTCTCTGATCCAGTCAGCGGTCCGTGCCGCGAGTGCCGAGATCGTGAGCGCTGGGTTCGCCGAGCCCTGCGTCGGCAAGACACTCCCATCGCAGATGAAGAGGTTCGGGACATCCCAACTCCGGCACCACTGGTCGACTACCGAGTCATCGGGCGCGGCTCCCATCCGGCAACTCCCGACGAGGTGCGCGAACCTCTCGACCCATCTCGTCTCGTGTGCACCCGCCGCACTGAGCACCTCCTCTGCGCGCGCGATCC
>Ga0209487_1000095_pt1 | contig 83013 bp, 73 predicted proteins | sample Poulit2012_FD_187524 | JGI IMG/M metagenome (GOLD analysis project Ga0209487, IMG submission 187524) | Agricultural soil microbial communities from Georgia to study Nitrogen management - Poultry litter 2012 (SPAdes) (version 2) | ecosystem: Environmental > Terrestrial > Soil > Agricultural land...
GGAAGAGCATCCGTATCGGTGTAAACGGCAATCGACTCCAGCGGAGAATATTGATAGCTCCTTGCCGCATAAAATTTCTTTTGGCCGGTCGCAAGGGATTCGGCCACGATACCGTTCTTTTTGGTCGTGATCAGTCGGTGAAGTCCGGCGGTACCGCTGATCGACAATAATTCTTTCATCTTCATTTTTATTGTTCTTTTCGCATTTGGGGAAAGAAAATCACTTCTTGTATAGAGGTTTGATTGGTAAGCAACATGGTGAGCCGGTCAATACCGATCCCCAATCCAGACGTGGGCGGCATGCCGTATTCCAGAGCACGTAAAAAATCCTCGTCCATACCCATCGCTTCTTTGTCACCGCGATCCGCCAGTTTCAGCTGCTCGACAAAGCGCTCCCGCTGATCGATTGGATCATTCAGCTCAGTATAAGCGTTTGCGATTTCTTTTCCGTTGACAAAGAGTTCGAATCTTTCTACCAGGCCTTCTTTTGTCCGGTGTTTTTTGGCCAGAGGAGTCATTTCGATCGGATAGTCAATGATATAAGTGGGCTGGATGAGATGTTTCTCTACCACTTCACCAAAAATCTCATCGATCAATTTTCCTCGTCCCATCGTCTCATCTTCCTCGATGTTGAGTTTTTTACATACGGCCCGAAGTTCATCTTCATCCATTTTTTCTACATCGATTCCTCCATACTTTTCGATCGATCCGTAGATACTCATCCTTGGGAAAGGACCTTTAAAATTAAGTGTTTTATCACCGAATCTTACTTCAGGAGAACCCAATACTTCAGTAGCGATATATTCCAGGAGCGATTCAACCATTTTCATCATCCAATGATAGTCTTTATTGGCCACATAGATTTCCATGGCGGTGTATTCGGGATTGTGGGTTCGATCCATACCTTCATTCCGAAACATTTTCCCTATCTCATACACTCCTTCAAATCCTCCGACGATCAGCTTTTTGAGAGGGATTTCATTGGCGATCCTCAGAAAGTAAGGCATGTCCAGTGTGTTGTGATGTGTGGTAAATGGCCTGGCAGCCGCTCCTCCCTGGATAGATTGCAAAACAGGGGTTTCTACTTCGAGCCACCCCTTGTCGTCAAAATACCGACGCATACTGGAGATGATTCTTGATCGGGTGACAAAGATATCTTTGACATGATCATTGACGATCAGATCCACATACCGGCGCCGATACCTCAATTCCGGATTGGAGAATGCGTCATGAATAACGTCTTCTCCGGTTTCAGGATCTTTTGTTGTTTTCACCACCGGTAAAGGACGCAGGGATTTGGAAAGAACAACCAATTCTTTGACTCCGATGGTCAACTCGCCCATGCGCGTAATGAAGGCATAACCACGGATTCCGATGATATCACCGATGTCCAGTAATTTTCTAAAAACGGTGTTGTAGATGGTTTTGTCCTCTCCCGGAGCCAATTCGTCCCTATTGAGATAAATCTGTATTTTTCCGGTAGAATCTTTTAATTCAGCAAAAGAGGCTTTTCCCATCACCCGTTTCATCATCAGACGCCCGGTGATCGCTACATCTGAAAATTCTTCTTTTCGATCTTCGCTAAAACTTTCTTTGATCGTTTTTATATCGGTATTGACTTCATAGGGTTTTGCAGGATAGGGATCGATACCCAATTCCCGTAGCTCTTGCAGAGCCTGTCGTCTGATGCCTTCCTGCTCGGTCAGATTCTGACCTGTATTTGTGTTACTCATCGGTTTGTATCCATTTTTTCAGCGACAAAATTACGTTAAAAAATGAGAATCGGAAGAGAATAATTCGATAGATATAATTAAATCAACATAAATGGCGTATCATATTTGGAATTTTTCCAGGCTAATTGGCTACTTTTGGTCATGTTTTTGTGATATCTCTGTATATGAGCGGAAATTATACCCTATTTTCTTTTGTGCTATTCACCTTCTTCTATTTTTTTGGCGGACAGGGACCAGGAAAAGGAGTCGCACAATGTGGTATTGAGATCACTTATTGGGATGTGATCGGTGAATTTGAGCGGAATGACTCGATTTTCAAAAAAGTGAAAATACAATTAAAAAATCCTGGATTTAGTAGATATTTTTATCTTATTGATAATGAGCAGTTTACCGGCCCCGGTAATCATGAGATATTTCCTTATGAAAATGATTCTCCGGAAATTGAAATACCCGTTGATGCTGAAAAGATCATATTTCGTGATTTCAATATGCATGAAGCGTGTGAGATTGTGAAAAAACTTGAATTTGAGCGAAATCCCTGTAAAATCGATATCAAGTGGAATGTAATTAAAATCCCTGGTAAAGATCAATATAGTATAGTATTTGATGTGAAAGATGGACAAACAATTGAATCAGCTGCATGGGTTCGTTATGGCACAAAAGATACAGTGCATCATGAATTGGATTGGGATGAAATACCTCATGGTGTTTATGAGATTTTTGCTATTAGCACGGATGGTTGTGTCTATCATAATCCCAAATACGAACATAATTTAAAGCAATCAGCAGCAGGTGGGGATATCACGGAAATTTATTGTCTTGATCAGGAAGAAGCTTTGGATGTCTGGAGTTTACTTGCTTCGGATGTGGACGAAGGAAAATTTCATACTCTGGAAGGAGATGTCATCGATGATGATGACATGCGTCAATGGACATGGGAAGGGAGTGAAGCGGAGACTTTTCAGTACCGATACATTACACATGTGGAGTATGAGATCCCTGATTCTGCTCTGATTACGATTCATGCGACCGATTGCAGTCGATGTGAGTATGAAATAATGGCTTCCCGCTCGTGTGAATTTCCTGATAGTGTAGAAATATTTATTCTTTCATTGAATCCCGAAATCGAAGAAATAGAAGTCACTCTACCAGATAACACCAAAGAACGAATGGCAGTTCATGAGTCTTTCCATCTGTACTGGCCGGATAGAGAAGCCTCTCTTGAACTGGAAATAGCCGGTGAGACGGCGGCCGGAATTTGTGATACGGTGTATTCAGGGGGTGTGATTCCGGATTTTGAAATTATAGCAGATCTTGAAGAATCAGAAGCTTCATCGGAAGATTCTGTATTGATACATTTCCAAGTCGAGGCTGGAGGAGTCGGACCTTATGAAGTGATTTTGAGTTATGGAGAATGGGACACTATCCTGTATTTGGATCAAAGGGAAGTTTTTCAGGAGACTTTATTCAGATCATCTGATGAGATGTCAGCTGATATCACAGATCAAAATGGATGTAATCAGATAAAGACCTTCACTCTGGAAAATAATTGCCTGCCTCCGGATGTGGAAAGCATCCCCACGACATGTGGAGACTCCAATGGGCGAATTTCTCTGGATATGGGCGCTCTGGCATCCGAGTCAAAAATACAATGGTCCGAAGGGGATCGATCGAGTGGAGACCGTTGGGTTCGTTCAGGATTATCTCCCGGGATCTATCATTACACCATATCTTATTCGGATTGTGTGATCAAAGATAGTGTGGAGGTATTGAAAAATACTGTTTTTTATCCGGAGGTGGAGTCAGAGAATGATTGTCTTCTAGACGGAGTCGCCCGATTTTACATCCCGGATTCATTAGAGGTCAATCAATGGTTTTATGATGGTGAACCTCTGGATGGATTTTCGGTTGAACTACCGGTGAATGTGACCCATACTTTTGTGGTTGAAACGATGGAAGGGTGTCAGACAACGGTTGAGAAATCGGAAGAAGAAACGCCCTGGTTGGAGGATTTGATTTTTGAAAAGCCGGGACAGCTGACGGCGATTCCCGGAGAGGATCAACAACATTTTTCGGAGTATGGATGGTACTATAGAAACGAGGAATTGTGCTCATCTTGCTGGGAGTATTCACATGGTGTGATGCTGGAAGAAGGAGTGTATGGTTTTTTTATTCAGCAGGACGAAAACTGCCGGCGGGATACACTGTTCCGGCTTCAACAGGATGATCAGTACTTTCAGATGCCAAATGTATTGAATATGCGAAGTGAAACCAATAGCCGGTTTCAGATTTTTGATCCTTTGCGACAGATGGAATCTATCATTGAATTTTCTGTATTTGATCGGTTTGGAAATATCCTTTATCGAGCGGAAAATATCCGGTCCAATGGTGATTTTTCACTGGATTGGCCCCATTCTTCAGAATCTTCTTTACCCAATACCGTCGTTTGTATTGCCCGAATTCGCTGCATGGATGGGAAAGAAATTCAAGTGTCACAAGACGTCCTTATTCTTCGGTGAAATGTTGAAAATAGCTTATTCTCCCATTTATGTTCTGCCTTTGCCCGCGAAGCATCGGTTCCCGATGGAAAAATATGAACTGATCCCGGAACAGTTGTTATATGAGGGAACTGCAACTGAAGATAATTTTTTTGCCCCGATGATGATTTCAAGAGAAGCACTGGAGATAACTCACACGCCGGAATATGTTGATCGGGTTTTGAACAAAGATTTGACGAAAAAAGAAATCAGGGACATTGGATATCCTATGAGTCAGAGGCTGGTAGATAGGGAACGAATCATAACGGGCGGTACATTGGAATGTGTAGAATATGCACGAAAATATGGTATATCTATGAATGTGTCAGGAGGAACACATCACGCTTTTGCGGAAAGTGGAGGAGGATTTTGTATATTCAATGATGTCGCTGTAACAGCAAATGTTCTGCTGAAAGAAAACCCTGATCAAAAAATTTTAATTTTGGACCTGGATGTACATCAGGGAGATGGTACCGCCAGTCTGATGAAAGATGAGTCGCGGGTATTTACTCTTTCTGTTCATGGAGGGAAAAACTATCCGATGCGTAAGGAGGTGTCTGATTGGGATATTCCTTTGGAAGATCATACCCGGGATGATGAATATCTCGCCGTAATTGAAAATGTTTTGGAAGAATTACCGCATCATATTATTCCCGATATTGTACTTTATATTTGTGGAGCGGATGTTTTGGAATCCGATCGCTTAGGTCGGTTGTCGCTCACGGTCGAAGGAGTCCGGAAACGGGATGAAATGGTGTTGTCCCATTTTTATGATCAAAACATTCCTTTGGTCGGCACTTTGGGAGGGGGGTATTCACATCGACTTCCCGATTTGATCGAGGCGCATGCCAATACATTCCGGATCGCTGCTCATTTTGTCGAATGAATGATGAAGAAATAAGAACCTGATATTTTTTGATGTTTAGTGAAGAGTTAATTCAGTAAATGATGATTGCCAAGATTCTTTTACCGTTGCCTGTCCCGATGACTTATAGTTACAGGGTGCCCAAAGATATGCAGCCAGCGGCTGCTTTTGGCAAACGGGTGGAGGTTCAGTTTGGTAGAAAAAAATTATATACAGGTTTGATTATCGAGATCACCGAGGAGGAACCTTTTAAAAAACTCAAGTCCATCCGTGATATCCTGGACGAGTATCCGATAATTACCAGCGATCACTTTCGGTTTTGGCAGTGGATGGCAGAATATTACAACTGCTTTCTGGGAGAAGTAATGAACGCGGCTCTCCCGGCGCCTCTGAAAATAGATAGTGAAACCGTTCTGACTCTCAATAAAGGATTCGAGTATGATGAAATGGAATTGGATGACGAAGCTTTTTTGATTTCGGAAGCTTTGTCCCTACAAAGTGAATTGACATGGGGGGATATCGAATCGATACTTCAGAAAAGTAATGTCAAAAAGAATGTCAATGAGCTGATCGAGGCTGGAATCGTGGATGTGAAAGAGAAGGCTGTCAGAAAGAATACGCATGAGACGATCAAGACATTGATGTGGAGCGATGAATACCGGTCCAATATGAGTGAGGCGATGGAGATGGTGAGGCGATCTGAAAAACAAACCAGAGCTCTTTTAGCTTTTAGCTCGATACGGAGTCAAAAAAATCTGCCGATATCACGGTATGAGGTGATGACCAAATCTGATACCGATCACGCTACGATTCGTGCCTTGTTGAAGAAGGGAGTATTAATCGAGACCAAGATCAAAAAGAAATTTTTGGGGGAGCTGAAGTTTAGAGGAAAATTGCCACCATTGATTGGTTTTCAGGAACGGGCGATGAGTGAAATGAGGGAGATTTTTGAAGAAAAAAGTGTTATCCTGCTTGAGGGGGTGACTGGGAGTGGTAAAACACGGATCTATTTGGAATGGATTCGTGAGATGAAAAAAACCGGAAAACAGATTTTGTTGATGATCCCGGAAATTGCTCTTACCACACAAATTATTCAGCGACTGGAATCTCTTTTTGAGTCAGATGTGATCGTTTATCATAGCCGAATTTCAGAAAAAAGCAGAATGGAAGCTTATCATAGTATCCGCTCCGGGGCGACACTTGTCATCGGTACCCGTTCCTCGTTGCTGCTTCCGTTCCAGAATCTTGGATTGATCATCGTGGATGAAGAGCATGATAAATCCTATAAACAACATCAACCTGCTCCGCGGTATCATGGCAGAGATAGTGCAGTTTATTTGGCGCATCTGATGAACTGCCGGGTGATCCTGGGTTCTGCAACACCTTCTATGGAATCTCAGCTTAATGTAAAGGAAAATAAATATGGGTATGTTCGGATGGATAAGCGTTTTGGTCACCTGGAATTGCCCGAGATCGAATTGATCGATATGAGACAGGTGACGATGACGCCGGAAGAGAGTGAAATAAAATTTTCCCCTTACCTTCTTCAGTCGATGCACCAAACCCTCGATGCGGGGCGCCAGATTATGGTTTTTCAAAATCGCCGGGGATTTGCTCCTGTGTTTTTATGCAATCATTGTGGTCATATCGTCCAGTGTGAATCGTGTGATGTCAGTATGACTTATCATAAGTATTCCCATAAGCTACAGTGTCATTATTGTCGTCGTGAGAAGTCAGTTCCCAAGGAATGTCCCTCCTGTCATTTTTGGGAAATGGAGATGTATGGGTATGGTACTGAAAAGCTGGAAGAAATACTCAATCAATTTTTCCCGGATATCAATATTGATCGGTTGGATTACGATACTGCTTCCGGACGGAAAAGACTTGAAAGGATTTTAACCCGATTTGCCAACAATGATACTCAGATTCTCGTAGGTACTCAGATGATTTCCAAGGGGTTGGATTTTGAAAATGTGGGTTTGGTGGTCATTCCTCATGCGGATCAATTATTTGCTTTTCCTGATTTTCGGTCGTCGGAGTATGCATTGCAAATGTTGAAGCAGGTGAGCGGGCGAGCTGGTCGTAAAAAGGAAAGAGGCTGGGTGCTTATCCAAACCTATAATCCAGACCATCCAGTTTTTGGGGCTCTATTATCCGGAAAAGATGAACTGTTTTATGAGGAAGAAATTCGCGAACGGAATGCATTTTTATATCCTCCTTTTTATCGTCTTGTGAAGATCACATTTCGGAATAAGAACCGTACCCGGAATAATCAGGTGGCTCAGGAGTTTTATAATTATTTTGTCCGGCATTTTAAGGATCGAATAAGTGTTCCGGTACCGCCGGTGATCAGTTACATCAATCATTTTCATTTACTGGATGTATTCATCAAGCTGGAGAAGAACAGCCGGGAAGGAGCTTTTTTCCGTAAACATATGAATCGGTTCATGGAGGAAGTAAGAAACCGGCCCGGACACAGCAATTTCAGGATCATCGTAGATGTAGATCCTGCCTGAAGAAAATCACCGGGGAAGTTTAGCCTTCTTTGATAGAAGTTGTTATTTTGCCTCAAAATTTTACATTATATGAAAAAAGCTGTTTCAATTGTTTCGTCTCAATGTTTATTGGGAGAAGGACCGATCTGGGATGACCAGCGTCAGAAGATATTTTGGGTTGATATTTTAGGTGAAGCTGTTCATAGCGCCGATCAAAATGGAGATGGGCACAGCGTGTTTGAGACGCCTGATTATGTATCCAATATTTTTCTCACGGAGGATGGGGATGAACTTATTCTGTGTTTACCAGATGCCTTTTATCTTTGGAATCCGGAGAAAAAGTCCCTTAAAAAATGGATGGATCTTCCCGCTTATGATCCTGAAATACGTACGAATGATGGATTTTGTGATGTTCATGGTAATCTGTGGATAGGTACGATGGCATTGAGTGAATTGCCTAATCTTGGAAAACTATATATGCTGGACAATGACAATCAATGGCATATGATGCTGGATAAAACATCAATATCAAATGGGATTCGATGTTCTCCGGATGGACGGGATTATTATTATATCGATACACCGACGCAGCTAATCCGGAAATTTGAATTTGATCCGGCGGCAAAGACGTGGGAATTTAAGAAAAATGTCGCTTATATATCGCCGAAAATGGGGCATCCCGATGGAATGTCAATGGATAGTGAAGGGGGATTGTGGATTTCATTGTGGAATGGGTACGGTGTGTATTATCTCGATCCCAAATCGGGAGAGGTGGAGAAACGAATTGAGGTGGCGGCTCCACAAGTGTCTGCAAATATATTTGGAGGAGAAAATATGGATCAGCTCCTGATTACAACAGCGAGAAAGGAATTGTCCGAAGAAACCCTGAATGAATATCCTTTGACAGGTGATTTGTTCAAGATCGATATGGAAATAAAAGGAGGGGCCACCTATCGCAGAAAGCTGTAATAAAGTTTGTATTCCGACATTTTGCGGAATTGTGGTGAAAATAAAAAAGGTGGGAGGATCTGCATTCTTCCCACCTTTTTTATTTTTCATCCTTTTAAAAAATCAAAGATAATCAACTGCTTTGCGGGGCAAAAAACTTGAGCATTGATTTGATGTTTTCATCCAGGTCGATATCTTTGACAATATCATGGAAAATCTGATGATTTTCGTATCTGTGCAGAAGTGCTTCTTCGAGAGCGGCCATACCTTCCGACATACGATTGATTTTGACCAATAGACCGGCTTTGCAGTACATCAGATCTGCATCCATTGTGTTTTCTATACCTTCCTCCAGTACAGAGAGAGCTTCCTGGTGTTCACCGATAGAGAAAAGGAAAAGTCCATGTTTTTTCCATATATATGCTTGGTCGGGTCCGATTTCTTCTGCTTTTTGAAAATAATAATGGGACTTTGTATATTCTCCCACCTGACAGAATGCAGAAGCGATTGCTGCGTAATATTCTTCTTTCAGATTTTCCCTTTCCAGTGCTTTTTGATAATAGTTGATTGCACTGATATATTCTCCTTTTTCGTAGTGGCATTCCCCTATAAGGAAGTAGATTTCATCATTGTATGGATCCAGTCTTCGTGCGCTTCTGAATATCCATGCGGCTTTATTATATAATCCGATTTTTAGATAACAATGGCCTATGAGTGTCATCAGTTCAGGATCCGGTCCGATGATTTCATACCATTCATTGTAGCATTCCAGTGCTTCTTTGTAACGGCCTAATTCAAAGAACAGATCGCCCCGATCCTGATATCCAAGTTCAAAACCGGGTTCTATCAAGTAGGAATATTCATAGGCTGCCAATGCTTTTTCATATTGTCCAACACAAGAATATGCCTGCCCCAAATTGTACCAAGCCATATATGAGTATGGATCTTCATTGATGATATGCTTGTGCAGTTCGATGGATTCTTCAAATGAATTGATCATCTCAGCGCAGACCCATATTTTGCGCAGGGAATTTTCATTCAAAGGATCACAGAGAAGTGAATATTTCAGGCATTCGAACATCTCTTCGAAATTCTCTTCCGCCTCATTGGCCAACCCCTCTAAAAAATAAATCCGGCTCAATGTTTCATTATCTGCACCGGATTTTAGTGTTTCTATGATGATCAGAGCTCGATCGGTTAACTTCTGACAGATCAGAACTTTTGCTTTTAAAAAGTGAACCTCGAAGTCATTGGGTGCAATAACTGCAGCTTTTTCCACCTCTTCCATCGCTTGGGTGAAATCTTTGAAATGGATCAGGGTTTCGATATGATAGAATCGAAAATCGATATTGTAAGGATGCTGAATGATTGCTTCTCTCGATACTTTGAGTGAATAAACATAGTCTCGGTCTTCTGTATAATAATTGATCAGATCGAGAAACTCTTGTTCATCGTAATAAAACCGTTTGCCGGATTTTATCATCTCCTCAAACCGATCAATGAGCCGAGAAATGTCAAAATTGTGGTTAGGTTCACATTCCATATTACAGGGGGATTATTAAACTTGTCGGTGGTAAATATACAGAAATTTTGTGCACAATAAACAATATTCCCTGAGACTTTTTCGATTCGAAGATGGTATTAGGTTAAATCATAATAAGATGGTAGTTTCCAGGTAATCAGTAAGTTATGTGGATTCTTTTTGATTTATGTAAAATTGATCAAATCTATAATCCGTTCGAAATAATTCGTGAATGAATGGTGTAGAAGACGATATCAAAAATGTTAAATAGATTTTTATTTCGTCCTTGTTCCTGTGGATTTGATTTTTTACGTGAATTTTTTCTATTTCTGATCCCGGCGATTCTTGTATCGTTCGAATAGTTTTTGTCTAAATTCACGTTCTCCCACTTCCAGAAGGTATAGTTTTTTGTATGAAATGACAGACGTGATTTTTTTATAAAATTCCTTTTTGAGTTCTATTCCTTTTTCTTCTCGTTCAAGATTGGAAAGCAATGCTTTTTGTGCGTTTTTTTCGGTTAGATCTCTTTCTTTTGGCCAGGGACCTCCCCGCAACTGTCGCATTGATTGCTCATATTTATTATATATCGGCCAGAAAGCTTTAGATTCTTCAACCGTAAGATCCATTTTTTCTGTTAAGTATGCCACTTTCTGTGCTTTTATTTCTTTGAATCGGTCTTCCCGGTTTTGTGCTTGAACCAAAACCGCACCGATGGTGAGTATGATTAATATCAAAATTGATCTATACATATCTTTGATCTTTAGTTTTTTTAATACATAAATTCTTCGAAATCCTCAAAATACGCATCGATATATGATTCGTATGGCAATATGATGCTGTTTGATAGAATCTGAAGATCTTCATTGGTCAGGTCTTGTAAGAGGTACTCCAGATCCAGCTCCATGATTTCTGTTTCCAGATACTGCTCCAGTACATATTCCGGAATGAGTCTTTCTGGCAATTTTCTGTCCGGACTCAGCCAGATCCACCATGCGGCTCCCAGTAAAACAAGAAATGAAGCAGCATAAGCAAGTAGGGGGACGATCCGTGACTTTCTTTTTTCTGTGGGTGGCTCCTTATTTTCTGAAAATTCGGACCGGCGTTGAACGAAAATATTGTGTTCAAGATTTTCAAAATAATCTTGGGGAACATCAAAAATCTTGTTCTTCTTTATTTCTTCCAGTTTTTCATCTAAAAATTCAGATGAAAGAATTTTATTGTTTTTCATAAGAATGAGCTTGAGCGAACAAATTCCTTTATTTTTTTTACAGCATGGTGGTAGGATGATTTTAGTCCTCCCTCCGACAATCCCAATATTTCGGCGATTTCCGAGTATTTGAAGTCTTCAAAATATTTGAGTTCAAACACTTGTTTTTGTCTTTCCGGTAATGATGCAACTGCTTCCAGCAAGATTCGGTGGACCTTATCTCCTTTGAAATAAGGAGCCGAATACAATTCCGGGCGATTTTCCAGCTCCTCACTTTGAGAGGTGGCTTGTCTTTTGTTTTTCCTCAAGAGCTGAAGTGATTCACGATGCGCGATGCTGTAAATCCAGCTTTTTAAGGAGGATTCGCCTCTGAATGTGTGGATGTTTTGAAACACTTTGATCAGTGTGTTTTGCAAAACATCATCTGCGTTTTCGTGCGTCAGGACGATTTTTCGGACGTAATGGTAAAGACTTTCTTTGTAGTTTTCGAAAATCAGTTTGTATCCCTCTTCCATGGTTTTGGGATCGCGAACCATTTCCAAAATTTGTTCGTCCTTTGTCTTTTTCACAAAATTCGGGTTGCAACATTGTCATTGAATAGATACAGAAAGATACAAAAGGTTTAATCACCACCAATTAATTTTGTCGTTTCATCCCCTTGTAGGGTTTGTTTTTTAATTTTGATCATTTTGTATACCACCTGGATTGTTTTTTATGAAGCGAATTAAACAAACTTTGGCAAAATATACTTTACGTTTTTTTGGCTGGAAGGTGACAGGGCATCATCCTGTTTTGCCGAAGGGAATTTTTGTGGTGGTCCCGCACACGCATTGGTTGGATTTTCCATTGGGACTTTTGGCGCGGGCACGGTTGGCGATTGATATAAAGTTTTTGGCAAAAAAATCTCTTTTTTCAGGATGGAAAGGATTCTTGTTTCGCTGGCTGGGAGGATATCCGGTTGAAAGATCTCGTCGCACCGGCTTTGTTTGGACTGTAGCTGAGATTTTTGAGAATCATGATCATTTTTATATTGCGATCGCTCCGGAAGGAACCCGTAAGAAAGTGAACCATCTAAAAACCGGTTTTTATTATATTGCAATGGAAGCAAATGTGCCGATGTATCTTACTTCCTTCAATTATGGAGAAAAAGAAATTTATATTAGTGAGCCGGTATTTGCGGATAAAAAGCAGAAAGATCAGATATCATCGATCGAAGATTATTTCCGAGGAATAAGAGGAAAAGTTCCTGAATATAGTTTCTAAACAGACTTACTAAAAAAATAAATAATACAGTGAAAGACCCACATTCTTTTTTGCAACTTTCCCGCCAGTTTTTGGAAGAGAAAAATATCGAACAAATTTCAAAAGAAAAATATGAAGAGTTGCTCGATGTGTTGAGATTCCATGAAAGGAAATATTATATCGATCACTCTCCTGTTATTTCTGACACAGAATATGACATTTTATTTAAGCTTGCCGAAAAAGTCGAGGAAGAAAATCCGGAATGGATTACGCCGATGAGTCCGACCCAGCGGGTAGGATCCGACCGGCTGAATGTGACCGATACGATCGAACATCTTACTCCGATGCTATCATTGAACAACTCTTACAATGCAGATGATCTTTATGATTTTGACCGGCAGATGAAGCGATTGTTAGGTGAGGATGTCAGGATTCAGTATACGGTCGAGCCAAAGTACGATGGGGGGAGTATCGTGGTGGTATATGAGAATGATCAACTCGCCTCTGCTGCTACCCGAGGAGATGGATATGTGGGGGAAGATATTACACCCAATCTCCGAACATTGAAAACGGTTCCTTTGTCCGCTGCTTTTTCCCATTATGGAATCCGGCGGGCAGAATTACGTGGCGAGGCGATTATTGAAAAAGGTCGATTTGAGAAGATCAACAAGGTAAGGGAGGAGGCAGGTGAGGAGATTTTTGCTAATCCCAGAAATGCAGCTACGGGAGGACTGAGGATGAAAAAACCTTCCGAAACCGCTGAGCGGGGAATCGAAGCGTTCTTCTATCAAATTTCTTACATAGAACTGGAGTCGGATGCATCCTCTGCATTGGAGAGTCATTATGATCGGGTGCAGTTATTGGGTGAATTAGGATTTAAAGTGCCGGTGGAGGGGATGAAAAGATATGACACCATCGACGAAGTGATTCGTTTTTGTGAGCAATGGGAGGAAAAAAGAGAAGAGTATGCCTATGAAATCGATGGAATGGTGGTCAAAGTGGACCAGATCAACCTTCAGGAGAATGCCGGAAGTACGCAGCATCATCCTCGATGGGCGATTGCTTATAAATTCAAGGCCAAACAAGCCACAAGTGTTCTTGAGGAAGTGCAGTATCAGGTAGGTAAAATTGGAACGGTGACCCCCGTAGCAAAGATATCACCCACGAGACTGGCTGGAGTGACGATCGCTTCTATCTCCCTGCACAATGAGGATTTTATCAATACGAAGGATATTCGAATTGGGGATCAGGTTCTTATTGAAAGAGCGGGAGATGTGATTCCTTATATCGTCAAATCATTTCCCGAATTGAGATCCGGGAATGAAAAACCTATTGTTTTTCCTGAATATTGTCCGGTGTGTGAGACGGAGCTGGTGAGAGAACAGGGAGAAGCTGCCTGGCGGTGTCCCAATATCAATTGCCAAGCACAAGTGCTTCAGAGGATCATATACCATGTATCCAAAGGGGCGATGGATATCAGTGGTATGGGGAAAGCTTTGATAGAAAGGTTCTATGAATTGGGATGGCTCCGCCAAATTAGTGATGTTTACAATTTGGACTATGACAAAATTCAAGCGCTGGAAGGATTTGGCCAAAAATCAGCTGAAAATCTAAAAAACAGTATTGATAAAGCGAAGAAAAATTCACTGACCCGAATTCTTACCAGTTTAAGTATCCATCATGTGGGGAGAAAAGCTTCATCAATACTGGCGGCGAGGATTGAACATGTTTTTGACTTGATCGAGTGGGAAGAGTCAGATTATACTGCTATTGATGGTATTGGACCGGTGGTTGCACAAAATCTGATGGAGTTTTTTTCTGTTGAGGAAAATATACAGATTTTGAAAGAAATGGAACAGTATGGTGTTGACCTGTCGCAAAAAGAATCTGATCGTCCGGTGGAGGTAGCTCAGGATGCTCCGCTGAAAGATAAGACAATTTTGTTCACTGGCACACTTGAAAATATGACCCGCAAAGAAGCTCAGCAACTTGCATTGGAGAATGGAGCCAAAGTCATATCAGCTGTCAGCGGAAATCTGGATATATTGGTGGTGGGTGAGCGGGCTGGATCAAAATTAAAAAAAGCCCGGGAGCTTGGAACTGTCAAAATCCTCAATGAAGAAGAATTTCAAGCCCTGGTCGGATCTTCATGAATAAATCCAGTTTCAAAAAGGACGTAATATAAAGATTCGGGATGTTTTGTTTATTGACGGGGAAATAACTATTGTAATTGGTGGAAGGAGGGGCTCAATTTGGAAGATTGGCCTGCAAATCACAACCTCTTTCTAAGAATGAACCTTTATTGCAATGGAATACTTGTATATTCGTTGTTCCCATAAATAAATTCGATTAAATGGAAGAAGTGAAAATACCCTCTGGAAAAGAAGCCGTAGATGAATTGGCAAGAAAGTATGATTTGTTGAGAAAGGAGATTGGAAAAGTCATAGTCGGTCAGGAAAAAGTGGTGGAGACTGTGATTATATCTCTGTTCAGTAAAGGACATAGTTTATTGGTGGGAGTGCCGGGACTGGCAAAAACTTTGCTGGTCAGTACGATAGCTGATGTGCTCGACCTTGACTTTAAGAGGATACAGTTTACCCCGGATCTCATGCCTTCTGATATTACCGGATCGGAAATTCTTGGCGAAAACCGGCAGTTTCAATTTAACAAAGGACCGGTATTTGCCAATATCGTTTTGGCGGATGAGATCAATCGAACTCCACCAAAAACGCAGGCAGCCTTGCTGGAAGCGATGCAGGAGCGAGCAGTTACAGTGGCAGGGCAGAATTTTCCTTTGCCCAAACCGTTTTTTGTTTTGGCGACACAAAACCCCATTGAACAAGAAGGAACTTATCCTCTGCCAGAAGCCCAGCTGGACCGGTTTATGTTCAATATTCCACTGGAATATCCGAGCTATGACGAAGAGTTGGAAGTGGTGAAGTCCACGACAGGTGTGCATGATCCTGATTTGCGGCATATTCTGAGTAAAGACGAAATTCAAATGTTTCAGCGGTTGATTCGCCAGATTCCTATCGCAGAAAATGTTTTGGAGTATGCGGTAAAACTGGTGCATAAGACAAGACCGGAAGGCGAGCACACTCCTGATATCGTACGGGAATATATACAATGGGGAGCTGGACCGAGAGCAAGTCAATATCTTGTGATGGGAGCAAAATGCCATGCGGCGATTCATGGAAAATATTCGCCGGATATAGAAGATATCCAGGCGATTGCAAATTATGTATTACGGCATCGTATCGTAAAGAATTATAAAGCTGAAGCAGAAGGCCTGACAGAGGAAAAAATTATCCGGGAATTATTGTAATACACCAGAAACCATTATTTTAACATCTTTAGAGCAAAGCATAAATCAATGATTATGTGGCAAAGACCATCCATATCTGTATTAAAATTTATTCTGATTGCTCTGACTGGTGTATTTCTTGGAAGTTGTGGTGAATCGGGTGGAGGAGGACCCATGGGGGTAAAACCGCCCTCCATGGGGAAGATTTATCAGGTGAATACATTAGTATCACCAGAGACCTATAATTCCAGTGTGTTGGATACTTTTGATTTTCGATTTGGACGGGCTTATCCTTTGTTACCGCAACCTGAGCCATTTTTCGATTTGAGGTATTATGAAATCAATGAGCTGGATCAGCAGCCGATCATGCGAAGATTGAAATGCTTTTTAGTGCTTGCGGATATGAGTCTGGAAGACGAACTGGCAGATATGGTGCGCAAAGACTTCAGGGATTCGGAGGATTTTACCGAATCAGGAGTGAAAATCGGAAGGAATAAATGGGCTCAAGATCAGGTGATCATTTATATCTACGGACCAGATCAAGCGTCTTTGATCGAAGAAATCAACCGGTCTTATCTTTCTGTTTCTTCCAGGATTGAGGAATATTATCAAAATATGATCCAGTCGACGGTTTTTGTGCAGGGGCAAAATACTTCTGTACAAGATACTATCCGCCAAAAGTTTGGGATTGACATGGAAATTCCTGCTGACTTTGTTACAGCGCTTGAAACTGATTCGTTGATCTGGTTGAGACAGGAAATTCCTGATATCAGCCGGTCTATTTTGGTTTCAAGATTTGCATATACGGATCCGGATCAATTTCAAGAACCAGGTATTATCCGGATGAGAGATCGGATGGGTCGGTATGTATCTTCCACTATTGAAGGTACTTATATGAAAGTGAACAATGTGGATTTGCCAACTTTTGTCCACCGGACGGATCAGCTGGAAGGTGCTTTTGCTGCAAAAGCGGAAGGAATATGGGAAATAGAGGGTGATTTTTTAGGCGGACCATTTGTTTCTTATGCTATCCTGGATGAAGATAATCAGGAGGTGGTATATATTGACGGATTCGTTTACTCTCCTGAGAAAAAGAAAAAAATGTCTATGATTTATCTGGACTATATATTGAGACAGTCACGGCTTCATCCTTGATTCGTCGGAGAGCCATAGCACAGAGTGTCTCTGTATACGGACCGTACGGTTGAGGTGCCGGTTTTTTATTCATTTGTTGTAAAGTTCTGGTGATCACTGCCGGTGGCAAGGAGAGCTCTTTCCTGTTTTGTTTCGGTATACGCAGAGAATTGATTAGTTTAAGTGTTCAATTTTCTGAATGTATGAATTCTGAAACTATACAAGGTGTCTTTGTTACATTATTTTTCCTGACCAGCTCTTCGTTAAATGGACAAATCAGTTGTTCAGGTACATTTGGAGATAATATTTTCGAAAATGGAGACTTCGGTTCCGGCCCGGAAGTGATCTACCCGGAAGATCCTGAAATCGCCCCCGGATACATTTATACGGTTCATACACCTCCCGAAGATGGATATTATACTTTGACCAATGATATGGGGCAATGGCTGAACAATCACACTACATGGATCAATATTTCAGACCGGAGTGATGACCCGCAAGGATATATGATGGTGGTCAATGCATCGGAAGAACCCGGAATTTTTTATGAACAGACGATCGAAAATCTTTGCCCCAACACGGTTTATGAATTCTCTGTTGATGTGATCAATATCGTCCGAAGAGAAGCCGTCGATCATATCAAGCCCGAACTCGAATTTTTGATCGATGGAGAAAGTAAACACACGACGGGCAAAATACCTCAGGATGAGTCCTGGCATAAGCATGGATTTACTTTTTCTATCGATCCGGAGCAGACGTCTGTGACGCTCACTTTGGTCAACAATGCACCAGGAGGATTGGGTAATGATCTGGCGCTGGACAATATCACTTTTCGGCCTTGTGGTAGTGATGAGAAGATCATCGATGACGAATATGTTTCATTTTGTCAGGACGAGACGGAACCTGCCATGATTCGAACTTCGATCGATACCAACGAAAATTTTATTCAATGGCAATATTTAAATACAAATATAGAGGAATGGCAGAATGTAGGTCAGGAGAATCAACAGAAATTGGAGGTCGATGTAACAAATTCCGGCGAGCGGTTTTATCGTATAATTTACGCAAAATCACAGGAAAATCTTGAGAATCCAAATTGTCGATTTTTTTCAGAGTTGGTCACTGCGGAAGTTATACCCCTGGAATATGAAGTATGGGATACCATTTGTGATGGAGATACCCGAACTTTTGATGGAAGCAAATTGACAGCACCCGGGACGTATGTAGGACATTTTACTTCGTCATTAGGGTGTGATTCTATCGTCACCTTGTATTTGTCTGCTATAGAAAAAATACCGATTGATTTTGAATTGGAAATTGATGATCCCAGTTGCTATAACTTTTCGAATGGGAAGATCACGATTGATAAAGTAGAAGGAGGATATCCACCCTATATTTATGCGAAAGATACAGATACGTCTTCTTTAGGATCCTTTTCTGACCTGGAGGCGGGAGAAAAGCTCATTTCGGTCATAGATCGCTATGGTTGCACGGATCAAACTACCGTTATATTAAAAAATCCTCCGGTTTTTGAAATGGACTCATTGCCTGATCATGAAGTGGTTTTGGGAGAAGTAATTCACCTGGAAATTTCAGGGAATGAACCGATCCAATTTTTGTCTTCCGAACCCGATATTTTTGATAATTGTTCGGATTGCGTTTCGATTTCTTTCTTACCCACCCAATCTGGGAAAATACAGATATCAGCTGAAAATAGGAATGGTTGTATCTCCGAGCAGTCTTTTTTTGTTGATGTAGAAACAGAAGATCTGCCCTTAGAATTTCCCAATGCTTTTTCACCCAATGGTGATGGAATCAATGAGGATTTTGAGATCATAGCACGTGGTCAGGCGATTCATAAAATCATATCTGTTAAAATATTGGATCGATGGGGGAATCAGATTCATCAGATGGAAAATGTAAGTGGTAATGAAGGGGACCAGTTGTGGGATGGTACGATGAATGGCCAGTTGGTCGATCCGGGGATGTACGTTTTTGTTTGTGAAGTGGAGCTGATCAATGGTGAGACCAAGAAATATTCAGGAGAGATCCATCTCCTTCGATAGAGAATTCATACGGAATCATATTGTAAGATATCGGGAACGGAAGCCAGTTTGTCCAAGATGAAATCGGGTGTCCAGCTATCGGGATCTGTTTCAGTTTTTAATTGTTCGCCTACCAGTATGGTTTTCATGCCCAGGTTTTGTCCAAAACCAATGTCCGTATATGAATCCCCAACCATGATGGATTTTTCAAATTTTATTTTTGGAAAATCCTTTTTAGCTTTTATTCCCATCGACGGGGAAGGTTTTCTGCAATTGTCTGGTATTTGAGTCAAATCACTACAGTAGTATATCTTATCGATCCGTCCTCCTTGTTTTTCTATTTCTCTCAACATTTCTCGATGGAGGCGATCAAGGTCTTGCTTTGTCATCAGTCCCTTCCCGATCCCTTGCTGATTGGTCGCAATGATTATCAGGCCAAATATTTTTGAAAACTCATTTAGAACTTTGAGGACACCGGGTAAAAATTCGAAATCATGGATAGAACGGACATATTCATTGGGTAATCTGCGATTGATCACACCGTCCCGATCCAAAAAGAGAGTCCAGTCTTTGTTTATGCTGATTTTCATTGGGGGAAAAGGATTTTTTCTACCAATTCGCAAATGGTATGGCCTATGATCATGTGTCCCTCCTGGATGCGCGCCGTATCGTCTGAAGGCATTCGCAGTTCTATATCACATAGCTCACCAAGCTTTCCACCTGTCCCTCCGGTGAATCCGACACAATTCATTTTTCGATATTTTGCTTCTATGACGGCGCGCAAAACATTCGCTGAATTTCCTGACGTGGAAAATGCCAGGAGAACATCTCCGGGTTTGCCCATAGCCCGAACCATGCGCGCAAAAACTTCATCGTAGGAATAATCATTGGCGACCGCGGTTACGAAAGAGGTATTGACATGTAGTGCTTCAGCAAATAAGGGAGGGCGATCTTTTCTGAAGCGTCCTGATAATTCGGCTGCAAGGTGCTGTGCATCGGCAGCACTTCCGCCATTGCCACAAAGAAGGACTTTCCCATCATCTCTAAAACAGGATACCATCAAGTCAACTACCCCGCTTGTGTCCTGCAGGATCTTGTCTGATGAGGCCAGCTTCTTTTTCATTTCAATAGAAGCCAGGATTTGTTGTTGTATGAAAGGCTTTTGCTGTTCTTGATTCACTTTCTTTAATAATTTATATCCTTGGGATGTGGACATTTCGGATCTTGGCTGAAGGGATTTTCATCGGATCAAGGATCTTCATTTCTTCATCTCCAAAACCGGTTGTGTCCTCCAGTGAATAGGCATCTTTTTCTACGGAATTTCGTGTGATCAGTTCACCCAGGAAACCTGCTAAAAACAATTGTGTACCAATGATAATTCCTGTCAATGATATATAAAAATATGGATTAGATGTCACTAATGGGGCCGGGATTCCTCTTTGTAAGAGAATTAGTTTGCTGATGCCCAAATAGAGTGCTGCAAGTGTACTTATGAAAAATACCAGTATACCCAGCAATCCGAAAAAATGCATCGGGCTTTTACCAAATTTCCCCATGAAATAAATGGACATCAGATCCAGGAAACCATTGATAAACCGAGATACTCCAAATTTGCTTTTTCCATATTTTCGTGGCTGGTGTTCCACTACTTTTTCACCTATATTTGAAAATCCGTTCCATTTGGCGATGATGGGTATGTATCGATGCATTTCTCCGTAAACTTCGATGGAATGGACTACCTCGCTTCGATACGCTTTCAGTCCGCAATTGAAATCATGTAAAGGAAGCCCCGACATTCTTCTGGCGACCCAATTGAATAGTTTGGAGGGAAGGTTTTTGGTCCACAGATTGTCATATCTTTTCTTTTTCCACCCCGATACCAAATCATAATTATCGTCCAGTATCATTGACCGAAGCTCCGGGATTTCTTCAGGACTATCCTGCAGATCGGCATCCATGGTGATGACTACTTCTCCTTTTGTGACTTTGAAACCGGTATTGAGTGCGGCTGATTTTCCATAATTTCTTTGAAATTTAATACCGCGCACATGCGGATTTGACCGGGTCAGCTGTTGGATGATATCCCATGAATCGTCATTGCTCCCATCATCGACAAAGATGATTTCGTATCGGAATTGATGTGTCTCCATCGTTTTTCGAATCCACTCTTCCAGTTCAGGCAGAGATTCTTCTTCATCCAGCAGAGGAACTACGATGGACAGATCATATTCATATGTGGTCGGAGATTTTTTCATTGTTTGGTCCTCGTTCTAAAAATGGCGGCCAATATGAGTCCTACTGCTCCACCCGGAAAGACCAATGAGAACATGTACCCTGTGAAAGTTTGTCCGATTGTTGGTTGGAAAGATTGTTCCCGGGTCATATCCATCATGACTTCGCGATCCTCATCACTGATTATATTGTTGAACAGTCCCTTATCAAATATCTCCAGAGCCTTTTCTCGTGCAAGCGCAGGGAGTTCCGGATCGATATAATTGTACATCAGATGATTGAAAATCAAGTAGATTCCATTTCCGATAACAAAAGGTAAAAATGCATGTTTGAAAGCTTCGGAAAATTCAAGGACTTCATAATCCTTTTTTGCTTCGCGAACGGATAATATCATCGCGATCAACAAGATGAGGGTGGGAAAATAATTCATGCCAATGGAGACCATCATGCGGTTGTTGATCAGATCCATGATAAAAAGTATGACTACAACAGAGCCACCGGCGATCAATCCAAAATTGACAGTTTTGTTTTCCATCGATACTTTCCAAGTTTTCCACAAAACTAATACTACTGGTTGACAATCAATAATATTCTTTATTGAAATAGCTGATATTGCTCCTTATGGAAAACACCTTTGATTTTTCCTTGTAGTGTTTGATCGATAAAAGCTGAGTTCTTGCTTTTGGATGGAAAGTCTTTTTGTGAATACCGGGTTTTCGCTTCGAGGTCGATCCATACGAAATCAATTTCTTGTTCCTGTTCAGGTAATACAGGATCAAGACCCAGGATACGGCGTGGATTGACGGAGAGAGATTGTACCAGTTGGTCCACCGATATTTCATCTTTTAATCGGTCAAAAAGTAAAGGAAAGACAATCGGTAATGTCGAGGCACCATAATCTGCGATTGCAAATTCGATCTTTTTTCTGTCTTCTTCTACCGGTAAATGTCCGGAGACTATACAATCAACTATGCCTTGCTTGATTGCCCGGATCAGAGCTTTACGGTCAGATTCTTCACGCAGTGGCGGCATGACCAGATAATTGGTGTCAAAATTTTGCACCATCTCTGCATTTGCCACCAAATTGAGAACAGCCACAGAGGCAAATAAACCTTCGATCTCTTTTTTCTTCTGTTGTAAAATTTCCGTACTTCGTTTGCTGGAGATTTGATGGATGAGTAATCTGGATTCCGTGTATTCAAGAAGATCTATATCTCTTTTCAGCATCAATATTTCACTGATTTCAGGAATTCCCTTCATCCCCATCTGCGTGCTTCCTTTGTTTTCATGGATTCTTGCTTCCGGTTCGATCGATTTTTCAAAAGGAGAATTGACAACCAAGCCTCTGAAAGTCTTTACATACTGGAGTGCTCTTTTCATCAATCCCACTTCATGTATCGGCTGTAACCCATCTGTGAAAACATTTACGCCAGCACTGTTCATATCGTATATCTCAGATAGGTTTTCACCTTTCAGGTTTTTGGAGACTGCTCCCATGGGGTGGATGGTGATCAGATCACTTTTGGCCTGCAGATATCGGACTGCTGACAGATGATCTGTGGCTGGTACGAGATTGGGGACGATGAAAAGATGTGTGTAACCACCCCGGGCACCGGCATTGCTGAGAGTACGGATCGTTTCACGGTGCTCATATCCGGGTTCTCCTGAAAACGTGCCTATGTCTACGAAGCCGGGAGCCAGAACTCCCCCCTCAAGAACGCGGGTTCGTGCGGGTGCTTCGAGGTTGGGCTCTATGGCACCGATTTTATTGTAGTCTAAAAAAACATCTGTTATTTGACCATGATGTTTGTGTCCGGGAAAACATAATTCGACATTTTTAAAAAGTACGCGCATCGAAAGATTCAATTTTTGAAAAACCGTATCAGCAGGCCTTCCAGGATTAGGAATATGAGGGCAAATATAAGACAGTAGCGCCATAAAACTTTACCTTGTTCGAATTCCTGTATAAACTTTCCTAAAGAAGCTTGCTGCGTCGGGTTTACGAAAAGTACATTGCCGGTGATTTTCTCTTCCAGTTCCCGGATATCCCAAAGCTCGATATCACTTTCTTTACGGTTGTAGTTCATCGCAAAAGAAGCGATTTGATCTTCTCCGTCATATACATCATAAAACCCCGCCTCTTTGATCTGGTCGTGGACAAAGAGCTGAACCATATCGCCGGCCTGGCGATATCCGGGAATGAAAGCCAAATCCTTTGATCGGATTTCCAGAGTTTCCGTTTTTAATTCCTGATCTGAAGTGAGCATGATTTCATTATCTTCTCCTATGAAATAAGCAAGTTGGCCTTGTTTGGATCGGGAAAGAGCCATACGGTATAGCATGGGGATGAAGATATCCGCATGATTGGCAAGATTGTTCCATTGTCCCGAGAGCGGAGATGCTGAAAGAAACAAATATCCATTTTCGTGCGTGATCTTGCTGATCAGAGGTCTGCCGTTGCGCAAATTGATCAATGATGTAGCTGCAGCTCTGCTTCCGGTATTGATATTGTAGTAACCTTTGACGGAAGGAAGCGACAGATTTGATTTTTGATCTTCAAATACATCTGAAAATACAAAGTCTTCATAATTGATCTGGAGAGCGTCCTGCTCTTCTGTTGACCATTCACCCATGCCGACTGCTCCGATCTGGCTCAGCATTGAATCAAAACCACTGCCGGTGGATTCGGGCGATGGGAATATCAATACATTGCCTCCATTTTTCATGTATTTGATGAGATTGGAAGCTAATCCGGTGTTGACTTCTGTGAGATCATCCAGGATGATTAGATCCTGGTGTTCAAACTCGGAATATATGAGATGTTGGGTAGAGACAAAAGTTTTTTCCACAGTGGGATGATTAGAAAATGCAGATTGTAAATGTCGGTTTCGATTGTCTTCGTCGATGATCATGATTCTCAGCTTCTTACGGGCGTTGAGACTCAAATAATATTGATTGTCAAAGGTGATCGGCTGGTCCATTACTTCCAGGATGATGTTTTTAGCTTCCCTCCCCAGTTGGATCCCGATCGTATCGACGACAGAGCGACCCGCATCAATGAAGAGGGTGCTGACGGGTTTGGTTTCTCCATCCTCCCGCATGACGATGCGTGTGTCTGTACCTGAGGATCCATAATTCGTCAGTTTGATAAAGAGTCGGTTCTCGATATTGGCTTCTGGTACTGGTGAATCAAACCAGCTTGAGTCGATACTAATATTTCGGGTTTCGACCGGATGTATCGGGACTGGAAATACCTGAAAAGAACTATCGATTTCAATTGGATCCGTGAGTGAGTTTTTTTGAAAATCAGATAACCAGTATGAATGAACTTTCTGATTTTCTCCCCCTTCACTTCTTTTTAAAAATTGATAGATCTGGTCAAAATCTGCGGTTTCGGATGATAGATCGATTTCATCAACGATTTTCAATGCCATATCCTGATCTACGCGGCGGGCTGCAATAGGACTTAGATGATTGGTAAGGATTTGAAAGGAGGTACCTTCCGGATAAGATCGTATGATTTCTTTGGCACGATTGATCGCTACCTGAAATATAGGTGTCTCACTGCTCAATGCTTCCATGCTGTAGGAATTGTCCACATAAATGGAAACGTAGTCGATAGGAGATTGGTCAGTTTTTTCTTTGTCCTGGAGAAATGGCTGAGCAAAGGCAAGTACCAAAAAGGTGATAAAAAATATTCTGGACAGGAGGATCAATAGGTCACGAAGTCTGGAACGGGTCTGTTTTTCCTCTACGACATCTTTCAAAAATTGTACATTTGAGAAATATTCGGTGCGGTATCGCTGAAAGTAAAAAAGGTGAATGATCACCGGAATCAGGATACTGGCCAATGCGACAAGAAACAATGGAAAAACAAACTGCATTTATATGATTTTATTGTTTTTGATTTTACCGGATTGCAGACAGTAAAACACGAATGTCATAAATATCTTCACTATCCGCCGGTACAAGATATAAAATTGTCCATTTTAGTTCCCGGACTTTTAAATGAATCAATGAAAATTGTCTTGCTGACTGATACGAACGTTTCTTTCATGTCATTATTTTTAAATGGTTTGCGGGTATCATTTTAGATTATTGGGTAAATACAAACTGGAGGATATTTGCTCCCATTTTGAGAGCTTCCAGTCTTATTTCTGGTGGATCATTGTGTACTGATTCATCTTCCCAGCCATTCCCCAGATCCGTCTCGTAACTATAAAAGCAGACCAGCCTTCCCTCGTGGATGAGTCCAAATCCTTGCGGGGGTTTCCCATCATGCTCGTGAATTTTGGGAAGTCCGTTGTTGAATGTGTATTTTTGGTGGTAAATCGGATGATCAAAAGGAAGTTCGACGAAGTCTAATTCCGGAAAGACTTTTTTCATCGCTACCCGTACATAGGGATCCATTCCATAATTGTCGTCAATATGGAGAAATCCACCCCCTTCTAGATACATTCTCAGGTTTTCTGCTTCCTGATCGTCAAATACAACGTTCCCGTGTCCGGTCATGTGTACAAAAGGGAAATTGAAGAGTTCGGGGCTGCCCACTTCTACCGTTACATCATTTGGATCAATGGAAGTGAAAAGATTCTGATTTGCAAATTCGATCAGGTTGGGCAGTGAAGTAGGGTTGGCATACCAGTCACCACCTCCTCTGTATTTAAGGAGACCGATTTGTACTTGTTGTGCTGTGACATTGCTCGCAAACAACAAAATCAGTATGGATAGTAGGTTTCTCATAGATTTTGATTGAAGTAATGACATGATTTTGCGATTTGGACACTCGAGATAGCGGCTGTCTCAGTTCGCAATCTCGTATTTCCCAGAGAGACAGGTGTCCATTTATTATTGGTTGCTTTCTCTTTTTCTTCTTCAGAAAAATCACCTTCCGGACCAATCAAGATTATCACCGGATTTTGACCGGAACATTTCTTTTCCATTGGCGGAGCCTCATGCCGATCAACAGCAGTGGCAATAAAACGTTCATGATCCTGATAGCATTCTTCTAAAAACTCATCGAATGAAATGGCTGGATACAGCAAGGGTAGATGTGGATTGAATGATTGTTGCGCTGCCGCTTTGATGATCTTTTCAGATCTGTTCATTCGGATTCGTGGCTTGATAGTCCGGTGACAAATTAGGGGTATTATTTCACTAACACCCAGCTCGGTCGCTTTTTCCAGAAAGTTTTCAAAACGATTTTCTGATTTGAGTAGAGAGCAAGCGACCGTGATCTTCCATTTTTGGTTTCGGATTTTTTCATCGGTGATGTGGGCACGAAGCTTTTTCCCTTCCATTTCCTCAATTGTGCTCGTCAGGATCAGACCCTTCCCATCAGTAGCATAAATGATGTCGCCCGCCTTTTTTCGAAGACTACGTGTCATATGATGAGAAATTTCTTCATCAAAATAAATGGTTCTTTCGATTCGGTCCTGAAAGAAGAATAATGACATTTTGTTATAATACCGTTTTTGTCAAGGAGTGGCCCAATATACGGAATTCACTCTGCTTAAAAATATTATTCTTTGTGGTCGATGTGAAGAACTGTTTTTATCGGGTTTCATTTTGTTTTATCCGATAAAAGTGAAGGAATCTCTGAAATAAAACCATAGTTTGTCAAATTACTGTAACTTTACCGGCCGATTCTACGTTAGGAATTGAATTTGATTTGGACATAAGAATTAGAATAATCTAAATGGGAGTTATAATTGCTCAATTTGCACTGAGCCTTTCCTTATTGATCATATTGCACGAATTAGGCCATTTTTTACCAGCTAAATGGTTTAAGACGCGGGTTGAGAAATTTTATTTGTTTTTTGATCCTGGATTTTCTCTCTTCAAAAAGAAGATTGGAGAGACTGAGTATGGTATTGGCTGGCTTCCTTTGGGAGGCTATGTGAAAATTTCTGGGATGGTGGATGAAAGTCTGGATACGGAAAGTCTGAAGGAACCACCTAAAGATTATGAATTTCGTGCAAAACCCACCTGGCAACGGCTGATCATTATGCTGGGTGGCGTGACGGTCAATTTTATATTAGGATTTTTGATCTTTGGTCTGATGCTTTGGCAATACGGATCGGAATATTTGCCATCCAGTGAATTGAAGTATGGCTTGCAGGTGGATAGCATCGCAGGAGAGATGGGATTGCAAAATGGAGACCATATTCTTAAGATAGGAGATGTCTTTTTTGATCGGTACAACCCGGGAATTATCCGATCGGAAATAGCGATCAATAATGCTTCTACGATTACGATCCTGCGTGATGGGGAGGAGAAAGTGATCCCGGTGGATCCTCGGTTTACGCAAATTTTGACGAGTTATGATTATAAAGATGCTTTTCTGGTGGCACCGCGGATGCCCGTGAAAATAGGCCAGGTGGTGCAAGATTCCAATGCGGATAAAGCAGGACTAATGCAGGATGATGAAATCATTGCAATCAATGGGGTTGAAACCAAATTTTTTGATCAGTTCCTCAAGGAGATCAAACAGCATCAGGGACAGGAAATTGAATTGACAATCGTGCGTGACGGGAATAACCAGACCCTTGCTGCCGAAGTGACGCCGGAGGGAACACTGGGTTTTCAGAATTATGGGTTTGATTATTTTTTTAACACAGCCACCGAAGACTATACCTTCGCGCAAGCAATACCGGGTGGGATCGCTCAGGGATGGGATTTTATCATGACTCAGGTAAAAGCTTTTGGCCAGATGTTTAGAGGAAAGATCAAAGCTTCTGACAGTTTGGGTGGTTTTGGTACGATTTCTCAATTGTTTCCCAATCAATGGGATTGGCAGATGTTTTGGCGGAATACCGCGATACTTTCACTGATTTTAGGATTTATGAATCTTTTGCCGATTCCTGCTTTGGATGGAGGCCACGTTATGTTTTTGCTGATCGAGATGATCACGGGACGAAAACCAAGTGACCGAGTTCTCGAAATCGCGACGATCATCGGCTTTGTTTTTATCATTATCCTGGTGCTTTATGCCAATGGACTGGATGTATGGCGTTGGTTGCAGAAGTGATGTGATGATTGAATGTATCTGAATTCCACACAGGGGAAGTTTACTATTTGCGCTTTCCCCGTTTCATGAGGGATGTTGACGAGAAATTATTATCTTGAAGCGATTAACCTGGAAAGAAATTATATTTCATGTCCATCACAATGAATCGGAATGGAAGTCTATCATATAAATAATATTGAGGAAATTGATACACCTGCTTTGGTGGTATTCAGGGGAGTCGTGGAAGAAAATATTCATACGACCATTGAACAGATCGGTGATGTTTCCAGGCTGAGACCTCACGTAAAAACTCATAAATCTCCGGATGTGACCCGGATGTTGATGAAAAAAGGTGTTTCAAAGTTTAAATGTGCCACGATCGCAGAAGCGGAAATGTTGGGCGAATGCGGGGCGGAAGATGTTTTACTGGCTTACCCACTTATCGGTCCCAAAATTGATCGTTTCCTTGATCTGATGGAGAAGTTTCCTGAAACCAGGTTTTCCTGTCTGACAGATTATCTGATTCCCGCTACTCAGATCGCTGAAAAAGCCGTAAAGAGAAAAATGATTGTTTCAGTTTATGTAGATATAAATTCCGGAATGAATCGTACTGGATTGTTGCCTGATCAAACTGCAGTGGAACTGATCAAAACGATTGTCGAAGTACCGGGATTGCAGTTTGAAGGACTGCACGTATATGACGGACACATCGGGCAAAAAAATTTAGCTGAACGAAGAGAAGTTTGTATTAGAGAGTTTGCACAAATAGAAGAGTTGAAAGTGCGGTTGGAGGAGGATGGTATTAAAGGAAGAATTGTTGCAGGAGGTTCTCCCACATTTCCGATTTATGCACGTGAATATGACGAGGTGGAAGCAAGTCCCGGTACATTTGTTTTTTGGGATCGGGGATATCAGGAAAAACTTCCTGAACAAGATCTCAGGCCTGCTGCTGTCGTCCTTACCCGTGTGATATCCAAAACTGGTGTTGATCGATATTGTCTGGATTTGGGGCACAAATCCATTGCGGCCGAAAATCCACTGGATCGCCGGGTATATTTTCCTGGTTTTCCGGATCTTCAGTTCATCAGTCAAAGCGAAGAACATCTGGTCGTACAAACTCCTGAAGGGGTCGATTGGGAAATAGGAGAGATATTAACAGGGATTCCGATCCACATTTGTCCTACCGTCGCTTTGTATGAAGAGATGAAAGTAGTGAAAAATGGACAGTATAAAGATCTCTGGTCCGTAAGAGCAAGAGTGCGAAAGATCACAGTTTAATGCTTCAGGATGGATGATTTCAGGAATGTTTTCGGATTTTAGGTGATCTTTTTTGCAAAAACACGGATCACTGAAGCCGTCCCTTTGTGGTGATTTCCTTCATTTAGTTGAATTTTTTCTTCGATCGCTTCTTTAAATTCAAAGTCTGGAAAATCGGATATTATATCATCTAAATGATACAACATTTCAGGATCTTTTGGACCTCCTACCTGAGGATCAACTTTCTGAAATTTTGTGTGTGATTTTGAGAAAGCTTCTAAAATGAGAAATCCATCTTTTTTTACAAAAGCAGAAAGCTTTTGGTGATAAGATGAACGATCCGAAAGCGGAAAATGTGCATAGATCAATGCCAGAGCATCGAAAGAACTTTTCGGATACTCGATATGTTCTACATCGGATACGGTATAGTAAATTCGCGTTTCTTTTTCCTGAGCTAAAAGCTCGGCTTTTATTTTCCCTTCAATACTGATGTCAAATGCTTCCGAATCCCATCCTTTCAGAGCAGCATAGACTGAGTTACGTCCTTCTCCATCTGCAGGAAATAATATTTTTCCAGGTGATAATATCGAGAGTTTTTTCCTCAAATATTCATTGGGTTCTTCTCCGTAGATGTATTCATCCTGAGCATATCTTTCATTCCAAAATTCTTCATTCATATTTCCATTGGTTTAATTGTTTTAATGTTGCTTCCAGTTCTTCAGGTTTTTGAGTTCCGATGAGTAGTTTTTTGCTATCTGAATGAAGTTGCAGGCCTTTTCTTCCGGCTACATTGTACGCTCTTCCGGAAAACCCGATCCTCCAGCCCCAGCCTCCATATTCCCTGATTGGTGAATAAGTGCGTACGTAGCATTTATTTAGATCCGACCATGGAATGTATTTGAACTTTAAGTGAAGTGGAAAAAACCGGACATAGATACCGTCTTGTTGGATCTTGGTCTCAAGAGTGGTCGTCAATAAAATGATCGTGACGAGAAGAAGTAATCCTGCAGCCCATCTCAATCCATTGTCACTCATCGGTTGATTTCCGAATGGAATTCCGTCTTTTATTTGGAGAATTAAACCATAGATGATTTTGCCGTTGAGCACAGCAAGAAACAGTAAAATCCACCATTGCCGAAATCTCTGTTTTTCATGAAATATGACTGAATGATCCCTCATAAATTTATCGGTTTTGCGGTAAAGATATACCGAATTGGAAAAATCCTTTATGGAATAAGAGGAAAAGCTGGTCTTTTTTGTGGAGTGAAATAGCCTGTATTATTCATGAAATTAAATTTGTTCAAATCTAAAGACGTCGGAAGTTGCAGCCATAGTAGACTATTGCAAAACTTCCGCAGCGCAAGAGATGGATAAAAGTTTTGGTGAATAATGCAGGATAGATTTCTCCGCTGAGACTATAGGACTTTATTCCTGGTGCAAGATCCTTCCTTCCACCATGGTGAAAGAAACATGGATGTCTTCATCAAATAAAATAATATCCGCCATTTTTTTGGGTGTGATGGATCCTTTATCCCGATCAATACCCATGATCCTGGCTGGAGTCAGACTGGCCATTTTTACAGCTTCTTCCATAGTGATCGAGGTGCTATTCAATATGGTGCGAACTGTACGATCCATCGTCGCTACGCTTCCTGCAAAAGCGGAGCGGTCCGGAAGTTTAGCAACTCCATCTTCGATGATTACCTCGAGTCCGTCTTCTTTAGCTCCCAGGATGCTGGGGCCTTCCGGCATGCCTGCGGCTCTCATAGCGTCGGTGATCAGAGCAGTGCGATCCGATCCTTTTATTTTTAAAATATACTGAAGTAAAGAGGCGGGAAGATGGACGCCATCTCCTATGATTTCTACATCCATAGCATCCAGCAAATAAGTGGCTTCCACTGCACCTGCATATCGGAAAGCATTTTTTCGTGTGACACCTGACATGGCAGAATAGAAGTGTGTCGCCAGCGAAAAACCTACCTCGTGTGCTTTGACTACTTCTTCGTAGATGGCGTCGGTGTGTGCGATGGCAGGAAGCACTCCGTGGAGGCGCATATAGGTACCAAAATCCAGAGCGCCGGGCAATTCAGGAGCGATACTCCATCTTTTGACGAAAGGGTACTTTCTTAGAATGTACTCGTACTCTTTTGGATCCGGATGACGGATATAACGCGGATCTTGTGCACCTTTTTGACTCATAGCCAAATAAGGACCTTCTACGTGGACTCCGAGAAAAAGAGAACCGTTACGGTTTTCCTCTTTTGCTTCTTCATATACTTCAAGTGTGTTGATGAAGTCTTCCCACTTGCCGGACAAAGTGGTCGGAAACATTCCGGTGGTGCCATATTTTACATGAGTTTCTGCAATGTTCAGATATGCTTCTACTGTTCCATCCATGAAATCACTGCCACCTCCGCCGTGGATATGTATATCGATAAATCCCGGAGCTATGTATCTTCCTTTTGCATCGATAATGGTAGCGTCGGGAGCATCGATTTTTGTTTCTGAAATGGCTTCGATGATTCCGTTTTTGATCAGGATACTCCCACCGGGTATGATCCGGTGGGAGGTGATTACATAGCCATTGGATATGACATACGATCTGTTCCTGTTATTGTCCATTTTCGGATTTTCCCTTTGCATATAAACTTGCAGAATCTTCATCCAAATACATGTAGCAACTTGGATGTCTTTGCATGATGGTAGCAGGAATCAATGGAGAAATTTCCTTGGTCAGCGTATTAATCACTGCTTCTGCTTTGCGTTTGTCAGGTACGCTACATATGATATGTTTGCTGTCCATGATATGGTTGACCGACATGGAAATCGCTCTACGAGGTACGTCTTCCAGTTTTTCAAACCAACCTTCCCCCATTTGTTGCTTTCTGCACGCTTTGTCGAGTTCGACGATGATAAATGGTTTTGTTGTTTCAAAGTCAGCTGGTGGATCATTGAAAGCCAGGTGAGCATTTTCTCCGATCCCCACAAATGCGACATCGATGGGATGATCGGCGATAATATCATTTAGTCGTTCACATTCTTTTTCAGGATCCCCCTCCCCATCAATCAGGTGATAGTCCTTCAGATCAGGTAAATGGGCAAGAACCCTTTCTTTTAAGTATTTTCGAAAGCTTGCTTTATGATCTATTGATATACCGATGTATTCATCCAGGTGAAACATGACGACCTTTGACCAGTCGATTTCTTTGTCTTCAATGAGGGTTCGTAAGGTTTCAAACTGGCTGGTTCCGGTCGCCAGAATGATGTTGACTTCACCTTTTTCTTTGATGGCCTCCTTCATGAAGCGTGCGCCTTGTTGCCCCGCCTCCCTTCCCAACTGTTTGTTGTCTTTTGCTATAATAATTTCCATTTCTTTTTTCATTATTTTTATAAAATTATACTTTCGGCTTCCAGCCCGGAGCATAATCCCGTCCCCAGAATTTCATCGCTTTTCGATTGTTTTTGATCCGGCCATTTTTTGGATCAGTTTCCAGTGAACTTCCGACTCTTTGCGAGATATTCCCCAGTTGACATAAAAGCGTGCTGATATGTCCGCTTTCAATATCGGAATTGAGCTTTGCGCCCGCTTTTATACCATCGAAAAAATTTTGAAAATGCATTCCGTCCAATACCTGTGATGGATTGGCCTGATTCAGAGGATCAATTTCTACCTCGTTTTTCACATCCTTGATTACGTTGTTTTTGAGATCATATATTTTGTAAGCATTTCCTCCACCGATGACGATGGATCCTTCTTCTCCAAAAAATTCTACTCCTACACTATTTCCATTCACTTGGCGCCCGTTGCAACTGCGCCCGGTCCAGGTCATAGAACATTCATCGCCAAACTGGAAGTTGATCACCTGCGTATCGGGAGTTTCCCAATCATCATCGTATCGGTATCTGCCACCGACCGAATTGACAAGGGTAGGATAGTCTACCTGTAGACCCCATCTCATCAGGTCGACCATATGAGTGCCATTGTTCAATGCTTCTCCGGTGCCCCAATTCCAAAACCAATGCCAGTTGTAATGTATTATGTTATCACGGAATTTCTCACGGGGAGCGGGACCTTGCCACAATTCATAGTCCAGCCAATCCGGAACCGGCACTTCCTTCCCTTTTCCGATCGGTCCTCTGTTGGCTGCATACCATCCTTCCGCAAAATATACTTTTCCTACGACGCCATCCTGGACCGCCTGAATCGCTTCCATTACATTGGGCCAGGATCGACGTTGATTACCCATTTGCATCACTACGCCATATTTTTTCTGTGCTTCGATGAGCCATTCTCCCTCCTCAGGACTGTGACTGGCGGGTTTTTCAAGATAAACATGTTTACCTGCTTGGGCTGCCATGATGGCTGCCGGAGCATGCCAATGATCGGGAGCAGCAATCACCAAAAAGTCCATGTCTTTTTTGTCCAGTGTGTTGCGGAAATCAGGAATTCCCTCAGGTTTATAATCTTGATTTTTATGAACCGCTTCGATACATTTTTCCTGTGCTCGACGATCGACATCCGAGATGTAGACGACTTCGCAATTGGGTTGTAAAGCAAAATTGGTAGCCAAAGCATTTCCTCTTGCATTGACTCCCATGACACCTGCTCGTAATCGTTCGTTGGCGCCAATGATTTTTTTATATGATTGAGGTGAAAAGCCGCTTAACACGCCGCCTACAGAAAGGGCAGCAGCACCTGTCATCGATTCTTTTATGAATTTTCTTCTTGATTTTTTATTCCCTGCCATAGTATTCTAAATTAAATGATCTTGCAATTGTTTTTTGTTATTTATCCTGTCGGTATCACGACTTCTGTTGAAATTCCTTTATGTAATGTAATATTGACCGGTTGATTTGATTGCCATGCACCTCCTGTAAAATCAGGGACATCGATCGGTGAAGACCGATTGGCGACAGACCATTCACTCAACGGAAAAATTGAACTCCAAAGAGCTGCATCATATACGTCATGATCCACCGGCAATCCATTGCGCAGACAATCAATGAGACGCCAATCCATTAAAAAATCCATGCCGCCATGTCCCCCTGCTTTTCTTGCCATATCCCCCAGTAAGGTGACAAATTCTGGTGTGTATTTTTCTTCTATTTCCTTCATTTGATTTTCATCAAACCATCCTTTATGACTGTCCGCTATTTTTCCGGGAAGCGGATATTTTCGCGCGATTCCCTTCGTTCCGCTGATTAGATGAATCCGGGAGTATGGTCGCGGTGATGAAGTGTCATGTTGGATCATGATCGTTTTTCCATGCTTTGTTTTTACGACTGAGGTGTTCATATTCCCTCTGAAGTCTTTCCCGGCAAATCGGCTATAATATTCATCATCTGCCGCCAAAGAATCTGCCATGGGGCGCATCATAAAGTCTGCTGTGGATGTGGAGGTCAGATAATCCATACGATCACCTCGGTTGATATTCATGATCTGACAGACGGGCCCCAGACCATGTGTGGGGTATAAGTTCCCGTTTCGTTTCATGTTTTCTTCCAGACGCCAGTTGTGATAGTTTTTACTCTTCGAAAATGATCCTTCCAGAATGTCATGAATATAGGCTCCTTCTCCATGCATCACTTCACCGAAGAACCCTTGCCGGGCCATATTTAAGGTGAGTAATTCAAAAAAATCGTAACAACAATTTTCTAAAATAACACAGTGTTTTTTGGTTTTTTCTGACGTTTCTACCAGTTGCCAGCATTCTTCCAAAGTGGTTGCCGCAGGTACTTCGGTGGCAGCATGCTTACCTTGTTCCATAGCATACACAGCCATGGGAGTATGAAGACTCCAAGGCGTAGCGATATAGATCAAGTCGATGTCATCACGGTCACACATGTTTTTCCAATCATCTTCTCCATCAGAATACAGGTCCGGAGTATGGGGAGTGTTTTTCAACAATTCAGCAGCATATTCCGTTCGTTCGGGACGGATGTCACACAAAGCTTTTATCTCTACTCCTTCCAGATAACTGATTCTGCGAACTGCTCCGGGGCCCCTGTTTCCGAGTCCTACAAACCCGATCCGGACCGTAGGTATTGGATCCGCTGCATATCCGGACATGTTAAATTTTTGAGTGTGCTTTTTCTGAGCCAGTTGGACTACAGGATCGTTTTGTGTTTCTCTGTTACGGATACTGGAACATCCGCTGATCAATGGTGTGGTAGCCAGACCTGCGCCCGTCAATCCGGTGATTTTTAAAAAAGAACGCCTGTTTTTTATCATGTTTTCATATTTTATAGTTCTCGGATTTTAATATTGCGAAACCAGGCTTCAGTTATGTGATCTTGCAAAACAATATGACCTTTTCGCTTCTCGATAAAGCCGGGAAATTTAGAAAATTTACTTGCCTCATATGCATCTTTAAGTTCGTCCGAATCCAATGAATATACCAGAACTTGTTGTCCGTTGAGCCAGTGTTCTACCATGTTTTTATTGACGATCAGCCGGCTTTCGTTGAATTCTCCCAGTGGTTTGAGATTGGTTTCTCCGGCGGGAATTAAATCATACAATGATCCGGTGAATTGATCTGGATTGAGATCGTTATATTGATCCGCCTGATCATCCAGCATTTGATATTCAAATCCCAATGCAGAATGTTTTGAGCCATTTTCCATGGACATTTTTTCGGATACATTATACTTCAAGCCACTGTTCCCCCCTTCGAAAAGTGCCCATTCCCATCTTAATTCATAATTTTCAAAAGCCTCTTTTGTCATGAGATCACCTCCCTGCAGAGGTTGTCCATCTGCTCGTTCCGGTACTTTCCCTCTGTCTATTTTTTTCAATATTTCTCCATCTATTTTCCAGAAGGATGTGAAAACAGAATCGCTGCCAAGAGTACGCCAGTGATCAAGATCGGTTCCATCAAATAAAATGATCCACTCGTTTTCATCCGTATGCGTCGAATCTGTAGATGGTGAACCGCATCCTGATCCGATCAGGAGTGAGATCATCAGCAAAGTTATCTTCATAAGAGAAAAGGATTTTATGGTGTACCTTATCATGCTCCTGCCTTTTTTAAAATCTTTTTTATGGAAACGGATTTACCCTTTTTCTTTTTACTCTCATCTGCTGCCGACATGAAAGCGAAAATTTCAAGAGTTTCTTCCGGTGTGACGGGTGTTTGTCCGGTTTCAAAATATTGGGCAATATCGACCAAAAGCGGCAGGTATCCCTGATAAGGTCCCAAATCCATATTGCTTTTTTCACCATACACATATCCTCCATAGGTAGGTTTGCCAGCTCTTTGTCCCCGGAAAATTCCCATTCGACCATCTTCCCAAATCCCGGTGATGACATCAGCACCTTCCGTGTGCACGCGATATACTTCCTGACATCCGGTGCCCATTACGGTAAAAAGTGCTTCGACGCCGTGGATTCCATACCAATACATATCGGGATGTGTTTTTTCGATGGTCGCCGGGCTCCATGTGGTGGCACCCAGTACTTTTCCGATTTTACCTTTTTGAATCGCATCAGCACCCTTTATATATCGTAAGGATGAGGCTGAAAAAATGGGGATCCCAAATTTTTCTGCCGTATTATATATTTCCACAGCATCCTTCATGGATGCGGCGACGGGTTTATCTACAAATACTCTTTTGCCGGACTCAAGTACGGGTATCACCTGTTCCAGATGACGCCTGCCATCATTCGTTTCCAACAATACAACATCTACTTGTTGAAGTAACTGATCAATGGAATCGACGATTTCGACGCCCATGGGCTGGATGTCTTCGATATATCCCGGAATTCTTTTTACACTACTCTCTATATCTTTGCTGCCATGAGGATAAGCAGCTGTTACTTTATAGCCTAATAGTTCTGGATGATTCTCCTGATTCATTGCCTTGGTAAAGGCTATGCTGTGGGAAGTGTCGAGTCCTATGATTCCAACTCTTTTACCTGCAGGGGTTTGAGAGAAGGGTTTGCCTTTTAATATATAAGGAGCCGCGCCGATGGCAGCCGTGGTTAATCCCAGCGTTTTGACGAAATTTCGTCGTTGATGGGTATCCTTTTTACTCATGATTCTTAGATTTAACTCGGTAACGTTACCGAATTTATGGATAAAAGTTGGTTTTTACAAATTAATGAACAATTAAACACAATAATTGGAAAAGGATATCACTGAAGATGCTGGATGAGTAGAAAATACCTTCTGTTTTAATCACTTCTAAGGACGGTTTTGATGGCTATCGACAATGCTTTTTCGGCTTCGGGTGAGACGTTGGAGGCCATTTTTGAGGTTTCATATCCGCCTTGATCATAAGCGATCGCGGTGCCGATATATCCCATTCCATACTCCCCATAAGCAGTGGTACAAATTTTTAGATCAGGAAAATGCTTTTGAGCCATCAATTGGTATTCTACAAAAGGCTCTCCGGGTAAATGTAAGATCCTAATATCGCCGATGTGTAAAGCTGAAACCTGGACTTCAGGAGTTTGGTGCACTCTTTCCAACCAGGCCAGACTACTGATGGATCTAAGGAAGGGTAAATCCGGATCATATAATTCTCCTGTTACGATCATTTCGAGGCTGTCTTTTTTGAGAAAGGAAGCTAAGGGAAGGTAGGTGTCGGTATATTTCCATTTAAAATTTTTCTTTTCAACAGGAAATCGTACCGTGCGATTCAAGGCTTCTTCCATAGCTCGGGCCATTCGGGATGCCAGTATTTGCCGGATGGCGATGGATCCGTCATTGTATTTTCCCACTCCTATATTTCCTGCTGCTCCTGTGAAATAGATCTGGGGAATTTGATGTCGTTTTTCCATTACATCACGAGCCAGTCCGACAAAATCGGTAGAAACGATCCCTTCCCCGAAAAATGTAACAGGGTGGACAGCGTAGTAGCTCATCGCAATCAAAGGTTGCTCTTTATTCCAAAATGTCACCATGTTTAACCGGGAATCAATTACCCCTTCGGGTTCGCTTCTTAATTGCAAGGAAGGGGTATGATTCCAACGCATGGTTTGTACTTTTCCTGATCGGTTTAGGATTCGCCGGTTTGAAGCTACTTTCTCTACCCGGGCTTCACCATACCCTACATGCGTCACAGGCTGTTTGTTCTTCAATGCTTCTTTGGCGGAGCGAGCTACACGGTGAACGACCTCTTTCAAAAAAATGGTGTCATAGTAAATATCCGGATCTCCATATTGATCCAGAAGTCGTGCGGCGGTCAGGTCGCCCCGTACACCGTCATGTAAATGCAAAGCGTGAATGGCTACTCTTTCGGGTTTGGTTGATATTGATTTTGCAAGTTGCTCCCTGAAGTAGTCCATCGCTTCATTGGAAATTCCGATCCAATCTACTGCACATATGATCAGGGGATTTTCGTCAAACTGAAGAATGATTCCGCGTGCGCTCAATGAATCCCGGATGGATCGCGCGGTCCCAAATGCAAGGGGACTTTCCAGAGCCGGAGTTACATCTTCAGAGAAATACGATATCTGTACGATGGGAGAGGGAGCCATGTATTTTTGTGGGTATACCGTCCAACATGCCATCAGGATTCCAAAAGTGCTCATTATCTGGATCAAACGAGCCGAAAGGAATTGATGGAGGATGATGGTGATATAGCAAAAATTCATCGGTAGGTTCCGTTACAAAAAATTGAATGAAAAATTCAATATAACCATTTCAGATATCAGGTGTATTTGATACTGCTTATTTTTTCATCGATAGTAAGCGACGCGGTGCGGGAATGAGAGAGTTCAAAAATAAAAAAGCGGATTAGAATTCGAAATTCTAATCCGCGACAATTTTTTTGATTTGTAATTTTTGCTGAATTTAGAATTTAAAGGTTACACCGGCACGAAGCCAACCGATTGTATTCCCCAATTCTGCATGGACGCCGAAATTATCAGAGAAGTAATATCGGGTTCCTGCATGAAAAGCTGGATATATCCCACTTCCCAAAGAACTAATAACGCCGGAAAAACTAAAGCTCCGGTAGTAGAGTCCCAGCCCACCATAGACGTCCCACTTATTATCTTCAATATTAAAAATTTCGTTGAAGTGGTATGAGCCTTTTGCACCGATCATGAACATTGTCAGGCCACCACCAGACACAAATCCTAAATCTCCGCCCACGCCAATTGCATCTTTGACTCCATATTCGACACCTGCTCCCAATGGAAGACCGAGCCCGCCTGCTGCCCATGAAAAAGTGTATCCTAATCCAATGCCTGCGTTGAGTACCAAATCCCCCTCTTGAAATGAGGTATTGGTTTGTGCATCGGAGTCAGGAGAAAATGCAAACAATGCCAGAGCAGAAAAAAGTAGTAGATAAAGTTTTTTCATAGTTTAATTGATTTTTAAATTCACAAATGAAATTATATGTTGTTACTGCTGACAATCCATTTGATCAGCATCTTCTCGGGCTTCTCGTAGACTTTCTCTCCATTCCTCAATTTCACCAAAATCCCTGGCGCAGCTCTCCCATTTTTCTAATGCATTGATATATACATGTATGGATTCCCGGTATTTTTCACAATTGCTCTTAGTCGGATCCTGAGAGTATGCGATGGCAGCATTTGAAAAAGCTTGCAACTCTTCCGAGACAGCTGTGTACAAGAAGAAATTTTCACCGCATTTAGTAGGGCTTGATTTCGAACAAGAGGTGAAAATGACAATAGAGAGGATTAATATCGAAATTTGTATAGCTTGTTTCATGGTTTTTAAGTCTTGCGTACGATCAAGTAAAGGTAGGAAAGATTTTTAAGACCAGGAATAAGTTTTGTAATAAAATGAAAATACGGTGTGAAATGTGGAATAAGGTGTGATTTATCATTCATGATTCACAATGGGTTGACAGTCAGGCGTTTGTTTTTCTGGATGAGCGGAAAATTCAATTTTAATTTGAACCGCTGGTTTATCCGTGGGTGTTTGTGTGATTTATTTTGTCTTTCAAAAGACTGCGTGGGACTATCGTGATACGAATTGCTGTTATGGTGTTTCGATTATTCTAACATCCATTGCGCACCATGATTTTCTTTCGCATCTTTTATTTCCTGTTCTTCTTCCAGGGGCCATACCATCAAAATATCATTTCTGTCGACAAGAATCATGTTTTTTAACCCTCTGATCAGATACTTTTTCCCCTCTGTACCATATACAAGAATCGAATCGGAGTGTTGGGTGACCACTTCCGATGGAGGAAGATTGATGCATAAATTGTCTTTTTGTTGAAGATCATATAAGCTCTTCCAGGTGCCTACGTCGCTCCATCCGATGGATGCCGGCATACACACCATATTTTTAGCTTTTTCCATGATGGCAAAATCGATACTTATGGAAGGAGATTTTTCATAAGATTGATCGATATGTGCTTTTTCTTTTTCTGTACCGAAAACATGAGGCGTATACAGCGTATTATAAATTTCCGGGGCATGTTGACGGAATGCTTGCAGCATGGTTTTGACTGATGAGATAAATATACCAGCATTCCATACGTACTCATCTTTTGACAAATATTCCTGTGCGGTCGGGAGATCAGGTTTTTCTGTAAATGATCGGACGTGAAAAATGGCTTTGTCGGCAGAAGGCTTCCCCAGATGAATATATCCATAGCCCGTATCGGGGCGGTGGGGCTTCATGCCCAGGGTCAGGATGTCGTCATTTTGATCCACAAATTCGACAGAAGCCTGAACCACATCCAAAAACTGTTTTTCTTTGGTGATCAGATGATCTGCCGGCAGTATCACGATGTTGGCATCCGGATCGCGTGCCTGGATATGAAGAGAGACATACGCTATGCAAGGAGCGGTGTTTCGTCGTGCAGGTTCCGTTAATATATTTCCAATCGAAATATCGGGTAAATGATCTGCTACCTGGTCTTTGTAATTCTCATGCGTCAGAATAAGAATATTTTCAGGGGGAGCGAGTGAAGAAATCCGGTCATAGGTCATTTGCAATAAAGAGCGACCTACTCCCAAAATATCTAAAAATTGTTTGGGTAGAGACTCCCGGCTGGCTGGCCAAAATCGGGCGCCGACACCTCCTGCCATGATGACAAAATATAGTTGATGAGAATTGTTTTTATTTTTCATGTGATCCAGAGAATTTAACAGGTGAAGTTAAGGCTTAATTTTTGAAAAGAGAGATCAGAGGTCTGAAAAGTCGAAGATCAGATGAATGAGATTTTCTTTCAGAACATTTGTATATTTGAGGTTGCAGTTAAAAAGATTACTCCATATTATATGTTTGAAATCAAAGGAAAATATCTGAGGAGTCGTTTTTACGCCCAAAAGATACCCGCTGTTTCCTTGTATGTGTATGAGATGAGTCGTGTCTCTACTTCTTCGATCTGGTACAAGACGATCCCTTATCCTACCAGGATTATATCGATCCAAGACGATTTTTTTGGAGATTATAATAAGCGATTACAAAAATATATCCGACAAGCGGAGGCTGAGAGTCTGGAAGTTCGCCGTCCGGAATTCATTCCTGATCTGAAAGAAATGTACCAGCTGGTGGTCGATGAAAAAAATATTGATGCGCTGCCACCGGGAATTTTGAAGCAAAAATCAAACTACTACTATTCGGAGGTGTATCATCCGGAACTGGGGCGGTTGGCAGCTCACATGAGTATCGGAGACCGGGAGGAGGGGATGGTTTTTGGTATGGTCAATGCCTCTGCTTTTCGATCCTTTGAGCGGAGGGAAGATCGCCGGATGTGCAGTATTGCCAATAAGTATCTTTTTCACAAAGACATGGAGTATTTTGCTTCTTTGGGATATCGATATTATGATATGGTAGGGATTCAGGAACCGATGAATCAGATGAAAAAAGAATTTGGAGGGGAGATCATCACCACCTACAATCATATTCCTCTGCCTATATATTTTTTGCAGAAATGGAGAAAATAGCACAGGTGAAAGTGGAAGAAATCATAATATATCGAGCAGTATCGGGTTGAGATGGTATTGAAACCGGGGATTGTTCAGATTCTGAGGCTATACAATCAGGATGTAGAATGGCAACCGAATTTTTTAAATGATATAATTATGAAAGTAGCTATCGTAGGTGCTCATGGTCAAATTGGGCAATTGTTGATAAAAAAGATGAGTAAGGATGAGAATTTTGAACCGACTGCTATCATTCGAAAACCAGAACAAAAGGAAGTTTTTGATCAGACAAATACGCCGGTCATATTGACTGATCTTGAAAAATCGGTCCAAGAATTGGCTGGTATGATAAAGGGTTTTGATGCAATCATTTTTACCGCAGGATCTGGAGCAAGTACGGGACCGGACAAGACGTTATTGATTGATCTGGATGGTGCTGTGAAAATCATGGAAGTAGCTGAGAAAAATGGAATAAATCGATTTGTGATGGTTAGTGCGATTGGTGCGCACAAACGTGAAAGATGGAGTGAAGCGATCAAGCCATACTTCGTAGCGAAACATTACGCGGATCGGGTCTTGATGGACAGTCCCTTGGAATATACGATTGTGCGACCCGGCGGATTGACCAATACTCCTTCGACCGGAAAAATATCTGCCGGGGAAGATGTAAAACGTGGTCCAATATCGCGATCTGATGTAGCCGATGTGATTATTTCTGTATTGAAAAATCCCAATACGATTCGTAAATCATTTGATGTCATAGGAGGAAGCACCCTCATCGATGAAGCTATTTCCCAATTATGAGAAAGAGAGTCATGATCTGATAGAAATCTGTTGACACAAAGATCATATGAAAGGGATTTATTTGAATCTGGACACTTGATTCATTATTTTTACCGACCAACAATATTTTACTGATGAGCAATCCAAAGAAAATCGCCGGCGAAAAAGCGGCAGAATATGTGAAGTCTGGCATGACAGTTGGCTTGGGGACAGGATCTACAGCCTCCTACATGATTCAGCGGTTAGGACAGATGGTGAAGGAGGGGTTGGAGATAAAATGTTTTCCTACTTCTCGTGAATCGGAATCTCTTGCCCGGTCACTTCATTTACCTCTTTTGAAAGAAAATGAGGTGAATCGACTGGATATAACGATCGATGGCGCGGATGAATTTGATCCGGCTAAAAATCTGATCAAAGGAGGTGGGGGTGCATTGCTCCGGGAAAAAATGGTGGCTATTATCACCGACTTTTATGTGGTGATAGCGGATGAATCCAAACAGGTTGAACAATTGGGTGCTTTTATGGTTCCGGTTGAGGTAGTCCCTTTTGCATGGCAGCTGACCGCCCGGCATATTCAGGCGCTGGATGCCGAAACGACGATCAGGGAATCAGAGAAAGGTTTTTACAGAACCGATAATAATAACTATATTCTTGATTCTGATTTTGGCGCGATCACGGATGCGGAGGAGCTTGAGAAAACCCTGAATCAAATCCCGGGTGTTGTCGCCAATGGTTTATTTGTCAATATAGCTGATAAAATAATTTGTGTCAGTACCGATGGGAAGGTTGAGGAAATATGAGTCAGGGATTTTTTTAATATTAAAAACATAAGAAGGATGAGTTTGGAAGATAGGATTCAAAAGGATATGGTTCAGGCGATGAAAGCAAAGGATAGTGACCGGCTAAGAACATTGAGAGCGATTAAGTCGGAGATATTGCTGGAGAAAACAACCGGGAAGGATGTACAAATAGATGAGGCACAAGAGGTTCGAATACTTCAGAAAATGGTGAAATCCCGTCAGGAATCACTTGAAATATATGAAAAAGAAAATCGGGACGATCTCGCAAAAAAGGAAAAAATTGAAATTGAACACCTCCGGAAATATTTGCCGGAACCGTTGTCGGAAGAGGAAATAAAGAGTCAAGTAAAGGCTATAATAGATCGGGTGGGCGCTTCTTCTATGGCCGATATGGGGAAAGTAATGGGTATGGCACAGAAAGAAATGGGAGGTAAAGCAGATGGTAAAACCCTGGCTGGTATTGTCAAGTCGATATTGAGCTGACAGCGTGAGAATTTTGCCGGGGAGATAATGATTCAGAATCTCCTATGATAATAAAAAAACCCTGTTCTATCATGACGAAGAACAGGGTTTTTTCTTATCTGATATCGTCTTTATAAAACCTTCTTTTGTAGATTTTGACCATATGCGTACATGCTTGCACCGATCACCCCCGCTTCATTTTGCAGAGATGCTGGAACTACTTTATAATCTACTTTGAAGTATTCCGCATATTTTGAAAATTTTTTACTGATCCCCCCACCGATGATGACCAGATCTGGCGAAAATAATTCATCCAGATGCTTTAGATAACCGTCGAATCTTTTGCCCCAATCCTCCCAGTTTAGGTCTTCTTTTTTTCTGACCACATTGGAAATATATCTCTCATAGATATCGTCTTTGTAGAGCAGGTGTCCCAGTTCTGTATTCGGGATCATGGTTCCTTTGTAAAATATAGCGGATCCGATTCCGGTGCCGACCGTGAGGAAAATAATCATATCGGAACCATCCATTTCTGTTTTCCCAAAATTGAATTCCGCAATGCCTGCCACATCAGCATCATTGGCCACATAAACCGGCATTTTAAGTTTTGATTGAAAATATTCCTCGATATTTAATTGATACCAACCTTGATCCACATTGGTGGCCGAATGGGCGGTTCCATCTTTGATGATGGCAGGAAATCCGCATCCAATAATCCCATCATAATTTGGAAAGTGCTCTTCGACAGCCTTCTGAATGCTTTTAATGATTGCTTTTGGGGTTGAAGGTTGCGGAGTCAAAAATTTATGTCGTTCTGATAAAAGTTCACCAGTGGTAATATCCGTGATCCCCAATTTGATGCCCGTACCACCGATGTCAATACCCAAAACACTTTTTTCTTTTTCCATTTCTATTTTATTTCAACAATTTTCATTTTAATATCTTCAATAGGTCTGTCATCCGAACGGGTTTGTGATTTAGCGATTTGATCAATTACTTCCAGACCTTTGATCACTCTCCCAAAAACGGTATATTGGCCATCAAGAAACGGAGTTCCGCCTGATTTTAAATATTCTTCTATGGTTTCTTCAGCAAAATTTCTACCGCTCCTTTGGCTGAACATTTCCAAATCTTTGCGTGAAACCGGCCCGCCGTGCACGATGTAAAATTGGGAACCGCTTGATTTTTTTTCTGGATTGACGGCATCGCCCTGACGAGCAGCAGCCAGTGCGCCTTTGATGTGGGCATGACCCGCTTCGATTTCAGCCGGGATTTGATATCCCGGTCCGCCGGCACCGAGTCGTTTGTCCGGGGATGCATTTTTTGAGTCTGGATCTCCTCCCTGTATCATAAATCCATCAATGACTCGATGAAATAACAGGTCGTTGTAGAATCCTTCTGAGACGAGTTTTATAAAGTTGTCCCGGTGTTGCGGTGTGTCATCGTAAAGTTCTGCGATCATCTCTCCATAAGGAGTTTGGATTTCGATCAAAGTTGATTTGGGTGCTGTCACAGTAATTGTTTTTTTATGTAAACGAGATTTTTTGTCCCGGATTGATTGCAGCGTGATTTCGTAAGTTCCGGGTTTGTAAAATATATGGGTTGGATTTTCATGGAAGCTGCTGTCTCCATCTCCAAAATTCCAAAGGTAAAAATCTGTATTTTTTGATTCATTGACAAAATTAAATTCTGCAGGTGCGGCCTGATTGTCTTCTTCTTTGATCGTGAATCGCGAAACAGGGCGGTTGCAGGAAGAAATAACGATCGCTAAAAGTATGACATAAAAGATTTTATTCTTTATCATGATCCGATTTTAAGGTTATGACCATCGGAATGTCGTCGACGGGACGATCGTTCGCATCACGGGAAGATCGAGATATTTTCTTCACTACATCCATTCCCGAGACGACCTCACCAAATACCGAATATTCCCGGTCAAATATGGGCAATCCTCCGATCAGTTTATATAGTTTTCGCTGTTCCTCTGTATAGGTGAATCCTTTTTCTTTTTCGATTTTATCGAGTTCTTGCTCAGTGACTGGTTCTCCGATGACAATGAAAAACTGAGCACCGGAAGATCGTTTTTTGGGATTGACATCATCATTTTTTCGGGCTGCAGCGACTGCACCATATGTATGAACATATCTAAAATCCGGAGCAAGAGTATGTTCTACATCACCGGTTCCCAAAAACTTTCCCGGAGCAGCATTTTTGGATTCCGGATCACCGCCCTGAATGATCTGGTCGGGAATGATCCGGTGAAATAAAAGGCTGTCATAATATCCTTCTTTGACCAGAGAAAGGAAGTTATTACGATATTTTGTTGTTTCGTCGTACAGTTTTATCGTGAAAGAACCGACAGAAGTTTGAATGATTACTTTATTGTCCGAATGGCTCTTGCAGGCCGAAAAGGAAAAAAACAACAATATAAAAATCAACCATCGATGATGGTCAAGCCGATTCAGCATCCTCAAAAATATTTTCTTTGAAATAACGGATAATCTGCATTTTCATCCACTCTTCTTGATTTTTAACTCCTTTCAATTCAAAGGGTTTTAACATCGTATAATGGGGCCACCCATCATCATCAAGTCCTTTGAAGGTGTAATATCCTTCCATTTCCAATAAAACACAAGCCGCAATATTCATTAGGTCGCGTTTTTCTTCTTTCGTCCATTCGTCACGGGTTTGTCCCAGCTCACGAATTCCGATCAAAAGAAGGATGTTATTTAGATCCGGCAGGTTTTCCTGTTCTGCAACATCTTTTAGGAAATGCCGGATTCGAAGCCATTCAAAATCTATTTGCCACGTTTCCATTTTCCGCATTGTTTTTCTTGAAACAAAGATAAGATTATTTTTTCTGTTTAAAAGATAGATTTACGGCTCTGCGAGCAGCCGGCCAGGCAGCTAAGAAACACACAATCGTAACCACCGAATAAGCAACCAAAAAATCCATCAGATTCAATTCGCTCGGATAGGTGTCGATGACCATGCCTTCGCCCATCGACAGCAGACCAAACTGCTGGTGGAGGAGATAAATGATCAAGGTGATCAGAGTACCTAATACAATACTTGTGAGGCCAAAAAATCCACCTAATTTGAAAATAATCGTAGAAATATCTTTTCGTTTTGCACCCATTGCAGAAAGAATACGGAAATTATCACTTTTTTCGATGACGATCATCCAGATACATCCTACGAGATTGAAAGCGATGAGAATAATGGTAAAAGTAACGATGATAAAACCAATCCACTTTTCAATATTCATCAGCTTGTAGAGATCCTCATCCTGTTGGTATTGGTTTTGTATGATGATTTCTTGATGAGAAAATTTGTTCGTGATCATTTCCCTTACTCTTTTTTCATCTTTGGGTGAGAGGAGTTTCAGTTGAAGCCCTGTGTACAAAGTATCGGGATACCCTATCAATTGTCGAACAAAATCGATAGGTGCATATGCATGGCCGGATCCCCCCTCCTGGATGACGCTGAAGGTTCCGGCGGCGCTTATTTCTTGTTTTTTCAAAAGCTCTTGACCCAGGAGTGAGGGACCTGATTTTCGCGGAAAATAAGTTTCTACTTGTTTATAAGGATCATGAACGATGACACCTAAGTTTCTTTTCAGAGATGATCCCAAAATGAGTTGTGGTACGCCTTCTTTGTAAAGCTCCATTTCACCGATGGATAGGTAAGGTGTTAGATCGACCACAGAAAAATAGTCTTCGGGTACACCGTAAAGATTGGCGACCAGATTATTGTTGTCATAGGAAAACAACACTGTTTCATTGATGATCGGTGCCACCGCTTCTACCCCCGCTTCCTTTTTTATATCCTCAAGAAGCTGATGAGATATGGGAAGGGTTTTCCCGGTATAAGAAGTGACATACAGATCTGGGTTGGTTTGCTGAAACATAGAGAGGAGCAGTGTCTCAAAACCATTGAATACGGATCCTACCAACAAAAGTACTGTCAGACCAATCGTGAGACCGGTGACGCTCAGCACGCTGATGTAATTGATGAAGTGATTCTTTTTTCGCTTGAAAAAATATTTCCAGGCGACCTTTGTTGATAATGACATTATTGACTGATATCCGGTGGTTTTCTTTCCAATCCCATGCTTTCGTAAACCGCGTTTTGGATATTCTCCCGGTAATTATGCAAATGTAATAAATTTGGCCGGTTTGGATAATCCGGGTAAGTGCGATTGGATAGGAAAATATAAATCAATTCATAGGCCGGATCTGCCCATGCCGCTGTTCCTGTAAAACCGTAATGCCCGAAAGTTTCATTACTTGCCAGAGGTGCAATATTGGTTTTACTATCCGGGACATCCATCGTTTTCATATCAAATCCAATGCCTCTCCTTTTATCTTTTGGATGTCGGGTTGTGAATTCTCGGATCGTAGAGGGTTGGAAAATTCTTTTCCCATCATAGGTGCCATGGTTAAGAAGCATCTGAAAAAATATAGCCAGATCATCTACATTGGAAAACAGGCCGGCATGACCACTGACTCCATCCAGCATGGCTGCTGCCATATCATGGACATGACCCTGTACCCGACCGAATCGAAAGTAGGTATCATCTTCTGTTGGCACAATTTTGTGAGAGGGAAAATAATGAGAAGGTTGATAGTGGGTATAAACCATATTTAATGGTTCGAAAATTTCTTCATGGAGAAATTTATTGAGAGTTCTTCCGCTTACATTTTCTACGATTTTTGTGATCAGAATAAATCCAAGATCGCTATAGAGGTAGTTTTTGGAGTTTCTCAAGGGCGTGTCCAGAATAATCTGATAAATAGTATCCGCATAATCGGTTCTCAGAAATAGTTCTTTGGTGACTTGGAGACCAAATATTTCATCTCTTTGATTACTGTAATAGGCCGGGCTGGGTCGGGATTGTTTTTCACGATCAAGGGTCGCTTTGTAAAAAGGAATCCAGGATCGAAGACCAGCGCGATGTGCCATGATATCTCGCAATGTAAGGTCTGCTTTGTCCGTTCCTTCGGTTTCGGGAAGATAATTGTGGATTGGCTCATCCAGGGAAATATGTCCATTTTCATAAAGCTTCATGATGGCGGCTGTTGCACCTACTACTTTGGTGATACTCGCCAGATCAAAAAGATCATTGATTTCAGTAGTCCTTTTTTTATCATAAGTGTGATAGCCATAAGCTTCTCTGAAGATGATTTGATTGTTTTTGGCAACTAAAATCTGACACCCCGGCATCGCTTCTTCAAATAAAGCAGCTTCTACAAGAGAATCAATGGTACGGTGGAGACGATGACCATCTACACCCACTGATTCCGGTAATCCAAAGTGTAAGCTTTCATTGCTCGAGGTAGTGATTCCCTGATGATACGAGCTAATCGGTGAAGCAGAGACAGGAAGTCGTCCCTTGAAACCTGATTTCCCAAATATGGATTCTGCAACCGCTTTCTGCGTCATCGGATCATCGTTGTATCCCATGATGACAGTCTCTATATTGTCAAAAAATGACAAGGAATAAGGGTTTCCAAAAACGGAAAGAATGACCCGGTTGTCTTGTGCCCAGCGATTGATCAGATCTACTTCTTGAGTATTGAGACCAAAATTGGAAGATGCAAAACGGCCCATATCATGGAGGCTGATCAGAAAAATCGTATTGGGATCTTCGTTTTTCAATTTTTCGAATATTCGCTTTGTTTGTTGGGGATCAGAAGATTGGAATTGTTTCCCGGTGGAGAATCGTGTGATTGTTTGTTGAAACTCCTTTGGAAACGATTTGCCCAAGGAAATGGAAACGATTTCATTTTGTCCATTCAGAGGGATCAGTTGCTTTTGATCCCGTACCAGCGTGATCGCATTCTTGATCAGTTTTTCTTTGACTTCCAGAGCTTGATCATTGGCGATTTCTCTGTTGACGGTTTCTATGTTCAGAGGATCAGGAACTTGATGAAGTCCCACCTGATATTTGTATCGCAATATTTTTTTGACACTTTCTTTCAATCTCTGCTCGCTGATGGTTCCTTCGCTTATCGCTTCTTTGAGCATGTTAAATGCTAAAGGCAGATCATTGGGTAGCAACAGAATGTCATTTCCTGCCTCAAAGGCTTTTACTTCTGTGACGCCGTTTGGCCATTTTCCTGCAACTGCGTCCATTTCCAATCCGTCTGTGAAGATCAGTCCTTTAAATTCAAGTGAATCTTTTAAAAGTTTGGTAATGGTGTTGTGGGAAAGTGAGGTGGGGATGTTTTTTCTGTCGTCCAGCGCAGGTATGTTGAGATGGGCGATCATCATGCCCGCCAGTTCAGTTTTGGCCAGAGCCGAAAAAGGATATAACTCGAAATTTTTCAAATGCTCCATTTCCTTTTTTATAACTGGCAGATCGTAGTGCGAATCAACATCTGTGTCTCCATGACCAGGGAAGTGTTTGGCACAAGCCAAGACCCCATTCTCCTGGAGACCTTTCATGAGCATATAGCTTTTGGCGGTGACATTGTATTTGTCCTCACCAAAAGAACGATCATTGATCACTGGATTTTTTGGGTTGTTGTTGATATCAGATACAGGCGAAAAACCAATATTGACACCTACAAGCTTTAATTGCCTTGCCATTTCAGATCCAAATTCATAAATCAATTCATTGTCCTGAATGGCTCCCAGCATCAGTTGTCGGGGATAGGTGATGATATTTTCACTGAACCGCATAGCCGGACCCCACTCTGCATCCATCGATATGAACAAAGGAAGATCGGTGATGGATTGATACTGATTCACAAGTTCTGCCTGTCTTCTGGGTGTTCCTTGAAAAAAACATAATCCACCCACATGATATTTTTCGATTTGATGTATAATCGATTGAGTGTGATCATCACCCAGATTGGAATGAGCTCGGATGATGAATAACTGACCGATTCTTTCATCGAGACTCATGTGATTGTATACCGAATCGACCCATTGTTCTTGTGGGGATCGATTATATTTTTCCTGTGCAGTACCTGTGTAGTTAATTGGGTTGAGGTGTAAGGTGAACAGCAAAAGCACCAAACTGCTTAACTTTTTCCAAAACAAATTTGTGTTTTTATATTTGATCATCTTTCCTCGCCTCTCAGTTCTGATATTTTTATGAATTTTTCTCCTAAAGAGATTGTATTGCCACTTGATGAATATGTAGTCATCCCGCTTTTATTACAACTTCGAAAGAACAGTGCAAAATATAGGCCATTTTTCGAAGATATAAATTTATCCTTTTTTTGTAATGCAACCAAATAGATTTCTCACCTAAAAAAAGATGCTTTAACTTTATGTGGATCCGAACCTCTATGTTTTGATTATCTTGCGTCATGAAAAGAGATGGCCTTATGATCGATAAAAAGAACTATGAAGGCATATGAATAAAAATGGTATGAATGGCTGTCATTGATTTTTTGCATTTTGTAGAGATGAATCCGATACTATTGTATTATTACGCATTCTCTATGCTGTTGTCGGTATCTCTCGGGAGTTTGTTTTTGCGATATTTGGGAGAGCAAAGAATCTGGAATTATTTTTTCTCTGTTTTGATCCATGTGATGAGTGTCTTTGGGATATTTTCACTCGTTGTGACATTTTATCAGCTACGTTGGAGAGATTCACAGATGAATCTAATTGAAATGCTGATCCCGTTTTTTACAATGGTGATCGCAGTGCCTGTTCTGGGTAGAAGAGTAAATCTGGCTATGATCACGGGATACAAAAATGTGTGGGTTTATTACATATGGGCGTTTGTTCTGATCGCCGGCTTATTTTTCTTCGATCGTTTGAGTTGGATTCAGATAGCTCATTGGTCATTGTCATGGATGCTGGTCATAATTCTGATCATGTTGTTTTTATTTCAAAAAATATCGGGATGGTTGGTGTCATACATAAATCTGAGTTCTTAAAGACGGTGAGAATATTGGCTGGAATTGATTCAAATATAGAAGACGGTATCACGTACAAGGGAAATAAAATATCTTCCGGGGAGCGGGCTTTGATAAATAAAAATTTAGGGTGGGTGATAGGGATTCTTGTTTTTTGGCTGCAGCCAAATCTGTATAGCCAGGAAGAGAACTATTTTAAAATTGGAGACTGGCGCTCATATTTTATCGCAGGGGAGTATACCATCATAGAAAAAGGGGCTGAATCAGTCATCGTAGCCAATCCATACCAATTGTTTTTATATTATCCTGATACAGAGGAAAGGTTAATGCTCAATAAGGTGAATGGATTGTCGCAAACGGGGATTTCATCGGTGAAATATTTGAACGATCGGGGGAGTATTGTGGTAGGATATGAAAATGGGAATATCGATATCATATATCCGGATCGGACGATCAATATGCCCGGGATCCGGAATAATGAAAATATCCTGGAATCAAAAAAAATCAATGATATTGCCGTCATTGATGATCAGTTATATCTGGCGGCAGATTTTGGGATGGTGGAGATCGATTTGGTGAATTATGAATTTGGGTCAACTCTGTTTACAGACCGTCCCGTACTGCAAGTAAAAGCTTACGGTTATGCTGAAAGTTTGATAGGGAGAACGGAGAACGAATTATATGTGTTGCAGGATGCGGAGCTCTCGAATTTTGCTGATATCCATCAATGGGAGATATACCCACCAGATCGAACGGGAACAATCACCGATATGGCGGTCTGGGAGGGAGGATTGTATTTGGTGGTAGGAGGAAGATTGTATGAATCAACACTTGACGGCAGGACCGAAGAGATTTATGTCACCAACTGGGAGGTCCGCCAGATCAAGGACGGGGGAGCTTATCTTGTGGTGACCAATGAGTATTCCAATATAATTACCTGGGATGGTGAAAAATATGTCCAAAATATTGCAAACTGTCTGGTGGGAATGCGGGATGTGATCATGATCGATGAAAACGAGTTTTGGTATATATCAAAACGAGAATTGGGCAGATATGATACCAAAGAATGCAGTCCCGTCAGTTTGCCCGGAGTACCTTCTAAATATGTATCCGAAATGGCTGTGATGAACGGGGATCTTTTCGTGGCTACAGGAGGTGTGACCCGGATTTTTGGTTACTTATTCAGAGAAGATGGGTTTTATACGAATGCCAATGGATCTTGGAAAGAATACAGTATGAATACACATCCAGAATTGAAAGAACGCAATATGCGAGATGTCCTTTCGGTGGTTACTGATCCAGAAAATGGAAAAGCTTATTTGGGAACTTTTTGGGATGGTGTGATCGTATATGATCGGGACGAAATATCAATATATGATCATCAAAATTCTGGTATTCAATCTTCTATACTTGATCCGCCCAGAAGTCGGATTTCAGATATTTTCTTAGACAAGAAGGGCAATTTGTGGATGGCCAATCATGATGCACCAAGGCCGGTCGTTGTCAAAACAACCAGTGATGAGTGGTATAATTTCCGTATTCCACAAGGGTCAGCAGTCCAGGACCTGGTCGTGGATGAATATGAAAATGTATGGATGTCGATCGGAGAGCAGGGTTTGCTGATTTTTCGGCCCAATGATTGGGAAAGCGATCAGGATGATGAGACGCGCCTGATCATTCCCCGTTCCTCCGTAGGAGACGGGACGGGATTTGACAATGCTCGGATTAATGATATAGTCATAGATCATAAGGGAGCTGTATGGGTAGGTACTGAGACAGGGCCAGTGGTGTTCGATTGTGGTGACTTTGCTTTGGATGATATATGCCAGGGACGTAAACCAGTGATCGAAATCGATGGTAGGATGGGAGTGCTGCTGAGAAATGAAAATATTAAAACGATCGCTATTGATGCCGGAAATCGAAAATGGATCGGTACGGACAATGGGGTTTATGTGGTCAATAACCATATTACTGAAATCGATCATCATTTCAAAACAGAAAACTCGCCAATTCCGCACAATTCGATATCGGATATTGCAATTGATCATCAGTCCGGGGAGGTGTATATTGCCACAGATGGAGGTCTTGTGTCTTATCGGGGTGAGTCTATTGCTCCAAGTGCAGCAGAGGGTAAGCCTCTTAAAATTTTCCCGAATCCCGTGCCGCCTGAATATGACTCTCAAATAGGAATCCAGGATATACCCGAAAATGCTTTGATACGTATCACGACTCTTTCAGGAAGATTGATCTATGAAAATCGTGCTACCGGAGGACGAATGGTTTGGAATCAGCTGGATCAGGACGGCCGTCGCGTTCCTGCTGGGATTTACCTCGTTTTTGCGACAAATGATGACAGTTTTTCGCCTTATACTCAGACAGGGAAGATTTTTATCTTAAATTGATATTTTGTTTTTTTCGATGATTTCTTTGTAGTAAGCTTCATATGCAGGAAGAATATTTTGAATGTCAAATTTTTTGGCATGCTGATAAGCATTTTGCCGGAATATTTCATGTAGTTCCGGGTTTTTGAGCAGTCGGAGCGCATTATTAGCCATTTCCTCAGTGTTGCCTACATCGCTTAAGAATCCGGTCACTCCTTCTTTGTTGACTTCCGGTATTCCGCCGATGTTTGAAGAGATGACAGGGACACGACAGGCCATTGCCTCCAGAGCCGCAAGGCCGAAACTTTCATTGGCAGAAGGCAAAATAAATACATCTGATATTGCCAAAATTTCTGAAATCGCATCTTGTTTTCCCAGAAAACAAACTTCGTGACAGATTTCGAGTTCGCGGCATAACCGTTCAATATTAGGTCGTTCAGGACCGTCGCCAATCATCAAAAGTTTGGAGGGAATGACATCATTTACTTTTTTGAAGACGTGGACCACATCGCTTACCCGCTTTACTTTCCGAAAATTGGAAATATGGACCAGGATTTTTTCGTTTTCCGGCGCAAACATTTTTTTGAAATGATCTTTGTTGGTCCAATGAAAACGGTCAAAATCTATAAAATTATAAATCACTTTTAAATCTGCTGTGATGTCAAAGTTTTTGAGGGTCTCATCCTTCAAAAAGTGAGATACAGCGGTGACTCCGTCACTGTTGTTGATGCTGAAATTGACCACGGGTGAAAATGTCTCATCACGCCCTACCAGCGTGATGTCGGATCCGTGGAGGGTGGTGATAATGGGTATATGTATTCCTTCAGCTGCCAGTATTTGTTTGGCCAGATAAGCTACGATGGCATGAGGTATCGCATAGTGTACATGCAAAATATCGAGATTGGAATATTTTACTACGTCAACGATTTTGCTGGTCAGTGCGCTCTCGTAAGGGGTGTATTCAAATAGTGGATAATCCACAGGTGTGACCTCATGATGATAAATGTTTTGCTGGAAAGAAATGAGACGAGCGGGTCTTTTATAAGAAATGAAATGCACTTCATGTCCCTTATCAGCCAAACCCATTCCAATTTCTGTAGCGACAATGCCACTGCCGCCAAAAGTAGGGTAGCAAACGATTCCTATCCTCATATTGTCTTTTTTATATTTATTTGATTCTCTCATTTAAAGGCAGGTTTATTTCAAAAACGTTCATAACGAGGTTTGCGATTTGCCTGCAAAAATTTATTGATATGCGAATTAATATGAAAAGGTTTCAGACAAATATATGTTTAAATCTGAACAAAGCATCACCTTCAACGGTTTCTATGCCGTACAATAAGATAATATATTGTTGTTGATTGAATATAAGTATGGAGTCTCTTTCTTCAAAGGATGAGGCGGTTGTTTTAGTATGAAATTTGAAAAGAAGTGATACAATATTCTATAAGCGATTTGGAGAAAATAACGGGTATCAAAGCCCACACGATCCGAGTATGGGAAAGAAGATATAATTTAATTGAGCCGCAAAGGACAGAAACCAATATCAGATTTTACTGTCAAAAAGAAATGCAAAAACTACTGGATGTGGTATTATTGTATAATCAGGGGCTCAAAATCAGCCAGATCGCTGCAATGACTCAAAAGGAGCGGGAGGAGATGATGGCAGAGCTTAGCGAACAAGATAACGCCATTGAATTGAGAAAGGACTGCATGATTGCTTCTGTTCTTGAATTTAATGAAGAAAAATTCCTTACGATTTTTGATAATTATGAAAATCAATTCGGTCTTATTGATGCTCTCAAAAAATTTATCTGGCCTTTCATAGAAAATACTTCGCTCCTTTATGTCAGCGGAGCTTTTAATCTTGCTCATGAAAATTTTATTCAGCAGATTATCAAAAGACGTCTCCAGGCACGTGTGGATCAGATCTCATCGTCGGAATGTGAAAAAGGGCAGGTGCTGATATTTTTGCCGCAGGGCGAGAATCAGGTGTTGTATACGGCTACCATGGAATATGCTTGCAGGCGTGCTGGATACAAAACGATTAACCTCGGCAGGAATATCGGTTTTGAAGAATTAGAGATGATAGCTGAAAATGTTGAACTGGATCTTGTTTTGACAGTTCTCGATACCGAATTCAAGGAAATGGCGGTCGTACCATATATTCAAAAAATAAAATCTATTTTTCCTGATAGTCAATTGGTTGTGTCAGGATATCAGGCGTATCACAGAACGTATGAAAGTATCCAGAATGTGATTGTTCTGCGTTCTCCGGCAGATGTAGTTGATATGCTTATAGATTCTTCTAAGAATGAGCTTTAGATTTTTGTGCTGAAAACCAAGTGTTGCGACAATGTGTCAGGTAATTGCGTGCGATAAGTGAAAAATTGTCAGTCTCAGATCTTTGTTTTGTGACAAGAATTCACAATAGCCAGATTGGTTCCATAATTGCATTAGTGAGAAATGAAATCATTTGAAGAACACTAAAATCGAATATTATGAGAAAGCTCACAAGGTTTAGAAACGTACAACCAATTTTACAACATGATCCATTTCGTACTTTGGAATCATTCTTTAGCGATTTCTTTTCTGAAGAAGTAGAGAAGAATCCTGTCATTCGTCCTGCAGCCAATATATATGAGGATGAAAATGGACAGTTCTGTATAGAACTATCTGCGCCTGGGTTTGATAAGAAAGATTTTCAAGTAGAATTGGATGGACAGCAGTTAACGATATCTGCCCAAAAAGAGGAAACGAAAGAGGAAAAGGATAAAAAATCCTATCATAAGGAGTTTTCCAGTTATGAAATTAGAAGATCCTTTACACTGGGAGAAGATCTCGATGTCGAGACCCTAAATGCCAAATATGAAAATGGTGTTTTGAGTATTTACATCGATCGTAAAGAAGAAGCGAAACCGCAATTGGTCAAAACTATAGAAATCAAATAAAAAATGAAATCAGGAACAAATATAAGAAAATTAGCAGATCATCCCGTTTATCCATCTTTTCGTATGATCGGAACATCGAATGGTAGAAATAATTTTGCTCCGATGAACATTATGCAAAATGATAATGTTTATAGGATAGAATTGGCATTGCCGGGGTGGTCAAAAGAAGATATTCAGATAGAAGTAGAGGATGATACTTTGAAAATATCTGGAGAAAAATCGAAAGATGAGTTTGAAAAAGATCAAACTATACATAGGCAGGAATTTTATACGAATCGATTCTTTCGATCCGTTATATTGAATGAGTCAGTAAATCAGGATGAAATATCAGCACAAATGGAAAATGGAATTCTGACTGTTGATTTGAAGAAATATACAAAAGAAGAGAAACCTGGATTTAGAAAGGTTGAAATTCTTTAAAGTCTAACATGTTCATGGGGTTAGGGCTTGTTTAATGAGCTGAGGTCTATTTTAGGCCTCAGCTTTTTTTATTTGCTGGGGTAGCTGATGAGGAATATAGTTCTCGGATTTTATTCCGCTGGATTTGTCTTTCGAGTACCAGTTGTGCCAATCCTTCTTCTACCGGGACAGTTTGGTGGTTTTTCATTACAGATTTAATTTTTTCTTCAGCGACATCCATTCTGTAGAGTATGCTCCAGAGCAGATCTGATTCATATACGAGCATATGTTTTATCCTGTTTGCGAGCCAGTTTTTTATTTCAATTTTTGATTTATGGCCTTGTTGGTCAATGGCCCGTACGAAATCCAAAGCTGTAGTCATTGTTTAACCGGATTTTGTGAGTTAAGAATAAAATCGAGAATATCATCCAGGTACCGTCGATCATTGGATAGTCGGGGGACTTTTACTTGAGAGCCTTGTCTGTTTTTGTATTTGAGCCATCGTTCAAATGTTCCATCAGGGATGACTTCAATATGGAGCTGTTGTAAGGCAAGATCATCTGTTCGCTTGGCGGCATAGTCGGAATTAATCTTCTGAAGTTCCTGATCCAAAATATGTGCAAATTCCTGAAGATCTTTTGGTGGAACACGAAATTCTATCAGCCAGTCATGTCTGCCTCTTTGACCATCCTTTAGATAAAAAGGAGCTACGGTATAATCCTTGATTTCAGATCTTGTTTTTTTTGTAGTTATACTGATAGCCTGATCTGTGTTGTGAATCATCACTTCCTCTCCAAAAGCATTGATGAATTGTTGTGTCCTGCCGGTGATACGAAAAGTATAAGGATCCGTGTCGGTGAATTGAATGGTATCTCCAATTTTATACCGCCATAAGCCGGACGATGTGGAAATTAAGATGACATATATTTCGCCTTTTTTCACGTCTTCCAACGGGACAGGACTGCCATGTTTTTTTCCGTATTCTTCGAGAGGAATAAATTCATAAAAAACCCCGTTGTCCAGCAGGAGAATCATGTCACCATCGGGAGTCAGCTGAGTGCCAAAATAACCTTCAGAAGCATTGTAGACTTCCTGATATAGAAAATCTTCCCGGGGAATTAGTTTTTTGAACTGGGACTGGTAAGGAGCGAAATTGACACCACCATGGATGTAAAGTTGTAGATGGGGCCATATTTCCAGCATGTGCTGAGCACCGGTTTTTTCCAAAATCTTGTGGAACAAAACCAAATTCCATGTCGGAACGCCTCCGATGGTGGCGATTTCCTCTTCATGGATCGTGAGTTCGGCTGTGAGTTCTAGTTTTTCCTGCCAGTCTTCCATGATAGCCACCTGGACATCGGGAGCATAGAAAGGACGCCCGATAAGTGGAAGATTTGCGATCATGATAGCAGATACATCCCCGATAATGGATTCCGGATGGGGCGTATAATGGGACAGAGAACCACCAAGTATCAAACTTTTTCTTTCAAATAATTTGAGCTCCGGATTGTTGTGATACAGGATTGAGATCGTATCCCAGGATCCTTTTTTGTGGCATTCGGCGAAGTTGTCTTCCGATACGGGAATAAATTTTGACCGGGATCCGGTGGTTCCGCTTGATTTTGAAAACCAGGTCGTGGTGCCTGGCCACAAAATATCTTTACCACCCTTCATCATCCGTTCGATAAAAGGCTGAATATCTTCATACGCTGAGATTGGGATGCGTTGGTGAAAAGTAGTATAGTCAGATATTTCATCGTATTTGTACAATCGGCCCCATTCGGTGTGACGTGCATGGTCAATCAGCCGTTTGAATTGTTTGTTCTGGTAATAATGTGGATCCTTTAGTACTTGTCGAAGGGATTTGTACTTTGATTTGAGATATAGACGAACTGTTTTGTTGATTATTCCTTTCATCCTGTTGTCTTTTATACGGGTTTTGATCTTATGAGAAAAGCGGGAAAGTTGCTGTACAGAGATGTGGGGAATGATGCTAACATCTGAGCGATTATATTGACTTATGGTTCAAAAATAAGGAATTGATATAAATTGGTGAAAATAAGGCGATGATTTTATTGTGTTTTGAAAATAGTGTGTGTCAGAGCGCCTCGTGTCAGGCCTCAGCTTTTTCAGTAAGTAGTGATCGTAAAAACCGGGCGGTATAGCTGGTTTTGTTTTCAGCTATTTCTTCGGGAGTTCCCTCCGCTATGACTTGACCTCCATATTTGCCCCCTTCAGGGCCGATATCAATGATATGATCAGCTGTTTTGATGACATCGAGATTGTGCTCGATAATAATGAAGGTGTTTCCTTTGTTTATCAATTTTTGAACGACCGAGAGAAGTCGTTTTATATCTTGAAAATGCAATCCGGTAGTAGGTTCATCCAAAATATATAAAGTCCTTCCAGTATCCCGTTTTGAGAGCTCTTCCGCCAGCTTTACTCTTTGAGCTTCACCACCAGACAGAGTGGTGGCAGATTGGCCCAAAGTGATATATCCCAGTCCTACATCTTGCATGGTCTTCAGTCTGCGGTATATGCTGGGTACAGGCTCGAAAAATTCTACCGCTTCATCGACTGTCATCAAAAGAACATCACTGATGTTTTTTCCTTTGTACAAAATCTCCAATGTCTCACGGTTAAATCGTTTTCCAAAACAAGTAGGACATTCTACATAGACATTCGGGATAAAATTCATTTCGATTTCTTTCATTCCTGCACCCCGGCAGTCTTCACATCTTCCGCCCTTGACATTGAATGAAAATCGGCCGATTTTGTAACCTCTGATCTTGGCTTCCGGAACTTCAGCATACAACTTTCTGATATCCGTAAATACATTGATGTAGGTGGCTGGATTGGATCGGGGTGTGCGACCAATAGGGGACTGATCGATTTCAACTACCTTGTCTATATGATCGATACCACGAATCTCGTCATGCGGCAAAGGATCTTGAAGACTATTATAAAAATGTTTTCGTAATGTGGGGTAAAGTGTTTCATTGATCAAGGTGGACTTTCCGCTTCCGGATACGCCGGTTACACAAGTAAGGGTTTGTAAAGGGATTCTGACACTGATGTTTTTCAGATTGTGACCGGAGGCATTGACGATTTCGAGGAAGTCTCCATTTCCTTTTCGTCGGGTAGAAGGTACTTCGATATTGAGTTCTTTCTTGAGGTATCTTCCGGTCAGACTATTCGGGTCATTTTTCACTTCTTCAGGACTACCTACTGAGACAATGTGCCCTCCCAGCCTTCCGGCTCCTGGTCCGATATCGATCAAATAGTCTGAAGAAGTCATAATATCTTCATCATGTTCGACGACAATTACAGTATTGTCTGAACGGATCAGATTGTGTAAAGCCTGGATCAGTCTGTGATTATCTCTTTGATGCAGTCCGATAGAAGGTTCGTCCAGGATGTAGGTGATGCCGCTCAGCTCTGATCCGATCTGATTGGCCAGGCGGGTACGTTGTGCTTCCCCGCCCGACAGGGAACGCGAGGGTCGGTCCAGAGATAAATAGTTGAGCCCCACATCAAGAAGAAAGTTTAACCGCGTGCCTATCTCCTTAAGTACTTCCATCCCGATCGTTTTTTGCTTATCATTGAGCCGATCAGGTAAATCTTTGAGCCAGTGAGCCAGTTCATCTAAATCCAGATGAGCTATTTCACCGATGTGCCGGTTGTCGATTTTGAAATGAAGAGACTCTTTCTTGAGACGATAACCGTTACATTCAGGACAAGTGGAGTGAGAGAGAAACTGGCTGGTCCATTTTCTGATTCGTTCTGAGCTGCTGTCTGAGTACCACCGTTCCAGCATTTTCAATAATCCTTCCGATAACAATGAATTTTCGGAAAAATCAATGGTTCTCCCGCTAATACCCGCTTCATCAGCTCCGCCATGAAGAATGATTTCCATCGCCGCATCCGGAATCTCTTTTACCGGTTGATTGAGTGTGAAATCAAAATGTCTGGCTAAAGCTTTGAGCTGGTCAAAAGTTTTATTGTCTCTGCGTTCTCCGATAGGTCCGATCCCGCCTTTGCTGATTGAGAGTGTATTGTCCGGGATGACTTTTTTCATATCCACTTCATGCACGTATCCCAGGCCGTTGCACCGCGGGCATGCACCATAAGGTGAGTTGAATGAAAATGTATTGGGAGAAGGATCTTCGTAAGAAATTCCTGTATCTACATCCATTAGTTCCTTACTGAACCTATGGATTTGACCATCTGATCTTTTTTCTATAAAGATGAGGCCATCACCGATTTCAAAAGCAGTTTGTATTGATTTTCTCATACGATCCATCCGTTCTTCAAGGACTTTGATCCGGTCGATCACTACCTCGATATCATGCGTTTTGTATCGTTCTACACGCATGTTTTTTACCAGATCCATTAAAACTCCATTAACCCGGACTTTTGAAAAACCTTGTTTCCGGATTTGCTCAAACAGCTCCCGGTAGTGTCCTTTCCGTCCTCTCACTACAGGAGCAAGTATGGTGATATTCTCTCCTTCAAAATCTTTTTCGAGACGATTGATGATTTCCTCTTCTGTGAATTGTTGCATTCTGGCACCAGATTTCCAGGAGTAAGCTTCTCCGACCCGCGCATACAATAACCGGAAAAGATCGTACAGTTCGGTAGTTGTGCCCACTGTGGAGCGAGGATTCCAGCCGCTGGATTTTTGTTCGATAGAGATTACAGGGCTCAGGCCGGTGATCTGATCAACGTCAGGCCGTTCCATTTTTCCAATAAATTGCCGGGCGTATATGCCAAATGTCTCCATATAACGGCGTTGCCCTTCTGTGAAAATGGTGTCAAACGCGAGGGATGACTTACCACTCCCACTGATCCCGGTGATCACAACAAATTTGTTTCGCGGGATCAATACATCGATATTTTTCAAATTGTTTTCTCGGGCACCTGTCACCCGAATATATTGCTGATCTTCCAATGGATCTTTTTTTGTAAATACATAAATCATGCAAAATTACGATATTATCACCACTTTGGCCGACCGTCTTGCACTATTTTGGTTCTGTCCAGATGGAATAGTTCAGGATTTGGCTGAAGAATACCTTTCGATCTGTACGTATTATTATCGAATATTCAAGTCCCGATTTCTTCACTCATCTGGCACCTCATCTTTGATGTGGTATGGTGTTATCCAATACAAATATGTGTAGAAGAATGTTCATAGAATATTGAACGGATGGTGGGTTTGTAGCCTGAATAGCAAAGCTCGGACGGGCGCAGGAACGATTCTCTTCCTGACAAAGGTGTTATATAGTATATAGTAAAAATATATGTTGGCGGGCGAATCATCTTGAATGATCGTTTTGAGGGAGTTTTTAAAAAGGAAAGTCGTCGCCCGGGTATGCCAGCTTATATTGATATTTCAGGAGATCGAAGGTCGTTAAAATTCCTAACAGGTTTCGGTTATCATCGACGACCGGGATCGATTGAAAACGATTTTGTAATAGTACGATCGATGCTGCTCCGATCATATCGGTAGGATTGAGGGTGGCGATTTTTCGGGTCATGATAGTAGAGATGGGTACACCCTTGTATTCTGACAACATTCGATTGGTATTCATCAGATCAAATGTGGAAATGATACCGACCAGTTTCCCTGTTTCGATAATAGGAATATGATGAAAATGATTTTCATCAAATATTTTTCGGGCATCTTCCAGGGTGTTGTCTGGTCCGAGTGTGATCGGGTCGGTGGTCATGATGGTTTCCACTGGCTTGTTCATCGGATTTTCTGAAGGCATAGTAATTGAATTAGAGATCATGAATAAATATGGAATATACTCAATTTTATAGATCAGTTTTGGATCTCATCTAAGATCCTGTCCGCGCGGTAGATATATTTCATTGCGCCGATGATTCCTCCCATGTGAACACTGACAGAACGATTTACTTTTTCATCAAAAATAAAATCTCCCGGCAATGAATTAATGTTTCCGTCAAATGCCAATCCAACAGCTTCTCCTTTGGCATTGATGACCGCAGATCCGCTATTTCCACCTACGATGTCATTCGTAGACACAAAATTGAGCGGGGTTCGCAAAAGATCCATTTTGGGATTGAGCCACCTTTGAGGTATGGACCAGGGAAATTGTTTTTGATGGCTGTAGAATCGGTCATATAAACCAAAATAGGTCGTAAAAATAGGAGAGATAGTTCCGTTGTATGAGAATGGAGTGACCTTTCCGTCAGATATCCTCAGGGTAAAGGTAGCATCTGGTGGAAGCTGATTGCCAAACACTTGAAATGCAGCGTGGGCAATGGCTTCATTATAACCTTCTATTTTTTTCCTGTTGAGCTGGTTGAGCCGGACGGCTTCATTAAAGTCAGCGACCATGATTTTTGCAATGGCGGCCAAAGGATCCTCCGGATTGTCATGTGAGTTTGATTTCAGCCATTCCTCTACTTTCTGATTATCTCGGAATAGTGATTTTTTCAATATCTGGTCTGCATTCTGATGTGGTAATGGTTGAGTTGAGAACTTTTGGTAGTCATCGATGAGACTTTGTAAATAAATGATCTGTTGATCTGTTGTGGCTTCTTGTGCAGCAACTCGGATTTTTTCCTTCATTTCTTCTTTTTTCTCCTCTTCGTCTGCTTCCATGAAGTTAGCGATATGGTGTATGAAAGCCGTGATTTCGCCTCGATAGGGGCTGGGATTGAGGAGGGTGGCAAAGGCACCGTATGGTCTGAGCTCTTCGTAAATTGCATCGATTTGTTTCCACGGATTGTCTGCTTCCGAAAAACCAGATTCTGTTTCCTTTCTCAATTTGCTTTCTGCTGCCTTTTTTCGTGCCATATATTCCTCATTTTTTAGTCCCTCATACATTCCGGTATAGGCTTTTTGAGCATTTTTCAAACTAAATATTGTATTTTCTACATCCGGGTCTGGTTGATTTTTCAGTTGGTTTTCCAGGATTTTGATACTGCTCTCCAAAAAAGTGAGAACGGCAGGACGTCTGATGTCACGGTCATATTTTAGTTGGGTCATTGTTCTGTATCTTTCCGTGCTGCCTGGATTTCCGACAACAAAAACGGGGGTGTCATTTTCTATTCCATCAGGATTGGGCGGATAATAATTTTCTGAGGTGTTGAGTGGTTGCCCCGATTCATCGTAAGCTCTCCAAAAAGTAAAGTCAAGATTGTACCGGGGAAAAGTGAAGTTGTCGGGATCACCTCCAAAATATCCCAGATCATTTTCCGGTAATAATACCAGCCGGATGTCATTGTATCTTTTGTATCCGTAAATAGCGTACTTGCCACCACTATAGTAAGTGACAATTTGGAGTCTGAGATCCTTCCACTCATTTTGTGATTCATATTTTTCTTCGATGACAGAGCGTGCTTCTTCATCAGACATCGTTTCCTGAAGATTTTTCATTTCTTCTGTGATTTCTTTAGCTTTGATCAATTGGTCGACAAAAAGCCCTTCTGCTTTTCGTTCTTCCTCAAGGGTAGCAGCATAAAAACCATTCTCCAGAAGGTCTTCATTTTCTTTTTGCAAGGCCGGGATGAGGCTGCGTGAGCAGTGATGATTTGTCATTATCAAGCCCTGATCAGAGATGAATGAAGCTGAGCAAAAAGTGGAAAACCGGAGCGCTGATTTCCTCATTTTGTCCATCCAGGCTTGATTTAGCTCCAAGTCATAAGTTTCATTGAAATAATCTAAAGGTGCATCTTCGAAGGTCCACATACGACCAAAATCAAAGCGGGAAAATTCCTCATTCTGGCCATGAAGAAAAAAGGTGGAGCTCAGAATGAGCAAGGCTATTGAAATCGCATTGCGAAAAATATTAATCATAGTTGGTCATGTTAAAATGAGTATGTGGCTGCAAATATAGTGATTCATTGCATTTTATATTTCAAAAAAATCGAAATAGCGTTGATAAGGAAGAATTCCAAAATCGATCAGTAGAAATACTCCCAGGATCATATATTCCCAAAATACCACCCAGATCCACTCCGAATATGGTTCAGATGTATAGCTGAGATAACTAAAAATGATGAGAAAGCTCCAGGGGATGGGGTATCGGTATTGAGAGAATAGACAAAAAGTAAGAGGAAATAAAATGTACCAGGGATAAACGGTAGTGCTGGCAAATAGAAAGATCGTAAAAATAAATAGCCCTCTAATGAGGATCCCTTTGTCATTGAGGTATTGTAATATATAAAAGAATAAAAATGCTGCCGATGCCACAGCCATCAGGGCAGGACCAATCCAGTAGATCATATTGTGACCGGTCAGATGATAACCGACCCAGCGAAAAAAATAGTAAAAACTGGCGTTGAACTCGAAGGATTGAAAATACAGCCGGAGGCTTGCAAGGTAATTATCCGGATAGGTAAATATTCCAAGAAGGCTATATGCTGAGAGGCATATGGTCGCTGTGATCAACAAGGAATATACGAAATGACGCCATCCTAACCGCCGGATGAACAAAGGAAGTAAAAGTAGTACTGTGAGTTTGGATAGGATAGCTGCAGAGAAGAATAGACTGAACAAAAACCATTTCTTTTTGAGTATCCACCAAAAAGCGAATAAAAAAAAGAAGAGCATAATGACCTCCGGATGGAGGTTCCCCGAAAATTCAAGGATGATCAGAGGGTTGAGGGCATAAAGAAGGGCGTTTTTTTGCTGATATTGGAGGGCAGGGAGCAATTTTAGAAGCAAATAAATAATTCCTGATTCGGCTGCGATGATAAAGACACGCATTATTATTGCGCTGTGATAGATATTGTCAGCCGTGAAGTATGTAGCGATTTGATAGAATTTTTGAGTCAGGGGAGGGAATACTGAATAATATTCAGCGGAACTCAAAAACGGGTAAATGTCTTCGAGCAAGTAAGCAGGGATATTATGGCCTTGTTTGAAAATTTCGTCCGGTGTCATAGCATAGGGCGATATGCCTTGATTGGAGATGACGCCATCCCAAAAAAAACGGTAAAGATCATCCGACAATCCCGGCCATGCAAGGATTAACCCAGCGCGGGCTAAGAGTCCGGTGCCTATGAAAAATAAAAAGTCGTGATGACTGTCCACATACTTGAAGATGAATAAATAAAGACTAAATGCAATACTGAAAAGCAATAAAAAGGGTAAAATATCCGTACGTGGAACCGTGTAGCCAATGGTCCATATAACAAGGACAAATAATAATGCGTAGAAATATTTCACCCTGCCTGATTTGTGGAGGGCAAGATAATATTTTATAAGGAAATGTTTTTGAACCCGGGGTATGATTGGGTGTAATTCCTGTGAAAAAACTGATATCTATAAAGCAGTGTAGATGATATCAGAATGGAGAATCTAAGTATTGTTGGATGTTTTATTCTTTATTTTGTGATCTTTGTGAAAAAGGGGAGCCCTTATTACTTAATGCGTTATGAAATACCATCATTTGTACCTCAAATTGATAAAATCCCTGACAATCAAACGGCAGATCAAATTGATAATAGGAGGCACTCTACTGATGTGCCTGTTTTTGGGAATAGAAAGTTGTCAGGAGATTCGGTTTGATACCGGATCGGATGTGGACATTCGGTTTTCGGCGGATACTCTTACATTCGATACTGTGTTTACCCAGGTGGGCTCCACTACGAGGTATTTTAAAGTGTATAATAACAGCAGTCAATTCGCAAGAATCGATCGGGTGCAAATTAAGAATTCGGATAGTCGTTTTCGGTTTAATGTCGATGGATATCGCGGGGCGGTTGTTAAGGATCTTGAGATTCCGCCAAAGGATAGCGTTTATGTTTTTGTGGAAGTAACGGTGGATCCGGATCAGCCTGTCAGCGAAAGCCCCTTTGTCATCGAAGATGAAATTGTTTTTCAATATGGAGAAAAAAAATCATCTGTCACTTTGGAAGCCTGGGGACAAAATGCAAATTATATTCCTTCAGTAGACGGTGTTCGGAAGCAGGTGATGGTGACATGCGATATGAATACATGGACGTGGGATGATCCCAAGCCTTACGTGATTTATGGTGTGGTGATCGTCGATAGCTGTACATTGGAGATTCCGGCGGGTGCACGTGTCTATGTGCACGGAGGAATTGTATTCAACGGGAAGAATTCTTACAGTGACGGAGTATTGTATATTGGAAAGAATGGAAGACTGGAGGTGAATGGAACAGCAGAAGATCCGGTTTATTTCCAAACGGATCGCCTGGAGAAAGATTATAGGGATCGTATTGGACAGTGGGGGCGTATCCATATTGCTGCGGAAAGCCGGGGAAATAGAATATCTCATGCTCGCTTATATCATGCTGAGGTTGGTGTTTTGGTGGATTCTATGGCAGAACTAAAGATTGATCATTCCATAATCGGTTTCAATGGGAATAGTTCTCTGGCATCCTTTAGGGGATCTGTCGAAGCGGTCAATAGTGTTTTTCATACGGCAGCAGGGTATAATCTAAGAGTTGATTTGGGAGGGTGGTATCGCTTTGATTATTGCACCTTTGCCAATATCGGATATGGTCGTGAAGCGATTGGTGTCACCAATTATTTTTGCTTCGCTCAGGATGGTAATGAATGTATTGATCCCCGGGTATCTGTACTGGATTTGAAAGTGAACAACAGCATCCTGTATAGTAGTAGTTCCGATGCACTGATACTGGCAGATGCAACGGATGATCCTTTTTATTTTAGAACCTCATTTGAAAATTCAGTGATTCGGCTGGATCAGCTGCTTAACCAAGATCAGTATCCAGAATTTTTGGATGAGCACCCCTCCGTTGTGCCTTATCAAACGGGAGACCCGCTTTTTCATAATTCAGGTGAGTATGACTTTTCACTGGACTCTGTTTCCATCGCAAAAGAAATAGGGAAGCCGATTCCCGGTGTAAGGCTGGATATATTGGGAAATGACCGTGATCCGGTTCGACCTGATGCCGGAGCCTTTGAGTATCAATGATGAGGCGTTTGATATAATTGATCAAAATGTGAAGAGAGAACAGGTATTGATTAAAAGGTTGTTTGGATGTTTGGGTCGGATCATCTGACCGGGACAAATGGGAGAGGAATATAGTGACGGGCATGTGGCGCGGAAGATTTTCTACTTCTGTGGTTGAATTTCTTTTAGAGTCAGAAAATTTTTATATTTTTCGGTCAAATTGATTGTTTCGTTTGACGATGTATTGGTCTTTCTTCGATGACCTGTAGATCCATGAATTAAAATATGGGTCTGTTGGTAAAATAAGAGCAATGGTCGATTCCACATTTTTTTAGTATTTATGAAAATAGCAATTCTTTCCAGAAGTAGCGCGCTGTATTCGACACAGAGCATAGTACGAGCATGCTTACGCCGAGGTCACGAAGTGGAGATCATCGATCATATGTCTGTTGATTTGTTAATAAAGGATGGTGAATTGGAAATTCATAGTAATGGTGTGCCCGTCGGTCCGGTTGATGCCATCATTCCCAGAATCGGTAGTTCGGTGACTTCCATGGGAACAGCTCTGATCAGACAGTTTGAGCTTAAGGGTGTTTTTTCTGCTACTTCATCCGAAGCTTTGTTGCGCTCCCGTGATAAGTTGAGTTGTCTTCAACATTTGGCAGCCCATCATGTCTCTATACCGGATACAATGGTGATGAATTATCTTCATTTCAATACGCTGTTTTTCCGCAATAATATGAAGCTGCCTGTTATTATCAAGTTGTTGAACAGCACTCACGGACTGGGCGTAATGATAGCCAATAGCACCAAGAGTACAGAAACGATTCTTGAGACTTTGTATCATTTGAAACAAAAGGCAATTCTGCAGGAATTTATCCGGGAATCCAAGGGGACGGATATTCGTGCATTTGTGGTTGATGGAGTCATTGTGGCAGCGATGCAACGCCAGGCACCGGATGGAGAATTTCGATCCAATCTTCACCGAGGTGGGACAGCACGTATGATCCGGCTCACTCCACAAGAACAAGAAATTGCGATAAAAGCCTGTGAAGTGATGGGGTTGGGGATTGCAGGGGTGGATCTGCTGAGAGGTCGGGATCGATCTTATGTACTTGAAGTCAATGCTTCGCCCGGATTGGAAGGAATAGAAGGAGCTACCGGGGTCAATGTGGCTGCAAGGATCGTGGACTATGTAGAAAAAGGTGTCAGAATGAAAAAAGAATCAGTGTATGCGGATCGGAGATTATAGAATTTTTCCGGGTGATCATCAGGAAATAGATTTATTGGTGGGTGGATTGCCCACAGGTACGACTGTCAATATAAAAGCTCAGGTATTTAGATCTGTTAATCCGGGACCGGTTGCCCTTTTCCTGGCGGGGATGCATGGAGATGAAATCAATGGAATAGAGATCGTACGTGAGGCTATTTTTAGCGGGATATTTGACAATCTGATCGCAGGCTCTGTTATCGCAATTCCGGTCCTGAATATTTATGGATTTATGAATTTTTCCCGGTATGTGCCCGATGGAAAAGACGTTAACAGAAGTTTTAGAGGTAGTGCAAGGGGGTCATTGGCTTCTCGTGTGGCTCATATGATGAGCGAGAAAATACTTCCTCTGGTAGATTTTGGAGTTGACTTCCATACTGGAGGAGAAAGCAGATTTAACTTCCCCCAAATCCGGTACTCCAGAGGATCGAAAAAGGGGCGGGATCTGGCAGAGCTTTTCAATCCCCCTGTGATATTAGAAAAACCAGTGATCGCAAAGACACTAAGAGCTCACGCCAAATCATTGGATATCCCCATTATCGTATATGAAGGAGGAGAGGCTCTGCGGCTGGATGGACACAGTATCAGTACGGGAGTGCAGGGTATAAGGAAGCTGTTGCTTTCCAAAAAGATGATCGAAGGAAAACCTTTTCGCAATTTTGACCCCGATCATTATAGTCGATCAATATGGATTCGGGCACATCAATCCGGAATTTTTATCTGGTCAAAAGGAGCTGGTCGCCCTATCGAGAAAGGAGATGTTTTAGGACATATATACAGAGTCGATGGAACTGAAAAAACTGCTGTTCGGTCGCCCCGGTCCGGATATTTGATAGCACACAACAATATTCCGGTGGTCAATGTCGGTGATGCTTTATTTAACTTGTCTTATTGATTGAATCAGGTGAGAATGATGAGAAGATTATTCTTTTTGATATTGATGGTGTCCGTATTCGCCAGTTCGGAAGCACTGGGGCAACAAAGAGCGTTGAATGAATTGACTGATCAGGATTGTTTGGGCGCAGGATCTGCCAGCGTGCTGGTATATGATCTGGAATTAAATGAAGAATTGTATTTTTTCGATCCCCATCGTGCTCTTCCTACCGCTTCTATTCAGAAAATGATGTCTTCTGCCGCCGCATTACACCACAAAGGGGAAGATTATCGATTCCTGACCCAGGTTGGTTTTACCGGAGAGATCAAAGATGGAGTTTTACATGGGGATCTGATTGTAGTAGGCTCGGGAGATCCTTCTTTGGGTTCTGAATATTTTCCCGATTATCCTTCAATCAGTAAAATGAAGGATGAGGTGGTGGCAAAAATCAAACAGGAGGAGATTCGTACCATTACCGGGGGGATTTCGGTCCATGTCTCGTCGGTTCGGGGACAGCACGTACCGGGTGGATGGTCCTGGTCAAGTCTTGGCAACTATTACGGAGCGGGACACTGGGGTTTGAACATTCACGATAATGAATTCAAGATCTATTTCAATCAAAATCCTATCCCGGGCAATCGGGTGTCCATAGATCGTTTTGATCCGGCAATACTTGATTATACACTACAATCGGAAGTGATCACGGGACCCGAAGGCAGTGGAGATCAAGCTTATATTTATGCAGCTCCTTATTCGAATGATGGAGTTATCAGAGGAACCATTCCCCCCGGCAATGGAAAGTTCTCTATTCGTGGTAGTATTCCTGATCCGCCATCTTATTTTGGAAAAATTTTGAAAGAATCTCTTTCCAAGCAGGGTATCCATATGAAAGGGGAGGTTCGTATCGACCCAGCTTCTCCGGAAAAGTGGTCAAATCTTGTCGCCTGGTCGTCACCACCCTTGGTGGAAATTGCACGTGTTACGAATTATGAATCGGTGAATATGTATGCCGAATCTTTGATGAAGTTGTTGTGTGACGGGGATGATGAAGTGGATCATCATCGTTGTGGGGTGCGAAGTTTATCCTCTTTTTGGAAATCAAAAGGTGTGGATGACCAATCGTTTTTCTTTACGGACGGGAGTGGCTTAAGTGCACGCAATACAGCATCAGCCCGATCTTTTGTCAGCGCCTTGTCGGCTATTTACAGACAAAGGGAGTGGTATGATACATTTGTATCCACACTTCCCAAAATGGGTAAGGATGGCACCTTGAAATATATGTTACGTGACTACAATGGTTCCGGAACTATCTTTGCCAAAAGCGGATATATTGGACGGCAGCGAAGCTATGCCGGTTATATTACGACAGAGAGCGGCCGGCTTCTTGCGTTCTGTATTATTCTGGACAATTATTCCTGTTCCGGAATTCGTATGCGAAATAAAATTGAGGCCTTCTTAATTTCAATCCTGAAGAAATAATCAGGATTGAATTTTTGCCATATTACGTATCAGCTGAGTTCTGCCGGGTCCATTTGAAATAATGGTAATGGGCAAGCCAGTGATTTCTTCAATATACCGGATATAGTTTTGTGTGTTTTGAGGTAATTTTTCAAAATCTTTTATATCCGCAATATCTTCCTCCCATCCCTGAAAGGATTTGCAGTTAACCTCGATTTCCTGAGCTAAGAGATCGAATGGCAATTGATTTGTGGTTTTGCCATTGATGTTATAATATTCAGCCACTTTGAATTCTTCAAAACCACTTAAGACATCTACCTTGGTCAGGATCAATTGCGTGACGCCATTGATCATGATGCTAAACTGGAGCTGAGGAATGTCGAGCCATCCGCATCTCCGGGGGCGTCCTGTCGTAGCACCAAATTCATGTCCAAGCCGCTGAAGTTTTTCTCCTTCTTCGTTGAATAATTCGGAGGGGAAGGGTCCTCCGCCGACCCGTGTAGTATATGCTTTTGTGATCCCAAATACCTGATTGATCCGGCTGGGGGGGATTCCTAATCCGCTGCATACCCCGCTTGTGGTTGTATTGGAGGAGGTAACGTAGGGATAGGTGCCGTATTCGATGTCGAGCATAGTTCCCTGTGCTCCTTCTGCAAGAATTTTTTTCCCGTTCTGGATTGCGTCGTTGATGAGGTATTCAGCATTGATGTGGGGGATGTCTGTTAATTCCTCCAGGCTGGCAAACCATTTTTCTTCTTCTGCTTCCAGATCAAATTCCACCTCTGGGTACATCTTGTATAGATTGAGGTGTTTTTCTTTTAACTCACTATACTTTTTCTTGAAGTCCGAAGAGAACAGATCCCCGTAACGGAGTCCGTTCCTTCCTGTTTTGTCCATATAAGTAGGTCCGATTCCTTTTAGCGTGGAACCAATTTTTTCCTTTCCTTTGGATGCTTCTGAAGCAGAGTCAAGCAACCGGTGACTTGGAAGAATAAAATGAGCGCGATTGGATATTTTCAGCTGATCCCTTACTTTGATTCCTTCGCTCTCCACTGCCTTGATTTCTTTGGCGAGTGTGACCGGATCTATGACGACGCCTGCTCCGATGATATTTGTCAGATTTGGTCTGAAAATACCGGAAGGAATCGTATGAAGAACAAATTTTTTATTGTCAAAGATAAGGGTATGTCCTGCATTGGGGCCTCCCTGAAATCGGCAAATAAAATCATAATCAGGGGCCATACTATCGACTATTTTTCCTTTGCCTTCATCCCCCCACTGTAGGCCTAAAATAACATCTACGGACATATTTGATTCGTTTTGTTGTCTATGTATTCAAAAACGAGGACAAATTTAACCTTAAATTCTTAGATTGAGGTATGATTAAGTGTTTTCTGTTTGATTTTCATCACATCCATCCTTGCATCGTCCATATAGATTGAGATTGTGATGGGTGATATGGAAGTTCATAAGCTTGCCCATCATGTTTTTGATCTCCTGTATTCGCGGATCACAGAATTCCAATACTTTGCCACAGTCTACACAAATGATGTGATCATGTTGTTTGAATCCATAAGACTTTTCATATTGAGCAATATTTTTGCCGAATTGATGCCTCTTGATGAGATCGGAATTGACCAGGAGTTCCAATGTATTATATACAGTCGCTCGGCTTACCCGGTAATTTTGATTTTTCATCTGAATATAAAGAGCTTCTGCATCGAAATGGTCATTCCGATTGTATATTTCTTCCAAAATCGCATATCGCTCGGGGGTTTTGCGTAATTTGTTTTTTTCCAGATGGGTAGTGAAAATTTGTTTCACTTGCTCGTATATTTCTTTGTTTTTTTCTTCTGGCAACATATGATTCTGCATGATTTATTCGATTCGCTGTACATTCGTTATCCCATCCAATTCCTTCAGGGATCGGATGATGAGGTTGAGCTGATTGGTGTTGGTGACCAGGATGCTGATTTTCGCCTCAAAATAACCTTCTTCCCCTTCGATATGGAAAGATCTGATGTTCAGATTGTATTGATTTGAGATCAGATGGGTCAGGTTTTGAATAACGCCTACCCCCTGGTCGATGCCGATAAGCTTCAAGTCAGCAACAAATTCTTTGTTTAAATTGTTCGCCCAGTCTGCTTTCATGATCCGGTAACCATAGTTGGACAGCAGGTGAGCTGCATTGGGGCAAGTGTAGCGATGAATCTTGATTCCTTCTTTGGTCGTGATAAAGCCAAATATGTTGTCTCCGTTTACCGGATTGCAACATGCTGCCAGTGAGTACTGGAATTTTTCCCCTGGTTCATCGTTGAGCAAAATAATCGCTTTTCCAGTGGATTTTGATGATCTTCTTTTTCCGGATTGACGTTTGTCCTTTTTCTCTTCAGGTTTGTCTTCTTTTTCCTCCAGAATTTTGCCTTCTTCTACTTCGATGTTTTTGAAGACATGCTGGATGTCCGTTTTGTCTTGAGCTATATCATAGTATAAGTCCGTGCGGGTGTCATATCCTGCGCGTTCGACGACGGTGTCGATGTTTTCTTCGAAATTGAGTTTGAGATTTCGGAACTTCCGCTCCATTGCTTCACGTCCGATTTCTCCTATCCTCTTTTTCTCTTCTTTGATAGCAGATTTGATCCGGCTTTTTGCGCGAGAGGTTACCACCATCTTGAGCCAATCCTCTGTGGGTTTCTGGTTTTTGGAGGTGGTGACGTGTATTTGATCTCCGTTTTTGAGCACATATCCCATCGGCACCAGTTTTTTGTTGACTTTGACCGCTATGCAATGGTATCCGATGTCGGTATGGATGCTAAATGCAAAATCGAGTGCTGTAGCACCTTTGGGAAGTACCTTGACTTCTCCAGCCGGGGTGTATACGAATACTTCTTCACTGAAAAGATTGTTTTTGAAGTCATTGATAAATTCAATGGCGTCTTTTTCTTTGTCTTCCAAGATTTCACGGATACTGTCCAGCCAAGGATCAAAGTGGTTGTGATTGCTGATCCCTTTATACTTCCAATGTGCGGCAAATCCTCGCTCTGCGATCTCATCCATTCGTTCGGTTCTGATCTGGACCTCCACGAATCGTCCTTTGGGACCGATTACCGTAGTGTGCAGGGATTCATATCCATTCGATTTGGGTGTGGAAACAAAGTCTTTCAACCGTTCAGGGATGGGAGTATGTACATCAGTGACAATAGAATAAATTTGCCAGCAGGTTTGTTTTTCAAGCTCATGCGGTACATCTACAATAATTCGTACGGCAAATAGATCGTAAATCTCTTCGAAAGGGACATTTTTTTTCTTGATTTTGTTGTGAATCGAAGAGATGGACTTCGGACGCCCGGTGATCCGGTATGGGATCTTCAGGCTGTCGATGCTGGCTCTTAAAGGATCTATGAATTCTTCTATATACTGATCCCGTTCTGCTTTTGTTTGATTGAGTTTTCGCGCAATGTCTCGATATATGACCGGTTCCATAATCTTGAGACTGATGTCCTGGAATTCCGTTTTTAGATTGTAAAATCCGAGCCGGTGTGCGACCGGTGCATATATGTAGCTGGTCTCTGCTGCTATTTTTAATTGTTTTTCCGGCGACATACTGGTGATTGTCCTCATGTTATGGAGCCGGTCAGCCATTTTGATAAGTACGACTCTTACATCAAAAAGAAGAGTACTCAAAACCTTGCGGAAGTTTTCTGCTTGCGGTGTGTCGGTCTGATATGACTTGGCAAGTTTTGTGAGACCGTCTACCAGAAGGCTGATCTTTTCACCAAATATCTCCTCTATCTCTTCGAGGGTCACATCTGTATCTTCCACCACATCGTGCAGGATGGCGGCGATGATGGCCGTAGGACCCAGCCCCATCTCCTCTATGCATATGCGGGCCACCTCGAGAGGATGGAAGATATAGGGTTCGCCAGACTTCCGTCTCTGATCCGAATGGGCATCATAGGCCAGCTCATATGCCTTCCAAAGATGGATTACATCCTCTTCTGTCATATTGCCTTCCAGCGTGCTCATCAGATAGTCGAAAGCAGCACGAATTTCCTTCTGCTCTGTTTTTGTATATTTTTCTATTACTGCCATATGATTTCAATCATTATAAAACCCTTATTCAATATAAATAGTTCATGAACCAAAGAATTGTAGGAATCATCGCTGTTGTCTTGCTTTTGTTTCCGGTAGAGCATGTCTTGTTCGCATGAAATCCGAGTTCGGATAATATAAAAATACAAAAAATAAATGGGATTTAATAGAAAACGTGTATCTTTGCGCTTCTTGAATATTTTATGCGGGTGTGGCGGAACTGGTAGACGTACTAGACTTAGGATCTAGCGCCGCGAGGCATGGGGGTTCGAGTCCCTCCACCCGCACTTTTTTTAGAAACGATTGCTTTGAAATCGTGAAAAGAGCGGGTAAGTGGTGCGGATTTCTAAAATGTCTGCCATTGAGCTTATCGCCTGACGAAATCTATTTGATCGTCTGATGGTTGAAAGATTTTGTAGTTACTTGAGTTAAAAGCGAGGGCAACCGGATAGGGAAGCCCTATTTTTTTATAATACTTCACTGAAATTCACTTTCCATGAAAACGGAACTGACCAAAAATGAAGATCTGACAGCAGATATATCAATTGTTATTGAACCAGAAGATTACAGCAGTCAGTTTGACAGCGAACTAAAAAAGCTTCGATCAACCGTCAACATACGCGGATTCCGCAAGGGACGTACTCCCAAATCATTTCTCCTGAAACGGTACGGAGAATCAGTTCTCTATGAAATTATCAATAAAAAATTAAATGAGGGATTGAGCCAGGCGGTGGAAAATTCTGAAGATAAATTTTTAGGAGGACCATTGGTTGATGAATCGAATGAAGCTGTCACACTCGATCCTGCTGCCAAAAAAGACTATGAGTTTAATTTTAAAATCGGAATTGCACCAGATATTGTAGTGGCGGGACTGAATGAGCCTTTTGAATGGTATGACGTGGAAGTAGACGATGATAAAGTAACGGAGAATCTTGATCAACTTCGGAATCAGGAGGGAAAGAGGATCAACGTGGAAGAAGAGTTCCAGGGAAATGATGTGGTGACTTTTAATGCCCGGGAGATGGAAGGGGAGGAAATCCGTTCGGATGGCTTGGAGACTACTTTTGATATTTTGATAGATGATATTCCGGAAGAAGAAATCAAAAATAAAATACTTGAGAGTAAGCTGGGAGATAAGTTGGTCTTCGATATATACAAAATCAGTGATGTAGATGATGAAGAATTTGTCCGGAAATACTTGATGAATCTTGAGGAAGATGATGCAGATCTCGAGGTCAATCCGATTTTCGAAGGTGAAATCGTGGAAGCGACGCGACATGTGCCCGCTGAATTGGATGAAGAGTTTCTGGAAAAATATTTTGGAGAAGAGGTGACCACGGAAGAAGAGGCGAAGGAGAAAATTCTCGAAAATCTGAAGGAGCAGTATGATGCCCAGGCGGATCAGTTACTGCATCATTCGGTCCGAGAGAGAGTCATGGATCAGACAGAGATTGCTTTGCCGGATGAATTTATGAAACGTTGGTTTTTGAATGATGCTCGGGACAGAGAACAGGAAATCTCGGAGGAGGAGATGGATACTCATTATGAGAACACTCTTAAGGATGGTCTCAAATGGCAGCTGATTATGGAAGAGTGGGAGAAAAAATATGAGATCAAAGTAGAATCTGAGGAGATCGTCGAAAGAGTTCAAAATCAAATATTGCAGTATTTACCTCCGCAAAATGTCAATCAGGAGATTGTAGAGAATTTCATGAATCAGATCCTGTCAGACCGAGAACAGGTAGCACAATACCGAAATGAAGTTTTTGTTGAAAAGATGTTCGATCAGGTGAAGAAAGATTTGGAACTGGATAAAAAGCCCATTTCGATTGAAGATTTTATAAAAGTAATGGAAGCGAAGCAAAAAGAATTGCAAAAAGATGCTGAGGAGACATTTGATCTTGAAGAAGAGGAATAGATTTTAGAAAGCATAGGCAATTCATTGCAAATGATGGAGCAGTCATGAATATCGCCCCTCTATGAATTTTATTTCTTTGGGCAAACTCTTATCTTTGGATTTGATGTTTTAAACAATTTCATCCATCGTTTTTTATCCAATAAAATCAATTTCATGAATTACGGAGAAGAATTTAGAAAATACGCTATAAAACATCGCGGGATCAATTCTGCGCACCTGGACAAGGTTTTGCAAACGACAGTTCCCAATATTCATTCTTTTACACCGCAGGTGATCGAAGAGAGGCAGATGAATATCGTCGGGATGGATGTCTTTTCACGCTTGATGATGGATCGGATTATTTTTTTGGGTGTGCCGGTCAATGATTATGTATCCAATGTGGTTCAGGCGCAATTGCTGTTTCTCGAAAGTACGGACGACAAGCGTGATATTCAGATGTTTATCAATAGTCCGGGTGGGTCTGTGATCGATGGATTGGGGATTTATGATACGATGCAGTATGTAAGCCCTGATGTAGCGACGATTTGTACCGGACTTGCAGCATCGATGGGAGCGGTGTTGCTTGCTGCAGGCAATAAGGGTAAGCGGACATGTTTGCCACATAGCCGGGTGATGATTCATCAGCCATCCGGGGGTATGCAGGGACAGTTTTCAGATATGGAAATATCTTACAAGCTGATCAAGCAACTTCGAAAAGAACTGTACACGATCCTTGCCAAGCATACTGATAAGACATTTGAGCAAATTGAAGAAGACAGCGATCGGGATAATTGGATGACCGCCGAAGAAGCCAAAGAATATGGAATGGTAGATGAGGTGTTGGCAAAGTCAAAACAATAAACCTTGACGGTAAGTTACATTTCAGGAATAATGATTAAAAAAAGGTATTGGCGATGAAAGATGCTGTGAAATGTTCTTTTTGTGGGAGAACTAAAAAGGAAGCATTGATCCTTATAGCGGGGATCAGTGGACATATTTGTGAACTTTGTGTTGAACAGGCTCACGATATCATCCACGCTGAGCTCAATGATGATCCGCAGGATTCAGGCGTAGGATTGTCTGGCGAATTGCCGCAGGGGATGACTCCCAAAAAAATCAAGAGCTTTTTAGATGAATATGTGATTGGTCAGGATTATGCCAAAAAATATCTTTCTGTAGCTGTTTACAATCATTACAAACGGATCGGTCAGAAGGTCAATCATCCGGATGATGTGGAAATTGAAAAAAGTAACATCCTATTCGTAGGAGGTACAGGAACAGGTAAAACTTTGATGGCAAAGACTATTGCCCGTTTACTCAATGTACCATTTACGATTGTAGATGCGACTGTATTTACCGAATCCGGATACGTGGGAGAAGATGTAGAGAGTATTTTGTCGCGCTTACTACAGGTGTGTGATTATGATGTCGAAGCAGCTGAAAAAGGAATCGTATATATCGATGAGATCGATAAAATAGCCCGAAAGAATGACAATCCTTCTATCACCCGAGACGTATCGGGTGAAGGTGTTCAGCAGGGATTGTTGAAACTATTGGAGGGTACAGAAGTCAATGTGCCACCCTATGGAGGTCGGAAACATCCCGAACAGAGAATGGTGACGATCAATACCGAGAAAATCCTTTTCATATGCGGAGGTGCCTTTGATGGTATCGACAAAATCATTTCAAGACGGTTGAATACGTCTGTGATCGGCTATCGAACAAAAGATCAAGCAGGAATCGACGAGGATTCCATCTTGGAGTATGTCAATCATCAGGATTTGCGTCAATTTGGTTTGATCCCTGAGCTTTTGGGGCGGGTGCCCATCCTGACTTATCTCAATCCTTTGGAGAAGGATGCTCTGATTCAGATCTTGACAAAGCCAAAGAACGCGATTGTCAAGCAGTACAAAAAATTATTTGAACTGGAAGGAGTGGAACTTGAATTGACGGATGATGCGATCGATTATATTGCAGAACAAGCACTTGTATACAATTTGGGTGCACGGGGGTTGAGAAGTATCTGTGAAGCCATCATTACCGATGCGATGTATGAAGTGCCTTCCCAGGAAGGTTTGGAAAAGCTGGTAATCGACAAGGAATACGCACAACGAGAGTTTGATAAATCTGCTATCAAAAAATTGGGTGAGGCTGCTTGAATGTCGATTTGAATTTGTATATTGCAATCCAAGAGTGAAACAAAAAGATGGAAACCGGATTCAAGAGAGAAATTGAATCCGGTTTTTTATTTGCTAAATAGTTGAAGTGAAGATTTTAAATCCTTTCTTTGATTTTGATCATATAATCGCCTGAAGAATTCTTATATTCATGCTTCAACCAATCTGACGACTCCTATGCCTGGAAAAACAAAACCAATCAAGGACCAAATTTTCGAGACAGAGTTGCTGCCCCATATCGATGCTCTTCATACTTTTGCTTATCATCTGGCATTCAATGAAGAGGATGCCAAAGATCTGGTTCAGGAAACTTTTCTGAAATCATACCGGGCACTTGATTCATATGAACCCGGAACTAATGCCAAGGCATGGTTGTTTAAAATTTTGAAGAATGCCTATATAAATCATTATCGGAGGAAAGCCCGACGGCCTACCCAAGTTGATTATGAGGATTATATCGGCTATCAGGATCTGGAGGAAGGATCGGCAGTAGAGTTTTTCGATCTGCGAGAAGAGATATTTGACAATCTGATCGGAGATGAAGTAACTTCAGCCGTCAATTCTCTGCCCGTTAATTTTAGAGCAGTTATACTTTTGTGTGATGTAGAAGGATTTACTTACGAAGAGATCGCCCGGATTATAGATATACCGATAGGGACAGTGCGGTCACGGTTACATCGGGCACGAAATATGCTCAAAGAAAAACTGGCAAGCTACGCATCCCGGCTGGGATATGAAGATAAACGAAACCAGACATCGGAAGAGGAAGAAGAATAAAATATGAGTAAAAGTTGTTTTACAATGGATGATAAAAAAAATAATTCAATTCAACAACAGGAGATGATTTCTCTTTATTTAGACCAGGCGCTTGACTCAGAAGCGCAAGAAGAATTTCAAACAAAATTGAATTCGAATCCGGAATTATTGGAGGCCGTAGAGCGAGAAAGACAATTCAGAACTATGATTAAAAAGAAACTGAATCGTCCCTCGCTGGAACCGGGATTTGTAAATTCTCTGAGAAATATGCTGCACTAAGATAATAGTTTTGGCAGAAATAGTGAGCGATCATTAGGGAGAAGACGATATATATTCTCTTTTAATGATGCTTATTTCTTTCCTTCTTGAACTATTAAAATTTCCATTTATTGAGAAAAATATATTTTATCTGATTGCATTACGAAAAAAAGTAATATATTTGATGCTGATGCATGTGGTAAATCGACAGATCCTAACGGTATTGTGTAAAAACCGTTAAATAATCGTAATCCCCTATTGCAGCTCACGTATTTTTAGTATTTTTATGTCAATCGACAGATATAGATGAAAAAAATTTTATTGACAACGCTAATAGTTTTTTCCTGCATACTGGGTTTTACTCAGTCAGGATTCTCTGTATTTGTCCAGGACTATGTGATCGAAATTGATAATTCCGATAAATCACGATTCACCAAACGAGGATACATAGTAAATAACAATAACTATGCCATCCATTTAAAATGGAATAAGTTTTCCCAGGATTTGCCTCAGGGAGCACGGGTCGTACTTCAGGATCGATCTTCCCGATGGAATACTATGTCTCAGCATGGAGAAATAAGAATTCAAGCCCTCGATACTGCTTTTTTTGATTTGCACTACTATCCCAATGGACAAAAAGGAGGTGGAACCGTGGAAGTTTTGATGGAGGATGTGAACCGAAAAAATGAGGCTTATACATTAAAGTATAAAGTGAAGGATGCAAAGACTGAGCGCAGATCCGATTCCCGAGATGATGACTTCAGAGTTTATCCAAACCCTGCATCCGATTATTTCTCAATCAATGAAGTGAGCCATTTAAAGGAAGTGATTGTGATCAACCTGGTGGGGCAGGAAGTAAAACGATTTGTGGCATCTCCTCATAGTAAATACGATATTTCTGAATTGACAAGAGGTCTTTACTTAATCCGGCTCGTAGACAAAAAAGGCGAGATCGTGAAAACGGTTCGGCTCAGCAAGCGGTAATAATTCTTTGTTGCTTGTATTTCAACTATAACTACAGAATTAAATTGATCTAAATGCCTCTTTCCGCTATTCCGGAGGACATCGAAGGGTCTTGGTTATACATATATCCCGAATTCGCTTTGTTCTGGTACAGCACGTCGACCGTAAATCATTTTATTATACAGTTTCTATGAAGAATTAGGGATAGTTCAGACAATTAAAATAGAAGGGCTGGTATTATTTTGGACTGGTTGTTGTCATGTGAAGTCTTGATCGGCAAGAACTATCGAGATGGTGATCGATCA
>Ga0209487_1000096_pt1 | contig 82822 bp, 77 predicted proteins | sample Poulit2012_FD_187524 | JGI IMG/M metagenome (GOLD analysis project Ga0209487, IMG submission 187524) | Agricultural soil microbial communities from Georgia to study Nitrogen management - Poultry litter 2012 (SPAdes) (version 2) | ecosystem: Environmental > Terrestrial > Soil > Agricultural land...
TGACTGTCCCTTACCAAGATGATCGTTTTGGTGGTGGCTTCATTGCTGTTTTAGGGCCAACGAATATGTCTTATGATTCAACTCTAGGAGTTATTCAAGTATTAAGAGAAGAGCTACTTGGCAAATTGGAAGATTTTTATTTAGAATAAAACTTTTATTTAAAATCTTATAAGTATATGCTACTATGGGATAGTGAAATGCAGGAAAGGTAGGATAAGATTGGCTGAAAAAGAAAATAACTTCGAGCAAGAAACCGAAAAGTTTGAAGAAGAAGTTACTTCTGAAACTGAAACAAACTCAGAGACAGAAGTTGCAGAATTAAAACAAAAATTAGAGGATTTAGAAGACCAAAATTTACGACTACAAGCTGAAATACAAAATATGCGTCGTCGTAATAAAAAAGAAAGAGAAGACGCCGTTAGATATCGTTCTCAAGATTTAGGGAAAGAAATTCTTCCAGTACTTGATAACTTAGAACGAGCATTGGAAACAGAAGTATCAGATGAATCAGGTAAGAGCTTAAAACAAGGCGTTGAAATGGTGCTTGAAAGCTTTTATCGAGCTATTAATTCAGTTGGTATTGAAGAAATTGAAGCAGAAGGCAAACCATTTGACCCAAATTTCCATGAAGCTTATGCTCAAGTTCCAGCTGAAGAAGGTCAAGAAAGTGGTGTTGTTGCTCAGGTCTTTGAAAAAGGATATAAACTTCATGACCGAGTACTACGGGCTGCTAAAGTGACCGTTACAGAATAAAATTGTAAATTTAAATTCTATAATAATTAATGATGAAGGAGATTTTTCATATGGCAAAGATTATTGGTATTGACTTAGGAACAACAAACTCAGCAGTTGCTGTATTAGAAGGTGGAGAACCAGTTATTATCCCTAACAATGAAGGGAATCGTACAACTCCATCTGTTGTTTCATTTAAAGATGGTGAAATTCAAGTAGGTGAAGTTGCTAAACGACAAGCAATTACAAATCCTAACACTGTAATGTCGATTAAACGTTACATGGGTGAAGATCATAAAGTTGAAGTAGAAGGTAAACAATATACTCCTCAAGAAATCTCAGCTTTAATCCTACAACACTTAAAAGGATATGCTGAAGATTATTTAGGTGAAGAAGTTACAAATGCAGTAATTACTGTTCCAGCTTACTTTAATGATTCACAACGTCAAGCAACAAAAGACGCTGGTCGAATTGCTGGTTTAGAAGTAGATCGTATTGTAAATGAGCCTACAGCAGCTTCTTTGGCTTATGGATTAGAAAAACAAGACAAAGAAGAAAATATCCTAGTTTTTGACTTAGGTGGAGGAACTTTTGATGTTTCTATTCTTGAATTAGGAGACGGTGTATTCGACGTTCTTTCTACTTCAGGTGACAACGACTTAGGTGGAGACGACTTTGATAACAAAATTATTGATTTCTTAGTATCTTCTTTCAAATCTGAAAATGGTATTGATTTATCAAACGATAAAATGGCTTTACAACGTCTAAAAGACGCAGCTGAAAAAGCCAAAAAAGAATTATCAAGTGTGTCCTCTACACAAATTAGCTTACCATTTATTTCAGCAGGAGATGCTGGTCCATTACACTTGGAACAAACATTAACTCGTGCGAAATTTGATGAATTAACACAAGATTTAGTTGACCGTACAAAAGAACCAGTACGTCGTGCATTAAGTGATGCAGGTCTTTCAAAATCTGATATTGATGAAGTTATTTTGGTTGGTGGTTCAACACGTATCCCAGCCGTTGTAGAATCAGTTAAACAAGAAACAGGTAAAGACCCTAACCGTTCTGTAAATCCTGATGAAGTAGTTGCAATGGGTGCTGCAGTACAAGGTGGAGTAATCTCTGGTGACGTAAAAGATATTGTATTACTAGATGTTACACCGTTATCACTTGGTATTGAAACAATGGGTGGTGTATTTACTAAATTAATTGATCGGAACACAACGATCCCTACAAGTAAATCACAAGTATTCTCTACAGCAGCTGATAACCAACCAGCAGTTGATATTCACGTGTTACAAGGTGAACGTTCAATGGCTGCAGACAATAAAACTCTTGGTCGTTTCCAATTAACAGATATTCCACCTGCACCACGTGGCGTACCTCAAATCGAAGTAACATTTGATATTGATAAAAATGGTATTGTAACTGTATCTGCTAAAGACCAGGGTACTGGTAAAGAGCAAAACATTACGATTAAATCTTCTTCAGGTTTATCAGATGATGAAATTGATCGTATGGTTAAAGAAGCTGAAGAAAATGCGGAAGCAGATAAAAAACGTAAAGAAGAAGTAGATCTTCGAAATGAAGCAGATCAGCTTGTTTTCCAAACAGATAAAACATTAAAAGACCTAGAAGGTAAAGTTGACGAAGAAGAAGTGAAGAAAGCAGAAACAGCTCGTGATGAGTTGAAAGATGCAATTGAAGCTGACGATATTGATTTAATCAAAGAAAAACGTGATGCATTAAACGAAATCGTTCAAGATTTAACGGTAAAACTTTACGAGCAAGCAGCAGCTGAACAACAAGCTCAAGAAGGTGACGCTGAAGGCGAAGATACATCTTCTGATGACGATGTTGTAGATGCTGACTTTGAAGAAGTAGATGACGACGAAGAATAAAATAAGTTCGGGGAAAATTGAATTCGGTGGTTTTTTAAGAGAAAGCTAAATATTTAGCTTTCTCTTTCCACTGTTTTTAACCGAAACCCTGACATTTTTTAGATAAAATGACGGAGGATTTAATGGCTGAAAAACGAGATTTATACGATATATTAGGCGTCTCAAAAGACGCGTCGCAAGATGAAATAAAAAAAGCATACCGACGACTATCTAAAAAATATCACCCAGACTTAAATGATGCACCGGATGCTGAAGATAAATTTAAAGAAGTAGCCGAAGCATATGAAACACTATCTGATGAATCTAAACGCTCCCAATATGATCAATTTGGACATGCTTCAACGGATCCAAACTTTAATGGTGGTGGATTCGGTGGATTTGGTGGCGCTGGAGGATATGGTGGTGGAGATACCTTCACTGGTTTTGAAGATATTTTCGACCAGTTTTTTGGCGGCGGTGGTAGAAGAGCTTCTCGTAATCCAAACGCACCAAGACAAGGTGAAGATTTACAGTATGTAATGGATCTTACTTTTGAAGAAGCTGTTTTTGGAAAATCGACAACGATTCGCTATAACCGTAAAAATGTCTGTAAAACATGTGAAGGAAACGGTGCTAAACCAGGTACAAGCCCAGAGACGTGTTCACGATGTGGCGGTGCTGGTCGAGTAAATGTTGAGCAAAACACTCCATTTGGTCGTGTAATGACTCAAACAACTTGTCCTGAGTGTGAAGGAACTGGACAAATTATAAAAGAGAAGTGTCCTGACTGTGGCGGCGATGGATTCCAAACAGAACGTCATTCTGTGAAAGTTGATGTTCCAGCAGGTGTGGAAGATGGAAATCAAATCCGTGTTCAAGGACAAGGAGATGCTGGGAAAAATGGTGGTCCATATGGAGACCTCTATATCATTTTCCGAGTGAAACCTTCAAAAATTTATGAACGTCGTGGCACTGAGATTTTCTATGAATTACCTATAAATATTGTTCAAGCAACATTAGGTGATGAATTAGAAATTCCAACTGTCCATGGAAAAGTTAAACTGAAAATACCAGCAGGCACACAGGGCGGTACGACATTCCGTTTACGAGGTAAAGGTGCTCCATCGTTACGTACTAATCAAAATGGAGATCAACATGTACAAGTTAAAGTTGAAATCCCTAAAAAAGTTACGGACGAGCAAGCCGAACACTTACGTGCATTTGCTAAAGAAAGTGGATATGGAGAAACAAAAGAACAAAAGGGTGAATCCTTTTTCTCAAAAGTAAAGGATGCTTTTAAAGATAAAGATTAATCATTAGTATTTAATTATTTGGTCAACTTTTTTATTTTACTTGAAGGCTCAATGAACATTTTATTTGAACTGAAGTAAATAAATGGTTGACCATTTTTATTTTAAATTTGAGCATATAATAAACATGTCAGAACAAAATCTGTATACTTAATAGCAGATTTTCGTGAATTTAAAAAAGATTGTATATGGTCGGAATGATTGATATAATAAAGAATGAAGTTTTTATGTAGAACAAGGACTGAGGTTATAAATGATTGATAAAAATAAAGCGCGTGAGCGTCAAAAAATGGTGCGTAACTTTTCAATAATCGCACATATTGACCACGGAAAATCAACGCTAGCTGACCGAATTTTAGAGTTTACAAAGACACTTGCTGACCGAGAGATGACAGAACAAGTATTGGATTCTATGGACTTAGAGCGTGAACGTGGAATAACAATAAAATTAAATACAGTTGAAGTAGAGTATACTGCAAAAGATGGAAACACATATATCCTTCATTTAATTGATACCCCAGGGCATGTGGATTTCACTTATGAAGTTTCGCGAAGCTTAGCAGCATGTGAAGGAGCCATTTTAATTGTGGATGCTGCTCAAGGAATTGAAGCACAAACATTAGCCAACGTTTATTTAGCTTTGGATAATGATTTAGAAATTTTACCTGTTATTAATAAAATCGATTTACCAGCTGCAGATCCTGAGCGTGTAGCTCTTGAAGTTGAAGATGTTATTGGTTTACCAGCTGAAGATGTTGTATTAGCGAGTGCGAAAAATGGAATTGGTATTGAAGATGTTCTTGAGAAAATTGTTCGAGAAGTACCAGCCCCAGAAGGCGATATCGATAATCCATTACAAGCTTTAATCTTTGACTCTGAGTATGACTCATACCGTGGTGTTGTTTTAAGTATCAACGTACAAGAAGGTATGATTCAAAAAGGTGATATGATCCAATTAATGCATAATGGTAAAGAATTTGAAGTAACGGAAGTTGGTGTATTTTCTCCAAATCCAATTGTTCGTGAAGCGTTGACGGTTGGAGATGTAGGATATGTCACGGCAAATATTAAAAGCGTAAAAGATACACAAGTAGGAGATACAATCACTCTAGCAAATAATCCTGCCGAAAATCCACTTCCAGGGTATCAGCAAATGAATCCAATGGTTTATAGTGGAATGTTCCCATCAGATTCAGGAGATTATGAAGATTTACGAGAGGCCCTTGAGCGATTACAATTAAACGATTCATCCTTACGCTTTGAGCCAGAAGTCTCTCAAGCTTTAGGATTTGGCTTCCGATGTGGTTTCTTAGGGATGTTACACATGGATGTTGTGCAAGAGCGACTAGAGCGTGAATTTGATTTAGATTTAATTACTACTGCGCCATCAGTAATTTACGAAGTAGACAAAACGGATGGTGAGACAGTAAAAGTTTCTAACCCATCTGAAATGCCAGAACAAACAATAGTAGATAAAGTGAGAGAACCCTTTGTAAAAGCAACTATTTCTGCTCCAAATGACTATGTTGGGCCAGTTATGGAATTATGCCAAAGCAAACGTGGGGAATTCATTACGATGGAATATTTAGATGATATTCGAGTAAATATTATGTATTATTTACCCCTTTCAGAAATTGTCTTTGACTTCTTTGATCGATTAAAATCCAATACAAAAGGCTATGCTTCATTAAATTATGAAGAAGCAGGTTACCGTGAAAGTGATCTAGTAAAAGTAGATATTCTCATTCATGGTGATCAAGTCGATGCACTAAGTTTTATTGTGCATAAAGATGAAAGTCAGGATCGTGGACGTAAAATTGTTGAGAAGTTAAAAGATGTTATTCCTCGTCAACAATTCGAAATTCCTGTACAAGCAGCAATTGGTAACCATGTTATTGCTCGTTCAACTGTTCGTGCTTTCCGGAAAGATGTTACTGAAAAGCTATATGGTGGAGATGTCACTCGACGTATGAAACTTCTTGAAAAACAAAAAGAAGGTAAGAAACGTATGAAGAGTGTTGGTAATGTGGATATCCCACAAGAAGCTTTCATGGCTGTATTAAACTTAGATGACGATAGTCAGTCAAAATAAATATAGAAAAGAAAAAATCCGTTTAATTTCTCTCTAAGAGAAGTTAAGCGGATTTTTTTATTAGATGATAATTTTTTTATTTAAATAAATTAAAAGCGAAAATGCTAACCAAAACGTAAAGTAGTTTATTTACCTTTTTTCTTTCTAAAGATGATTCCATTTTCTTTAAGTTGTTTAACAGTCATCGGGCCAATTTGAGGGATAGCCAGTACTTGTTTTTTCAGTTTTCTTTGCAAAATCTTCTTTTGTTTTTAAGCCTCTATTGATCAATATACGTACTTTATCGAATTTTACACCCTCAAAAATATCTTGAATGGCATGACTATGAAAATCATGAACCCTTTCTAAGGTTTTGGCTGTTTTATTTATATTTTTATCGTTTTGTAAAAAATCTGGAACAATTATTTGTGCTTGATCATCGCTTGCTGAGATATTTTCGACGAGTGAAGGTTGAATATTTGCGGAAATATTATGTCCATAATTAAAGTACTTCATTTCCATCCAGTCAAATATATAATTACTACTTGTAATTAATGGTAGTAAATACCCACACGCTAGACATAATTCCTCATAACTATTCATTCGATATTCTCCCATATTACTGACTTCTATAATATCTTCAATTGGAAAAGTTTCCTCTTCTAGTAATTCATCCATATGGTCATTAATATTAATTAAGTTTTCGAATAATTCAGTAGCTAAGATGTTCTCACCTCTTAGTATAGCACTCACTAATAAAGGGAATACAAATAAAACTTCATTTTCTGAATATTCAAAACGATGGTATAATTCATTTAGCTGATCCCATTGAGATGTATTTGCATAGATAGCTGCCAGATAATAACGAGTACCTAAATTATCATGTTCGTTGATTTCAAGTCCTTCTTTAAAATGAGCTTCTGCAAGTGTGTACATATTATTATCAAAGTAATCCATTGCGATCGTATGTTTTAAAGATAGAAAAGAGCGCTCTTCAATAGCTATCCAACTTGCTTGATCTGTTTCATTTTTCCATTTTACCGTTTCTTCAGCTAATAATTGTTCACTTTGAACTATCCGAGAAATCATATTATCCGCAGACGCATGGATAAGTGTAATTTTTGCTTCTAAATTATCTGGCCATATGTCTAAAGCTTCTTGCAAACGAGCAATAAATTCTTTTTCATTTTGAGAGTTATTTACAGCCTCTCTTACCAACATGAGTCACTCTGTTTCTGGAGACATATTCTCAAACATCTCTTCAAAAAAACTTCATCATTGAGAATTTGCTCATTATATATTTCTACAAAATCTTTAATGGCGTCATCAATGTCCGCGTACTTGCTTTCATTTAGCTCAAAAAAACGTTGAAATTCTTCAAAAAAATCATCGTTGAATGAGATTGTATCCCTCTTTCAAATTAATATTTAAGTTCTTATCGTCAAAATTATTATGTTTATTATACTACAGACAATAAGAAATTGAAGAATTTTCATGAAGCTAAAGATAATCTATAGTTATTCTTCTATAAATATTTATACAAATAAGTTATACTGTGTATAATAGAATTGAGAACGGTTTTTAAATAAAGTCCTAGGAGGAATTATTATGAGCAATAACAATCAGAAAAGTATGTGGTCTTTGAAGTTTTCAACAGCAGCTATTGCACTAATACCGGCAGCTATTGGGATTAATTATTTAGGTAAATTATTTGCTGGATTTTTACGTTTGCCACTCTGGTTAGATTCGATTGGAACTGTACTTGCAAGTATTATTGCTGGACCAATTATTGGAGCACTGTCTGGAATTATTAATAATGTTATTTTTGGGTTAACGGCGGATCCAATCTCAACTGTTTATGCGATAACAAGCGGAGCAATCGGCTTAGTGACAGGGATAATGGCTTATAAAGGCTGGGTATCTTCAATAAGAACAGCCACAATTACAGGACTTATTGTAGGGTTAGTAGCAGCGATCGTGTCTACGCCATTAAATATTATTTTTTGGGGTGGTCAAACTGGAAATGTGTGGGGCGATACTTTCTTTGCGTATTTAATAAATAACAATGTTCCTATGTGGTTAGCTTCATTTGGGAATAGTATCGTAGTAGATGTTCCAGATAAATTAGCAACAGTTATTATTAGTTACTTTATTTTTAGAGCTTTGCCAAATAACTTTAAAAATATGTTCCATGGAGGCCAAGGCATCGAAGAATTATAAGAGGTGTATAAGATGGATACAATGACATTATATGTAGATAAAAAATCACCTATTCATTCAATTGATCCACTAACAAAGTTGATATATGCGATGGTAAATATTGCCATCGCTTATATTTTGAATCGTTTAGTTCCAATTTTCATTTTAACTTTATTGACGTTTTTTATTTTATTTTTAGGAAAAGTTTTTCGAAGAATTTTGCCTATTTTAGGTTTAAGCTTACTGTTAATCTTTTCAATTGTAATTGTTCAAGGTTTTTTTAATCCAGAAAATCAAACGGTGCTATTTGAAATAGGTGGGATCATTTTTTATGAAGAAGGAATGCTTGCAGCTTCTATGTTTACTTTACGTATTTTAAATATGATTGCTTCTTTTGGTGTATTGATTTTGACGACTAGGCCAGATGAGTTGGTTGAAGCCCTTATACGAAGAGGGTTTTCTCCCCGATTTGGTTATGTAATCTTAGCTGTTTTACAGCTTATCCCACAAATGCAAGCAACTATGGGAAAAATTACCGACGCACAGCGCTCACGAGGAATGGAAACAGAAGGAAACTTAAGTACACGTATTCAAGCTTTTTTCCCGCTCATCATTCCGGTCGTATTAAACTCTTTAAACGATACTCGAGAACGGGCGATTGCACTTGAAATTAGAGGCTTCGGTTCAAAATCGGCTCGAACTTTTTTAAATGAGAAACAAGAGTATCCTTATAAACATATTTTACGTGGCTTCATTCTTGTAGGACTTATTGGAGCGATTGTCTGGAGGGTATGGCGATGAGCATTATAGAAGTTAAAGGATTAAAATATAGATATCCAGATACAGAGAAACTTGCTTTAAACGATCTATCGTTCACAATAGATAAAGGTGAATTTATCGGAGTAGTTGGTAGAAATAAAGCGGGAAAATCAACATTGTGTTATGCATTAGCAGGGCTTGTTCCTCACTTTTTTAGCGGTGCTTATGGTGGAAAAGCAATAGTAAATGGTTTAGAAATTCGTGCACATGAAGTCGAAGACATTATTGTAGATGTTGGTTTGGTGTTTGAAAACCCATTTTCTCAAATGACTGGAGCAAAATTTACAGTGTTTGAAGAAGTTGCTTTTGGCTTAGAAAATAAAGGGATTGACCGATTTGAGATGATTTCGCGGATCGAAGAGAGCTTAAAACTTTTAGATATTGAAACGTTAAAAGATAAAAATCCATTTAGCTTATCTGGCGGGCAAATGCAGAGAGTAGCCATTGCTAGTGTAATTGCTTTGAAGCCCGAAGTACTTATTTTAGACGAACCAACTTCACAATTGGATCCTCAAGGTTCTGAAGAAGTTTTTCAAGTCGTAGAAGAACTAACAAAAGAGGGAATCACAATTATCATGGCAGAGCATAAAATTGAGAAGATTGCTCAATATTCCGATCGTGTTCTTTTACTTAATGATGGAAAACTCATCGACTTTGATACACCAGAGAAAGTCTTTTCAAGAGCTGATTTAAATGAGCATGGTGTTTCAGCTCCTGCTGCCACTCGTATTGCGAAAGAATTGGATATTACAGTAAAGCAGACAGGCTTATATCCCATTACTATAGCCGAATTAGTTGAGGAAAGGAGAAAGCTAGATGATTAAACTAGAGACAAAGAATTTATCCTTTTCTTACACACCTGAAAAGATTATTCTACATGAGTTGAATTTAGTTTTAGAAGACAAAACAACAGGGATTATCGGTCAAAATGGTGCTGGAAAAACAACCTTTGTAAAATTACTAAAAGGTTTACTACGTCCGAGTAAAGGCAGTATTTTATTTAATGGTGAGGATATAGAAAATAAAACGGTCGCTGAATTGTCAAAAAATATTGGATTAGTTTTTCAAAATCCTAATGATCAAATTTTCAAAAACACAGTTATTGATGAAGTTATGTTTGGTCCATTGAACATCGGTTATAGCCAATCAGAAGCAGAAGGACTTGCAGTTCAAGCATTAAGTAGAGTTGGGTTAGAAGAAGTTCAAACGGTTAATCCGTACGATTTGAGCTTGTCGGAACGAAAACTTATTTCAATTGCTTCCATTTTAGCTATGGATACAGAAGTTATTATATTCGATGAACCAACAATGGGACAAGATTATGAAGGAAAAGAATTACTTAAAAAAATTATCCAAGAAGAAAAAGAAAAAGAGAAACTCATTTTATGCATTCTTCATGATATGGACTTTGCTGCGGAAGTTTTTGAGCGAATGATTGTATTGAACCAAGGAAGAGTGTTATTAGATGGAGCAGCACATGATGTATTCTCCGAAAAAGAAATACTTGAAAAGGCCTTTTTAGAGCAGCCGTATGCTACTCAGATAGCGGATGCGATGGATATTTCTGGTACTTATTTAAATGATAAAGAGCTTATACAAACAATCAGTAAATCTAGATAATCTAAAAAAACATTATTCAATGGAAAAAAACATTGGATAGTGTTTTTAATTGTGAATAAAATTATCCAATATGTTTGTAAGTACTATAATGACGCTATTCATGAAGGGTGTACGCTTACTAATTTGTGAAATATGTGTTAAGATAGGTATAGTGAATCTTCTAGCAGACTAAAGTTTTATGAGTGAGGTTCTTTGCGGAGAAAATATTCTTATATGGAGGAAAAATATATTGGCAAAATCAAATATTATTGAATTAGAGTGGGACAGTTTACTTATACCTGAGGGTCTATCATCAGAAGAGGAAAAAAATCATTCAGCAGTTGTTACTAAACATCTTTCGAATCTATTAACAAACCAATCGTCTGATTCTGAAAAGCTTAACAACATCACAGAAATTACGGTTGATGACTCTTTGTTAGAGTCTCAAAAATTAGAGCTTGATACAATTTCTAATGATGAATTATTTAATTACTTCCAAGAAGAAAAAGTAGAAATTCATTCAAATATTCTTTTTCCAAAAATTAAAAGAATTAATGTCTTGTTTTGGTTTTTGCATAATTTAGGACAATTAGATATCAATGAATCAAACATTGTAGTAAATAATAGCAAAGAATTGTCAATGAATTATTATCTGCTAGTAGAAGCGGCTTTATTTTTCGGATTTTTAGATCGAATAGTAGAAGATGGAGAGATTTATTTAATCCCGACAAATTTCTATGAAAATTTTATAAATCAGCCCCTTGAACAACAGTATCCTTTATTTCTCGCAAGCCTCGGCCGTAATGAAACAGTGAGTGAAGTACTACAAGTACAACTAAACGATCCTATTTTTGATAATATTAGTCGTCAAATGGTTCATAATATTTTAGCAAATGATCCGAATATTAAAAATGAGTCTTTATCAGTCGATGAGATAAAGAAAATTACAAATAATTTTAGGTATTGGTATTTAGGAATCAAAAAAGCTATTTTAGAAAATTAAACTCATAAAATCAACCACTTATTTATAATGCAAATAAGTGGTTTTTGTGTATCTATGAAAAAATGATAAAAGGGCTTACAAATATGATAATATAAATATATATATAAAATCGATTGAAAGTAGGGATACTATGCAAAAAATTGGTGTTTTAACGAGTGGCGGTGATGCACCTGGGATGAACGCAGCGATTAATGGAATCGTTGATGAAGCAAGGAAACATGAAATCCAAGTTAGAGGTTATTTGGAAGGATATGATGGGTTAATCGATAATAACTACATGGAACTAACCCCTAAAAATGTAAAACCACATGTTAGTAGTGGAGGAACATTTATTGGAACAGCACGATCACAGCGCTTTTTTGATGAATCGATTCAAAAACAAGTAGTGGAACGTTTACAGGAAGAAAATGTCAGTGGATTAATTATAATTGGCGGAGATGGTTCATTCATTGGTGCATTAAAATTATCTCAGTTAGGATTACTTACTATTGGTATTCCAGCTACAATTGATAATGATATTAAAGATACAGATTTGTCTTTAGGTTTTAATACAGCTGTTAGAAATGTGGTTGAAACTGTAGATATTATTATGCAATCTGCTGCAAGCCATAGACATTTATATGCAATTGAAGTGATGGGAAGACGAACAGGGGATATCGCAAAAAAATCAGGAAAAGCATTGGATGCAGATGGTATTATTGCGAGATATGAAGATTTTGATGTGCAAAAAATCAACCAAATCATCAAAGAATCACAAGCCATGGGCAAAAGGTATCAGTTGTTTATTATTGCTGAAGGAGCTATGTCTGCGGATGAATTCAAAAAAATTGTGGAACGAGAAACCGAATTTTCAATCCATCCTTTAATACTAGGACATATTCAAAGAGGTGGGAATCCAGTGGCAGATGACCGTATTTTAGGAATGACTTTTGGAAAATTTGCAGTCACTGAATTACTCGAAGGAGTGACTGGAAAAGCACTCGCTGTTAAAAATAATGAAATTATTGATTACCAATTAAAAATAGAATAATAACAAAATATAAAAATAGACCGCAACAGTTCAATATGAACTGCTGCGGTTTTTGATATTTTACATCATATAATCTCCATCACTGCCTGGCTCTATATTATAAGACTGTTGTACCATCATGTGTCGTTTTCTTAATCTCCAGTTTGTTCGTTTTATCCACTGGAATTTATTGACGAGTTCTACAAGAGGGATCATGAATTTAGGCGAAAGATTTCGATAAACTTTGGTCTCTCCTAAAATAGTTTTTATAGTAGGTACGATGACTTTTTTAGGGTCCAGCTGTTTAAAAGGAAAAGCAAGATTTTCATAATTAAAAATTCGCTTAGATGGATCGTCATCCCAAGTCTTCCATGTATTAAATTCACGATCATTAAAACCAGTTAAATAAGGACCAGGATTAACCGTTGCTACTTCTATGCCAAACTCTTTCAGCTCTTGACTCAATGTGCTAGCTATACCTTCAATGGCAAATTTTGACGAAGAATAAGGGCCTGAGAAGGGGTTGACCATTAAACCTGAAATAGAAGAGATAAAAACAATTCTTCCTTTTCTTTTATGCACCATTTTACGTGCAAATTCTTGAGTAAATAACATGGTACCAAACACATTAACTTCGTATTGCTTTCGTAAGTTTTCTTCAGGAATATCAATGAGTGAGCCACCTTCTTTTACAGCTGCGTTATTTACTAAAATATCAATATCCCATTCCCATGCTTTTTTACGATCAGAAGGATCAGTAATATCTATTTTTTCAATCAACATGGGAAGATTAAAAGCTTCCGCGTCTGTTTTTAGAATATCGGCTTGTAGTTCTGTTTCTGTTGTAGCAATGACATTTTTTCCAATCTTTGCGAGTGTAAGAGCAGTCAATTTACCTATTCCACTACCGGCGCCAGTAATTAATATTGTTTCTGTGGACATGCAAATTCCTCCAATTCTTTTTATTTTTTTCTCTTCTAAACTGTATCAATAGTGTATAAAATATAAAATTAATTTGACTTCTAATTTATTCAAAACTATTTTTTGAATTATAGATATTCCTTATAATAAAGAGAAAAAATTTCTAAAGGAATTTCCATTTCAATTCAACCTTTCCAAATATCTTCTATAAGAGAAGACTATTCTTCGTGTTCTAAACATGTATACAATTGTGGAAAATGTTCGCATTGTGGATTTCTTGGATGGCAAACTTCTCGGCCAAAGTTAATCATCGCTTGATGAGCTGGTCCCCACAACTCTGGAGGAATAACTTCACAGACTCGTTTTTCGATTTGCTTTGGTGTAGCTTCTTGATCAACAATTTGATGATGCTTACAGACACGAGCAACGTGTGTATCCCCCGCAAAAGCTGGCTTTTCAAAAGCAACACTTAAAAGAATATTTGCAGATTTTGAGCCAATGCCTGTAAGAGTCTCCAATTCTTTTCGTGTGCTCGGAACTTTCCCAGAAAACCACTCTAATAATTGTTGGCTACTTTTATAAATATATTTAGCTTTATTTCGATATAAACCAATTGAGCGGATATACGGTTCAATTTCTTCAGGCGATGAAGCAACGACCGATTCTGGATTAGGGTATCGTTTAAATAGTGTCGAAGTTACTTTAGCAACAGAGACATCCGTTGCTTGTGCGCTCAAAATAACCGCCATCAGTAATTGAAAAGGATTCTCATATCGCATAGATGGTCTAGCTTCTGGCTATAAATTTATAATTTCTTTAATGACAAGACTTGCACATTTCTTCGTTAACATAGTTAGATCCTTTCTACAATAAATACTAAATTTAGTATATCAAAAGCGAGCATTATCTGCTTATCTGTTTTTTACGAATAGATTTATAAAAATGTGGTAAAACACAGAATTTATTGTCAATCTCTGATATGATGAGAATGTAGGACATTCAAGGATTTAAGGAGGAGCAATAAATGGATAATAAAATTAAGCAATTGAAAGAACAACTAACTGACAGCCAAAAAATTGTTTTCTTCGGTGGAGCAGGTGTGTCTACAGAAAGTGGAATTCCTGATTTTCGTTCTTCTGAAGGTTTATATATGCAAGAAAGCGGAACGCATGTGTCGGCAGAACAAATGATTTCACATACTTTTTATAAGCGCTATCCAAAAGAATTTTTTAAATACTATTTTGAAAATTTAGTATTTGAAGATGCAGAACCGAATGAAGCTCATATGTTCTTAAAAGAATTAGAGGATCAAGGGAAAAAAGTAAGTATTGTAACGCAAAATATAGATGGTTTACATCAAAAAGCAGGAAGTTCTGTTGTCCATGAATTACATGGTTCTACTTTAAGAAACTATTGCACCAAATGTCAATTAGACTATGAAATTGATGAGTTAGAATTAGACGAAGATGGAATTCCACGCTGTCCACGAGACGGCGCTATAGTACGTCCAGATATTGTTTTATATGAAGAAGGACTTGACCAAAACGTCATCCAAGAAGCTATTGACGATATTCAAACTGCAGATATGTTAATGATTGCAGGAACTTCTTTGATTGTTTATCCAGCGGCTGGCTTGATTAATTATTTCAACGGAGAGCATCTTGTTGCGATTAATAAATCAGCTATCCGAGTACCAGAAGGCACATTAATGTTCGAAGATTCTATTTCAAATGTATTTTCAAAATTGTAATTCAGCAAACAATGAAAAAGGCGCAACCTAGCTTTAGGATGCGCTCTTTTAAAACTATAAAAACTTACTTTTTCTCATACCAAATCAATGGGTCCATAAATTCGACATGACGAATGTCTTCTAAAGTTGTATCAACAATCCGTCCATTTTTTAGCATTAAATAAATTCGATCTTCAAAAGTACCAGAGACAATACATGGTACATCTTTGAAATAAGAACCATTTTGTAAAACATTTGCTTGGATTAATACAGGCTCTCCTGTGTGATGCGCTTGACCTAAAACTTCGCTAATTTCAGCAAGTGATTGTTTTGGCTTTGGTTGAATTTCTTGTGAATTATCCATTTGAGCCATTTTTGAAAGAGCCTCTGTGTGATCAGATAACATCAATCCTAACCATTTCATTTTCCCTCGATCTTTATAACCTAATTGGTCAGGTGTAAAACGAACAACTTTTTTATCCATATCCATCACTCCTATTTTAATTTTCAGTATTTGCTTGGTGACCACCTAATAACTTACTTCTTTGAAGAGCCATCCCATTTTTTATCAAACTACTTGCATGAAGAAGAGAAGTGTAACCATATTTTTTTCGGACAAGATCAATTACCTCATCTAAACGTTCATCTTTCAAAACATCTTCTGTACTTTCAAATAAGCTCAATTGGTAGTCTTGTTTTGGAGAAATTTTATTAAAAGTGACATTGATGATTCGCACAGGATCAAACTCATAATATTTTTTAAATAGTTGAAGCATATAACGCACTAATTTTTTCGAAGAATCTGTTGCTTCAATTGCCATTTGATGACTAAATCCTGATTTAACGGTATGTTTAGAATAGCCAATCGTTAACTTAACCGTGCTTGTAGTTAAACGATGTTTCCGTAATCTCATCGCATTTTCTTCAGTCATTTCACGAATAACAACTTCCACATCGTAAGAATTTGTGTAATCCCGATTTAAAATTTGATTTTTTGAAAAAGAGTTTTCTTTAGGAACGTAATGATCCGATATGATTGTTCGGTCAATACCATGTGCGTGGAAAAATAACTGTTCTCCGATTACGTTAAAATATTTTCTGATTTTTCTTAGGTCATATTGGGCAAGATCTTCTAAAGTATGTATTCCTAGCTGTTTTAATTTTTCTTCTGTACGTGAACCAATCCCCCAAAAATCAGATAAACGATCAATTTTCCAGATGGTATTCGGTACATTTTCATAATTCCAATAAGCTCGAAAAAAATTATCATAATCACTTTTGGCATCATGATCTAGAGCTAATTTAGCCAGTAAAGGATTGTCCCCAATGCCAACCGTAGCGACCAATTTTAATTCTCTCCAGATATCACGTTGAATTTTATCGACAATCTCTAAAGTTGTTCCAAAAAGAGCATGAGAATGGGTGACATCAAGAAAAGATTCATCAATACTATAAACATATAAATCTTGAATGGAGACGTAACGCTTAAAAATTTCAATGATCTGTAAATTTTTTTCCATATAAAGTGCCATCCGAGGTTCTACAATTTCAATATTTGATTTTTTAGGCAGCTCATAAACTCTTGAACCCGTTCGTATGTTATATTTATCTTTTACAAACGGGGAGGCAGCTAGAACCAATCCACCATTATTATCTGGTTTACTTACTACTGCAATCATTGCTTTTAGAGGATGTTGATTACGCTCAACTGCTTCAACACTTGCAAAGAAAGATTTAATATCTATACACAGAATATCACGGCGTGGTTCATTCGAATAATCTAAATGTAAGGCGGTTTCTTGATTTTTTCTCATTAAAATCCCTCCTTTACCGAACAAAAAACCGAATGTATGTTTGGTTATCATTATAAAAAATGAAAGAAATATAGTCAAGGGGAACAAATATAATTGATCCCATTTTTAAAATGTAATATTGAGTGAGATCAACAAAATTATGGTAAAATAAGGAAAATAACAAGGAGGGAACGAAATGGATACAGATCTTAGCAAATATATTTATAAAACGATGCTTGAAAAATCTACACATTACCAGTGGAGAATTGTTATAGATAGTTCCAAAAGAGCCTTAGAAATTTACTTTACTGTATCGCTTGATATACCACCAGAACAATATGTGCAGGATGTCAATGCGAGAGTAAACGAATCTGAGCAATTAAATTTTGAAGACGTTGTTTGTTTTTATGATGAAGCAAACAGTAAAATTGTACCTAGTAATTATTTGATTGCTGTTCCTATAAATCTTAAAGAAGGAGTCGAAGAAGGATATGTAGATGCATTTATAAAACAATTAAATATTGTTGCATCTAGTGCTGTAGGACAAATAAGAGAATATTTAGCAGATGAAAGTCGAAGTGAATTTTCTCTTATATGGAATGAACAAAACATGAAAAATACTGTTCAAACCATGCGAAAAACAAGCAACTATTCATCCAATAAGTTAACTCTTGTAACTGAAGAAGAGGAATCACTTGTTGAGCAATTCAAGGAGGACGAAGATGACGGAATGGAAAGAGTATAGTGTGCATATAAATCAAGAAGCTGAAGATAGTGTTTCTAACTTGTTGATTGAATTGGGTTCAGCAGGAGTTAGTGTGGTCGATCGAAATGATTTTGAAACAATGCCTGAATATGGTTTTGATTCATTGTGGGCTTTAGATGAAGAAAAATTTCCGACAGAAGGTATTGTTATCAAAGGCTATTTTCCAATAGAGGACATTCATTCGAATTTAGAAAAAACACTTCATCAAAGATTAGAAAAATTAAAAACTCTTGATTTAAATGTGGAGAAATATACTGTAGAATCAGCTACAGTTATGGATTCAGATTGGAATAATAAATGGAAAGAGTTTTATCATTCTGTTCCCGTTACACGCTACTTAACCATTGTGCCTGAGTGGGAAGAGTATAAAAGAGAACAGTCCGATGAACGATTAATTGTAATGGACCCAGGATTAGCTTTTGGGACGGGAACACATCCAACGACACAGTTATCCATTCAAGCATTAGAAACTGTCTTACGAGGTGGTGAAACTGTTCTGGATGTAGGAACGGGTTCAGGAGTACTTACAATTGCTAGTGCACTTTTAGATGCAAAAGAAATTCATGCGTTCGATTTAGACGATATTGCTGTTCAATCTGCTAAAAATAATATTCAATTAAATGAACTTTCAGCAAAAATTTCAGTGGAAGAGAATAACTTATTAAAAAATGTTACAATAGATGCAGATGTGGTTGTTGCGAATATTTTAGCAAACATTATTTTAGAGCTCATACCAGACGCTATGCGCGTTTTAAAACCCGGTGGTTATTTTATTTCTTCAGGAATCATTGCCAAACAAGAAGAAGAAATGTTAAGTGCATTAAAGAATGAAGGTTTTAAAGTTCGTCAAGTCAATCAAATGAAGGATTGGATTGTTATCATTGCGCAAAAGCCACTAGAAAAATAAATATTTATACTACATAATAAATTTATGAATAGAACAAAAGAAGAGGAGTATTTATTCATGGAAAACATTGCTCAATATATCGATCATACAATACTAAATGCGGATGCTACAGAGACAGATGTACGCAGAATTTGTGAAGAAGCAAAAGAATACAACTTTAAAACAGTATGTATTCAACCATACTGGGTAAAATATGCGAAAGAATTATTAGAAGGAACAGAAGTTGGAATCACAACCGTTATCGGGTTTCCTCTTGGAGCGAATACAACGGAAATCAAAGTAGCTGAAGCTAAACAAGCGGTTGCTGAAGGAGCATCTGATGTTGATATGGTGATTAACATTGGTGCATTAAAATCAGAAGACTACGATACTGTCCTAAATGACATTAAAGCTGTTGTTGATGCGGTAGATGGTCAAGCGCTTGTAAAAGTTATTATTGAAACAGCTTTGCTCACAAAAGCAGAAAAAGTTCGTGCTTCAGAACTAGCTAAACAAGCGGGGGCAGATTTTGTTAAAACATCCACTGGCTTCTCAACAGGTGGAGCTACTTTAGAAGATGTTCGTTTAATGCGTGCAACAGTAGGTCCAGATATGGGGGTAAAAGCTTCAGGAGGCGTCCGTACTTTTGAAGACGCTAAAGCAATGATTGAAGTCGGTGCAACACGTATCGGTGCTTCAAGTGGGATCTCAATTGTTGAAGGGGCTAAAGAAGTAGAGTAATTTATATTTCAAGGTTATGACCTTCAGAAATAAGATACCCTCATTATGTCAATAAGTTGAAATTAACGTTAATAATCGTTATAATTAAGAGAAGAAACCAGCACTGGATAGTGCTGGTTTTTGTAAATCATGTGTGTGATAAAAAAAGAAGGTGTCTGAAATGACGAAAAAAACAGATTATACAGCACAAGAAGTCATTGCATTATGCTTAACTTATATGAATAGTGAGCATGTTAAATTCGTCAATAAAGCGTACGAATATGCAGCAAACGCACATAAAGAACAGATGCGAAAATCAGGAGAAGAATATATTATCCATCCGACTCAAGTCGCAGGGATTCTTGCTGAAATAAATATGGACCCTGTAACTGTCGCAACAGGCTTCCTTCATGATGTCATTGAAGATACAGAGTATACGTACGATGATATTAAAGAAGAGTTTTCCGAAGAAGTAGCTGATTTAGTCGATGGAGTAACTAAATTAGGTAAATTTAGATTTAATTCAAAACGTGAACATCAAGCAGAGAACCATCGAAAAATGATTCTAGCAATGGCTCAAGATGTACGTGTTATCTTAGTAAAACTAGCAGATAGACTGCATAATATGCGTACATTAAAGTTTCATAAAGCAGAAAAACAAAGAGATATTGCAACAGAAACACTTGAAATTTACGCACCTCTAGCTGACCGCTTAGGTATGAGTCGAATAAAATGGGAATTAGAAGATTTATCTCTTCGATATGCAAATCCACAACAGTTTTATCGAATTGTCCATCTGATGGATTCTCGCCGAGAAGATCGCGAACAATATATTCAAGATTCCATTGAAGCGATTAATGAATCCATTGATGAATTAGAGATTAAAGCTGAAATTACAGGACGACCTAAGCATATTTATTCGATTTATCGAAAAATGAAAAATCAAAAAAAGCAATTTGAAGAAATTTATGATTTACTCGCTATTCGAGTACTCGTGGATTCAATAAAAGATTGTTATGCGGTCCTAGGAGCTATTCATACTCAATGGAAACCAATGCCTGGACGTTTTAAAGATTATATCGCAATGCCCAAAGCAAACATGTATCAATCTTTACACACCACTGTATTAGGTCCAAATGCTACACCATTAGAAGTGCAAATCAGAACGCATCAGATGCATGAGATTGCAGAATATGGGGTTGCAGCACATTGGGCTTACAAAGAAGGGGTCACAACAAAAGTTCAAAATGATCAATTAGGTGACCAGCTTTCTTGGTTTAGAGATATTATTGAATTGCAAAGTGAATCCAATGACGCTTCTGAATTTATGGATGCTATTAAACAAGATTTTTTCACCGATAATGTGTATGTCTTTACACCAGGCGGAGATGTTATGGAGCTTCCTGATGGAGCAAGTACACTCGATTTTGCTTATCATGTCCATACAGAAGTAGGAGATAAATCAACTGGAGCAAAAGTAAATGGTAAAATTGTACCATTAAACTATAAGTTGAAAACAGGCGATATTGTTGAAATTATAACATCGTCTACCTCTTCAGGACCAAGTAGAGACTGGTTGAAGTTTGTAAATACTTCAAAAGCGAAAAATAAAATTCGTCGTTATTTTAAAGCTCAAGATCAAGAGGTTGCGGCTGAGAACGGCGAAAAAATTGTGACAGATTTAATTTTAGAACAAGATCTAGACCCGAAAGATTTCATGACAAGTGAAATCATGGATGAGCATGCACAGAAATTTAACTATAAAGATAGTGAAAGTTTATATGCTGCAATCGGCTTTAATGAAGTGAGACCTTTAACGGTTGTTAATCGTCTGACAGAAGAAGCAAGAAAAGAAAGGGATAGAGACTCTTCTAAATTATCTAATACAGCAACAATAGAGAAAAAACACGAACCTGAAAAAGTGACTATTCATCATGAAGATGGAGTGGTTGTTGAGGATGCAGAAAATTTACTATTACGCTTAAGTAAATGTTGTAATCCAGTACCAGGAGACGAGATTGTAGGCTACATTACAAGAGGACGTGGGATTTCTGTTCATCGAAAAGACTGTCCAAATATTGCAACAGAAGATGACCTACAAAATCGTTTAATTGAAGTGGAATGGGAAAACAAAAAGACAGAAAAAATTTACGATACAGATTTAGAAGTTTATGGTTTTGATCGTTCTGGTCTATTAAATGAAATCCTTGAGGTTATAAATAGTATGACTACTCGACTAAGTAACGTAAATGGTCGCGTAGACAACAATCAAATGGCCACAATTCGATTATCTATTGGAATCCATAATACGGAAGAATTAGAGCGTATCATTGATAAACTTAACCAAATTCCGGATGTTTATTCAATTCGTCGTATCACCTTATAGGAAAATGTCAAAATAGTCTAAGGAAGTGGAAGAAAAAGTGAGAGTTGTTATTCAACGAGTATCAAAAGCAAGTGTCAATGCCGACGGAAAAGAGAATGGCGCAATTGGTCAAGGCTTTCTTTTGCTGGTTGGTGTAGAAGAAGAGGATACAAGTGAGGATGTTGCATATTTAACAAGGAAAATATCGAATATGCGCATTTTTGAAGATGATGAAGGGAAGATGAACTTATCTTTACGAGAAGTGAAGGGAGAAATTCTTTCCATCTCACAATTTACACTCCATGCAGATACTAAAAAAGGAAACCGTCCAAGTTTTATAAAAGCAGCAAAACCTGGTAAAGCAGATCAATTATATGAAGAACTAAACCAAAATCTACGCAATGAAGGTTTCAAAGTAGAAACAGGTGTCTTTGGCGCAGATATGGCGGTATCTCTAATCAATGATGGTCCAGTGACCATTTTAGTTGATTCTAAAAATAAATAATATAAGACTCAGTGAGTAGAAGGTTGTAATTAAAAACTTCTTTAAACTCACTGAGTTTTTGTTTTATTATATATTTGGTTGAAGTAATATTTTAAACAAGGCTCTGAAAAGCTTCTGCTTCAGTTAACGGTAGTAAAATTATAATCTAAGATATTCTTTATTTTAGATTCATCTTCTTTTGAAAAGGTTAAAAAGCGCTCTGATTTATAGGCGATAAATCTTATGACAATTTTATTCTCGTGGAAGTTTTCAAGTCGTATATTTTTGGAGTCTTTAAAAGAAATCTGTTGACCAATATATCTACGAATACGAGGCGGTGAAGTATGGATAAAGCTATCAGAGGTTAATCCGGTAATATACTGGGAGCCTATTAATACTAAAGCCCCAAGTAAACCTGTGAGTGCATGGAATAAAGTATTGCCATAACAAAAGGCAACACCAAGAATAATTATTACACCAAAGATCATTATAAGATACATGCCAGTCGTTTTCCTCTCGAAAACAACCAATTGTTGTATGCGAAAATATTGAGTAATTACTAAAGACGAAAATAATAAAAATAATATACTAACTGAAAACAAATAAACATCCCTTTCGTTAAATAAAGATATTTAATCTATTATAAATAAAAAATAAAAAGCTCATAGAGTAGAAAATTCTAACTGAATTTATTTTACTCGCTGAGCTTATTTTATTTAAATTATTGACCGTAGTATTCACGTAATGCTTGGTAAATAGCTTCTACAACAGTTGCTTGATAGGATTGAGTATCAATGTACTGTAAATCTAAATCACTGTTCATATAGCCTAATTCAAGTAAAATTGAAGGCTGGCGGTTTGTTCGAAGAACATAGTAATCACCTAGTCGAACACCATTATTTGTTAATGGAGCGTTTTGTGTTAAATAACGATTAACTGTGTTTGCTAATTCAAGATCTGAATTAGAATAATAATAAGTCGTTGTACCACTCATCGTATTAGCTTGTTCAACTGCATCATAGTGAAGACTAATAAAAGCGTCTGCATTATGAGCGTGTGTCAGTTCTACCCGACCGTCTAGTGAGACAAATTCATCAGCTGATCTTGTTAAAATAACGTTCGTTCCAGCATCTTGTAAACGATTCTGTAGTAAAAGGGCAGTGCTCAAGGTAGCATCTTTCTCTACTACAGCTTGATTTGGAGAAATTGCTCCAGGATCATAGCCACCATGACCAGCGTCAATCACAACAGTTGCCTCAGCTAAAGAAGAAACACTACGAGCATATTGCGCTTCAGCAGTTTCGGTTGTTGTTATGATTTCGTCAGGTTCAGTTGTTTCTTCAACAATACTAGAAACCCATCCTGCAACATATCCTGTTGTATTTTCATCTATTCGAATATGATACCAATCTTCACTACTATCAATAAATTCAAATTGTTCTCCTGGTTGAGCTTTATAAATTAAATCTCCCTCAGTCGAAGGTATACTACGAATATTTGTAGCTACATCACCCATTTCCACAAAAGTGGTTGTCGAGTCTGAATTTGTAGGGATAGCTTCTGGAGTTTCTTCTACAGTGGGAGCATCTAAAATTTCTATGTAATCTCCGTGAATCCAAGCGACACGTCCCATATATAAAATCTGGTACCAATCTCCATCTTGATAAAGTATTTGCAATTCAGCATCTCTATAGACAGTTCCTAAAATTTCTGAATCTGTATTTGAAAATTGACGAATATTGACAGCTTCTCCTGTTACTTTTGCGAACTGAGAATTACCTTGTGTAATTTCACCGGAGTCAACCAACCAACTAGCTACCCAACCTACTTGATCGTCACTTAACCGAACTTTATACCATTTATTTTCTTCGCCTAATAAAAATAATCGTTCATCTTCTTCGGCTTGAGTCATCACTTCATGTGAAAGACCAGGACCTAGGCGCACGTTTAAAACAGCGGTCTCAACCGTCACTGTATTTTCGTTGGCTAGCGCAACCATTGCACCAAATGTTAAACTGATTAAAAGGATGAAAAAAGTAACGAAAATTTTCTTATTAGGTAATATTTTTTCTATTTTTCTTGAAATCATATCTGAGGACATAAGCTTGCCTCCTTATCTAGCTGAAAACGGCTTCTATATAAAGGTATTATAGCAATCTATAGTTTGTTTGTTAATACAACTGTTAAACAAATTGTAAAATGAAATTAATTAATTTGTATTATTTTAATAAGTAAAAGCATTTCAAGTAAAAAGTTTTTTGGAAAAGATTATACTTCTTTCATTTGAGACAATGGCCAAAAAAAGCAAGTTAAATATTGACAACAGTCAACTTATTTAGTAAAGTTGGTCTAATAAAACTTTAATAAATACATCCATAGACAGAAAAAGTAGTTTTGTGCATTCTATTTACAGAGAAGGTTTTGTTTGTTGAGAGAAACCAATAGATGAAAAAATGAAAGACATTCTCGAGGATTGACAGGAAAACTGTCACGTTAAAGGCGTTAACGAAGAGGGAATAAATTATTTTATTCCAAATTAAGGTGGTACCACGTTACGTCAACTAAATATAAACTTACACGTCCTTGTTCGAAAGAATAAGGGCGTTTTTTTAATGAATTTTTTAAAGGAATGAGAGGTAGGAAAATATGAAGTATCAAAAAATTAGAGGAACAGCCGATTTTTTTCCAGAAGAATCAAATAAGTGGCAACATGTAGAAAATAAAATCGAAGACCTCTTAGAAAAGTATTATTATCAAGAAATTAGATTACCAATCTTTGAGCAATTTGAATTATTTGCTCGAGGAGTAGGCGAAACAAGCGATATTGTTTCTAAAGAAATGTATGAATTTTACGATAGAGGAGATCGTCACTTAGCTCTTCGTCCTGAAGGTACAGCGGGTGTTGTTCGTGCCTATGTTGAAAATAAAATATATGGGCCTGAACACCACAAACCGGTCAAGTATTACTACACAGGTCCAATGTTTCGTTTTGAACGACCACAAAGCGGTCGCATGCGTCAATTCCATCAAATAGGAGTAGAAGTGTATGGAAGCAACAATCCTGCAGTAGATGTCGAAACAATGGCTTTAGCAATGGATATTTTTGAGTCTTTTAACATAAAAGATCTAACATTGGTTATAAATTCACTCGGAAATAATGAATCTCGTCTAGCTTACCGTGAAGCTTTAATTGATTTTCTAACCCCTCATTTTGAAGAATTAAGTGAAGATTCTAAAGAACGTCTACACAAAAATCCTTTACGAGTATTAGACAGTAAAGATAAAAAAGACCAAGAAATTGTTAAAGATGCGCCCTCTGTTTTGGATTATTTGGATGAAACATCTAAGAAACATTTTGAGGATGTAAAAGATATGTTAGAACTTTTAGAAATTCCTTATGAAATTGACACGAACATGGTGCGTGGATTGGATTATTATAATGATACGATTTTTGAAATTATGACAAATGATCCTAATTTTGGTGCAAATACGACGATTTGTGCTGGTGGACGTTATGATCAATTAGTAGAAGAAGTAGGCGGACCTGCAACTCCAGGTTTTGGTTTTGCGATTGGACTTGAACGTTTAATCATGCTATTAGATGGCATTGATTACCCATTCCCTGACGCACATCAATTAGACGCATTTATTGTGACGATTGGTGATGAAGTAAACAATGAAGCATTGAAATTAGCAAATGCTTTAAGAAAACATGACTTAATTGTAGAAAGAGAATTTATTGGTCGTAAACCTGGAAAACAGTTTAGAACGGCAGATAAGCTAAATGCAAAAGCTGTTTTTACATTAGGAAGCCAAGAATTAGAAAACCGTACAGTAAATATGAAACTATTATCTACGGGTAAAGAAATTTCTTTAAACTTAGATGATATTTATGCCAAAGATTTTAAAGAAATGTACACTGAAACATTAAAAAAATTAGCAAGCGAGGATTAAAAATATGAATAGAACAAATTATTGTGGTCAAATCACAAAAGAACAAATAGGAGAGACTGTTACACTAAATGGCTGGGTTCAAAGACGCCGTGACTTGGGTGGAATGATCTTCATTGATTTAAGAGATCGTTCAGGACTTGTCCAAGTGGTATTTAATGCGGATGAAGGAAAAGACTTATTAGAAAAAGCCGAGAAACTTCGTGCAGAATATATTGTTGAAGTAACTGGAAATGTTGTAGAGCGTTTAGAAGGTGCAGTAAATCCAAATATGGCAACTGGAGAAATTGAGATTGTAGCAACAGAATTAACAATCGTCAACAAGTCTAAAACACCTCCATTTGAAATCACAGATAATCTTAATGTTGCAGATGATCTAAGACTTAAATATCGTTATATTGACTTGCGCCGTCCACGCATGCAAGAAAATATTATGATTCGTCATAATGTAAAAAAAGCAATTCGTAATTTTTTAGATAATGATGGATTCATCGATATTGAAACGCCTTATTTAACAAAATCTACACCCGAAGGCGCACGTGACTATCTAGTTCCTTCGCGTGTACATCAAGGGAAATTTTTTGCTTTGCCTCAATCTCCACAATTGTTTAAGCAACTATTGATGAGTTCTGGATTTGAACGTTATTATCAAATCGTTCGTTGCTTCCGTGATGAAGATTTACGTGGCGATCGTCAACCAGAATTTACACAAGTGGATATTGAAACAAGCTTTTTAAGCGAAGAAGAAATCCGTGAAAATACGGAAGCTATGTTAAAATACGTTGTTAAAGAAGTAAAAGGACAAGAAATTAAAGAGGCATTCCCAATTATTGCTTATGACGATGCAATGAATAATTACGGTAGCGATAAACCAGATATTCGTTTTGAAATGAAATTAAAAGATGTAGGTTCAGTTGTAAAGAAGTCTGATTTCCGTGTATTTACTTCAACTCTTGAAAATGGAGGCCTTGTGAAAGGTCTAGCTGTTAAAGGTGCTGCAGATCAATTTACTAGAAAACAAATTGATGGATTAGAAGAAATCGCAAAAATTCATGGAGCAAAAGGATTAGCATGGATCAAAGTAACTGAAGAAGGTTTAACAGGCCCGATTTCAAAATTCTTTGCCGAAGAAGAGATGGCAAACAATTTATTAGAAGCTATGGATGCTGAAGCAGGAGATTTATTATTATTTGTAGCGGACCAAGAAAAAGTTACACATGACGCGTTAGGCGCGCTACGTGTTCATTTAGGAAAAGAATTAGAATTATATGACCCAGAAGAGCTAGCATTCATTTGGGTAGTTGATTGGCCATTATTAGAGTTTGATGAAGATGAAAACCGCTATATTGCTGCCCATCATCCATTCACTCATCCGAAACCTGAAGATGTGGATAAACTAGCAACAGATCCAACGGAAGTATACGCTCAAGCGTATGATATTGTTCTGAATGGTTATGAGATTGGTGGAGGATCTATTAGAATTCATGAAAAAGAATTACAAGAGCAAATGTTTGAATCTTTAGGATTTACACAAGAAGAAGCAGAGAGCCAATTTGGCTTTTTACTTAATGCTTTTGACTATGGCTTCCCACCTCATGGAGGAATTGCTTTAGGGTTAGACCGTTTCGTTATGATTTTAGCGAATGAACCAAATATTCGTGAAGTTATTCCATTCCCTAAAAATGGTCGTGCAGCAGATCCGTTAACAGATGCACCGACCACAGTTTCAGAAAACCAGTTGCATGAATTAGCTTTACAAGTAACACTTCCAAATAAAGAAGAAAACGAAAAGAAAGATTCTGAATAAATAAAGGAGAATGTAAATGGTATTACTAGGTTCGCATGTAAGTATGAAAGCACCGAATATGGTGTTAGGATCTGCGAAAGAAGCAACTTCTTATAATGCAAATACTTTTATGATTTATACCGGAGCTCCACAAAATACAAGACGTCGAGCAATAGAAGATTTAAAAATTTCCGAAGCTCATGCATATATGAAAGATAACAATATAGATGTGAATGATATTGTTATTCACGCGCCATACATTGTAAATTTAGGAAATACATTTAAACCAGATAATTTCGAATTTGCGATTGAATTTATGTCAGAAGAAATTCGACGAGCGGATGCTATAGGCGCAACTCAAATGACGATGCACCCTGGAGCACATGTTGGGGCTGGACCAGAAGCAGGGATTGATAAAATTGCTGAAGGATTAAATCGTATTCTACGAGCCGATCAAAATGTACAAATTGCATTAGAAACAATGGCTGGAAAAGGAACAGAAATTGGACGTTCATTTGAAGAGTTAGCTCAAATTATTGAACGCGTAGACTTAGAAGATAAACTTTCTGTAACACTAGATACTTGTCATACCCATGATGCGGGTTATCCAATTAAAGAAGATTTTGATTGGGTTTTAGATGAATTTGATCGAATTATTGGTCTAGATCGCCTAAAAGTTATCCATGTAAATGATTCAAAAAATCCGCAAGGGGCAGCTAAAGACCGTCATGAAAATATCGGTTATGGTGAGATTGGTTTTGAAGCCTTAAATTATGTCGTTCATCATCCAAAATTAATGCACCTACCTAAAATTCTTGAATCACCATTTGTTGGAGAAGATAAGAAAAATAAAAAAGCTCCATATGCACATGAAATTTATATGTTGAATCAACAAACATTTAACGAAAATCTATTAGAAGATATTATGAATGAAACACCAATAAATTAAATATCTAACAAGAAGCCTAGAAGAGTACCCAAATACAAACTCTCCAGGCTTCTTTATTTTTTTGCATTTAGAAGCTCAGTTGTGTGGTATTTTTTCTATAGAAAGGTGTTTTATCATGTTACAAATGAATAAATTAAATATGTGCCATATAAATATGCTGCAGAATTATCTTTTCCTAATGAAAAAACTAATAGTAATCAACTTCTTCAGACATTATCCGGAGGAAAAAATCAAAATTCAACTCCTTAAATTATTGATGCAAGGTCCAGATCTTTTATTGTTAGATGAACCAACCAGAAATTTTTCGCCACTTTCTCAACCTGAATTACTGGAATTATTTAAAAAATATGAAGGCACTATAATCAGCGTCTCTCATGATCGAACGTTTCTTAATCAAGTCTGTTCTAAAATATATAAACTTACTTCGGATTCTTTAAATCTTTTATAAAAGATTATTGGTGATCAGATAATTTGAATATACAAAAAGATATAAGAGTTTGAAAAAAACACTTCTATCTTTTTTAGAGTCAATATATATAAATTTAGGAATTTGGAAAAAAATAATAAAAAAGCAACAGGAAGCTTAAAATAACAATGGCTGTTACAATAATTAGTAAAATAAAAATACCAATATAAAAAAGACCTTTGCTTTTTAAAAATTCCTTTTTCTCGTTGTCATTTGGGGTAGGATTCATAGAAATATGGCCTCCTATAATAGCTTTGCTTCTTCTTTGGTGGATATAATTTTTTTAATTATATCATATATCCCAATTGAAAGAATTCAACGAACACCTGTGCTATAATAATAGAGTAAATAATCAGGAGGGTTGTAGCTTAAATGAAAGATAAAATTATTGTCATTGTTGGACCAACAGCTGTAGGAAAGACGGATTTTAGTATAGAACTTGCCAAACGTTTTAATGGTGAAGTGATTAGTGGTGATTCTATGCAAATATATAAAAAATTAGATATTGGCACAGCGAAAGCTACTCCTGAAGAAATGGACGGAATACCACATCATTTAATAGATATTAAAGAAACGGATGAATCTTATTCAGTATCGGATTTTCAAGAAGATGCATCAAAAAAAATTGATGAAATTACAACTTCAGGAAAAGTTCCTATTATCGTAGGCGGAACGGGGTTGTATATTGAATCTTTATTATATCCTGTTTCTCATAGTGGAGAGGCAGAGCCAAATTTTGAATTAAGAAATGAATTAGAAGAATATGCAAAAGAGAAAGGCAATCAGGGTTTGTGGGAAAGATTAAATAAAATCGATCCAGATGCTGCAGAAAAAATTCACCCCAATAATGTCAGACGAGTTATTCGTGCGTTAGAAGTATATTATGAGACAGGCCAACTGTTTTCTTCTTTTCAGAATGAACGAAAGAAAAAGGATTCAATTTACGATGCTTATATTATTTGTCTAAATACAGACAGATCAGTGCTTTATGAGCGGATTAACAAACGAGTAGATATCATGATAGAAGAAGGCCTGCTTGAAGAAGCTCAGGAACTCTGGAATAAATTAGGACCAGAACCAAAAGCTCAAAGTACAAAAGGAATTGGGTATCAAGAATTATTTCCGTATTTTAATGATGAAAGCAGTTTAGATGAAGCTGTATCTAAGATTAAACAAAACTCAAGACGCTACGCGAAACGACAATTGACATGGTTTAGGAATCGACTAGAAAATGTTCATTGGTATGATTTTGTATTAAAACCAGAGCAAAAAGAAGAAAGCTTTATCAAAATTAAAGATTTTTTAAAGGATGAGTGATATGGAAAGACTAAATGAAAAAGGAATAATTGTTGCGGTTCAAACAAAGGAAACCGATGAAAATTTTGATTATTCCTTGGAAGAGTTAAGGCAACTCGTCGAAAATACAGGTGTTGAAGTAGTCGGTGAAGTAACTCAAAAAAGAGAAGCTTTAGATAATCGCACATTAATTGGTAAAGGAAAATTACAAGAATTAAAAAGCCTAGTAGAAGAGTTAGATGCAGCGGTTGTTGTATTTAACCAAGAATTATCGCCAAGTCAAGTACGAAATATCCAAGAAGAAATTGATGTTAAAGTGATTGATCGTATTCAAGTTATTCTAGATATTTTCTCTTTACGAGCGACAAGTAAAGAAGGTGGCTTACAAGTCCAACTCGCACAATTAAATTATTTATTACCACGGTTAGTCGGACATGGTATTAATATGTCAAGATTAGGTGGTGGAATTGGAACACGAGGACCTGGTGAGACGAAATTAGAAACAGATCGACGTCATATTAATCGACAAATTAATGAAATCAAAAAAGAACTAAAAAAAGTTGAAGGACATCGCAGCCGAAGAAGAGAGAGGCGCCAACGTAGTAATTTGTTTAGAGTTGGTTTAATTGGTTATACGAATGCGGGTAAATCAACCGTTCTTAATGCACTAACAGAGAGTGAAACATATGAGAAAGATGAACTGTTTGCGACATTAGATCCTATCACAAGACAATTAGAATTGGAGTCTGGCTTACAAGTTACGCTAACGGATACAGTAGGTTTCATTCAAGATTTACCAACAGAATTAATTGAGGCGTTTCAATCTACTTTAGAAGAAACGAAAGATGTGGATTTACTTTTGCATGTTGTTGATGCTTCGTCACCTAATATTGATAGTCATGAAAATACTGTGTTAGAACTTATGAATGACTTAGACATGGATAATATTCCTATGCTTACGGTATACAATAAAAAAGATTTAGTAACAGGTGAATTTTATCCAACACTATTTCCAAATATCATTATTTCAGCAATTAATAAAGAAGACCAAAAACTTTTAATCGAAAAAATTGAAGACACCATTCGTGGACTATTAGAAAGATACCATATAGCTATCCCGGCAGACCGCGGAGATGTATTAGCACAACTAAAGACAGAGACAATTATTACAGATCAAAGCTATGATGAAGAAACAGAAAAATATCTAGTCACTGGTTTAGCGAAAGATGTTGGCTGGCTTGATTATTTATTTAATAATTTATAATATTTCTCAAAGAGAAGGTGTTTATTTTTGAGTAATGAAAGAAAATTAATCAATTTAAGTAAAGAAAATAAAATCGAAACAAAAGATAAAACTGAAAAACTACCCCAAAAACAAAAAAGCGAAAATGCTAAAAAGAAAAAACAAAATAATTCAAACAAAGAAGTATCTTCTAGATCATTTCGCATGATTTCAAAAATTGAACCACAAAAAAGAAAAGGTCGATATAATATTTATATCAACGATGACTTTGCTTTTGGTGTGGATGAAGAAGTTTTGATAAAGTTTGAGTTGAATAAAGGATTACACGTTACAAAAGAACTTCAAAAGGAAATAGAGAATGAAGATTCATATTACAAAGCTTATCAAAAAACACTAAATTATCTAAGTTACTCTTTACGTTCTGAAAAACAAGTAAGAGATTACTTAGCTAAACATGAACTTTATCATTTTAGCGACCGGATGATTGAACAATTAAAAAGTATGAGACTCATTGATGATTTGAATTTTGCTCAAAGTTTTGTGCGGTCACAAGCAAACATCAATCAAAAAGGTCCAAGAAATATTGAACAAGACCTAAAGCAAAAAGGAATTACAGAAGAATTTATTTTAACTGCATTAGATGAATATCCTTATGAACAGCAATTAGAAAATGCGGTTACATTAGCTTCAAAAAGATGGAACAAAACGAGTAAAAATTCAGAAATTGAAAGTATACAAAAAGTAAAAGTATATTTATTGAATAAGGGTTATAGCTTTGACATTGTAGACGAAGCTATGGCAGCAATAGATACGGAAAAAGATAGTGATGTTGAATATAATGCATTAGTTAAACAAGGAGATAAAGCGGTCAGAAGATATTCACGTAAGTATGAAGGCTATGAATTATCTCAAAGATTAAAAGGATATTTGTACAATAAAGGTTATCCAACTGAATTAATTAATCGTTATATGGATGAAAGGGAAATGAATTAAATTGTTTGAAATAGAATATACTAAAAAAGAATTAAAAGAAAAATTTAATATTGAAATGTGGTCAGATAAAAAGATCGAAACTTTCCAGGAAATTTTAATGGATTGGTATGATCAACAAGAAGCTGATCATAATTTCCCATGGCGAGAGTCGGGAGAACCTTATCATATATGGGTTTCTGAAATTATGCTTCAACAAACGAGAACGGATACAGTTATTCCATATTATGATAGATTTATTGAAGCCTTTCCAACAATTAAAGATTTAGCAGAAGCTTCAGAAGACCAAGTATTAAAAATGTGGGAAGGCTTGGGTTATTACTCAAGAGCACGAAATTTAAAAGAAGCAGCGCAACAAATCATGATTCATCATGATGGTATTTTCCCAAATAATCCAAAAGAAATTATTCAATTAAAAGGAATTGGGCCTTATACAGCTGGTGCAATTAGTAGTATGGCTTTTGGTTTACCAACTCCAGCAATTGATGGGAATTTGATGCGTGTTTTAAGTCGTCTATTTGAAATCAATTTAGATATTACCAAAGCTAAAAACCGAAAAGTCTTTGAAACGGTCGCTTTATATTTGATTGATAAAGAAAGACCTGGTGACTTCAATCAAGCTCTAATGGATTTAGGTCGTACAATATGCACGCCTAAAAATTATTTTCCAGAAAGATCCCCAGTGAAAGAATTTAATGCTTCCTATATTAATGATACATGGCATAAATATCCAGTTAAAAAAGCTAAAAATAAACCAAAACCTGTTACTTACATTTCATTAATGCTTCAAAATGAAGCAGGCGATTATTTGCTAGAGCGTCGACCTGAAACAGGCTTACTTGCTAATATGTGGCAGTTTCCTATGCTTAAAGTAGAAGATATTGTAACAGATGGTACTTGGAAACCTTTTGAACCGATTATTTTAGAAACTTTAAATCCAGAAAACAAAGAATTTGTTGAACAATTTGTAGAAGAAAATTATCATATAGCGCTTTCTTTAAACGAACAAACTTCTGGCGTTGTTGAGCATGTGTTTAGTCATTTAAAGTGGACAGTGTCTATTTTTAATGGGGAAATGATAGAAAATCCTCTTATGAATGACATTCCTGAAAATTGTGAATGGGTAAATCCAAGAAGTTTCGATGCTTACACTTTTCCTACGATACAGAAAAAAATATGGGACAACTTTACTAAAATTACATTATTTTAATTGAATGGAGGAATACAGAAATAATGAATGATATTTCTAGAAGAAATAGCAAAAATAACAAAAGGAAATGGTGGTATATCGGAATAACCCTTGCATTAATAGTAGTTATTATTGCATCCATAATAGGTTACAGATATTGGTCAGAAAAAAGAAGAGAAGAGCAAGCACATGAGACAAGTGAATTATTTATTGAAGCATTAAAAAATCAAGATTATGCTCAATTATCTGAACTCTTATCTTCATCTTCGTTAGAAAAAGTAGGCTATACAAAAGAAGAAGCGCAAGAAAGATACGAAACGATTTACGGCGGAGTTGGCGTTAGTAACATAGAAACTAATGACATAGAGATAACCGAAAATGAAGAAGATCTATTTACTCTTCGATATGAATTACATATGGAGACTTCTTTAGGCGAGCTAGAACCTCAATCATATGAAACAACTCTTTCAGAAATAGAAGAGGGCTTTACAGTTGATTGGGATACTAGTTTAATTTTTCCAGAAATGGAATTAGGGGATACTATCCAAATCCAATTTACCTCAGGTAAAAGAGGTGACATTCTTGATCGAAGTGGTAATTTGCTAGCAGGAGAAGGTACTGTATGGCAAGCGGGTTTGTATCCTGCTTTACTCGGAGATGGAGAAGAACAGGAAGAGAACTTGCAATCAATTGCTGAAACATTTGATATGGAAACTGAACAGCTTGAAAATTTATTGTCAGCAGAATGGGTTACAGACGAAAGTTTTGTCCCTTTTACATATGTTGATGAAGAAGAAACACCTGAAGTGAATGGAGTCGTTTATCAAGAAGCGACTGCACGAACTTATCCGTTAGGTGAAGCAGCAGCGCATCTTATTGGATACATCGGTGAAGTATTTGCAGAAGATATTGAAGCTGACCCATCACTACAACCTGGTGATATTATCGGAAAGGCTGGTTTAGAAGCCACCTTTGACGAACGTTTAAGAGGAGATAGAGGTGGGGAGATAACTATCTTAAATGATACCGGAGAATTAAAATCCACCCTCCAAGAAGCAGCTGTTGAAGATGGAGAAGATATTACTTTGACGATCGATGCTGAACTACAACAGCGTTACTTTGATGGCTTTGAGGAGAAAAGTGGTGGAGCAGCTGTGACAGATCCAAGGTCTGGGGAATTACTTGTTCTAACAAGTTCACCCTCATATGACCCTACATTGATGACTAGAGGAATTAGTGGTGAAGAGTATCAAGCTTACGTTGATAACCCAGAATCGCCATTCTTAGCTCGTTATTCTGCTCGATATGCTCCAGCTTCCACCTTCAAAATTATTACAGCAGCTATAGGATTGGATAGCGGTGTGACTAATTTAGAGGAAACACGAACAATTACTGGTCTTGAATGGCAAAAAGATGAATCATGGGGAAATTATGTTGTAACACGAGTGAGTGAGCAGCCAACAGAAGTGAGTTTAGAAGATGCATTAGTTTATTCTGATAATATTTTCTTTGCTCAAGAGGTATTAGAAATGGGTGCAGAAACCTTCATGGATGGTTTAACACAATTTCCGTTTGGCGAGAGTTTCGATCTACCAATAAATATGGAGCCAGCACAAATTACAAATAGTGGAACATTTGATTCAGAGGCTTTATTAGCAGATACTGCATTTGGCCAAGGTCAGTTACTAATGAGCCCATTACATCAAATCGTATTTTATAGTCCTTTTGCAAATGATGGACAACTAATTTTTCCAAAGTTAGAATTAGATGCAGAAACACCAGAACCGATGGAACCTGTTACAGAAGAAACAGCCGAAACGATAAAAGAGCTATTAATCCGAGTAGTAGAAAGTCCGAATGGAACAGCTCATGTATTAAATAATGCACCACTTACTTTAGGTGCTAAAACAGGTACAGCTGAGTTTCAAAGAGATGAATCAGAAGATGATAATGATATAAATGGTTTTTTATATGCTTTTGATGCTGAAGAATCTTCATTTTCTTCCATCATTTTTATTGAAAATGAATCAGGAAACAGTGTAGCTGAACAATTTGCGCCAATTATAAGCCAACACGAATAAATAATTGGAAAAACATTCATAAATCAAGAGAGTTGAATTGTTTTATTTAAATAGATTTATGTTACAATCTTAGATGAGATTTGTTTATTATTTTTAATAATAAATAAAAGAATTTCTGAGAGTTGGCTAAATATATGAAAAATAAACCGAAGGAAGGGGAGTATGTTACAATAAAGAGCTATAAGCATGACGGTAGTTTACATCGTACATGGCGTGACACAATGGTATTAAAAACAACTGAAAATGCTTTGATTGGTTGTAATGACCATACACTTGTCATTGAATCAGATGGCCGTAGATGGCGTACACGTGAACCAGCATTAGTTTATTTTCACAAAGAATACTGGTTTAATATTGTGACAATGATACGTCAAAAAGGGATCTCTTATTATTGTAATTTAGCATCTCCTTTTTTAATTGATGAAGAAGGCGCAAAATATATTGATTATGATTTGGACGTTAAAATATTTCCTGATGGAGAAAAAAGATTACTTGATGTAGATGAGTATGAAATTCATGGAAAAAAATATAACTATCCAAATGAAATAGACACAATCCTGAATGAACATGTTAAGATACTAGTTAGTTGGATTAGGGAAGAGCGGGGACCATTTTCAGATGAATATGTCGATCTTTGGTACACTCGTTACAAACAATTAACTGGAAAAAAATGAAAAAATACGATGTAGAAAATTTTCTACATCGTATTTTTATTTTCTTAATTTTGATCATATTCATGCTCAATTTGATCGTCTCTTTTATACTTTACAAAACTATTTGTAAGATTATTGAAGTGTTTTAGTTCTTTATCATATTCAAAAATAGAAGTCATAATTCTCAACAAATCATTTCCTTTTGAAAAGTCGTATTCCATTGATTCTTCTGAAGAGGCTTCAACGTAAAAAGCCTCCATAAAAGAACGCCGTAGATCAGATTTGTATTTAATAAAGTTTACTTCATCTGGTAAAATTCGACCATTCCATTTAAGTAAAATTTGTTCATGTGCAGTCATTAGCGTCTCCATACGTTCACGAATTAATGTACGTAATTCTACAGGGAGATGGTTAACCGTATTTTCAGATTCATGTAAAATAAATGCTAAATCACTTAGGATTTGGTTGATTTTTACTGATTGACGACAAACCACTAAAAATCGAAGTAATGAATAATACTTAGCACTCATTATTCGTTTGTATACAGGATCTCTCATATATTTTTGATATCTTTGTAAAGTACGAATATCCTTTTTTACATATTTTAAATCGCCCGACATAATTGGAAATTGAGCATTTTTCCTCAACATAGCTCGTACGTACTTCATCGTGTTGTCAGTTACTGCAATCGTTAGCTGGTAAAATTTGATGTCATATTTTGGAGGAAGTACAAATGTATTCACTACAAATGTAATTAAGACACCTACTAAAGTCGCTGTAACACGCTGAAAAGCAGTAATTAATATATTATTTCCTGGGAAAAGCATAACGTTCACTGTCGTTATTGTTGATAATCCAATTACATTATCTAATTTTAATTGGTGTAAAATAGCAATCAGTAATGCAGTAGCAGCTGCAATCATTAAGTTACTATCCCCAAAAAAATTAGAGATAACAAAGGCAATTAGACCACCAATAATATTGGAAATCATACGGCTTCCAATTTTATCAAAAGTTTCTTGAACAGATGGCATCATTGTCAGTATAACGGCAGTTGCAGTTAATCCAACACTATCTCCCAAGCCGATCAGTTCAGGGATAATTAATGCAAGTAGGACTGCAAGGCCTGTTTTGAATGTCCTAGCCCCAATCTTCAATTTTAATCATTCTCTCTTTTTATATTCCTTTATCCTTACTACACTTTGTGTCATTAGTATAATAGATATGAATGAGATAATCTATTAATTTATAGGTAGTATGAAATTTTTTCTTCATTTTTAGCCTTTCACTTTTTTTGTAAAATAAAATTTTAAAGAAAATAAGTGATTTATTGTAACTAATTTTAGATCTATTATATAATTGAATGGACATAAGTTTGAAAGTTCTTTGAAGGAGGAGAATAAGTGGATACAAATAAAACAAGAAACTTAATTAGTTTAGGCTTAGTAATAGGGACTATAGCAGGTGCTGCGGGAGCGTTTTTCTTAGCCCCTAAAAAAGGAACAGAAACCAAAAAACAATTAGCTAGAAAAATGAATCATCTGACGCAAAAATCAATTCTAAAAACACAAGAGGCTTTAATCAAATTTGAAGGAGCTATGGAGTCTAGCATGGACGATGATGATAGTAATATTTATTATTAATCCATTGTTTTTGCTTTCTTATTTGCATTAACCAGTACCTGTGTTATAATACTTTTTATAAGTTCTTTTGACTCATCTTTTTATGTCAGTAAACTGATATGTGCTGACATAAAATGGTGATAATCAATGACTTAATTAACGTATCGTTTTGCCGTGTTTAACACCGAAGCGATGCGTTCTTTTTTTGTTTAAAAATAATATGCGTTATTATAATTATGAGAAAAGGAATCAGTTCATTCTTGATTGCTTTTTTAGCGAAATTATCTTTTTAAAATTTACATAGTTTTTTATAATTTTTTGTTATACTAATAAAAGAAATTAGGATGGGAGGGACTAAGGTGGATTATATCTCATTAAAAGATCAAATACGTGAAAAAGCATATGAGATTGGGATAGATAAAATTGGTTTTACTCATGCTGAGCCTTTTTATGATTTAGAAGACTCTATTAGAGAACAACATAAAAAAGGACATCAGTCAGGCTTTGAGCATAAAGTTCTTGAAGAAAGAATATATCCTGAATTAATATTTGATCGTCCTAAGTCTATTATTTCTATCGCTTTAGCTTATCCCTCAGAAATAAAAAATGAGCCTAAGCGCATTCGTGGAGAACGTAGAGGAGAGTTTGCTCGTGCTTCGTGGGGAAGAGATTACCATTTTGTATTACAAAATCATATTGATGAACTTATAGAATATATGCGTGTTCTTCTTGGAGAAGAAGCAGAATTTAAACCTATGGTTGATACTGGTGAACTCATAGATGTAGCGGTAGCTGCTCGAGCAGGAATAGGTTTTATAGGGAGAAATGGTTTACTTATAACTAAAGAATTTGGTTCATATGTGTACCTGGGCGAGATTATCACCAATATTCCCTTTGAGCCAGACCCGTTAGTTGACTATGATTGTGGCGACTGCAGACGTTGTATAGATGGTTGTCCTACACAAGCATTGCTTGGAAATGGTGAGATGAATGCACAAAAATGCTTATCTTATCAAACGCAAACTAAAAACTATATGCCTGAAGAATACCGTAAGCCAATGCGCCGTGTCATTTATGGTTGTGATATTTGTCAGATAGTTTGTCCATACAACCAAGGGAAAAACTTTCATTTGCATGAAGAGATGGAACCTGATTATGAAAAGGTTCGTCCAGAGCTAGAACCAATGCTTACTATCTCAAATAGGGAATTTAAAGAAAAGTTTGGAGAGATGGCTGGTTCTTGGAGAGGTAAGAAGCCATTACAAAGGAACGCTATTATTGCATTGGCCAACTATAGAGATAGAAGCTCTATTCCAACCCTTTTACAATTAATTGAAAAGGATCCACGGCCAATGATCCGTGGCACAGCTGCTTGGGCGATCTCCAAGATGATGGAAAGGAATCCTAATGAAGAAATTATTTTCTTTTTAGAAGAAGCTTTAGAAAAAGAAGAAGATTTAGAAACAATTGATGAATATACTAAAGCCATTCAACGACTAAAAGAAAATATTATGTAATTCAATTTAAAATTAAAAAATTAATGTTAGTATAGAACTAGAAGGAAGAAGCCATTTATGAATCACATTGTATTATACAAACCCCAAATTCCACCAAATACTGGAAATATTGCAAGGACCTGTGCGGGAACAGATACGCATTTACATTTGATTTTTCCTTTAGGGTTTAGTTTGGAAGACAAAATGCTTAGAAGAGCAGGATTAGATTATTGGAATGAGTTGAACATAACTTTTCATAAAAATTTGAAGTCATTTTTAGAATATGCTCAAGGTGGAAAATTACATTTGGTGACTAAATTTGCTCATCATACATACGCAGAAGTTGATTATTCGAATACAGAAGAAGATCATTACTTCATTTTTGGAAAAGAAACTACTGGTTTACCTGAAAAATTTATGCGTGAAAATGAAGAAAGCTGTATAAGAATTCCTATGGATGATACACATATTCGTTCTTTAAATTTGTCAAATGCTGCTTCTATTATTATTTATGAAGCTTTAAGACAGCAAAATTTTCAGAATATGGATTTAGTTAAACATTATAAGAAAGACAAATTAGACTAAACTAAATGAGAAGATCCATTCAAAATATTATTAATAGGGGGATATAAAATATGACAAAAACAATTACAAAAAGTGATATAGTTGTCGAGGTTTTTAATGCTATTACCCACGGAATTGCTGCGTTACTTGGTGTTGTTGCAATGATTTTTTTATTGGACAAAGCCTTGTCTTATCCAGAGTATACCATTTCTGAAGTAGTAGCCTATACGATTTATGGGACAAGTTTGATTATTTTGTTTTTATCTTCGACTTTGTACCACAGTTTTAGTTTTTCGAATTATAAAGATCTGTTTCAAAAAATAGACCATGCTTCAATTTATTTACTGATTGCTGGTACATATACTCCTTACTTAATGATTACAGTGGGAGGAATGATTGGCTATATCTTTTTAGCAGTGGTATGGATAGCTGCTCTAGCAGGTATCATTTTTGAAGTAGTATGGACAAACCGATATCCGAGATTAAGTACCTATTTATATTTAATTATGGGCTGGTTAGGTATATTTTTAATATATCCTTTATATCAATCTCTTCATATAAGTGGCGTGATTTTACTATTTCTTGGAGGACTTTTTTATTCAATAGGTACAATTTTTTATCGAATGAAGCATTTAAACTGGATGCATATTATTTGGCATTTGTTTGTAGTAGCTGGAGCGACTTTTATGTACTTTAGTATTTTTCTATATGTTTAAAATTTTATTTTTAGCGATTACCCCATGTAAATTTTCCTTATCTGTATTTATTGAGTGATTTAGATAAGGAAGGTTTACATGTTTTTTTATACTTTAAAATCCTAAAAATGAAAGTTGAAAAATTACATCTTTTTGCAAGTCTTTAAATTGTAATAAAAAATCTGCTTGTTTTATTATGGAAATAGATAATAAGTAGAAAGCGAGGGATAAATGTGCCGTATTTATTCTATTTTGTAGGATTCAGTTTGACTCTATTTACAATCATTGACTTAATCTGGACAACATTGTGGGTAGATGGGGGAGCTGGTTTGATAACAAATAAGCTTACTACTGCTATTTGGAAATTAATTAAAAGATTAGATAATCAATTAATATATAATATTACCGGCCCTTTGATTATGACGTTAACTTTATTTAACTGGGTTTTATTATTATGGATTGGGATAACTATCTTTTTTGCTGGTAATCCAGAAGCTATTATTAATACTTCAACGAATGAAGCCATTTCTGGAGTTGAACTATTTTATTATTCAGGATTTACTCTTTTTACATTAGGAATTGGAGATTATACGCCCCAAACTCTTTTTTTGAAAATTGCAACATCACTTGTTTCTGGATTGGGTATGTTGCTGTTAACTTTTGGCGCTTCATATATAATTTCTGTTATTAGCGCAGTTGTTGAGAAAAGATCTTTTGCTAGGAGTATTATGGGGTTAGGTGAGAATAGCAGTGAATTATTAAAAAACATATGGAATAATAAAGATTTTCATCAATTCAATTTAATCTTAGCGGATGTGAATTCTCAGATTATTCAATTAACTCAACAAACCCAAGCATTCCCATTATTACAGTACTATCATAGTGAAGATAAAAACAAAGCGAGTGCTGTAGCTATTGCTATTTTGGATGAAGCTCTAACACTTCTACAATATAGATTAAAAGATAATTCTCTTATAAACACTACTTTAGTAAAGTCTACTCAATCTAGCATAACTGTCTATTTAAATACAACAGTGAATGGTTATGGAGATCAAGTTGAAAAAGTTAAGGAAATACCAACTCTTATAAATCTATCTTCTTTAACAGAAGATATGATCCTCCTGTTTTCTCAAACGGAATATTTAAAAAAGGTAGATTCCATGAAAAAACGGAGAAATGATTTATACACAATTATTAAAATTGATAATCATGAATGGCCGAATGAATAAAAATCTGTAAATTATGTCTATTTTAATTATGAATATAAAATATATTAACTTATAATATAATTATTATTTAATTAAATGAATTGCTTTTCTAGAAAGGGATATATCTATGGTCGATTGGTTTATAAGTTTAAATCCAATTATTCAAGCAACTTTAGCAGGAGTGTTCACTTGGGCAATGACTGCGTTTGGTTCAAGTGTAGTCTTTTTGTTCAATGAAGTTAATCAAAAACTATTAGTAATAATGAGTGGTTTCGCAGCAGGCGTAATGTTTGCGGCAAGTTATTGGTCATTATTAGCTCCAGCAATTGATTACGCAGAAACAAGTGGTTATGGCACATGGTCATTTGTGCCGGCATTAGTAGGATTTTTAATAGGGGGAATATTTTTAAGATTATTAGATGCTGTGGTACCACATTTGCATGTGGGGAAAAGTAAATCTGAAGCTGAAGGAGTAAGCACTTCATTATCTTCAACCACCTTATTATTTTTAGCTATTACGCTTCATAATATCCCTGAAGGTTTAGCAATCGGAGTGGCTTTTGGAGCTGTAGGTACTGGAAGTAGTACAGCTTCAATAGCGAGCGCAATTGTTTTAGCTGTTGGTATAGGCTTACAAAATTTTCCAGAAGGTGCTGCATTGTCTATGCCAATTCGCGCAGAAGGAAGCAGTAAAGGGACTGCGTTTAATTTAGGCCAAGCGAGTGCATTAGTTGAAATTGTTTCAGCAACTATCGGAGCATGGTTAGTAACACAAGTAACAGTAATTCTTCCGTATGCTTTAGCATTTGCAGCTGGAGCTATGATCTTTGTATGCGTGGAAGAATTAATTCCTAAATCCCAAATAAATGGATATAGTGACGCAGCGACAATGGCATTTTTAGTGGGCTTTGCAGTTATGATGACTTTAGATGTTGCATTAGGTTAATAAAAGAAAAACGGGTACTTTATTTCTACTTTTTAAGTAGAAGAAAGTACCCATTTTTTATATCTTTAATTTTAATTACATTTCATCAGGCGCTTGAACACCTAGGATTCGAAGATCTTCTTCTAACATTAATGCTACAGCATAGACAAGTGCTAGACGACTATCTTTTTCAGGATTATCATCTAAAACGCGAACATTTGCATAAAATTTATTGAATGCTTGCGCGACACTTAGTGCATGTTTTGCAACAATTGAAGGTTCAAATTCGCGATGAGCTCTTGCTAAGACACCGTTGAAGGATTGAATTAATTTTACGATAGACCAGCTATAATCATCCGTTAAAGAGAATTTATTATTATCTTTAAAGTAATCAGCATCAACATTTGCTTTCTTCAAAATACTTAAAGCCCGAGCGCGTGTGTATTGAACATATGGTCCAGTTTCTCCTTCAAATTGAACAATGTCATCTAAGTTGAAGTTGAAGTCATTTCGACGGTCATGTTGTAAATCATGGAACACAACAGCACCCACACCAACTTTTTCTGCAACTTCTTCTTTATTTACTAGATTAGGATTTTTTTCGTTAATTTGTGTAAGAGCACGTTCAACCGCTTCATTTAGTACATCTTCTAATAAGACAACCTTACCTCGGCGAGTAGACATTTTTGCACCATCAATAGAAATTAAACCAAAAATTACATGATGAATATCTTCTTCCCAATCATAGCCCATTGTACGAAGAACTGCTTTCAATTGATTGAAATGGTAAATTTGATCTTGCCCAACAACATATAGTGCTTGTTCAAAATCATAGGTTCTCTTACGGTATAGCGCAGCAGCTATGTCACGTGTAATATATAGTGTTGCACCATCTTGTTTTTTAATCAATGCAGGTTGGAGGTCGTATTGATCTAAACGAACAACTTGCGCGCCTTGATCTTCAACCAATAATTCCTTTTCAATTAAAATATCGACAACTTCATCCATTTTATCGTTAAAAAATGATTCGCCGTCCATAGAATCAAAAGTGATCCCTAAACGCTCATAAATAGTATTAAATTCATTTAAGGATTCTTCACGGAACCAGCGCCATAATTCTGTTGCTTCCTCATCTCCAGCTTCAAGTTTTCGGAACCACTCACGACCAACACTCTCTAATTCAGGTTCTTCTTCTAGCTCTTCATGGAAACGAACATACAATTCATTTAATTCAGCAATAGGATTTGCACGGACCTTTTCTTCCTCACCCCAAAGTTTATAAGCTGTAATTAAGCGACCAAATTGAGTTCCCCAATCACCTAAATAGTTAATTTTAATTGGTTCATAACCTAATTTTTCAACGATATTTGCTAAAGCATTACCGATAACTGTTGAGCGTAAATGCCCCATAGACATAGGCTTTGCGATATTAGGAGATGACATGTCAAGTGGAATATTTTTTCCAGCTCCAACATCACTATTTCCGTAGTGTTGTTTTTTTGAAATGATTTCTCCTAAAACTTCAGCACTAACTTCTCCTTTATCTAAATAAAAATTTAAATAAGGGCCCACTACATTAACAGAAGATACGATTTCAGAAGAAAAATCTTCAGAGATATCTGAAGCGATTTCTGCGGGATTTTTTCTAAATACTTTCGCTAATTGAAAAGTAGGGAAAGCTAAATCTCCATGTTCTTCATTTTTTGGTTTTTCAAGCAAGTTATATATTTCTTCAGTTGTTAAATGTTCACTCAATTGAGCGGATAAATCTTCGGCAACTATTTGTTTATAATCCAACCCAATACCTCCTCATAGTATTTACGATCTTATTTATGTACTAACAAAGACACAAATTCGCTATGGTATTATATCAAAATCAACACCTTTCAGCAAACTTGTTTCAAGGTTTTATCCAAGATAAAAGGCAAAGAATACTGATGTATTTCTTTGCCTAAACAACGCTTCATTCATAAAAATAGAATTAATCCCAAATCCAATAATTCCCGTCTTTTTCTAATAATTCAAAAGCTTCTTTAGGACCATTAGTGTTCACTTCATATAAATAAAGTGGACTGTCACTTGCTTTCCACGCTTCACGAATTGAATCAATATACTTCCAAGATTCTGCTAGTTCGTCCCAGTGAACAAAGTTCGTTTTTTCACCAGCCAACGCACTTAAAATCAAACGCTCATAATCTTCCGGTGCATCTGCTGATTGTTCGTATGTCAGCTCGACGGGTTCAACATCAAAATCGTGTCCAATTTTTTTATTGTTTAGCTGCAACGAAAGACCTTCTCTGGGACCAATATGAATACTCAACACATTGGTTTTCACTTCATCAGCAGGAAAGAAGGCTGTATCATCATCTTTAAATACAATATCGATTTGAGTATTTTTATTTTCCATACGTTTACCTGTCCGAATATATACAGGGACGCCGGTCCACTTATCATGTTCAGATTCAATTTTTCCTGCAACAAAAGTTTCAACTTGCGAATCGGGAGCTACTTCATGTTCAGAGATGTAATCTAAAACATCTGGATAATTTTTAGATAGAGTATATTGACCACGTACGAAATTAGGAGTTACATTATTTTGATCAATATTTTTTAAACCTTTCAAGGCTTCCACTTTTACTTTACGAATCGCTTCTGAATCGTTGGATTCTGGCTCATCCATGTATAAGAAACTAACAATTTGTAAAACATGATTTTGGACCATATCTCTTAAAGCACCGCTTTGTTCGTAATAAGCACCACGTTCTCCAACTCCGATATCTTCAGCAAGGGTAACTTGAATATTTGAAATAAAATCTTTGTTCCAAATACGCTTTAATAATGGATTTCCAAAACGTAAAGCAAGTAACATTTGGATCATTTCTTTTCCTAAATAATGATCAATTCGGTAAATTTGCTCTTCTGTAAAGGATTCTAAGATGTCATTATTTAAAGCGTTAGAATTATCGAAATCTGTTCCAAAAGGTTTTTCGATAATTAATCGGTTAAAACCAGTTTCTGAAATAAGGTTTTGAGCTCTTAAATGAGAGGAGACAGTACCAAAGAAACTAGGTGACACAGAAAGATAAAATACACGATTTCCTTCAATATTATATTCTTCATCTAATTGGTTTGCTAAATTTAATAATGAAATATAATTGTCTGTATCATTTACATTGTGTGATTGATAACGAAAATGACTAGCGAATTTTTTAGCGTCTTCTTCAGATGCTTGGATATCCTTAATTGAGTCATAGACGACTTCTTGATAGTAAGAATCTGTCCATTTTCTACGTGCAGTACCGATTACTGCGAAATTATTATTTAAGTAATTTTTTTTATATAGTCTATAGAGAGCGGGATATAATTTTCGATAGGCCAAATCACCTGTTCCTCCGAATATTATAAATAATGCTTTTTGGTTTTGAGACATTTTTTAATCACCTTTTCTAAAGTACTTACTTTCATTTTACTTTTTATTTAAACTTGAAGCAACTTTCAGAACGTATTCGATTAACAATATAATACTAGCACTAAAAGTGGGACTTTGGTAGAATATTAAAGAACCTAGATAGGAGAGAAATAAGGCATGAAAAATAATTTTGAACAATTTAATCTAGAACCTTATTTATTAGAGGCTATTTCTGAATTAAATTTTACAGAGCCAACAGAGATTCAAACGGAAGTTATTACCAAAATACAATCAGACAGAGATATTATTGCACAATCTAAAACAGGATCAGGAAAAACTCATGCATTTTTATTACCTTTATTGAACAAACTGGAAAAAGATGCAAATCATGTACAAGTAGTTATTACTGCACCAAGTAGAGAATTAGCAGAGCAATTATATCAAGCAGCTATTCAATTAACTGAAAATGCTCCATGGAATATTGAAGTTTCAAGATTTATGGGAGGAACAGATAAAAACAGACAAATTGAAAGCTTACAAAGCAGCCAACCAGATGTAGCGATTGGTACTCCAGGACGTTTATTAGATTTAGTTAAATCAAATGAATTAAGAGTACACACGGCTTATGCAATGGTTGTTGATGAAGCAGATATGACCCTTGATATGGGCTTTATTGAGGAAGTCGATCAAATTGCTGCAGGACTCCCATCAAGTAGTCAACTGCTTGTTTTTTCAGCGACCATTCCACAAAAATTACAGCCATTTTTACAAAAATATATGAACAGCCCAATTAAAATAGAAGTAGAAAATAAAGAAGTTATTTCTGATTTAATTGACAATTGGTTGATTTCAACAAAAAGTAAAGATCGCACGGATGTCATTTATGATTTATTGACCATTGGTAATCCATATTTAGTATTAATTTTTGCAAACACAAAAGAAAATGTGGAAACTTTAGCTGGTGAACTGACTGATCGAGGACTTGAAGTAGGTGTTCTGCATGGTGGACTAGATTCAAGAGAACGCCGAAGAGTCATGCGTGAAATTCATAATTTAGATCACCAATTTATTGTTGCAACGGATTTAGCCGCACGCGGTATTGATATCGAGGGAGTTTCGCATGTTATTAATGCAGAAGTTCCGCAAGATTTATCTTATTTTGTCCATCGAGTCGGCCGTACAGGAAGAAATAATCTGTCGGGGATTGCGATTACATTGTATTCACCTGGTGAAGAAAACGAAATTGAAATTATTGAAAATATGGGAATCACGTTCGAAGAAAAAATGATAAAAAATCACGAAATTGTTGATGCTCCCGAAAGAAGAGAAGAGCGAAAAAGACCTGCTAAACCTTTAGAGTATGATGCTGAAATTGAAGGTATGGCTAAAAAAGCAAAGAAAAATATTAAACCGGGTTATCGTCGAAAACTCCGCTATAAGCGACGCGAATTAAATAAACAAAAAAATCGACAAAAGAAAAGAAGAAACAGAAGAAGTCGTTAATCAATAAATAGCTATAAAGGATAAAAAGCACTAGAATCATTTTTATGATTCTAGTGCTTTTTTAATAAATATATTTACAGATCAGAGTGATTATCCGTATCTTTTTGCTTTTGAATTCTGTTTTTCATTTCAGTAATACTTATATAAAACAAGAGAATAGAAGCAGCTAAAATAATTTCGAACTGATAGTGGATTTGTAATTGAAAAGCGTTCAAAATAGCCATCAAAATAAAAGGCCCCATTGAAGCTAATAAAGAAATTTTTGCATTTTGGAAAAAAGTAAGTCGCGTTCTACGAAAGACTGAAATTAAATTAGCAAACAAAGTAATAGGGATAAGCTGAGTCACATAGAGAAATAAATTAAGTCCAATTAAAATTAGAATTAATATAATATACATTTCAGTTGTGAAACTACCCACATTGTTTATTAACGTCTTTAAATCTTCAGCAGTTAAATTTTCAAAGTTATTGTACATAAAGGAATAACTCGTGCCTGCTGCATTAAAATATATTTGATCCTTCAATAGACCAAAAGAAATAGGAGCTGTCTGGGTAGGCATGTTTAAATCAATACTCTCAGCATCTATTTTATCTTCACTATCAAAATAAAATAAAATACTATTTGTTTGATAAGCATAACTATCCGTTACACTTTCTAATTCACCATTTACTAGTTCAAATTCAGGAACAGAAGCACGTACCTCTTCGTAATCCTCAGAAAGCTGAGTAGCTACTGGTAGTATTTCAAAAATAGACAACAAAGTTAGACTCAATCCAGTCAGTAAAACTAATAAAAAATAATGAGAGTTTTTCATGTTTCTAGCAGTATAAATTTCTTTCGGTTTAGTAAAAACAGTTTTTATATAATTAATCATATTGCTCTCCTTTAGTAAAAGATTCCTTCTTTAGTTTAGCGAAATGATGACTAAAAGTAAATGAAGCTAAGAGAAATATACTTTGACGAAATCATGAATTTGATATTTATATCACGAAGTTTAAAAGGAGTAAGAATACTTATTTCATAGTCTATCTCTGTGAGAGTAAGTAATTTTTCATGTGTTTTGGATAAGAATATATTAAACTAGACAAAAGAAATAATGGAAAAAAAATGGTTTTTAATACATAATTGATCTAATAAATAATAAGTAGGTGAACAGAATGAATAAAAAAACGAATGTTTTTCAATTAACGATTATTAGTATGCTATTAGCTATTTTAATTGCACAAACTTTTATTCCAATGCTTGGATATATTCCTTTAGGACCGATTGATGTAACGATTGTCCATATTACAGTTATTTTAGCAGCTGTTTTATTCGGTACGAAAACCGGATCAATTATTGGGTTAGCTTGGGGCTTATTAAGCATGTTACGTGCATATATTCAACCAACACCTTTTAATATAGTTTTCTTAAATCCGTTAATCTCGGTACTTCCAAGATTGATTGTAGGCTGGTTAAGTGCCATGATCTTTATCTTAATCAGCGAAAAGCTTTCTGATCGGGTATCTTATGCAGTTACTGCTGCAATAGGAACCTTAACAAATACTGTTTTAGTATTAGGTAGTATTTATTTATTTGCTAGTGAGACTTATGCAGAAGCTTTAGGCATTTCTGAAAATTTATTATTAGGTGCTTTAGGTACAGTTGTAGCAACAAATGGACTTATTGAAATTATTGCTAGTACAATCATTTTACCATTAGTTGCGTTACCCTTAAGAAAAGCTTTAAAGAGAAGAAATTCATCGATTTAAAATAGGGAGGTATGAATATTGATGACTCGAAAATCAGTGAAATGTAAAGATACATTAGTTATTCAAACGCATCGTATTATGCCATTTCACACGAACAGTTATGGAAATTTATTTGGAGGGCAATTATTATATTTTTTAGATAATGCTTCTTCCATAGCTTTTACACGATTAACAAACACATTGGGTGTGACGGCATCGATAGATAATATGAATTTTTTAAAACCTCTGCCTGAAGGAAACTCTGTTTGTATTGAAAGCTATGTGACCGGGACTGGAAAGACTAGTGTAGAAGTTTTTGCCAAAATTATAGGAGAAGATTTACTTACAGGAGAGCGTTATATTGCAGCAACTTCTTTTTTAACATTTGTCGTTCAACTAAATGATGAAAATAAAGAAAACTTTGTAATGCCTGAAATCATTCCGGAATCGGATGAAGAAAAATACATATGCTCAGGCTATGAACAACGGAAAAAAGATAGAATGATGCAACGAGATCTTGATCAAGATCTGCAGGGAAGTCTATCAATTAAGCAACCATGGAAGCAAAACGATTAAAAGTTACGAATTAGTGCTAATTATTTTACCTCTAATTTTAAGTATGCTAGACTAAATTAGGAAGTAAAAAAATAGGATTAAATCAAGGAGGAGTTTTTACATGACTTACAAATTACCAGATTTACCGTATGCATACGATGCATTAGAGCCACATATTGATGAGGAGACGATGAAACTTCATCACGACAAACACCATAATACTTATGTGGAGAATGCAAATAAAGCTCTAGAAGGACACGAAGACTTACAAGACCTTTCTATCGAAGAGTTAATGGCTAAATTAAACGAAGTGCCTGAAGATATTCGTACTGCTGTACGTAATAATGGTGGAGGACATGCAAACCACTCACTATTTTGGGAAGTATTATCTCCAAAAGGTGGCGGCGAGCCAACAGGAGAATTAGCAGATGCAATTAATAGCGCATTTGGTAGTTTTGACGAATTCAAAACAGAATTAGAAACTGCAGCAACAGGTCAATTTGGATCTGGCTGGGGTTGGCTAGTAGTAGATAATGGTGATTTAAAAGTTACAAGTACTCCAAACCAAGATTCACCATATACTGATGGTCAAACGCCAATCTTTGGTGTAGACGTTTGGGAACATGCTTACTACCTAAACTATCAAAACGTTCGTGCTGACTACGTCAAAGCAATCTGGAATATTGTAAACTGGGACGAAGTTGCAAGAAGATACGAAGAAGCAAAATAATCCTTTTACAATAAAATAGAGAATAATTTCAAAGGTTTAATCATTGATTGAGTTTAATGATTAAGCCTTTTTCTTTTTTCTTAAATAATAATGCAAATGATCCGTCAATTTGTTAAACTACCATATAGACTATCAGAAATAGATGATGTTAAAGAGGTAATGGTGAATGGAAACAACAAAAAACAACCGAAAAGATCGAAATAAATCACATATTCCATTTCGATTAAATTTATTATTTTTTATTATCTTTTTGTTATTTGTCATGCTAATCGTTCGATTAGGTTATTTACAAATTATACAAGGAGATGAGTTTAAAGCAGAAGTGGAACGTACGGAAAGTACAATGGTTCGTGGAAATGTTCCGCGTGGAGAAATTTATGATTCAAAGTTGCGCCCACTTGTCGCAAATGAAGCTAAGAATACAATTATGTATACAAGAGGATCAAATACAAAAACTGAGAACATGGCACAAGTGAGTTACACATTAGCGCATTTAATTGATTTGCCTCATACTTCTCCTTTTCAAAGCGATGACAGTGACTTAAGTATGCGCGATTTGAAGGACTATTTTTTCGCTACCAATCAAGATTTGATGAGAGATCGTATTGATGATTATACAAATGAAAATAACATTGATACAAATGATTTTTCTTACTCAGATCAACTAGCATTAATTAGTGAAGCGGAAATTATGGATTATTCAGATCTCGATTTAAAAGCTGCTGCTATTTTTACAAGAATGAATTCGGCATATGCTTTGAGTACTGTAAATATCAAAAATGAAGATGTTACTCAAGATGAAATTGCTCGAGTAAGCGAGAATTTAATCTTACTTCCGGGAATTTCTACTGGAACAGATTGGGATCGAATTTATCCGCAAGAAGATACATTACGCAGTGTTTTAGGTTCTGTTTCTTCAGAAAGTCAAGGAATACCTGAAACACAATTAAATGAATATTTAGCAAAAGGCTATTCTCGAAATGATCGCGTCGGTCAGAGTTTACTTGAAGCGGAATATGAGACTGTCTTACGTGGAAGTAAATCTACCGCACGAACAGAAACAGATAATGCAGGTGACATCATTAGTCAAGAACAAGTCTATTCTGGAAGTAAAGGAAATAACTTAATCTTAACGATAGATATGGATTTCCAAGAACGAGTAGATGAAATTTTACTAGATGTTCTTTCTAACAGGCGAGGATTAAATGATAGTGCTTATGCTGTAGCAATTAATCCAAAAAATGGAGATATTTTGGCCATGAGTGGAAAAAGAATTCTAGATGGAAAAGCTCAAGATGATACATTAGGTGTTATTTCAAATGCTTACTCCATGGGATCATCTGTCAAAGGGGCAACGGTATTAGCAGGGTATATGGATGGTGTTTTGACTGCAGATAATAACACGATTGTAGATACGCCAATGCGTATGATAGGCTCAAATAATATTTCTTCTGTATTCAACCGAACAGGATCTGTAGCTGTGAATGATATTACATCTATTCAATATTCATCAAACGTTTATATGGCTCAAGTTGCTTTGCGAATGGGAGGATATTGGAATTATGAACAAGATCGAACAGTGCCAATAGATCCTGTAAGCACAGTAGAAAAAATGCGTAGATACTATCGTCAATTTGGATTAGGTAGTGAAACAGGAATTGATTTACCAAGTGAAGCAACTGGTCAACAAAGTATACCGCTAGATGCCGGGCAAGCGATGTTCTTATCTTTCGGACAGTTTGATACTTATACACCTTTACAATTAGCACAATATTCTTCAACGATTGCGAATGGTGGTATTCGATTTGCTCCTCGATTAGTTTCTGAAATTAGAGAAACCAATCAGGATACAGGTGAAGTTGGTTCACTTGTTCAAGAAATAGAACCAAAAATTATGAATACAATTGATGTTTCACCAACTGTTATGGGACGTGTACAACAAGGAATGTATCAAGTGGTCAATGGAAATTATGGTTTTGCTCCGGGCATATTTAATAGTGCACCTTATGTGTCTGCTGGAAAAACAGGGACAGCTGAAGCACAATATTGGGGCGAAATTGAGTCTCGTCGAGGCGAGAGTGTAACAAATACTACTTATGTAGGTTTTGCACCTTATGATGATCCAGAAATTGCGATTGCCGTTGTTATTCCATACTTACCAAATAGAAATACTGGAACAGTTAACGTTGAAACTTCTCGACGAATTTTTGATGCATACTTTAATGTAGGAGATTATGCGGATGAAGAACCAACAACCGATGAAATACCAGAAAATGCAGGGGATCCATTAGAAGAAGAGTAAAAAAGATAAAATAAAAAAGATGGGAAGAATTTCTCCCCATCTTTTTATTTTTGATGAATTATTTTTTAGTCTCACGGTGTAAAGTCATTTTACGTTCACGTGGGCAATATTTTTTCATTTCTAAACGTTCATCATTTGTTTGTCTGTTTTTTGTAGTAATGTAGTTTTGTTCACCACATTCAGTACATTCTAATGTAATATTTACGCGCATGTCTTTCCCTCCAAATCAGAAAAATAATTATTTACAAATCGAGTAAATACATTGCGAATAATAGAATAACACGACTCCGATAATTATTCTAGTCTTTTTTATTAAAAATTCATTTTCGTAAGATTAATTATGCTATAATTGTAAAAGATTCCGCAAAATAAGGAAAGGGCTTATCTATGAGAAAAAATACAGAAAACAAAATATATGATCTACAGAGAAAGCCATTTGTTACATATGGTTTCTTAGCCATTACGATTTTGATGTTTTTGATTATGACCTTTAATGGTGGAAGCGAAAATCCTTGGACATTAGTCTTTTTTGGAGCAAAAATAAACGAATTAATTATCTTAGGTGAATGGTGGCGTTTGATTACCCCAACTTTTTTACATATAGGTTTTACCCATTTATTATTTAACGTAGTAATTATTTACTTTTTAGGTACTCAATTAGAGATGATTATAGGACATCTTCGTTTCTTTGTATTATATTTATTAAGTGGTTTGCTCGGAAACGCAGCCAGCTTTGCTTTAAATGATTCTATTTCAGCTGGAGCAAGTACAGCAATATTTGGAATGTTTGCGACGACGATTGTCTTAGCAAAATTATATCCTTACCATTCAGGAATTCAAAGGCTATCTAGAGATTATTTAGTATTAATCATAATTAATGTTGTATTAGGTTTTTTTAGTGATTCAATTGACAATGCTGGCCATTTAGGTGGAATGCTAGGTGGTTATCTCGCGATGTATGCATTATCTTCTAAAAATGCCGTAAATAATCCATCGAAAAGAAGAATAAAATACGGGCTTGCTTACTTAACTAGTTTAATTATACTAATAGTAATTGGTTTTATAAGTACAGATATTTTCGGGTATTAATTGTATTTTCCTAGTAATGAAAATTTATATTAAGGCAAACGAGTAAAATTATTAAAGGAGAATTTATATGTCAGAAAAAAAGGTTATTGGAATTGATTTGGGCGGTACAACAGCAAAATGTGCAATATTAAACCAAAAAGGTGAAATTCAAACGAAATGGAGCGTAGAAACTGATATTTTAGATGAAGGCTCTAGGATTGTACCGAATCTAATTGAATCAATTAATCATCAACTAGATCGTTTCCAATTAACAGCGGAAGATTTTTTAGGTATTGGGATGGGCTCCCCTGGTACTGTAAATCGTATAAATGGGACCGTTATTGGAGCCTATAATCTAAATTGGAAAACTCTACAACCTGTCCGTGAACAAATTGAAACTGGTACTGGTATTCCATTTTTCATTGATAATGATGCAAACGTTGCTGCTCTTGGAGAACAATGGGTCGGTGCTGGAAATAATGAACCAGATGTTGCTTTTATCACTTTAGGTACTGGAGTAGGCGGAGGATTGATTTCAGACGGAAGGTTATTGCATGGAGCAATTGATGCAGCTGGTGAAATTGGACATGTTACAGTTGAGCCAGATGGTTATGTATGTACTTGTGGTAAAAAAGGCTGTTTAGAACAATACGCTTCTGCTACAGGAGTGGTTCATCTCGCACGCGACATGTCTGAAGAATATGCAGGAGATTCTCAATTAAAATTTTTGATTGATGATGGACAAAAAGTAGATTCTAAAGTCATTTTTGATCTTGCTAAAGAGGGCGATGATTTAGCGGAGATGGTCATTGATCGTTTTGCTTATTATTTAGGTTTTGCTTTAGCAAATGTCGCAAATCTATTAAATCCTTCGACAATTGTTTTAGGCGGAGGCGTTTCAAAGGCAGGAGAATTTTTAGCAGAAAAAGTTCGAAGTGTGATAACCGAATTTTCTTTCCCAACGATTCGTGAAGTCACAAAAGTAAAAATAGCTGAATTAGGAAATGATGCAGGGGTCATTGGGGCTGCTTCTTTAGTCTTGAATGAAAGTGAAGAAGTGATACAATAAAAAGAACTAATAATCATTAAAATTGTTTTGAAAGAAAGGAATAATCAGTTTGTTAGACGGGATAATTAATTTCATTAGTAATATGAGCACATTTACTTTAATCTTATGGATTGCTTTGATTTTATGGGGGATTTGGGAATTAATCCAATATTTCAGAAGAAAAAATGCAGCAGTCGCTTTAGAAAGTGAAGAATTCAAAAAGAATCTTCGAAAAACACAACTTATCGATGTGCGCGAGAAAGATGAATTTGATGCTGGACACATACTTGGTGCACGTAATATGCCATATTTTGAAATAAAACAACGTCATGGTGAATTGCGTAAAGATCAACCTATTTATCTTTATGAAGCGGGAACTTATGCTGCATACCGAGCAGCCATTGAATTAAAAAAACATGGATTTGAAGATTTATATGTGCTTAAAGACGGTTATGATAATTGGGAAGGCCGTATTAAAAGAAATAAGAAAAAAATTGATGAATAATCACATAAAAACTGAGCAGTCATTACATGCAGTAATGGTTGTTCAGTTTTTTTATTGAAAACTTTTATATTTACGAATTAATTTTGTTTTATAAGACTTGTTTATACTTTGGATTTTTCAAATAAGTTTAATTATTCTCTATATTATATTTTGTCTTAGAAACCATTCTTGATAGGATATTAATAAGATTCGTCAATAACTTACTAGAAACGAGAGATAATTAATGGAAACACTATACAAACAAATTACAGAATATATTACTGGGCAACGTGAGAACATGATTTCACTACTAGAAAAAATAGTAAACATAGAAAGTGGTCCAGAACAGGCTGAAGGGATAGACGAAATAATCAAAATATTCAAAGTAGAATTCGATCGACTAAATCTAGAAACGAAAATCATTGAATGCGAACAAGCAGGAAATATTATTGTCGGTGAATATACGCCCAATGATGTGGAAAATAAAAGTCCGATTGTTTTAAGTGGACATATGGATACAGTTTTTCAACCAGGTATTTTGAAAGAACATTCTTATAAAGTGATAGATGAGCATTTTGCAAAAGGTGCTGGGATTGCTGATATGAAAGGTGGCTTAGTCATTGCGTTATATACTTTAAAAGCATTGATCCATATGGGCTATAGAAAACACCCTATAAAAATGTTGTTTATCGGCGATGAAGAAACATTACATCGTTACTCTGATACAAAAGAAATTATGGTAAAAGAACTAACAGGAGCGGCTATGATGCTGAATTTTGAGCCAGCTAAATCACCAGATGAGATAACCGTAAGTCGTAAAGGTGGCGGCATGGTAAGTCTTGAAGTTCAAGGTATTGGAGCACATTCAGGAAGTGGTGTTAGGGATGGTCGAAGTGCGATCGTTGAACTTTCGCATAAAATTATTGAGTTGGAAGCAAAAACTGATATTCAACGAGGTAAGTTAATTAATTGTGGTTTAGTTGAAGGTGGTGTGAGTGCCAATACTATTCCAGGAAATGCTAAAGCTAATTTTTCCGTACGCTTCTCAGATCAAGAAACTAAAAACGAAATAATAAGAGATTTTGAAGAGGCAATCAAACATTCCGTAATTGAAAATACTACAGCCCACTTTGAAGTAGAGGGACTTTTAGATGCTATGGAGTTCACTCCAGCAGTGGATCAATTAGCAGAGCATTTTATCAAAATAGGAATGATTTGTGGGTATGGTAAATTGACAAAAAATAAAAGTGAGGGTGCAAGTGATGCCTCTTTAGGTGTTATTGCAGGCATTCCTACATTATGTAGTATGGGTATAATTGGCGAAGGTACTCACACCACAGATGAAATAGCTGATTTAGATTCGCTTGTATCCAGAAGCATACTTGCTACAGCAGGTATTTCTTCTTTTTAAAAATTATTGATAGAAGAGTTCTTTTTTAAATTTTAAAAGCTTAAAGGAGGATAATATAGTGAATGTTTTATCTATTCTTAAAAATGGAGATGAAAAGCAAAGAAAGGCTTATCAAGCCCTCAAACAATTGAACATTTTACATGATTTATCCTCATACAAACCTTTGCTATGTGGTACGATCCCTTTAGGTATCAATCATGAACAATCTGATTTAGACATTGTGTTAGATACAGATCATCTAGATTCGCTGGCATTAAAATTAAAAACAACTTACGGAAAATATTCAGAATTTTCACAGAAAAAGACAAAAGTAAGAGGACGAGAAGTGTTGATTACCAATTTTTTCTTTGAAGACTTTGAATTTGAATTATTTGCTCAAGCTCAAAATACTAAAGAGCAAAATGGGTATTTACACATGATAATTGAATATTGTCTGCTTCAAGAGAACCCTGAGTGGAAAAAATCTATTCGTCAAATGAAGCAAAATGGGCTGAAAACAGAATCCGCTTTTTGTCTATTATTAGACTTAAAAGGCGACCCTTATGATGAATTAATTAAATACGGGAGAGCCAAAAAATATATTTAACTTTTTACAACAAAGTGTAAACATTTAATGAGTTATAAAAATTGCTAAAATATCTCGATTTAGATATAATTATTTAGCAAAAATAACGAGGAGAATATAAATGCAAGGAGAGTTTTTTCATGATGTGATTTGTAGCTTTTGTTTCCCTATGTCTTATCGTATGCGTAAGGTTGCCGAAAAATATCCTCGGTTGAATGTTACTCATCGATCCTTTGCTTTAGGTTGAGAGAAAAAACAGTTTATATAGATGTTCGGCTCGCATGAAGCAGTTAAACCAGAAGTGATGTCTCATTGGGAACATGCAAATGAAAATGATGACGAACATCGCTTTAATATTGAGGGGATGAAAGAACAGGACTTCCTCTTTCCAACTTCAAAAAACGGATTAATAGCAGCAAAAGCAGCTGGAATAATTGCTGGAGATAGTGGATATTGGGATATTTGCGATGCAATACAGAATGCCTAATTTGTGCAAAATAAAGATATTTCGAATGCGAAAGTTCTTGAAGAAATTTTGAAAGAGTCCCCACTTGACTTTGATACTTGGAAAGAGCAGTTTGAGAATTCTGAAACAGAACAAGCCGTTCTAGAAGATTTACAGCGAGTACAAAGCTACGGAATTCAAGGCGCTCCTGCTTTAGTCATCGATCAAAAATATCTAATTAGGGGAGCACAACCTCAAGGAGTTATTGAAAAAACAATTGAAGAAATTGCTGAAAAAGAAGGTTTTCAATTACAAGGACTTCAAACGCTTGGAGAAGCTGGAGAAGCCTGTCGTTTTGTAGATGGACAATGGATTTGTGATTAATTATAGCATGAAAAAAGCACTCACTTCTTTTCGAAGTTGAGTGCTTTTTATGGATGAAGACTATTTATTTTTAGTTACTCTTAATCACGTGATATAAACCTTCTTCATTTAAATAGTTCATAATCATACTTGCTGTTTCTTCGATAGATTTGTTGGCTACATTAATTATCTTACAGTTTAATTTTTCGTAGAGTTCATTCGCATAATCAATTTCATTTTTAATGCGAACTTTATCTGAATAAATTGTTTCTGGGTTTAATCCATAAGCAATCATTCTTTCTTTACGGATTTCACTGAGTACTTCTACGTCATTCGTTAACCCTATAATACGGCGAGAATCGACTTCCCAGATTTCTTCAGGAAGTTCTGATTCGGGCATCAAAGGCAAATTTGCTACTTTGTAGTTTGTGTTATTTGCTAAGTAAATGCTTAGAGGTGTTTTAGAAGTTCTGGAAATTCCTAAAATAACAATATCTGCTTCTAAAAATCCTTTAGGTTCTTTTCCGTCATCATGCGCTACAGCAAATTCCAAAGCGGTTATACGGTCAAAGTATTGTTCATCTAAAGCAGGTTGAGGCTCAGGACTTGCAGAATTTGACTTCAAACCAGTTACTTCCCCAACACGACTGACAATAGGTGTTAAAATATCATAACAATCATCACAAATGCCTTTAGCAGCATCTTCTAAATATTCAGCCATTTTTTGATTAGCAAAAGTATGAAAGACAACAGTTGTTTCTTTTTCATGATCCAACTCAGTAATTATTTTATCAATTTCAGAAAAATCAGTAATAAAGGTATAATCTTTTATTATATATTCTAAACCAGTAAATTTATTTAATGCGGCTCGAGCAATGCTTACAGCAGATTGGCCAATAGAATCTGAAACCACATAAGCCATTAATTTTGCGTTATCGGACATAGGTAGATCCTTTCTTTTCATTCATATTCTCACAAATTAAAATTCATTATATAGTAAAAACTTTGAAAACGAAAGCTCATAAAAATGATTGAATTAAAGTAAGAATTGAACGATTCACTTTAAAAAAGAGATATAATGGAGTATACTATTACCGAAATTAAGAGAAGTTATATAAAGAATAGCACTATAAGGGTGAAAATATGCCATTACTAAAAGACGCCTTAGAAACACTTGAACAAAGTGAACTGAAAATAACTGAACGAAGAGTTCAAATGATCGAAATTATGTATCAGAAAAATCGTTATCTATCTGCAAAAGAAGTAAAAACAGAATTAGAAAATAGTTATCCGGGAATTAGCCCAGATACGATTTACCGAAATTTACATTCTTTTTCCGAATTAAATATTTTAGAAGAAACGGAATTTAACGGAGAAAGATTTTTCCGAGCCAATTGTGGAATAGACGAACATCATCACCATTTTATTTGTACTAAATGTGGACGATCTATAGAGTTATCCATATGTCCGCTCACTTATTTCAAAGATGAGATAAAAGGAGCAGAAGTTACTTCACATCGTTTTGAATTATTTGGTATTTGTGAAAATTGTTTAAAAGAACGAGTAGTTAACTGAGAAAATCATGAAGTATAAATGGTTTTTAAAATAAATTAAACTCGTGAAATCGAATATTTTTGATAAAAATTGTAATAAAATGAAATTAAACACTTTTATCAATTGACCTAAAATTCATTTTTGTTTATAATGTATCGTAGACTGTTAAGTTTTATAATTTAACAGAAAACATTACATTCCAGTGGCAGGTCATAGCTACTTGGATTAAGGGAAGACTAATCGTGAATATGATCCAAATATTGTCATCCCCTGAATTGATGAGGGGAGGTAAGAACGTTGACTAAAACAAACATAAGAGATGGTGAGTCTCTAGATGACGCTCTTCGTCGATTCAAACGTTCCGTTTCTAAAACTGGTACTTTAAGAGAAGCACGAAAAAGAGAGTACTATGAGAAACCAAGTGTAAAACGAAAGAAAAAATCTGAGGAAGCTCGTAAAAGAGATAAAAGAAATAAAAGACGTTAATAATTTTGACAGCCCAGCGAATCGATTCTCGATTGTTGGGCTTTCTTTAAATAATAATACAAAGGGTGAATATATATGAGTATTTTAGATCAATTAAATGAAGATATGAAAGCTGCAATGAAAGCTAAAGAAAAAGAACGTTTATCAACTATTCGTATGATTAAAGCAGCCATTCAAAATGAAGAAATTGATAAAGGTCGCGAATTAACCCCTGATGAAGAAATAGCGATTGTCTCTCGTGAAAAGAAACAACGCATGGATTCTTATGAAGAATTTGCAAAAGCTGGACGTGGTGATTTAATTACAAATCTCGAAAAAGAATTGGAGATTGTCACGGAATATTTACCAGAACAACTATCTGATGATGAAGTTCGTGAAATTGTTAAAGAAACAATTGAAGAAGTTGGGGCAGAATCAATGCAAGATATGGGTAAAGTGATGACTACAATAATGCCTAAAGTATCAGGAGCAGCAGATGGTAGTAAAATTAACCAACTCGTTAAAGAAGAATTGTCAAAATAATTAAATAACAAATTTAATAAGTATTGAAAAGAGTGAAATAGGAAAATTTCACTCTTTTTGACCGTTTAAATGGAAAATAAACATATAAGTGAATGAAGTATTTAAATTGTCACACAGATGCTATACAAGCATAGCGAATGTTGTATATATGTGATAAAATCTGTTTACAATAATTTTAAAAATATGAAAGGGTGTATGAATCTTTGACCAAAGAATTGACACAATCCATCCGAACAATGCAAAGTGATGAACAGGCTATGGCGATATTTGGACCACAAAATAGTAATTTATCTATTTTTGAAGATGATTTAGAAGTAACACTGAATACTCGGGGTAATCAATTAATCATCAATGGGACTGAAGAAGAAGTATTACAAATGGGAGAAATTCTTGCACAACTGGAACAGCTAGGCGAGAAAAAAATTACCATCCAGCCAATGGATATCATCAATGCAATTCGATTATCACAAGATGGAAAGCTTGATCAATTTATTCGAATGTATGAAAAAGAAATAACACGTGATTATAATGGAAGACCAATCCGTGTTAAAAATGTAGGTCAAAGTAACTATGTTCAGGCCGTAAAAAGTAATGATATTGTTTTTGGAGTCGGTCCAGCAGGGACGGGTAAAACATTCTTGGCCGTTGCTATGGCCGTCGCAGCACTAAGAAAAGGTGAAGTGAAAAGAATTATCTTAACACGACCTGCTGTGGAAGCTGGAGAAAATTTAGGATTCTTACCGGGAGATTTAAAAGAGAAGGTTGATCCTTATTTAAGACCTCTATATGACTCTTTATACACTATTTTAGGTGTTGAACATACTGGCCGCTTAATGGAGAGAGAAACAATTGAAATTGCTCCCCTTGCGTATATGCGTGGACGAACTTTAGATGATGCTTTTGTCATTCTCGATGAAGCTCAAAATACAACAATACAACAAATGAAAATGTTTATAACGCGTTTAGGTTTTGGCTCGAAAATGATTATTAATGGAGATGTGACACAAATAGATTTACCACGAGGAACAAAAAGTGGTCTAATTCATGCCCAACGTACACTTAATAATGTGGATGGGATTGGTATGGTCAACTTTGATTCTGCCGATGTTATTCGCCACCCACTTGTATCTAAAGTAATTAATGCTTATGAAGAACAAGAAAAAGCTGAAAAAGAAAATACTATAAAATGATTTTTATAAATGACTGGATGTGACAAAGTTGGATATTGCATTATACGATGAAACTGAACGTGTAAAGCAACAACATTTAGACTTGATTGAAAAATTAATTCATGCAACAGCAGAAGAATTAGCATTAGATCAAAACTTTGAGGTTTCAATCACTATAGTCGACAATAATAGAATACAAGAAATTAATCGAGACTATCGTTCAATCGATCGTCCAACTGATGTAATTAGTTTTGCTATAGAAGATGATGATGAAGAATTTGATTTGTTTTTTGAGGATGCCTTTGAGGAAATGAATGATGAGCTCCCTAGATTATTAGGGGATATATTCATTTCAATTGATAGAACTGAGGAGCAGGCCATAGACTATGGTCATTCCTTTGAACGTGAACTTGGTTTTTTAACTGTACATGGATTCTTACACCTTAATGGGTATGATCATCAAACAGAAGAAGAAGAAAGAGCAATGTTCACCCTTCAAGAGAAAATTTTGGAGGAGAATGGTCTTGAGAGATAAAAATAGTAAAAATAAACCATATAAAAATCGAACATTTTTTGATTCTTTTCGCTATGCTTTTCAGGGAGTTTGTACAGTCTTTCAAGAAGAAAGAAATATGCGATTTCATGTACTATCGACAATAGCGATTATATTAGTGTCTTTATTTTTATCCCTGACTAAAAATGAATGGCTATGGATTCTGTTAGTCTGCTTTTTGGTTATAGTGATGGAAATATGGAATACGGTTATTGAGAACACGATTGATATGGTTTCGCCTGATTATCATCCATTAGCTAAAAAAGTAAAAGATATGGCAGCGGCAGCAGTACTCTTTACATCGATATTTTCTGTATTGATAGGAGCTACAATCTTACTGCCTAAAGTTTTAGCATTATTTAATTGAAATAAAACAATAATAAAATAATCTAACGAGGAGTGTTTAAATGGTAAAAATTTCAGATGAAGTATTAATAAAAGAAACAAATAATATGTTAGAATCAGCATATGTCCCATATTCTAATTTTCCAGTGGGGGCTGCTTTACTAACAAAAGATGGAGAAGTTTATACAGGCTGTAATATTGAAAATGCTTCTTATCCATTATCCATTTGTGCAGAAAGAACAGCTTTTTTCAAAGCAGTTTCTGAAGGGAATCTTGAATTTTCAAAGTTAGTTGTAACAGGCGGAACCGATGGACCAATTTCTCCATGTGGGGCTTGCCGTCAAGTCATGGCTGAATTTTGTAGCCCGGATATGCCTGTTATTTTAACAAATACAAAAGGGAATACTTCTGAAACAACAGTCGCTGAATTATTACCAGGAGCATTTACTAGTAAGGATATGGATTAATTAAACATGATGAATAATAATGAAAAATTTAAATCAGGATTTGTAGCAATTGTTGGTCGACCAAATGTTGGAAAATCTACTTTGCTTAACCAAGTTATTGGCGAGAAGATCACCATCACGAGTGATAAGGCTCAAACAACACGTAATAGAATTCAAGGAATATATACGACAGATGAAGAACAAATTATTTTTATTGATACACCAGGCATTCATAAGCCTAAGCACCAACTTGGACAATTTATGGTAGACTCCGCTCTGAGCACTTTAAATGAAGTGGACCTCATTTTATTTATGGTGAATGTTTCTGAAAAAATGGGACCAGGGGATCGTTTTATTATGGAACATTTAAAAAAAGTTCATACTCCTGTGTTTTTAGTTTTAAACCAAATTGATCGAGTCCATCCAGATGAATTATTACCAATTATTGAAGCTTATCAGGCTGAGATGACATTTGATGAGATTGTTCCTGTGTCAGCTATCAGTGGAAATAATGTAGATCGTTTGTTATACGTCATTTCTAGTTATTTAGAAGAAGGACCACAATATTATCCGAGTGACCAAGTATCCGATCATCCGGAGTATTTTATTGTCCAAGAACTAATTAGAGAGAAAGTTTTACAATTAACACGTGAAGAGATTCCACATTCAGTTGCTGTGATTACAGAAAGTATGCAACGTGAAAGTGAGAATCTTATTGAAGTTCAAGCAACAATTGTTGTGGAACGTAGTAGTCAAAAAGGAATAATTATTGGAAAACAAGGAAGTATGTTAAAGGAAATAGGCACTCGTGCGCGTAAAGATATTGAAACTTTATTAGGAAGTAAGATATATCTTGAGTTATGGGTTAAGGTTGCAGATGATTGGCGTGATACTCCACGCGATCTTAATAGATTTGGTTATAAAGATGAAGAATACTAATTGAATAACTTTTTATATGTAGAGTATTCTCACTAGATAGAAGAGAATAAATTTAAGGTGAATTTTATTAAGAAACATTTAGGGAGTATAGAAAAGGGTCGTTTATTATGGCACATTTAGAAGAAGTAGAAGGAATTGTGTTGTATCAAAGGAAGCATCGCGAACGTGATTTTTTGGTAAAAATTTTTACTCAAAGATTTGGAAAAATTATGTTTTTTGTTCGCGGAGCTAAACGCCCTCAAGGTGAAATATATCAAGCGATTCAACCCTTTACTAAAGCAACTTTTATTGCTGATATTCGAGAGAGTGGATTAAGTTTTTTACGTGGAGCTAAAAATATTGAACAACAAAGAGATTTACAATTAGATATTTTTAATCATGCATATGCGACCTATATTAGTGCTCTAATAGATGCAGCTTTGGAAGATCATATTCCGGATTATTTACTGTATCAACTTTTAACAACGGGGCTGCATTTGATTGATGAGGGATACAATCCTGAAGTGATTTCAAATATTTTAGAAGTGAAATTTTTGGAGTTTTTCGGAGTGGGACCTAATTTTAGAGCTTGTAGTATTTGCGGAAAAACGAAAGGCGTTTTTGATTATTCTGATAAATACCATGGAATACTGTGTGCTGAGCACTTCTTTGAAGATCCTAGAAGGTTGCACGTTGATCCAAAAGCTATTCATTTGATCCGCTTATATTCTGTCATTAATCTTGAGACAATTGGTGAAATTTCTATAAAAAAACATACACAAAAAGAAATTAAACGATTGATTGATCACATTTATGATCAGCTTGTTGGTTTAAGGTTAAAAAGCAAAAAATTTATTGATAATCTTTATAAATGGGAAGACACCCTTAAAAAAGATAATTGACAATTTATTTAAGAAGTGTAATATTAATGATAGAAAATATTTTAAAAAATATGGAAGAGTAAATGTGGTATCTATTGTTCAGCGAACCTAGGAAAGTGAGAGCTAGGTCAATAAGCACATTGAAAGGCACCATATGTCATTTTATAAAATTATTTAAAGTGCTAACTTTTTAGTTAGAAGTAGGGTGGAACCGCGAAAACTCGTCCCTATACTGATCGGGTAACAGTCAGTATAGGGATGAGTTTTTTTAATTTAAGAGGAGAGAAGACAATGACTAAAAAAGCATTAACCTTTCAAGAAATCATTTTAACATTGCAAAAATATTGGTCAGATCAAGATTGCTTATTAATGCAAGCCTATGATACAGAAAAAGGAGCCGGAACGATGAGTCCATATACTTTCTTACGTTCCTTAGGTCCAGAACCATGGAACGCAGCATATGTTGAACCGTCTCGACGACCTGCGGATGGTCGATATGGCGAAAATCCTAATCGTCTTTACCAGCATCACCAATTTCAAGTGGTCATGAAACCTTCACCAAAGAATATACAAGAGCTGTATTTAAATAGTCTTGTCGCTTTAGGTATAAATCCTTTAGAACATGATATTCGTTTTGTTGAAGATAACTGGGAGAACCCTTCGCTTGGATGTGCAGGACTTGGTTGGGAAGTATGGTTAGATGGTATGGAAGTGACACAGTTTACTTATTTCCAACAAGTTGGAGGAATTGAAGTAGATTCTGTGACAGCCGAATTAACTTACGGTCTAGAAAGATTAGCTTCTTACATTCAAGATGTGGAGAGTGTTTATGATATTGAATGGGCAGATGGTGTGAAGTATGGAGAAATTTTCCGTGAACCAGAGTATGAGCATTCTGTTTATACATTTGAAGAAAGTGATTTAGATCTACTGTTCAATTTATTAGATGTCTATGAAAAAGAAGCTACTTTACTCATTGATCAAGGTCTTGTGCATCCTGGATATGATTATGTTTTAAAATGTAGTCACATTTTTAATCTAATTGATGCTCGAGGAGCGGTTTCTGCAACAGATCGTCCAGATTATCTACGTAGAATCCGTGCAATGGCTCGGAATATTGCGAAATCATTCTTAAACGAAAGAGCAAAACTAGATTTCCCATTATTAAAAGAAGATACAGAAAAATGGGTCGAAAAATATCAATTAGAAGCGGAGGCGAAATAGATGACGAAAACATTTTTACTTGAAGTTGGTTTAGAAGATATGCCAGCTGGCGTCATTTTGAATGCTGAAAATCAATTAGTAGAAAAAACTAAAAGATATTTAAAAGAAGCTAACTTAACGTTTGGTGAAGTGAATGGTTATTCAACACCACGACGCTTTTCAGTTATTGTTAAAGATTTAGCAGAAAAACAACCGGATGAAACGCTGACTGTTCGCGGACCAGCTAAAAGAATTGCTCAAGATGAAGAAGGAAATTGGACGAAAGCAGCCATTGGTTTTTCAAAAGGACAAGGTGGCTCTGTAGAAGATTTAGTCGTCAAAGATGAAAAAGGCGAGCCTTATATCTTTATTGAAAAGTTTGTGCCCGGTAAAACAGCTTTTGAGATTTTACAAGGATTGAGCGATGTTGTTCGTGATATTGAGTTCCCTAAAAATATGAAATGGGGAAATTATTCTTATCATTATGTACGACCGATTCATTGGCTAGTTGCTTTATTAGATGAGGAAGTTGTACCATTTGAAGTCTTTGATATAGAGACAGGTAGAGTTTCTGAAGGGCATCGTTTCTTAGGTGATTCTGTCGAAATTACAATCCCAGAAGAATATGAATCGCTACTAAAAGAACAAGCCGTTATTCCGAATCGTTCTGAAAGACAAGTAATGATTGTTGAACAAATTAAAGCTTTGTGTGAGACACACGATTGGCAAGTTCCAGCAATAAACAGTGATTTGTTGGAAGAAGTGACGGATTTAGTTGAATACCCTACCGCATTTTATGGGGAATTTGATGAAAGTTTTCTAGAGTTACCTGAAGTTGTATTAGAAACTTCGATGATTGACCATCAGCGATATTTCCCTGTTCGAGATGCAAAAGGCGAACAAACTTTATTGCCTTACTTTATTTCTGTTCGCAATGGAAATAGCGAGCACATTGAAAATGTTGCCCGCGGAAATGAAAAAGTATTATCTGCTCGATTAGCGGATGGAAAATTCTTTTATTTAGAAGATCAAAAAATGGAAATCTCTGCTTTTGTTGAAAAACTTAAAAATGTTGATTACCATGAGCAATTAGGAACTATTTTTGAAAAACAAATTCGTACAGAAAAAATTGTTGATGTCATTGCCAATAATTTTGATTTAACAGAATCAGATAAAACAGTACTAAAAGAAATTGCTGCTATTTATAAATTTGATTTAGTCACTCAAATCGTAGACGAGTTTCCAACATTGCAAGGAACAATCGGTGGAATTTATGCAAAAGAGAATGGCTTTTCTGATGAAGTTGCTACAGCAATTAGCGAGCAATACTTACCCCTATCGCAAGTTGATCAATTACCAGAAACGAAATTCGGAAAATATATTGCTTTAATTGATAAGTTAGACACCCTTATCCAATTTTTCTCTATTGGTTTAATTCCAACTGGATCAAATGATCCTCATGCATTGAGAAGACAAGCTATCGGTGTAGTACGTTTAATTCTTGCTTTTGATGAAAAACAAATAGATTTAACGAATTTAATTGATGAAGTTGTCCAAGTCAGTGAATTCCCAGTAAGTCGTTTGGAAAACTTGGATGATAACATAAAAGCCCTAAATGATTTTATCTTAGATCGTCTTGAGCAAATGATGCGTACGGAATGGAACTTATCATATGATATACGACAAGCAGCATTAGGAGCTAAACACAAGAATATGGTGAGAATGATTGAAGCTGGAGATGTATTAGAGACACAAAAAGAAGAAAAAAGTTATAAAGAAGTTGTTGAATCGGTCACGCGTGTACTCAACATGACAAAATCGGCCGGATCAGTTGGAGAAGTTAGAGAAGATTTACTTGAATCGGAATCAGAAAAAGAGCTAGTAGCCGCTATTTCTCACTTAGGTGATCTCTTTACACAAACCACAGATGCAAAAGAGAGATACCATGCAATTGAAAAGATTAGCCCAATCATTGCAAAATTCTTCGAACATAATATGATTATGGTAGATAATGAAGAAATCAAAGAAAATCGATTGACTTTCCTTAACAATTTAGCTACTATTACCAAGCAATTTGCTGACTTTAGCGAATTAGTTATTTAATTAAAAATAAAAATTACGAAGAAAAATCACTTATTTTGAATATTTAAGTGATTTTTCATTTTGTATGAAACATTATCGAATGTTTGGTATAATAAATTGATAGAAACTTTAAGGTAAAAGGACTGAATTATTTGTTTAAAAAACAATTTTTTCCTGAAGCAACAATTAAATCTCTAGCTACTAATCAATCTATTTATGAAAAAGGCGTTATATTATTTAATAACGACCAGATCAAAGAATTATCCTTGAATGAAGGAAATCGATCAGTAGAATTTACGATTTCTGATGGTCAGGATCAAAAAACTTATCTAAGCTTTTTAAAAAACGGCCTAGCTCAAAAATATTCTTGTAACTGTGCTGTATTTCAAAAACAATCAGGCGCTTGCCAGCATGTTATCGCAAGCATGCTTTATTTAAACACTATTAACCAAGAAGCATTTAATGCTTTAAATGCAAACCAAATTGTAGATACAGAAGAACCTACAGGGAAACTTCAACTATTACAAAAGAATCGAGAACTGTTGAGTCATTTATTTGAAGAGGCGAAGAAAGATATTGAAGCGCAATCTATTTCTTTTACTAAAATGCCTTTACAGTTTGAATTCGTTCTGAATATGCATCAAATTAGTCAGACATTTGAATATGAATTATATCTAAAAGTTGGATTGGATCATTTATATGTCATTAATGACATTTTAGATGTGACGAATCATTTATTGCAAGGGAACGAATATACTTTTGGTAAGCAACTTGTGTATACTCCAAAAAAATATTCTATGTTACCTGAAGATCGAATTTTACTATCTTATATAAATGAAATTGGCAGAACACAAGAAGAAGCTTTTCAAATGGTTTACGGAGGACGTTCACCTGAAAAAAATGGTGCTCTATCCATCCCAGCTAAAAATGTCCCAGAATTACTTAAATTATTAAGTGAAGTAGACGGAGGTTTTGTGCGTCTGGCACCACCACCACGTTTATTAAGTTCAATTAATCAACTGGAATACCCAGAAATTATAGAAGGGGAAGAAAAGCTTCCAATAACTTTTATAATTAATCGACAAGATGATTCTTTTTCTTTAGATGTCAGTGATGTAGATAAAGAAAAGCAAGTGACTGTTCATCCTCAAGCGAATGTGATCAGTGTAAATACTGCATTTTATTTATTGGATGTCAAACAATTTAAAGTGGCTCAATTACTCATTGAAACAATTAAAAATATGACAAGTCAGCCCCTCCAATTAACAAAAGATGATTTAACCTCTTTTTATTCTTTGATTTTACCAAGTTTAAAAGAAGTGTTTCATTATGAAATCGAAGAGGGTATTGAAGAAAATATTGAACGTGAACCACTGAAGGTGGAGCTATACTTTGATTACGATGGACAAGCGATGTTAGTTGAACCATCATTCAAATATGGTGAAAATGCTATAAATCCTCTTTTGTCTAAATCAGAAGAAAAAACTGAAGTGACAAGCGACACCGGAACTTCCTCCATCTTTATTCGAGACATTTACAATGAAAATGATACGATGAATGTTTTATCTCATTTCTTTAAACAAGCAGAAGTTAAAGAGGGCAAATACGTCTTAGATCAATTTGAGGATATAAGCACATTAATTTATGATTCTTTAGGAGAGATTTCTGGATTAATGGATGTTTACCTTACTTCTGAAGTTCAAGATTTAATTTATGATGAAAACATTGAACCAAGTTTATCTATTGAAATGAACAAAGTAACAAACTTATTAGATATACGTTTCGATGTTGCTCATATTTCAAATGATGATTTACCAAAACTTGTGACACAACTACAAAAAACAGATGAACGTTTCTTTAAGTTAGACTCTGGAAAAATTATTGATTTAAAAGAGAAACGATTTGAAGATTTCTTTGAAAATGTAAATAAATTAGAATTAAAATCATCTGAAATTGCTGAAGAAACTTCTGTCTCTTTATTAAGAGGACTAACGCTTGTAGAAGAAGAAACAGTTTCTATAGGTGATGAATTTAAAGAGTTTATTAAAGAATTAAAGCAGCCTGAACATCTAACATTTGATTTACCAGATGGCTTGGACGCTACACTTAGACCTTATCAAGTAACAGGATTTAATTGGTTAAGCACGTTAGATTACTATGGTTTAGGTGGGGTCTTAGCGGATGATATGGGACTTGGAAAAACAATCCAAACCATTACATTCTTATTATCAAAAATTGAAAGTGTTGGTGGACAATATTTAGTCATCAGCCCTTCGAGTGTTGTTTATAATTGGGAACGTGAATTTCAGCAATTTGCTCCTGATGTTAAAACAATAGTAATCAGTGGTTCTATTGAAGAACGTGCTGAACAACTTGAAAATGCTTTGAATAATGATGAGATTGATGTTTTGATTACGAGTTATCCATTAATCCAACGAGATATTCACAATTATAAAAAACATGTTTTTCAAACGATTATCTTAGATGAATCTCAAAATGTTAAAAATGATGCAGCAAAAACAACAAAAGCAGTGAATGAATTAAGAGCAAACAATATTTTTGCGTTGTCAGGTACACCAATTGAAAATAATCTAAATGAGTTATGGTCGTTATTTTCAATTATCCTTCCTGGTTTATTCCGTTCGAAAAAGTCTTTTAATGATTTATCAGAAGAAGAAATTGCACAAAAGATTGAAATCTTTGTGTTACGTCGATTGAAAGAGGATGTATTAGATGATCTACCTCCTAAAACAGAAACAGTCGAATATATTGAGTTATCTGATGAACAAAAAAGACTTTATCAAACACAACTTTCGCTTATTCGAAATGATGTAGAATCCTTAATTGAACAAGACGAATTTGAACAAAATAGGATGCGAATTTTAGCTGGAATGACAAGATTACGTCAGATTTGTTGTGATCCAAGGCTCATTAATCCCGATTATGAAGGTGGATCTGCGAAGCTAGATCGACTAATGGAGTATTTAAGAGAAGCCTTAGAAAATAATAAGCGAGTTGTATTATTTTCTCAATTTACAAGTATGTTAGGGATTATCCGTAATATATTAGACAATGATGGAGTGGATTACCATTATTTAGATGGAAGCACACCAAAAGAAGATCGTTTAGAATTGACAACTCGTTTCAACGAAGGTGAGAAAGATTTATTCTTAATTTCTTTACGTGCTGGAGGTACAGGGTTAAACTTAACAGGTGGAGACACAGTCATTTTGTATGATTCATGGTGGAACCCAGCAATTGAAGACCAGGCAGCGGACCGAGTGCATCGTTTTGGACAAAAGAAATCTGTTCAAGTCATTCGGATGATTATGCAAGGAACGATTGAAGAAGGAATTAATGAATTGCAAGATCAAAAACGCGAACTCATTGATAATGTGATTCGTAAAGATGATAATAAGAAAAGTACTTCTCTTACAAAAGAAGATATTTTAGAGCTGTTAACAAATTGATAAAGCTTCTTATTTTCGTTAAAATATAAGAACAATAAAATGGATAGATAGGCATAATAATTGACTTTTAGCCTATAAATGGTATACTAATATCCGTATTTAAAATAGGATAAATATGCAATTTCATAAAAAGAATAAGATAAAAAGAGGTGAGCACGGTGGTTCGTATTCCTGAAGCGACAGTCGATGATATCAGACAGAACACAGATATCGTAGATATAATTTCGCAATATTTACAGTTAAGAAAATCAGGGCAGAATCATTTTGCTCACTGTCCTTTTCATGAGGATAAAACACCTTCTTTTTCTGTAAATGACCAAAAACAAATCTTTTATTGTTTTAGTTGTGGTCGTGGTGGAAATGTTTTTAGCTTTTTAAGAGAGATTGAAGGGTTAACTTATCCTGAAGCGATCATTAAAGCTGCGGAATTAATCAATTATCCATTAGATGAAAATTTAGTTTCACAGGTAGCTAATCAACAAAACTATGACGATTCAACAACAGGTAAATTGTATTCGATCAATCAATTAGCGAAAGCTTTTTATCATCATATTTTAGTGAATACTCAAATTGGAAAACCTGCGCTGGATTATCTACTAGATCGTGGCATGACGAAAGAAACTATTAAAGAATTTGAATTGGGCTTTTCGCCACCACAACGTAATGCTTTATATATGTATTTTAATTCGCAAAAAGATGTAGAATTTGACACAGAAACCTATGAAAATTCAGGGTTATTTTCTACGAATTCTTCTCCAGAGAGTGATGAATTTTTAGATCGATTTTCAAATCGGATTATTTTTCCTCTGCATAATGAACGAGGGAATACAATCGGATTTTCAGGAAGAGTATTTGAAGAAAATAAAAATTCTTATCCAACAGCGAAATATTTAAATACGCCTGAGACACCTTTGTTTAATAAGAGTAAAGTTATTTATAATTTTGACAAAGCTAAAGCAGCTATTCGGAGAGAAAATGAAGCCATTTTCTTTGAAGGGTATATGGATGTTATCTCTGCTTGGCAATCAGGAGTAAAGAATGCAGTCGCTTCAATGGGAACCAGTTTGACAGAGGACCAAATTAAAAGTATAGATCGTTTTACCGATCATATAGTTCTAGCTTTTGATGGAGATGATGCAGGAAATGATGCAATTAAACGTTCGGTGGATTATTTAGCAGATCACACGCACTTTAACTTAGAAGTTGTTACTTTTCCAACGGGCCTTGACCCAGACGATTACATTCAAAAACATGGAAAGCAGCAATTTTTTGAATTTTTAACGCATGGGCGAGATACCCATATGAGTTTTTTGATGCAGTATCATAAACGCGATAAAAACTTAGCAAATGAATCTGAACAAATAACTTATATCGATGAAGTGTTAGAAGAATTGACGAAAGTTGATTCATTAGTTGAGCGAGAAATTTATTTAAGTCAGTTGTCAGAAGAATTTAATCTATCATTAGATACATTAAAATCTCAATTTGAAACGGTAATTAATGTTGCGCAAACCAAACAATTAAATGAAATGAAACAACAGCAAAGAATACATCAGAATGAAGTTCCTTCTTTGCAGGTATCCTATCAAGACAAACCTAAATTTAGTTTAGTTGAACAAGCGGAACGTATGCTATTAAGTCGTTTATTTTACGATGAAGAAGCTTGGATAGCATTAAATAAAATTGATTCAGATTTTCATTTTAACAATGAAGATCACCAATTAATTTATATATTGTTTGAATCTTATCGTGAAGATGACTTAGAATTGACAAACACTGAAGGATTTTTAGATTATTTACAAGATGATCATTTGAAAAAGAAAGTTGCAGAAATTTTCCTTATCAACTTAGGTGATTTGAAGGATGGTGAGATTGATGACTATGTTCATGTTATTAAAAATATTTCGCCAGTCAAAGAAACGATCGCTCAAAAAACTGAAGAGCTGAAAGAAGCACAGAGACAAGGGAACACAAGCAAACAATCCTCTTTAGCGATTGAAATAATTAATCTAAATAAAAAGTTAAAAAATAAGCAATAATCAAGGAACAAGATTACTACTACGGGAGGCAATAATCTTATGGCAGAATCTGCAGACATTAAAAAAGATTATAAAACGGCACTTAATGAAATGATCAGCGAGATTAAGTTTTTAAATCAAGACACCGTTTCTTATGTGGAGCTAAGTGATAAGCTAGCTAAGCCGTATGACTTAGACGAAAAAGGAATGGATGACTTAATCCAAAAACTTGAAGATGAAGGAATTGGCGTCGTTGATGAAGATGGGAATCCTTTAGCAAAACAAGTTGAAAAAGAAGAAGAAGTTGTTGAAGAAGCACGTGAAGACCAATTAGTTGCACCACCAGGCGTTAAAATTAATGACCCTGTTCGTATGTATTTAAAAGAAATTGGACGCGTAGATTTGCTTTCTGCGGACGAAGAGGTTGAATTAGCCAAAAGAATCCTTGAAGGCGATCAGAGTGCTGAAGACGAGTTAGCGAGTGCTAACTTACGTTTAGTTGTGTCTATTGCTAAAAGATATGTAGGACGAGGAATGAGCTTTTTAGACCTTATTCAAGAAGGAAATATGGGGCTCATGAAAGCTGTAACAAAGTTTGACCATACAAAAGGATTCAAGTTTTCAACGTATGCAACTTGGTGGATTCGTCAAGCAATTACACGAGCAATTGCTGACCAAGCACGTACTATTCGTATACCAGTGCATATGGTAGAGACAATTAATAAATTAGTTCGTGTACAAAGATCACTCCTTCAAGATTTAGGTCGTGAACCAACACCAGAAGAAATTGGAGCAGAGATGGATTTACCAACTGAAAAAGTAAGAAATATTATTAATATCTCTCAAGATCCTGTCTCTTTAGAAACTCCAATTGGTGAAGAAAATGATTCTCACCTAGGTGATTTCATTGAAGACGGTGAAGCTATGGATCCTGAAGATAATGCATCTTATGAAATGTTAAAAACTGAGTTAGAAGATGTTTTAGAGACTTTAACGGACCGTGAAGAAAATGTTTTACGTCTACGATTTGGTTTAGATGATGGACGTCAACGTACTTTAGAAGATGTAGGGAAAGTTTTCGGAGTGACTCGTGAGCGTATTCGTCAAATCGAGGCTAAAGCACTAAGAAAATTACGTCATCCAAGTCGTTCAAAACAATTGAAAGATTTTCTAGAATAATTTATTTAAAGGTGGGGATGGTTTTCATGCCCACTTTTTTAAAGAAATAAAATCTAAATTTGCTTATTCTACAAAAATAGGATAAAATATTTTAGTGTTGCTTTGCATTAGGATGGTATATTTGATATACTATTTCTTGATTTATTCAGACAAGAACTGAATTGTATTAATATTGAGTGGAAGGTGAAATACATGAAAATTGTTGCGGAAACACGCGCAAAAACAGGTACATCTGCTTCTAAACAAGCACGTGCTGCTGGGAAATTACCTGCTGTAATTTATGGTAAAGCAGTAGAATCATTACCTGTGTTAGTAGATTTAAAAGAATTTGAAGATGCTATTCGTGAAGTAGGATCTAATGGAGTTTTCACGTTAGAAGTTGACGGTGAAAGTTATCAAGTATTCGTTAAAGAATATTCATACTTTGCTACAAAACCAAGCCTATATCACGTAGATTTACAAGCATTTACAGCTGGTGAAAAAGTTGATATGACTATTCCAGTTTATGTAGAAGGTGAAGAGGAAATCGCAGAAGGTATTCTTTCTCAATCTATTTCAGAAATTGAGATCGAAATTGCTCCTGAAGATGCTCCAAACCACTTTACAATCGACGTTTCAAGCCTTGAAATCGGAGACAGTTTAACTGTTGCAGATATTGAAATTCCTGAGAATGCTGAATTATTAACTGAAACAGACGAAACAGTTGTTTCTGTATCAGCACCTGAAGACATTTCTGCTGACTTAGAAACAGAAGATACTGCTACAGACGTTATGCCTGAACCAGAAGTAATTGGTGAAGATGACGACGAAGAAGAAGACGAATAATTCGATTCTTTAAAGCCTCTTTCGGACAAAATTTTATATTTTGTTTGAGGAGGTTTTTTGTTTTTAGCTGTATAATACAATATAGGTGATTCAATGGAAAAATTACAATTATCAAAAAGACTAAAAGCAGTAAGTAAATATGTTAAAAGGAATGAACCTGTAGCGGATATCGGCTCGGATCATGCTTATTTACCTATTTATTTAATTCAACATGAACTTGTTCCAACTGCAATTGCTGGCGAAGTTGTAGAAGGTCCTTTTCAAAATGCACAGAAAAAAGTGAAAGACTACCAGTTAGAAGACAGAGTGTCGGTCCGTTTTGGGAATGGGTTAAATGTCTTAAGTCAAAATGACGAAGTCGGTACAGTTACGATTTGTGGCATGGGTGGCATTTTGATCACAAATATACTAAGTGATGGATTAAAACAGCAATTATTATCTAAAACGACTCGACTTGTGCTTCAACCAAATAATGCTGAAAAAGAAATAAGAATGTTTTTACAACAATATCAATATAAAATCGTTGAAGAAGCGATTGTAGAAGAGAATAATAAAATATATGAAATTATTGTTGCAGAAAGTCATTCTGAAAAAATGGAATACTCAGAAGAAGAACTTACTTTTGGACCACTATTATCGAAAAATAAATCTCCTATTTTTTGTAAAAAATGGGAAGAAGAATTACATATTAATGAGCGAATTTTTAAACAGCTAAAAAACACAAAAAACGTAGAGAAAAAGAAAGCCATTCAAAACAAAATTCATCAAATAAAGAAGGTGCTATCATGACAACGGTCAAAGATATTATCAAACGTATTGAAGAATTTGCTCCAAATTATTTAGCAGAACATTGGGATCCTATTGGGTTAGCTTTTGGATCCTATAACCAAAAAGTAAATAAGATGATGATTGCTTTGGATTTAGATGCTGACACACTAAAAGAAGCAAAAGAAAAAAATATAGATTTTATTTTTACACATCACCCGCCGATTTTCGGATCATTAAAAACACTAAATGAGGACGATGCACGCCGTAAAGAGTACATTGAACTCATCAGGTCTAACATCTCAGTCTATGCAGCACACACGAATATTGACGCAGCAGAGGATGGAATGAATGATTGGTTAACAGAAGCTTTATCTCTTGAAGGTCCATTTGAGGTGATAGATTCAACTTACGAAAGTTCTTATAAATTATTAGTTTTATATACTCCCTTAGAACATTCAGATAATATGCGCACAGCTTTACACAAAGCAGGAGCTGGTCGAGTGGGAGATTATGATAGCGTTTCTTATAATTCGATTGGTACTGGACGATTTACTCCAAACGCAAAAGCAAGTCCTACAATAGGAGAAGCGTATCAGTCTGAACAAGTTTCGGAAGAGCGAACAGAAGTATTAGTCCCTAATCATTTGATTGGACAAGTTATCCAAACAATTTACGAAGTACATCCTTATGAAGAACCTGTTTTTCATGTGTTTGAAATAGGAAAGAAAGATAAAGATTTTGGCATTGGACGAGTAGGCTCTTTAAGAAAATCTACAACACTTCGTTCTATAATTAATCGAGTCAAAGAAGTATATGATGTACCGAAAGTACGCTATGCGAATGTTGATTTAGAAACGAAAGTAAGAAAAATTGCTATTGTAGGTGGTTCAGGTGAAAAATATTATAAACAAGCTCTAGAAAAAGAAGCTGATCTATATATTACTGGAGATATTTCTTACCATGGAGCTCAGGACATGATACGAGATGGCTTACCATTTATTGACCCTGGTCACTTTATAGAACACATTTTTATAGATAAAATGACCAACAAAATGAAAGAATGGAAACATGAAGAAAACTGGGCAATTGACATTATCCCAGCGACAACGCAAGAAGATGTCTTTAAATTTAAATAGTATGTTTAAGAATAAAGAAAAGGTGAAGGCGATGTATGATAATTTAGTGGATCGATTTATAAAATATGTAAAAATAGAGACTCGTTCAGATGAAACAAGTCAAACAGTTCCTTCTACTCAATCTCAAGTAGAATTTGCGAAAGTCCTTATGAAAGATTTAAAAGAAGTTGGCTTATCAGAAGTTGAATACAATGACGATAATGGTTTTGTAACAGCGACACTTGAAGCCAATGTCGAATCAGAGGTACCGACTGTTGGCTTTATTGCCCATATGGATACAGCAGATTTCAATGCTGAAAATGTAAATCCACAGTTTATAGAAGACTATGACGGAGAAGAAATTCTTTTAAATGAAGAATTAGGGTTTGTTCTATCACCAAAAGATTTTCCAAATTTAAAAAACTATATTTCTAAAACATTAATTACAACAGACGGAACAACTTTATTAGGGGCAGACGACAAAGCAGGTATTGTTGAAATCATAAGTGCTGTCGAATATCTCATTAATCATCCTGAAATAAAACATGGAAGAGTACGTTTAGCATTTGGTCCAGATGAAGAGATAGGAGTGGGTGCTGACCGTTTTGATGTTGATCATTTTAATGCCGACTTTGCCTATACAGTTGATGGTGGCCCTGTTGGAGAATTACAATATGAAAGCTTTAACGCAGCGGGTGCAAAAATTCATATTCAAGGTAAAAATGTTCATCCTGGTACTGCAAAAGACCAAATGGTAAATGCTTTAACTTTAGGTATGAGATTAAATAGTAAATTGCCTGCAGAAGATGTTCCAGAGCAAACAGAAGACAGAGAAGGATTTTTCCACTTAACTTCAATGTCTGGAACAGTTGAAGAAGCAAATATGGTATATATTATTAGAGACCATGATCGTGAAAAATTTGAAGAACGTAAAGAAATGCTTCTAAAAGCTATAGAAGATCTGAACAGTGAATATGGTGAAGAGCGTATTACAATCGAAATGCATGATCAATATTACAATATGAGAGAAATCATTGAAGAAGACATGCGGTCAGTAGATGTAGCGCAAAAAGCCATGGAAGAATTGAATATTAAGCCAATATTAGAACCTATTCGTGGAGGAACGGATGGCTCAAAAATTTCATTTATGGGCTTACCTACTCCAAATTTATTTGCAGGGGGAGAAAATTTCCACGGACGTTATGAATATATAGCGATTGAAAGCATGGAAGCAGCTACAAACGTTATTCGAAAAATTATCGAGTTATTAGCTGAAAATTACTAATAAAATATAAATAAACAATTTCAAGCGAAGTAGCTAATAACACTTCGCTTTTTCTTAACTAATAAAGGGATTATAAAATAAACTCTTAACGCATATAGAAAAACTTACGCTTCTGCTTCGTTCTGCTATGCAGAACTTGCAATCAGCGAGAATTTTTTAATTTCCATTATTAATAGGTACGATTATGTTAAAATTAGATACAAATGATTAGAGAGGAGCTATTAAATGTCTGTTCAGTTTATTTTAGGAGCACATCCTAATCGAAAACGAGATCTTTTGATTGATGAAATGCATGAACAACTACAACATGACCCAAATACACAAATTTTATATTTAGTTCCTGACAACGTGAAGTACGAAACGGAAACAATGATACTAAAACAGTTTAAAAACAAAGAGGAAACATCTAAATATAGTGGAATGATACGGTTACAAGTTTTTAGTTTTAGTCGTTTAGCTTGGTACTTACTACAAAATAAACCGATTTATCAGCATCCACAATTAACGGATAGTGGATTGGGTATGCTTGTAAAAAAGATTCTTCAAGAGGAAGAACAAAACCTAACTATTTTTAGAGGTGCCAGCCAACAAACAGGTTTTATTGAACGATTAGTGACATTATTTAGTGAATTTCGTAATGGTAAAATATCGCCAGTCGATTTAATTGAAATTGCTTCTAATATGGAAAATGATAGATCATTAAAAAACAATGATTTCAAACAAAAAATAGACGATCTTTCGCTTTTATTTCGTAAATATGACGAAGCACTTAAAGAAAAATATATTGAGCGAGAGGACCTTTTTCATGAATTGATAGAGTACTTTAAAACAAACAAAAACAATTTTAAAAACACAACGGTTATTATCGATCACTATGAACATTTTTCTGCGCAGGAACAAGAATTGATCGTTACCCTTGCAAAATATGCGAATAAAGTATTTATTAGTTTAACGTTAGATGAAAAGGTTGCTTTAGAAAATAATGATTTAAATAATTTATTTTACCGACCAACTAAGACATATCAACAATTAAAATATGAACTAGAAGTGAATCAGGTTTCAGTAAAGGATAATATTATTATTTCGTCATCAAAAAAAGATGGGAACGAAAATATATCAAAAGAAATTGATAAACTAGCATCTTACTGGATTGAAAGTAGTGGACCAACTACACGAGCAGATTTAGCTAAATATCAAAACACAAAGTATGAAAATATTGAATTGTGGGCAGCTGAAGATAAAGTAACAGAGGTTTCACATATTGCGACAAAAATTAAACGAATGGTGGCGTCAGGGAATTATCGCTATAATGATTTTCAAATTATGACTCGCGATTTAGAAAGCTGTGCTTTAAATGTAGAAAGAGCCTTTACAGAAAATGGCATACCTTTCTTTATCGACCAAGCAGAAACAATGGCTCACCATCCCATATTAGAATTTGTGACTAGTTTATTTGCGTTGAAAAAAAAGCATTACCGTTTAAATGATATCTTTAGGTTTTTACGAACGGAACTATTTATTCCAATGGATGAGGCATTATTTTCTGAGGAAGCTAATTTCCAAAATGAATTAAATACGTGGCGAGAACAAGTAGATATTGCAGAGAATGTAGCCTTAGCTTATGGCTATCAAGGAAATGATTGGGTAAAAGATGAAGAGTGGATTTATGCTCAGTTTGAATTAGAAGAAGACTATAATCAAAGTGATCGTGATGAAGAAATTCAAATGATCGCAAATAGAGTACGTCAATCTTTTAAAGCAAATATTGTGCCTTTTATTCATCAATTAGAAGAAGGAAAAACAAACAAAGAAATTGCGATGTTATTGTATAACTTTATGGCAGAAATTGGCGTTATCAACCAATTACAAAATTGGCGAGATCATTTAATTGATCAAGGGGAATTAGAAGAAGCTCGCGAACATGAGCAAGCTTGGGATACTTTTATTGAATTATTAGATGAGTTTGTCGAAGTACTTGGAGATGAGAAGTGGGATATTGATCTATTCATTTCTATTATGGAAACAGGCTTTGAACAAACTACATTCGGTATGGTACCTCCAGCTATTGATCAAGTATTAGTTACAAACTATGATTTACCAAAAATTCAATCTAAAAAAGTTGTTTTTTTAATTGGTTTAACAGATACACAATTGCCGCAAGTTCAAGGAAATCGATCCTTGTTGACCGATGAAGATCGAGAGATTGTTGAACATTCATTAAGTACTGAAAAGTATTTAGCTGTTTCAGAAATGGAAAGTGTTGCGAATGAACCTTTCGCTTTTTACTTAGCGATACTTCAAGCTGAGGAAAAAATTATATTTACTTATCCATTAAGCAACAGCGATAATGGAGAAAATCGTATTAGTCCTTATTTATCTCGAATAAAAAATACTTTCGCTTTAGAAACACAGTTCAAGCATTCAACAGCAACCGGAGATAATTTAGTAAACTTGAAAGATTCTTTAGATTTTGTCGGTTCAAAAACACATACTTTCGGACAAATGATTATTAATTTAAGGTATGCAATTGACCACTTAGAAACTCCTTCTTCTTTTTGGCTAGGGTTGTTTAAAAAACTTTATAATCCCTTAGATAGTAGTCAAAGAAGAATGATTGACAGTTTGAATCATAAAAACATTCCAAAACCACTTTCTGAAGAATTGGCGGAAGAATTATACGGTAAGGATTTATATTTATCTGTTTCACAGCTTGAAACATTTTATGCGGATCCTTATAGTCATTTTCTGTTATATGGTTTACGTCTGAAAGAACGCCAAATACAAGAACTTTCACCTATTGAATCAGGGAATTTTTATCATGATGCTTTAGATTTAATTAGTCGTCAATTAGTTTCATTGAATAAAAATGTAGCTGATATTTCAAAAAGAGAGCTTCAAAACGTTACAAGCGATATTTTTCAAATGCTATTAAATTCTAATAAATATCGATTATCTAGGTCATCAAATCGTATGAATTTTATCT
>Ga0209487_1000097_pt1 | contig 82469 bp, 76 predicted proteins | sample Poulit2012_FD_187524 | JGI IMG/M metagenome (GOLD analysis project Ga0209487, IMG submission 187524) | Agricultural soil microbial communities from Georgia to study Nitrogen management - Poultry litter 2012 (SPAdes) (version 2) | ecosystem: Environmental > Terrestrial > Soil > Agricultural land...
TTGAATTTACCGGAGGTGATGAAGAAGAAGTTCATGCCAAGGGGGATTTTCGGTATGTACCGCTTGAGCTGCTAAAATAACAGCGGACAATTCTTAGTTTTCTTTAATCTCCTTTCAGGATATTCTTTCATGACGACAAGGGTACGAGGCGTATTTTCCCCTGTGGTAACGCCTTTTAATGCGGATTTATCAGTCAATTTTGAAAAGCTTGTGCAGCAATGCCGTTGGCTACAGGATAACCACGTCGGCATTGCAATTTTAGGTACCAACTCCGAGGCTAACTCGTTGTCTTTGACTGAGCGTCTCGATATGATTGACGCATTATTTGAGGCCGGGATAAACCCACAAAAAATGATGCCAGGCACGGGGGCTTGTGACTTGCCTACTGCCATTGCCTTAACAAAAAAAGCCACCGAAGGTAACTGCGTGGGGGTGCTTACGCTTCCGCCGTTTTATTACAAAAACGTCAGCGACGATGGGTTATTTGATTACTACGCCCGTTTGATTGAGGGCGTCGCCAATGACAATCTGCGTGTTTATCTCTATCACATCCCACAAGTTTCTAATACGCCAATTAGTTTGGCTTTGATCGAGCGCTTGCTAAAGGCCTATCCACAGCAAGTCGCGGGAATTAAGGATTCCTCCGGAGACTGGGATAATACGCTTGCGATGTTGAACCAGTTTTCTGCGGATGGGTTCGATGTGTTCCCAGGAAGTGAAACGTTTTTATTGGAAGGTTTGCGCCATGGCGGTGCTGGCTGTATTAGTGCAACGGCGAACGTCAACCCGGCAGGAATTCACGAGGTTTTTGCCACTTATACCGCAGACAATGCGGATGCTATGCAAGCTCGTTTGAATGAAATTCGTGGCATTTTTCAGAACTTCCCAATGATTCCTGCAATGAAAGCGGCCATTGCTCACTGGAGTAATGACGCGGCGTGGAAGGTGGTGCGTCCGCCTTTGGTAAGTTTGTCTGAAGACGATCAGGCGACCCTGATACAGCAGTTGAAGGCTGCCAATTTTGAAATGAAAGGCCTGCAGTAATCCGTTACTGAACAACGCTTTTTGCAGCGCATCTACGGGTAAACCATAGATGCGCTTTTTTAATGGACCATCGTATTATTATCAATAAGATTGTCGACAATACAGTCGACGCGAACAGAGCGATGGATCATGAAGAAAACAGGTTTGCATAAAGGGTTAACGCAATACGGGGATATTGATTTCTCCCTGTTTTTGCGTAAGGCATTTATTAAAGGGGCTGGCTATTCTGATGACGCGTTAGACCGCCCCATTGTGGGTATCACAAACACGGGCAGCGGCTATAACCCGTGCCATGGCAATATGCCTCAGCTACTAGACGCCGTAAAGCGCGGTGTCATGCTGTCTGGGGGCTTGCCGGTAGAGTTTCCGACGATTTCTGTCCATGAAAGTTTCGCCCATCCAACCAGCATGTATTTGCGCAATTTGATGTCTATGGACACGGAAGAGATGTTACGTGCACAACCTATGGATGCGGTGGTATTAATTGGGGGTTGCGATAAAACAGTTCCGGCACAGCTTATGGGAGCGGCGTCGGTGGGGATCCCTGCTATCCAGCTCGTTACTGGCCCTATGTTATCGGGCTCTTACCGTGGGGAACGTGTTGGTGCCTGTACAGATTGCCGGGCCTATTGGGGGCGCTACCGTGCCAATGAAATTGATGATGAGGGTATCGCTGCTGTTAATGATCAGTTGGTCTCTAGTGTTGGCACCTGTTGTGTAATGGGAACGGCAAGTACCATGGCCTGCTTGACGGAAGGCCTGGGTATGATGCTTCCTGGTAGTGCAACGGCACCAGCAGTGAGTGCTGATCGACAGCGGGTAGCAGAGCATACTGGTCGGCAGGCGGTGGCGATGATCCAGCAACGCTTGACACTGGACAAGGTGTTAACCCCGGCTGCCTTAATGAATGCATTTCGCGTGTTATTCGCCATTGGTGGCTCAACGAATGGCCTCGTGCATTTAACAGCGATTGCTGGTCGTCTAGGTATAAAAATTGATTTGGAAAAACTCGACCAAATGAGTGCGGAAACGCCTGTACTCGTTAACCTAAAGCCTTCCGGCGACCATTACATGGAAGATTTGCACCGCGCTGGTGGTGTGCCCGCGATTTTGCATGAGCTAAAGCCCTTGCTAGAACAGGACGCCGTCACGGTTACGGGTAAAACTATGAGTGAATTGCTGGAGGATAGTGAGCCAGCCTTTAACCGCGACGTCATCAAGACCCGTAAAGAACCAATTTATGTCCAGGGTGGCATCGCCGTATTAAAAGGCAATCTGGCGCCCAAAGGTGCCATTATTAAGCAGTCCGCGGCAAGTCCTGAGCTGATGTCCCATGAAGGTCGGGCTGTTGTATTTGAAAATGCAGAAGATCTTGCGGATCGATTAGATGCGCCAGATCTTGATGTAAACCCCAACGATATTCTTGTCTTAAAAGGGATAGGACCCGTGGGTGGGCCGGGTATGCCAGAGGCAGGATATATTCCCATTCCTAAAAAACTGGCCCAACAGGGGGTTCACGATATGGTGCGAATTTCTGATGGCCGTATGAGTGGCACGGCCAGTGGCACCATTGTCTTGCATGTCACCCCAGAAGCCGCGCTTGGAGGGGTGTTGGCCATTGTGCAAACTGGCGACCGAATTCGCCTGGATGTGGCAGCACGTTCCCTGGAGCTGCTCGTGGAGGCGAAAGAAATTGAACGGCGCCTACAACAATTACCGGAGCCAGCACCCCGACCCGAGGATCAACGAGGGTATCGCAAGCTATTCCTGCAGAGCGTATTGCAGGCGGATCAAGGGGTCGATTTTGATTTTTTACAGGCAACCGAAATAAGTCGTTCGGTGCCTTCTTAACCGTATATAGAGGTACACCATGCCAACAGATGTTGCTGCTACTCAGACACCAAAAATTGAAAGCGTTAAAACCCGCACCATTGCTATTCCATTGGATGCCCCAACGTCCTTTTCTACACGGCAAGTTTTTGCCCGTGAATATAGCGTTACTAAAATTCGCACGGAAGATGGCCATGAGGGGCTTGGGTTTTGCTATGCCGGAAGCCATGGAGGAACGTTGGTTAGCCATGCCTTACGAACGTTATTTCGAGATCGGTTAGTGGGCCAAAATGCATTGCGTACCGACGGCATCTGGCACGATCTTTACCAGGATACGTTGCTACATGGACGGGCGGGTTCCGTCATGCGGGCCTTGTCGATGGTTGATATTGCGCTATGGGACAGGAATGCTCGTGCAGCTGGCGTGCCATTGAGTCAATATCTTGGTGCTGACGAAATTGAGGCAGTGGATGCCTATGCAAGTGGGGGTTATTACCTGGATGGTAAGACGGATCAAATGCTTGGCGATGAGCTTGCAGCATATGTTGCCAGTGGCTTTAAAGCCGTCAAAATGAAAGTGGGCCGGTTTGACCCAAAGCGTGAAGAGGCTCGGATTCGCACGGCTCGTGAAGCTATTGGCGATGATGTGATTTTAATGCTCGATGCCAATAATGCCTGGGATGACTTGATTACTGCGCTGGAGTATATGAAGCACTATGAGCCCAGTAACCCATACTTTATTGAAGAGCCTTTCAGCCCGGATGACATTAACAATCATGCATTATTAGCACAGCGGACCCCCGTACCCGTAGCAACAGGTGAAATTGAGGCAGGTCGCTGGCGCCATCAAGAATTATTAGAAAAGAATGCGGCCATGATTTTACAAACAGACGCGGCAGTATGTGGTGGGATTAGTGAATGGCGTCGTATCGCGGGAGCTGCGGCAGGCTATGGGGTTAGTATGTATCCCCATTGGTTTCATGATCTGCATGTTCATCTGGTTGCTGCAACACCCAATGCAAAATATGTCGAGTTCTTTCCTGATGACCAAGTACTTAACTTCCGTCGTCTCGTGGATACCCAGCTGGAATTTACGGAAGGACGACTTAAAGTCCCAACACAGCCAGGGTTGGGCTTCCGGTTTAAGGAGGATGTGCTCGATAACCACGCCATCGATGATTGGTCTTAAGTGGTGTGGTCGAAGTTTTTTAACCAACTGCCACAACGGCAGTTGAACATATTTCATCACTATGGATGGAGACAGACCCATGAAATACAGATTACTCAGTAAGACAATTTTATTTGCGAGCGCATTGGCGTTTTCGGTTGGAGCACAAGCTGAGGGATATAGTGCGGGTAGTGAAATCACCGTTTTGCAAGGGTTTAAGCCAGGCGGTGGTAGCGACACCTTGGCACAGCTGATACAACCTTATTGGGCTGAGGAGCTAGGCGTTAACTTCGTAAACCGCTATCAGCCCGGTGCTACCGGAGCAATTGCCTGGACGCAATTGGCCCGTCAAACCAAAGCTGATGGAAAAACCATTAGTATTACAAATACGCCGATGATCATGACCAACTACATGATGCATCCAAATCTTAAATACAATATCGATGACTTTGATCCGATTGCTAATATCGTTACAGATCCTGGCGTGATGGTGGTTGGTAAGGACAGCCCCTACGATACGATGGAAGAGTTACTAGATGCTGCCAAAGAAAATCCAGGGACCATTACAGTAGGTAACTCCGGTGTAGGGGGCGATGACTTTTTCTCAGTCATCATGATTGAAAAAGCGGCGGATGTGAAGTTTCAATCGGTACCTTTCGAGGGGGATGGCCCTTCCTGGACAGCAGCAATGGGGGGCAAAATCGATGCAAGCTCAAATAACCTTGGGATCACCTATCCACAAATTAAGGCAGGTAATTTGAAAGTACTGGCAATTTATGCTGATGAGCGCTCCCCAGACTTGCCAGATACACCCACATTAAAAGAGCTAGGTGTTGATGTGGTTAACGGTTCGTCTCGCGGTTACAGTGCCCCTAAGGGAATTCCAGAGCAAGCTCTAGAAGAGATGATCGCGGCTTTAGATCGTGTGATCGATAATCCTAAGTTTCAGGAAGATGCCAAAAACCATGCTTTGCCAATTGATTACAAGTCTGGCGACGATTATGGTGCATTTTTGAAAAAACAGGAGGAAGATTTTGGTGAAATCTGGGATGAGATTAAAGATGAATACAATAACGAGGATAAATAATAATTAATTAAAAAAGGGGCGTTGATGCATATAAGGCATCAGCCGCCCCTTTGTTGGAGCTATGGATGAACGCCACGATTCTCGTTGCCATCGCCGGTTTGGTCTTGACCGCAGTGTTTTACCAGCAAGCGATGGACCTGCCATCAGTTGCTCAGCGACTTCCAGTCTTATTGATTTGGATCGTTGCCGGTTTGGCGGTTTTAATGATCATAGAAGAAGTCCTTAAGAAACGGCGTTATCGTCAACAGCAAGGCATGACAGATGATGACACGCAAATAGAGTCTTCAGCCGCTGAGAAAACACCAATAAACTGGGTGGTCGTGGTGCCCTTTGTGTTGGCAGTATTTGTTTATATAGCACTAATCCCAGTAGTTGGTTATTTGTTGACGACCGTGGTGTTCCTGGTTGGTGTTCTTGCATTAAGCCATACGGTTAGCTGGCCTAAAGCGATTTTAATTGGTGTAGGGATTACGCTTTTTGTGTGGGTCATCTTTGTTTGGCTGCTAAGGCTGCCTGTTCCTTTATTTCCCTGGTCGTCGTAGGTAAGGCGCCTGGAGAGCACTTATGGATACCTCCTTTGTTCTGATTGGGTTGCAGAATGCCCTCACGATTCAAAACATTCTTCTAATTACTTTAGGAACCGCCATTGGCATCGTTGTTGGAGCATTGCCAGGACTTTCTGCGACCATGGCGCTTGCATTGCTATTGCCTATTACTTTTCCACTCGCACCAGATTCTGGTTTAGCAATGTTGGCGGCCTTATATCTATCAGCGATGTATGGTGGATCTATTGCTGCAATTATCTTGAAAACGCCAGGAACGCCAGCCGCTGCGGCGACGGTACTCGATGGTTATCCAATGGGTGCAAGGGGGGAGGCCGGGCGTGCCCTAGGGTTTTCTCTCAGCGCCTCCTTAATTGGAGGAATAATGAGTGGAGCCGCTTTATTAACGGTTGCCCCGTTGCTTGGGAAACTGGTGCTGATGTTTGGCCCTATCGAGCTTTTTGCTATTGCGACACTAGGCATTACGATGATTGGAACCCTTTCTCGTGGTTCAGCGATTAAAGGATTGTTCTCGGGTGTGTTGGGGTTGTTGCTCGCGATGGTGGGCATGGATCCTGTCACTGGATCCGCGCGCTTTGCTTTTGACAACATTAATTTATATTCAGGGATTTCTTATACAGTAGCGTTAATCGGGATGTTTTCTATTCCCCAAGCTATTGCATTAGCAGAGCAAGCCCGTGGTGATAGCGCGCCATTGAACAAGCTTGGTGATAAAGTTTTGCCACGTTTAGCAGAATTCCTTTCGCTGTTACCTAATATTATTCGCTCTGGCGCGATTGGAATTGTTGTGGGTGTTCTGCCAGGTAGTGGTGGGGAAACTGCGAGCTGGTTCGCTTATAACGAAGCAAAACGCTGGTCCAAGGAAAAAGATAAATTTGGCACGGGAACACCTGCAGGTGTTGTTGCAGCAGAGGCAGCTAATAATGCCGTGGTGGGTGGGGCGCTAGTCCCTACGATTGCTCTTGGAATACCGGGTAGTTCAACTACCGCGGTACTGCTTGGAGCATTAATGGTGCACGGTATTCTACCGGGACCTACACTGTTGACAGATCATGGTGATATTACCTATACGTTAATTTGGGCGGTGATTCTAGCGAATATCCCTTTGTTTATTTTTGGTATGGGTATGACGCGGATTGGGGTTTTGGTCACTCGGATTCCAAAAATGATCGTGGCAGCTGCGATTGTGGTTTTGGCAGTTGTAGGTTCCTTGGCGATTAATAATAATATGTTTGATGTTTGGCTAATGTTGGGCTTTGGTTTGCTGGGTTATGTGTTTGATCGAGCAGATATTCCCGTCGCCCCGATTGTTATTGGGCTGGTATTAGGGATGTTGCTTGACACTAGTCTGGCACAATCGCTCATTATTGGCCAACATAGCTGGATGGTCTTTACTCGAAGTCCATTAGCGATGGGTATTCTTGCCTTGGCAGCCTTATCTATCCTTCAGACAACCCCAATATTTAAATTGCTTAGAAAAAAGCAGTATTAATGAGGTGTTTATGAACGACGTGGCGCATGTAGTGTCTTCTAATGTTCAGACGAGCTGGACCGTGGATCAGATCGTTGATGCACTAGAGGAGGATATTATTTTTGGGTTTTTAAGCCCTAGGGAACGACTCGTTGAGGATAACCTGTGCGAACGTTTCAAGACGACTCGCCATACGATTCGCCAAGCGTTAATGCAGCTTGAAACGGCGGGTTTAATTGTTCGCCGAAGAAATATTGGAGCGATGGTTAAGTCATATACCGCACGGGAGGTAATGGAACTTTATGCGGCGCGGGAGGCTTTAGAAACCCATGCCGCGAGCAAAATTGATTTTCCGGTTTCCGATGAGCAGATACAAGCCCTGAAAGACATACAGGCCCAGCACGATGTGGCCACCAAAAACCATAATATGCGTGCCGCTTTTCGTGCCAATATAATTTTTCATCAAACACTTTTTAAGTTGGCAAATAATCAGGTTTTTTCAGAGCTTATTGATGATTTGGCGCGTCGAGCGCATGTCATTCGATTTCAATCCATGGTGGATCCATCCAGCCTGGAACGCGCCCGTCAGGATCATTGGAAAATTATTCATGCCTTGGAACAGCAGGACAGGAAGGCATTAGTGGCCGTTTGTGCTGACCATTTGTTGCCATCGCGCGATCGTTATTTAATGAAATATCGAACCTTAAGTTCTGGACTTTTGCAGGAAGAGTAGATGAAGCAGCCGTTATTACAAATTGGGGAGTTCCCCGATTTCATGTTGTCATTAATAACCGCAGAATTTGAGGTTTATCGAACATCGGATTTGCATGACAATCCCCAGTTGTCATCAAAAATTCAGGCAATTATCACCCGCAGTAATTATTGTGTCCCAGAAGATTTGGTTTTATCCTTACCGCGTTTGGGTATTATCGCAACCTGCGGTGTAGGCTATGATCAAATCCCCCTTGCCGCGGCACAGCAGCGTGGTATCCATGTAACAAATACACCAGAGGTACTCAATAGTGCTGTGGCTGAACTGACGATCGGGTTTATCTTGGCCTTGTTGCGCCAAATTCCTCAAGCAGACCAATTTGTTCGCGCTGGCCAATGGCCTCACCAAGCGTGGCCACTGGCACAGAGCCTTGCTGGTAAGCGCGTTGGGGTTGTTGGCTTGGGTCGCATTGGTAAGGCGATTGTAAAAGTGTTAGAACCGTTTGAAGTAAGCTTGTCATATTTTGGGCGGCGTCGGCAAGAGGTGCCTTTTTCCTATTACGGATCGATTGTAGATCTTGCACAGGCGAATGATATTTTAATTCTTGCTGCTCCCGGGGGCGATCAAACACGACATATCGTCAATGCAGAGGTCTTAAAAGCGCTAGGAGAAAATGGGTATTTGATTAATATTGCACGTGGTAGCCTGGTGGATGAAGAGGCGTTAATTGCCGCGTTAACACAGGGTACGATTGCTGGGGCAGCCTTGGATGTCTATGAACAGGAGCCCGTGGTAAATCCAGCTTTCTTTGCATTAGATAACGTGCTGCTAACGCCTCATATGGGCAGTGCGACGTTTCAAACGCGACATCAAATGGTTGAGTTAGTATTGGATAATCTACGCCAGTATTTTGCTGGTGAATCATTATTAACACCCGTTATTAGCAGTGGTATGTCGGATGTTAAATAGGTTATGAATAAAGCAGTAGTGAAAAAGAAAATGCTGCCCAAATGGCGGCTTCGGCAGGATGGTGAAACGTGTCTTATTATTGAATTTGAAACGCAAGACATTGTGCTCGCCAATCATCTCGTCTGTAATCTTGCTTGGCAGCTTAGTGATGAGGCTATTTCCGGAGTAAGGGATATTGTGCCAACGATGGTAACAGTAGCACTGCATTACCATCCTGCCACTATTCGGCAAGTCATGAAGCTAGCGGATTTCGTGCAACTTATCACAACTAAAGTTGAAGCATTTCTCGCGCAATATGATGGCGAGGCAGGCGAGGATGAGCGTCGTGTTGTCCTGCCGGTATGTTATGGCGGCGCTTATGGGGAAGATTTAGAGCATGTTGCCCAAGCGTGTAACCTCAGTACCGATGAGGTAGTTCACTTGCACAGTAGCAGTCCTGTTCGGGTATTAATGCTCGGGTTTGCGCCCGGTCACCCGTATATTGGAATGTTTGATCAGCGCCTGGGCGCCGTAGGTCGGCGTAGTACGCCGCGCACCGCGGTGCCAATCGGTTCTATAGGTTTAGCAAATTGCCAGTCAGTAATTTATCCTATGGTGCTTCCCGGGGGCTGGAACTTGATTGGTAGGATACCTTTATCCTTGTTTAACCCTGAACGCCAACCTCATTGTTTATTAAGTCCTGGTGACCGTATCGAGTTCAAGCCCATTAGTAGCGAAGAGTTTATTGCCATCGAGAATGGTTAGGATGTATTTTAGTAGTTTTATTGTTTACGGAGGAAAATATGGTTTTAACAAATTATAAGCGGCTCGCAAAAGCATTAATCGCGATTGGTGCGGCGGTCGCAGTAAGTGGCGTACAAGCTGAAACCGATGCGAAAGCTGAGTTATTGGCGCTCGCCGATGAGATGGAACCATTTTCTTTGCGTATGCTTGGCCCACCCGTAGGGACGTCGGAGTGGTCTTTCGTCGTTAAACCCTTCTGGGAAGAAACTGTTACGGAAATTAGTAATGGTAAGGTCAGCGCAACCCTAAATAGCGTTACAGATATTAATGCCGACCCTGCGGATGCTTTACGATTAGTGTCGCAAGGGACCTTTGATATGACCAACATGATAGCTAACTATGGCTCAGGCGAGGTTCCAGCATTGGATGGTCTTGATCTGGCAGGTGTCGCAACCTCAACCGAGCTTATTAAAGAGGTGCTCCAGGCCTACGAACCAGCAGTGGATGAGGCTTTGCAGCAGCGGTATACATTAAGATCTCTTGGCGTAGGCATGTCAGGTGCCCAAACCTTCTTCTGCCGAGGAGAGGTGAATGGTGTTGAGGATCTTAAGGGTAAGAAAGTCCGGGTTAGTTCGAGCACGATTTCCGAGTTTGTTGAAGGACTTGATGCGGCACCAGTAACCATGGCTTTTGGAGAACTGGTTCCAGCTTTACAACGAGGTGTTATTGATTGCGTTATTACCGGAACAATGTCTGGTAATACGGCCAAGCTGTATGAGGTTTCGGATACGCTATTTACGGTAATTGTTGGCTGGGCACCTTCCATTCAGGTTGTTAATAGCAATCGTTTTGATCAATTAGATGAAAACCAACAGGTCTGGTTGACAAAAGCGCTTGACTATTACTATCGCAACATTAGTGACGTGATTCAGGAAGAAAACGTCGATGAGGGTATCTGGTGCAACACCGGTGACGATCGTTGTGGAAAGATTGGCGAGGGTGATGTTACTGATGTAGGGCAAATGACGCTGGTTGAGCCAAGTGATGCTGACCTTGAAAAGGTTAGAGAGGTGGTTGAAAGCAGAGTTTTGCCAGCCTATGGTAAGGCTTGTCCCGATTGCATTGAAGCATGGAATGATACCGTTGGGAAAGTCGTTGATATGGAAATCCCTGCCCAATAATTAGTTTAAGGAATGGTTCGTGACTGTGCTTACGCTAAAGGTTGCGAACCATTTTCTTTAAAGGATAGTTATGGCGTTTATTACTCGCGCTCGGGTGTTGCTCGCACAAATCTCTCGTTGGGTGGCGCTAGCAGGCCTTTATCTTTTATTAATCATGGCCATTCTTGTCAGTGTGGATGTTCTATTACGGAAGGTGTTTGGCATTGCATTCGTAGGGACGGATGAGTTTGCTGGTTACGCGTTGGCAATCGCGACAAGCTGGGCTCTTGCTTTTGCCTTGTTTGAGGGCAGCCACATTCGTGTTAACGCAATTTACATTAATTTGTCAGAACGGGCTCAAGCTTTTTTAAATCTGCTAGCAATTGTATTTGTGGGTGTTTTAATCGGTCTATTGGGAACAGGTGTCTGGGCTTTGGCTGATGAATCTTGGACATTTAATGCGGTATCCAATACTCCCTTGCGGTTGCCATTATGGATTCCTCAATATCTGTTCTTTGGGGGCATCGCATTATTTTTTATATCGGCAATGGTCATGTTTGTGGAAAGTATTGGCTTGTTGCTGCGGGGTAACCACCATGAAGTTAATAAACTGGTGGATAGGAATAGTTCAGAGGATGCCATTCTATGACAGTTGGTTTAGTCTTTGTCGTGGGCGCATTTATCCTGTTTTTTGCCGCAATTCCCATTTTTGCTGTCATCGGGGTAGGTGCATTTTCTGTCGGTACTTTATCGGTAGTACCTATTTTTGATTCGCTAGGAATCACGGCATGGGCCCAAGCCCAGAACTATGTATTAATTTCCGTTCCGCTTTTTATCATGCTCGGGGAAATTTTCGTACGTAGTGGCATTGCTGGCGAAATGTACGACGCGGTTTCCCCATGGTTGAATCGCATGCCAGGTCGTTTGATGCAAACAAATGTCGCGACAAGCGCTATTTTTGCGGCAACCTCAGGTTCCAGTCTGGCTACGGCAGCAACTATTGGGTCGATTGCCATTCCGCAGATCAAAAAACATGGTTATAACGAACGGTTATTTTTAGGGACAATTGCGGCCGGTGGTACCTTGGGTATATTGATACCGCCCTCTATCAATTTGATTGTGTATGGGAGTATTACCAACACGTCAGTGCCGCAACTTTATTTGGCAGGGATTGTTCCAGGGATTATTCTGGCAGTCTTGTTTATGGCTGTTACAGCAGCGCTGTGTCTGCTACGACCAGGCTGGAATGGAAGGCCCTTGAAAGCAACTTGGGGTGACCGATGGCGTAGCTTACCGAATTTGCTGCCACCCCTGGGTCTGTTTTTAATTGTTGTGGGTTCTATTTATGTGGGGATTGCGACACCCACGGAAGCAGCGGCGCTTGGCGTCGTGGCAACGATAATATTGGGCCTCATAAAAGGGCGTATGTCTTTTACCGTTTTGAATGAAGCCCTATTTGCAACCGCGCGAACAAATGCCATTTTGATGATCATCATTATTTTTGCGGCATTTCTGAATTTTGCACTTGGCATTATCGGATTTTCCCGGATGCTGGAAAACTTCATCCTTGGTCTAACTTTAAGTAAATATGCCATCATCGCTATTATCGTAGTGATTTATTTGGTCTTGGGCTGTTTTCTTGAGGGTTTATCACTAACCGTTTTAACCGTGCCTGTCCTGGCTCCCATTATCGCCAAACTGGGGTTTGATCCGGTGTGGTTTGGTGTGCTGGTAATCTTGGTAACTGAGGCGGGTTTAATCACACCACCGGTTGGAATGAACTGCTACGTCGTTCAAGCGACCCGTGATCGGGGCTCGTTAACCGATGTCTTTATTGGTGTTACGCCTTATTTATTAGCGCTACTAGGTTTAGTGGTAATGATTATTGCATGGCCTGAGATTGCTTTGTGGTATCGATAGGCTACCCAAGATGGTTTTTGATAGTGAGGGACTTTTATTATGTATTTACTAAAACCGACGCCCGAGCCAATTGCACCGAAACAGCTTGACCTGTTGCGGCAAGCAGAGCCGGCAACTATAGGGCATTTTCTTCATACCGGTTTTATGGACCACACCATACGTGCTTTATTTTCAAAAACACGTGTGGCGGGCACGGCGGTTACGGTAAGGTGTCCAGGACCGGATGGCGCACTTGTTCATCATGCTGTGGGGAACGCCCGCCCTGGTGACGTGTTGGTCATTGATCGCTGTGGCGATACCAGACATGCAAGCATGGGTGGGGCGGTTGCCTATGCAGCGCGTGCCGCCGGAGTAGCCGGTATTATCGTAGACGGGGTGGTAACAGATATCGACGAGTTGCGTGAATATGGTGTTCCGGTTTGGGCCAAGGGCCTTACCACGATTACCGTGAAAACTCTGGGTCTTGGTGGGGAGTTCTGTATCCCCGTGTCATGCGGTGGGGTGGCGGTTTCCCCTGGGGACGCCATCTTGGCAGATGAAAATGGTGTGTTAGTGTTGCGTCCAGAATTAATTGATTATGCTGCAAACAAGGCGTTAGGCTTACAACAAGCTGAAGTCGGGACTTTACAACGCATTGATGCGGGTGAAAAATATCCCGATATTATGGGAACATCTGATGTAATACAACAAAATCTTGAACAACGACAAATGGATTGAGACATGTCTTCGAGTGTTTTTAACAGTGTTAGCGAGTTAATAGAGAAGTTGGCGTCGGGTGAGCTGACCTCTGAAGCTCTGGTGCAACAATACCTTGATCGCATTGACGCGCTCGATGGTCGTCTACAGGCGTTTGTCGAAGTCTATAGAGAAGAAGCGCTGCAGCAAGCCAGGGCAGCAGACCTCTTACGTCAGGCGGGATCGATACTGGGCCCTTTACACGGCATTCCCGTGGGCTTGAAGGATCTTGTGGATATTAAAGGGTATGTGACAACGGGCGGTAGCGCAGCCTATAAGGATAGGCAAGCAACCGTAACCGCCACTCTGGTGCATCGTTTGCAACAGCAGGGAGCGATTATTCTTGGAAAAACGCACACTGTTGAGTTTGCGACCGGGGGGTGGGGGACGAACACGCAGCTAGGGACGCCTTGGAATCCGTGGGACCTCAAGGTCGCTCGGACGCCTGGTGGTTCCAGCAGTGGCTCGGGTGTTGCGGTAGCCGCTGGATTGGTGCCGATTGCTTTAGGGACAGATACAGGCGGTTCAGTACGTTTGCCCGCCTCTTGGTGTAATTTGACAGGCTTAAAAGTTTCTTCCGGGCGCATCAGCGGTTATGGTTTAATGCCGCTTAGTACAACGCTGGATACTCCGGGTCCAATGGCACGTAGCGCGGTAGATGCCCGAATTTTCTACCGAGCTTTGCAAGGGTTTGATCCTCTTGATCCGCGGGGGCGCTTGGTTCCATCAGGTGACAATAGCCGACGTTTATCTGAGGATCTGTCAGGCGTTCGTCTGGCGCGGTTACCAGCGGCAGAGCGTGCGCTTTCTTCCAGTGAGGTACTGCAAGCTTATGATGAAACTTTGCAGACGCTGGCTGCAGCGGGGGCTGACATTGTAGATATTGACTTGCCTTTTGGGTTTAATGAGGTTGCAGAGCTAAATGGCTTGATCATGCATTCCGAGGGTTATAGTTTTTATAAGGAACTATTAGACGATCCTAACGCACCGCTTGATGAAGATGTTAGGCCACGGTTGTTGCAAGGGCGCGATGTAGGTGCGGCAGAGTATTTGCGAGCCATTCGTCGCCGCGAGGAAATGCAGCAACATTTTTATTCTGTGTTTAATAAGGTTGATGGAATTTTAACGCCGACCACGTTAACCGCCCCCATCCCTATTGATGCCGTGGATCAATCCACCGGCCCAGCGTATTACACGCGTTTTGGTAACTTTTTCAACTTGTCTGCAATCGCCTTGCCGAATGGAAAAACGGCAGAGGGCTTGCCGCTATCGTTTCAGATACTGGGCAAGCCTTATTCAGAAGAGATGTTATTAGCCCTGGGTGAGCGCTATCAAGCACGCACCCAATGGCACTTACGGATTCCTGAAGGGCTTTGATTTTCAAGTTTTTATTTGTATTTTGAACCGTTGGGCACTGTGCTTAGCGGTTCATCATATTTTGGGGTAGCCATGTTGCCATTTCTGGGAAGGCCGTTAACAGAACTACCATCAACACCATTAGTAGAAAGAATGGGAGCACTTGTTTAGAGATATAAAGAATATCTCGATGCGTCAGCCCTTGCACCACAAATAAGTTGAACCCGACTGGTGGCGTGATTTGAGCCATTTCCACCATAATGGTCAAGAAAATTCCAAACCAAAGGAGGTCAATTCCAGCCGCTTGAACCATGGGAATGACAACCACGGTGCTTAGCACCACCATGGAAATTCCATCGAGGAAGCAACCCAGGATAAGGTAAAGAATTACCAGGGCGGCCAATAACGCGTTGATGGAAAGCCCCATACTATCAATCCATGATGCCAGTGCACGCGGTATTCCTGAAAAGCCCATTGCAGTGGTTAGAAACGCTGCCCCCGCCAAAATAAACGCAATCATGCATGATGTGCGGGTGGCGCCATAAAGGCTTTTTAAAAAGGTCTCCCACGTTAAGCCACCAGACACCAAGGCGATAATCAGCGAGCCGACAACGCCTAATGTTGCCGCTTCTGTTGCAGTAGCAAAGCCTGTGTAAATAGAGCCTATTACGGCAATAATTAGAAGGACCACGGGCAGTAAGAGGCGGACTCGGCTTAAGGCTTCACGCAAAGGTAAATGATCTTCCTTGGGGGGCATTCTGCTGGGGTTCAGCAACGACCAGATTGCAATGTAGCCGATAAATAGGCTCATTAAAACAATGCCGGGAATAACACCTGCCAGGAACAGGCGCCCGATGGAAACGTTAACCGATACCCCATAAACAATGAGGATGATTGAAGGGGGAATAAGCAGGCCCAGCGTTCCCGATGCGGCAAGTGAGCCGATGCTAATACCACTGGGGTAGCCACGGCTTTCAAGTTCGGGCAGGGACATTTGGCCAACTGTAGCGGCGGTAGCTGCAGACGAACCACTGACGGCTGCAAACACCCCGCATCCGAAAACGTTTACATGAATGAGCCGACCCGGAAGCCGCGATACCCAAGGCGAAAGCCCATGAAATAAATCCCCTGCTAATCGCGTGCGAAAGAGGATCTCGCCCATCCAGATAAACAATGGGAGCGCGGTTAGGGTCCACGTGCTCAGTGCACTCCAAATGGTTGTGGGCATGACCGATTCAATCGGCGCACTGGAAAACACGAACATGGTGATATACGCCACACCGATGAGCGAAAGTGCAACCCAGATGCCGGTACCCAGAAACAGCAGCAATAAGAATGCCACTATGGGGCTATACGTAATAATGTCCATGGCTTATTCGGTGTGATCTGTGGTATCCACCTCGTCGTAGGTAAGAGGCTTACCGCGGATAAAGCGAATACATTCTTCAAGAAATGCAACCTCAAGCAGCACAATGCCAAGTACCATGGCAATTTGCGGTATCCAGAGGGGGATGCCAATCATTCCAGAGGAAAGGTCATTGTATTGATATGACAACAACACCATTTGGAAGGTAAACCAGGCAAACGCACCAATACTAATGGTTGCAAATAATAAGCACCAGCCTTCAAGGACACGTCGAGACGTTCCTTTGAAGCGTGACAACACAAGTGTTACGCGAATATGGCCGCCGGTGCGCAGCGTATAGGCCAGCGCCAGAAAACTGGACGCTGCCATAGAAAAACCCGCAAGAATATCTGTATCACGGATTTGTACATGAAAGAGCCGGCTGACGATTTGAATAAGCGTCAGCACGGCTATCATCACCATAAAAAACGCTGCCAAGCCACCGGCAAAGCGGTAGATACGGTCTAGTATTGACACAGCAATTAATCACCCAGGTAGGCATCGATGATTTCTTTGCCTTTGGGACCAGCACTCTCGATCCACTCGTTGACCAGTGTCTCTCGAATGTCTTTAAACTCTTCCTTCATTTGATCGGTAGGTTGTTTGATTTCCATACCGTTGTCTTCAAGTTCTTGAATGAGTTTATCGGTTTCACCCGGGGCCAGTTCCCAGCCACGTTCTTCAGCATCTTTAGAGGCAGCAAGAACAGCTTGTTGCACGTCTTCATCAAGACCATCGAACATTTTTTGGTTCACGATAGTGATGTTCCATGGAGCCATGGCGCGTACATCGGTGAAATACTTAACGAAGTCCCAAGCCTGGCTATCCACACCTGTGGCAGGAGAGGTAATCATGGAATTGATTACACCCGTTGAAAATGCCTGAGAGACTTCGGACTGTTGCACCGTAACCGGGGTAGCACCCATCAGCTCAGCCAATCGACCGGTGACAGGGTTAAAGGCGCGGAATTTGGTACCTTTGAAATCGTTAACGGATGTTAGTTCATCCTGGCTATAGAATGAGTTGTAGGGCCAGGGCACTACGAATAACAACTTCATGCCCTGCTCAGCCAGCAGATCCTCAAGCGCAGGACGGGTTGCTTCTAACAGGCGCGCGCCATCTTCATAATTTGACGTCAGGAAAGGCACGGAGTCGATGCCATAGATGGCGTTTTCGTTACTGTGTAGTGACATCAATAGCTCCCCGATGGGAACCTGACCACGTTGCACGGCACGCTTGACATCCGGCTGACGAATTAAAGAGTCTTCAGGGTGAATGACAATATCTAGTTTGCCATCCGTTGCTTCTTTCACGTCTTCACTGAACTCTACCAAGTTTTTGGTGAAGTAATTTTGCATGTTGGAACGAACGGGCATATCCCATTTTTGGGCCCAAGCACCCGTAGCAACGGTGGCCGCTGCTGTCAGACAAGCAGCAAGCACTGTGGGTTTAAACCATTTCATAAATCTGTCTCCGTAATGGTTGGGTTGAGTTCGGCGCTCGATTATAGCCAACAATAACACCAGTGTTATTGTTATTGTCGAACGATGTCGAAATTTTACGGCTTATTCTACGCCATCTAATGGTCGTGAACAACCATTAGGTCTTATATTACAACATGCGTATTATGGGTCATAGGTATGCTAGACTTTTGGTACGATTTAGCGGCATGCGTGACGGATAACATCGTTGATTGCTTGCCTTGTCGATTGGAGGAATAATGAAATCAATTGTTGTTGCTTTAGGAAATCGCCGTTATCAGGTTGAGCGGCCATGGCCTAAATCGGATCACAGCTTTCAGGCTATTTGCGATGTGGCTGTGTTAGCGGATGGTCGGGTGGCTGCATTGCGTCGGCGCACACCAGAGGTTCAACTTTTTTCCGCAGCGGGGGAGTTGGTTGACGAGTGGACAGTTTCCGGCTTGGTTAGTCCGCATTATATTTGGCCGACCAATGATGGCGGCGCACTTATCGCCGATTGGGATGGCCATCAGATACTGGCCCTTAATGCACAAGGGAATGTGGACTGGACGTTGGGCGATCCGGCCAATCCTGGGTGGATGGAGCCGTTTAATCATCCGACCTCGGCGTGCCTGGACGCTGCCGGCAACCTCTACGTAACCGATGGCTACGGAAACGCTTGCGTACATAGCTTTGATAAGGAACGTAAGCTGCGATACACCATGGGCAGCTCTGGTAAAGCGCTAGGGGAGTTTAGCACCCCCCATTGTGTAGTTCCCGTACGGAATGGTCGCTTATTGGTGTCGGATCGGGAAAATTCACGGTTACAGTTGATCACTCCGGAAGGGCAGGCTGTTACTGAAATAACAGATGTCTATAAACCAATGGCACTTGCAACACTGCCGGATGGTAATATTTTAGTGACGGATCAGACCCCACGTTTATCATTATTTAGCCCACACGGTTCCTTGCTTGGCCGATGCCGTACTTTTAGCACCGTGGCGCATGGGATGGGGGTGTCGGCAAATGGTGAAATATATTTGGCGGAAATGGGGCCAGATACCTTAACCCGTCTTAGCCCAATAGACTAACCCAGACAGGAGAACAGTATGCCGCTTTCTGGCAAAGGGATGTTAGTTACCATGATGGATGTGGATCCGGCAGAAGAGCTGGATTTTAATGATTGGTACGATAAGGAACACTTGGCAGAGCGTGTGGAAATCGAAGGTTTTACAGAGGCGCGGCGCTATATTGCTCACGATGCCAAGCCAAAGTATTTGAACCTGTATACCACACTGACTTTCGATGTGTTAACAAGCCCTCAATACGCGCATGCATTGCAAAACCAAACCAAACGCTCATTGCATCATATTGAGCGATTTCAAAATGATTCCCGGGCAATTGCACATATCACTGCAAGTCATGGTCAAGGTCGTGGTTCAGTGGTGTTTTTTGCAGCGATTCGTCCGGATAAGGAAAAGCAAGAGGAATTACGCGCAGCATTGGATGAGGCGCTGGCAGCCTTGATTAGTGAGCATGACATTATTTCGGCGCATTTGCTTGAGAGCGATCCGGAGCTTTCCAAGCCATTGACCGTAGATACCCCGCCACCAAGTGCGCACAACTGGTATCTTGTGATTGATGCCACCGATATGGACGCCGTTACCAAACAAGGGCAAAGTTTTATCAGCAACGTTAAGGAAATGCCGGGGGCCACGCTGGTTTATAGCGGAACTTATCGTTTGATGTGGGATTTGGCAAAAAACGAACTTTAACGGCCGTTATATTCCTAAAAACGGGAAATCACAGTTGGGTGATTTCCCATCAACAATGCTGGCCAAGGCTTTGGCTGATCCACAGGCCTGTGTCCAGCCCAGGGTGCCATGCCCTGTATTCACAAACAGGTTACGGTAACGTTGCATTTGGCCTATAATGGGCAGGTTGCTAGGTGTCATCGGGCGTAACCCTGCCCAGTACTGTGCTTGTGAGGCATCTAAAGCCTCCGGAAACAGGTCAACCGCACGCGCCACCATACGCTTACAACGATCTTCATCAATCGTTAAATCATAGTTAGAAATTTCTGCCGTAGCAGCTGCACGCAGGCTATTTCCCAGTCTTGAAAATGCAATACGATTTTCCGTATCATTTAGCCCCCTGTTAATCATTAACGCATTATCCACAATTGGAACCGTAATGCTATAGCCCTTGACGGGATAAATATTGAGCCGTATGCCTAATTGTTTTGCAATCCTCGCGCTGGCGGCGCCAAGACAAAGAACGTAGTGGTCCGAATTAAACGTTTTGCGCGTACCTTGTTGATCCTCCAGTTGCACATGTTTTATCGTGTTCCCCGAGGTTTCAAAGCCAGTAATCTTGGTGTTGTACTCAAACGTAACGCCTTGCGATGCTGCCTTGTTGGCAAGGTGCTCGGTAAACTGGTAGCTATCACCGGTTTGATCATGGCGTGAATATATGCCGCCCTGTAGCTGGCTGCCCAAACTTTGTAGGGCAGGTTCTATGGCTAAACACTCTTCTGCGGTAAGTGCCTCCCGCTTAAAGCCATAGGAGGCAAGCCTGGTAGCCGCTTCGCTGGCTTTCTGATGTTTTTCGGCATCTGTAAAAAACAACAGGATTCCATTTTGTTTATCGTTGTAGGTGAGCTGCAGCTCGGCGCGCAGCTCGTCCAATGCCTGCCGGCTGTACGTTCCCAGGTTTGCCAAATGCACCAGGTTTGAGACGTAGCGCTGCTGCCGACATTCAAATAAAAAAGTCAGTAGCCAGCGCCATTGGTCCGTATTTGGCTTAGGTTTAAAAACCAGTGGCATGTTGTCTTTAAACAGCCAACTCAATGCGGTACGCAGGGTGCTAGGGTTGGCCCAAGGCTCTGCGGCGTTTGCCGATAACTGACCGCCATTGGCCAGGGTTGCTTCGCGCCCCGGGCCGTCCGCTTGATCAATCACGCGAACGTTGTGACCGTTCTGGTTTAAAAACCATGCGGTGGTGACCCCAATCACCCCCGCCCCTAACACCGTAATATCCATTGGTATATTAGCCTTATTGTTTTATATGGGGGGTTGCTCAATCGACTTGGGCGCCCGAGAGCTCTACCACCTTGGCCCACTCTTGGATATCTTGTTCATGATAAGCCGCAAAATCCTCCAGGCTCATTGCTCCGGGTGGGGTAACGCCCTGCGTTTCTTGCAACCAGTCTTCAAACTCAGGATTTTGTACGATATCGGTAATTTCTTGATGCAAGGTGTGGGTGATTGCTTCGGGCAGACCCGCAGGCGCGAAAATGCCATACCAGGTACTGCTTTCATAATCCGGAATGTCACATGCTTCAGCAATTGTGGGAACGTTGGGTAGCGCGTGGACACCTTCTTTTATAGTGACGCCTAGCGCACGTAATTCCCCATTTTTGATATAACCCATGCTTGGGGGAACTTGATTGACAAAAAGGTCTACATCCTGTGATAGCAAGGCGGTCATGGCAGGGCCTTGGCCCCGGTATGGGATGTGGGCAATATCAAGATTTGCCATATGGGTGAGCAGCGCAGCCGCTAAATGCGTGGAAGTACCACTCCCCGTTGACGAATAGTTCAGCTCCCCCGGGCGTGCCCGCGCCACGTCAAGAAAGTCCTTGCAGTTGTTCACGTCAGGGTATTTTTCCGCATTAATTAATAAGACGTTAGGAATATCCCCTAAAAAAGCGATCCGGGTAAAGTCTTCTTGGACATCAAAGGGAAGGGAGGCGTAGAGTGATGCATTGATTGCATGGGTGCCCGAGGTACTAAACATGAGGGTATAGCCATCGGGCTTTGATCGTGCCACAACATCCGCCCCCACATTGCCACCCGCCCCGGTGCGGCTCTCTACAACAACGGGAACATCCAGGTTTTTAGAAAGTTCTTCGGCCAATTTCCTTGCGTAAATATCAACGCCGGAACCCCCAGGAAAGCCCGTAATCATTGTAATGCTGCGCTCGGGCCAGTTTGCGCTTTCTGCACTGGCAGGTGCCGCAATGGGTAATGCCAGCGCCGCCGCAAGTAGTAATGGGAAAGGTTTTATATTCATGATTTATTTCCTATGAGTACCACCGTAAAAATGCGGCAGCGGTAAGTGCTACTATTCCTAATACCGCCAGGCCGCGCCACATCCAGGTGACCCGCCTTAGGTTCCAGCTTGGTTGTGCCCTAAGGGACATGATAATCATTCCCAGGGCAGCCAGCGCCGACAATACCTTGATAACCAGGGCGAGAACAGCCACACCACGAATATCCGGTAAAATACCATAATAATAAAGGCTAATGCCACCGAATAAGATACCGCTTAATATTTGTAGGCCCCATCCTATTAAGACGAGCCACAATGTTCTGCGTTGGTGTTCTGGGCGTGAAACTAATATATATAGCGGCGCGGCAACAACAATAACAGCACCAAAATTATGCGCAACCTGTGTGAGAGCATAATTTAGATTTTGTAAGTCCATAGGGTTTTATTCCACGCGAACATTGACACAATCTTCCACACCAATGGGTACATGTGCCCTGTTTACTACCTTAATGCAAAGCTCGTGCTCACCTTCTGGCAGACTCTCAAAGGTATAGCTACCGGTAAGTTGCCGTAGGATGCCGACTTCTTCATCGTCAATATAGACATGCACATGATCGCCATCGGGGCCGGGTTCTACATCATAAGCAATTTTATTCTGATCCATCACATCCAGTATTTCCCCATCGGAAGGGGCAGTAATATTTACGTACGGGTCAGCTGCGAAGCTTGGGGAGAGTAATAAAAATGAGCTACAAAGAAGTAGTGTGCGAAAGAATCGAGGCGTTGTGGAATTCAACATAGTGATGTCACCTCCAGTGTTGTTATAGACATTCTCCAGTATAGTTGTTTCCCATAAAATTAAAAATATAATGAAAAATTAAGGAATATTTAATGATAACAAGCTATGTATGAGTCAAAAGATGAACCCCTGTTGCCTATAAAGCATTTCGCCTGGCGGCTTTTCTTGCATGTGTTATGTGCCATATTGGTGATGATTATCACCCTTGTAATTGGGGTTGTTGCCCACCTTTTGTTTGAACCTGTGAGTTGGCATGATGCGGTCTTGAATACTGCGTTTATTGTAAGTGGTATAGGTCCGTTCTTTTATCCGGAAACCGTGGCGGGTAAAGTGATGTTGGCGGGCTATGGTCTGTTGGTAAGCCTGGTGTTTATGGCATCTTTGGGCATTATCCTGGCGCCAGTTGCTCACCGTATTATTCATAAATTCCATCTCGATGAAGAGTAGGGCAAATCTTATGTATTCCGCAGTAAAAGTGCGGATACTCGCTTTTTTGAGGAACGTCCCCCCTATAATTTCAGGCTCTTGACAACGTATTAGCCTTAATTCCAGGAGCTGAAATGGCGGAAGATATTAATAGTCGTTATGGTTTAAATCCGGCGCACAGCGAGGTTGTTGCAGCATGCGAGCAAATTAAGCCTGGTGATGCATTGGAAATGGGCAGCTCCAGTGGCCGTAATGCCCTGTACCTGGGCCAACAGGGGTTTAATGTTACAGCGATTGATAACAATCCCAATGCGATTCAAATGTTGCAATCCATTATCGAACAAGAGGGTATAAATAATATAACGCCGCAGCTTTACGATATTAACGCCGCCAATTTAGGGGCAGATTATGATTTCATCGCCTGTAGTGTGACCTTGATGTTTGTTGACCCCACACAGATTGACGCGGTTATCAACGATATGCAGCAGTGTACGCGGGCAGGAGGATACAACCTAATCGTATGTGCAATGGACACGCAGGCGCATCCTTGCCCAGTTGGTTTTCCATTTACCTTTGGAGAAGGGCAACTAAAGGATGCTTATACCGGTTGGGGACTTATTAAATATAATGAGGACCTAGGTACCATGCACAATGGTGCGAGGCTTCAGTTTGCGACCATGCTTGCTCGCAAGCCCTAGCGCACAAGGTTGTCCTGGGGCATAGTGGTAACGTAACGCATTGTGATGGGATTTATATGCTACCCGTATAATTTGGCTTGCAAATGACAATCATTCTTATTATCATTCAGGAATGAAGGTGAATTACCGGCATAATGCCGGTATTCTTTTTTGCAGCTTTAATAAGGAACCACTCTATGGCTTCATCATTTACACTTAAGGCCTCTCTTTTATTGTCAAGTTTAGCAACTGTTGCTGGCATCTCTATCACGCCAGTGCACGCTGCATCCGATACGTTGGTGCTATATAACGGCCAACATAAAGATGCGACATCAGCCTTAATTGAAGCATTTGAAAAAAAGACCCAAATCAAGGTCACATCACGGGATGGCAAGAGTAATGAACTTGCGCATCAGATCATTGCCGAAGGGGATCGGTCACCAGCTGACATTCTTTACACAGAGGAAAGTTCACCGCAGGTGATGTTGGCGCAAAATGGCCTGCTCGCGGAAATTGATGCAACAAGCCTTGAAAACATTCCAACCGATTATCGCGATGCTAAAAATCGTTGGACTGGTGTTTTGGGGCGATCGCGTGTTGTGGTCTATAACCCCGACATGATTGACGAAGCCGAGCTACCAAAATCTGTAATGGACTTGCAAGGCGGTGAGTGGGAAGGGCGCTTTGCGTTTGTTCCAACCAGTGGTGCCTTTCAAAAACAGCTTTCGGCATTAATTAAGTTAGAAGGGCGTGACGTTGCAAAAGCGTGGTTAAAAGGCCTAAAAGAACACGGTAAAATTTACCGAAAAAACACGCTTGTGTTGGACGCCGTGGAACGGGGCGAGATTGACTTTGGATTAATTAATAACTACTACTGGGATCGCCAGGCCAAAGAAAAAGGCATGGAAAATATGAGGTCCCGCCTATACTTTTTTGGGTCCAATGACTTGGGCGATATGCTTACCGTTGCCAGTATGAGCATTTTGAAATCCAGCGATAAGCAAGAGGCCGCTCAACAGTTTATTGCCTTTGCCGTAAGTAAAGAGGGTCAACAAATCTTAACGGATAAAAGCGCCCAATATCCCCTGAACTCCGAGGCTGAAACGCATCCGGATCTTAAGCCGTTCAAGGAGCTAACGCCGCCGAAAGGAACCTTAGACTTGGGTGAATATGGGGATGGCCAGGCAGCCGTTGATCTGCTTCAGGAAGTTGGCCTGCTATAAGGTTTTTAATTACGCCGTAGTGGTGGTGGGGGCATAGGCCATGACTTCTCCCGCCACCTTCAGACCGACGGTGTCACCAGGGGTGAATTGCTGGGAACCACTAACCCGTACGTGAATGTTTTCCATGCCCAGTTTTTCATCCATCTTCAAGCATACAATGGCATCGTGCCCATAGAAAACCGTACGCACAACCTTCCCGCAGGCATACTCATTGGGCTCGCTAATAACAAATTGTTCAGGGCGCACAACCACCTGCGCATTCTGGCAATCACAAAGGTTAGGGCATGCCAGGGGGAGTTGGCCAAAGGGACTGTGGACGGTGCCACCCATTACCGGGGCTTGTAGAACCGTTGCTTCTCCAACAAAGCGGGCAACCTCCATATCTGCCGGGCGCTTGTAGAGGGATACGGGGTCATCAATTTGTATGCATTTCCCGTTCCTCATTACGGCGACCAAATCAGCGATTGATAGAGCTTCTTCTTGATCGTGAGTAACAATAATTGCGGTCGCCCCAATTTGAGCCAGACTGTGTTTGACCTCTTCGCGCAGGGACGCCCGTAAGCCCGCATCAAGAGCAGAGAAGGGCTCATCCATTAATACGAGTGACGGGGCTGGTGCGAGTGCGCGTGCCAGGGCGATCCGTTGTTGTTGCCCGCCGGACAGTTCATGGGGCATGCGATCTTCCAAACCTACCATGCCCACCAGATCGAGCATGTCATGGATGCGTTCTTTATTACGCTGAGCTTTGGGCAGGCCAAATGCAATATTTCTGCCAACACTCAGGTGTGGGAATAGCACGCCATCTTGGGGGACATACCCTATTTTTCGATGTTCGGGCTTGATATTGATGTTGGAGCCGAAGACCTCCTGCCCATCAATGGCGATGGTGCCACTGTCAGGCGTGGTAAAGCCGGCAATACTACGCAGTAGCGTGGTCTTACCACAGCCCGAAGGCCCTAATACGGCCAATATGTTTCCCGCATCAAGACTTACGCTGACGTTTTTAAGCGCTTGTACATTGCCAAAGGCTTTGTTTAGAGCTTGAATTTCCAGCTTTTTAAACATCGTAAAACTATCCTTTGTTATGACCCATCTGCCGCATGGTCAGCAAGTATACAGGCAGACCGGAGATCAATATAAGTAAAATTGCGTATGGAGCCGAAGCAGCATATTGCACTTCGTTGGTATGCTCCCAAACTTTGGTCGCCAACGTGTCAATACCCGTTGGGCGAAGAATAAGTGTTGCCGTGAGTTCCGTCATGATTTTCATGGACACCAAGGCAAATCCTGCACCAACGCCAGACCATACAAGCGGTAGAACAACTTTTATAAAAATGGCGATGGGTGTTTTTCCGAGTGAACGTGCCATTTCCTCCATTTGGCGGGGAACTAAAACGAGAACACCGCGAATAGACGATTGCGCCAAAGGAAGGTAGAGAATCGCGTATGCCAGCAATAATAATGCGACGGTTTGATACAGCGGATTCACATAGCGTACCGAGAAGAACACAAAAGTAAGCCCAATGACAAGGCCGGGCAAGCTGTGTATAAAGTAAGGGAGCCGATCCGATAAGCTTGAAAATATACCTTGGTATCGGACCGCTAAAATAACAAGGGGCAAGGCCAGCACCGTTGCCAACAATGCGCCTCCTAGGCCAAACCCTAGCGTAGCTTGCAGGGCACTAGAAAGCTCAGGCAGATTAAAGGCAGCGGAGCGACCAGTAGCAATCCAATAGCTTAATGAGCCAATGGGAACACCAATTGCCGCGATTACTAACACACTAAAGGCGCCAACTACCCAAGGTGTTGAACGCCCCAAGGTAATTTTTTCCAATGAGCCTGAAATGCTTTTACGGGAATGCTCATAGGAAAACCCGCCACGTGCGTACCGCTCCAGGATTAACACGAGCAAACATAAGAGTAAAAGGACGAAGGCTAGGATTGCTGCCATGGCGCTATTAAAAGCAACCTCATATTGATCAAAAATAGCAACGGTCAAGGTGTCGTAATTAAGAAACGCCAGGGCGCCAAATTCTGCCAGCATGTGCAAGGCAACCAGAACAGCGCCGCCCGCCAAGGCAGGGCGCAAGTGGGGCAACGTGACACGTATAAATGTGGCCAAGCGCCCATACCCTAAGGAGTGGGCGGTTTCTTCCAAGGCGGGATCCATATTCCTAAGGGCAGCAGCCACGGGCAAGTGGACTAACGGATAGTAAGACAATGTAAGCACCAGTGCTGCGCCAAAGAACCCTTCAATACGCGGAAATATGGAAATCCAACTGTAGCCACTTACAAAGGCGGGAACAGCAAACGGTAAGGTGACTAATACATTCCATGCGGTGCGCCCTGGTAAGTTAGTGCGTTCTATAAACCACGCCGTTCCTACGCCCAGTAAGATGCTGCCTATCGTTACCGTGATATCTAATGTTAGGGTGTTTGCTAATAGTTCAAGTACGCGCGGGCGCATGAGTAGTTGCCAAGAGGCATCCCAACCCGCCTCACGAGCACGTAGGAAAACATACAGCAAAGGCAGGCAAAAAATAAGTAGCAACACTAAAACCGGCGCCAATAGTAGTAGGGGCCCATGTTGCGCTTTTGAGTACCTGTACCTATAAAAAATCGGTAGGCGTGGTGACGCTAACCTCATCTAATCAACATCTCATTAGTCATACGTTATATAACAATAACTGAATGATAATAGGAATTATTATTATTTGCAACCAATAACATATCTATAAAATCAACGGCACGTGAAAGAAAGGGAGGTATTTGAAAATTGCTAGCGCATATTATAGCCTGTGGCGATGCGTTGTAACTTTGAGATAGCTCATGTTTGTGTGCGAAGGTTGCTTTTCAAAACCCCTATTGAAAAGCGTAGGTCTTTTGTGCTTACTCTACTATTCTTGCCAAGCGTATGCAGACACAGTCTGGATGGAAAACGGCGACAAGATTACTGGAAAAATTGAATCCTTGCAAGCAGGTAAGCTTACGATTGTTTCTGGCTATGCGGGCGTAATCCGTGTGGACTGGGCGCAGGTGCAACAACTGGAAAGTTCGTCAAAGATAAAAATGCCGGATACTCAAACACGTGCTGAATATTTTTCACGTCTACAACAAAAGCAGGGCGATTCGCTGTTTGCGGCATCCGCGCTCGATCAGCCGGCCAGCACCGTACGTCCTTCGGATGCGTTAGCTAGCAAGAGGTCATTTTGGGATGCGGTCAGTTGGCGGGGTAACCTGGACGTGGATCTGGACTATAAAACAGCGTCAAGTCGTACGGAGGATTACAAAGCCAAGCTGGATACAAAGCTGGAACACCAGCAATGGCGGCATAAGATTAAAGCCTCGTACGCCCGCAAAATAGATAATCGGGTGACAACTTCGCATAATTATGGAGGCAGGTACTCTGCAGATCGTTTTTTGTCGGATCAGCTATTTTGGCAAAGTCGGGCATTATATAAACGCGATCATGTGGAAGATGTGGCGCGTCAGGCAGCGCTGGGTACAGGATTAGGCTATCAGTTTTGGGACAATAAAACAGGCGGGTTTTCATTGGCGGGGCTTGTCGGGCGTGCACAGTATCGTTATGACGATGGCGCCGTTGATCGATTTTATGCGGCAAGCGTGCAATGGGATTTCAATCGTTACATTAGGGGTGACCAGTTGGAAATTTATACTACCGGCGAAGTGATGCGGCCCCTTAACAGTGCTGCCCATATTAGTATTGATGCCAATGTGGGGATACGCTATCGCGTGACCAGCTGGCTTTCCTGGTTTTTAAACTACTCCCGGAACCAGATCACTGGAGGGCGTCAAAAATTAAATGAAAAACGCCTCTCCACTGGCCTTGGTGTCACGTGGTGACCTATAGGACTATTTCACCATAATAGACTTTCTGGCAAGCACTATTCTGCCATTGTTTTGAACATAGACGATTTCATACTCACCAGGCTCAGCCGGCAGCGTAAGATTTAAGGGTGAGCCTTCCTGTGTATAGGTATAGGTGATGTCATCATTGCCACCACCGCCGGGCTTAATGGCGGCAATATAGTCGCTTGGGTAGTCAGGGCCTTCCCAAGTGACCCGGATAGTGTCCCCAGCAGCCGCAGATTCGGGAATATCTAAGGTGGCCGTAACCGCGGTTGTCGTCAAGCTTTCCCTGGCAAGTACTTTTCTGCCATTGTTTTGAACATAGACGATTTCATACTCACCAGGCTCAGCCGGCAGCGTAAGATTTAAGGGTGAGCCTTCCTGTGTATAGGTATAGGTGATGTCATCATTGCCACCACCGCCGGGCTTAATGGCGGCAATGTAGTCGTTGGGTTGGTCGGGACCTTCCCACGTAACGCGTATTGTATCTGCCGCGGGGGCGTTATTGGGGATATCCAGGCGGGCGGCATACTTTACGATGATTGGCAGCGTAAGTGATCGTGTGTTGGCCGGATTTAGCTCCCCCTTGGCATACGCTTCGTCCGTTATACGGAGAACGTCAACATCTTTGATGCCTTTTGTCAGTTGCACGGAAAGCACGCCCTCTGGGCTATCGGATTCATATAGGACATCGCCGCTACCGCCATCACGAACGGTCCAAATAAGGCCTTCATCAATCGTAGGACCACTTTTTTGGTCAGTGGCGCTAAGCGTTACCTCATGTGTTTCCGGCTTGGGTTGCGGTGCGTCCACGGGTTTGCCGGGTGCTTCGGCCTTGCTGATTTTGTCCAGTGCCAAGCGTAATTCATTGGCATCTTCCGCCAGGAAAAATTCCCCACCCGTATTGTGTGCCAAACATTGCAGTTGTTGCTCAGCGTTACCCGCTTCAGCCTCGGGCAGGCCAAACCCAACGGTATGTACGGTAAGGTTCACGCCGAGTTCATTAAGTTTTTCTGCCGCTTGGCAAGGATTGGCGTGACATGTTTCTTCCCCATCGGAAACGAGGATCACCGTAGCCTCCCGTTCTGTGTATTTAAGCATTTCAGCGGCCTGGATAACGGCATCCGTCATGGGCGTCATGCCTTTGGGATTGATATTTTCAACGGCTTTCCGGATGGCATCCCGATCCCGCCCAACCGGCACCAGCAGTTCAATGTCGTTACAGTCGCCTTTGCGATTATGCCCGTACGCGAGCAGGCCGAGCTGTTGATCAGCTGGCAGATCATCCATAAGCTGGGATACGACTTCCCGTGCGGTGACAATTTTGTTGATACCGTCAATTTGTCCCCACATGGAGCCAGAGGCATCAAAAACAAGAATACTGTCAATAGGGGTATGGGCGTTATCAGCGTTTTGTGCGAGTGTCGACCCACTTAAGGTAAATAAAAATGCGGTAAGTAACACGCCAAGGGATTGAAGCATGGCCAGCCTATATTGTTAGTGAAGTTATTAACGGCAAAATACCATCTATTCATTGCCAGCGCGCCATCTGAACGGATAGGGTAACTTTCGGGCTAGGCATATTCAACGAAGGTATGTTGATGATTTTTTAAGGCTTCATTAATAAGCGTTGAGATCTTGTTCCAGTCGCCGCCAGCAAGGCCTGCACCAATCGCCGGATAAGCAATATGTTTGTCTGGAAAATCATGAGCGATTGCCTCGAACACGCGCTTTAAAGCTTCATAATCTACTAATTTGCCCCCGCCGCCATAGTGATATTGGGTGTAAGCGTTGATAACAATTAACTGGTGACCATTTGCTAGCAGGATTTCAGCCTTTGTATAGGTACCCAGCTTGGTGCGATCCCCTTTTTCGGTAGCCTGATCCGCTTGCCAGGCCTCTGGAAACGTATTCCTGATTAGCTTTGCAACGCCGGCACCCATGGTATTAAAGCAGTTGCAGCCGTGGACCACCACATCAAATTTACCCTGTTTCGCCAGGGCAATAATATCGCCTTTTATCGTTTGCATGATCATTTCCTTTATCGGGGAGTGTCGTGTTTCCCAAGGGAAGCAAGCTTGTTCACAAAATCTGTGTATAACTTTGTTGAAAACTTGCAGGAGATATGAAAAACAATTGCCAAGAGCTAGATTGAGTATAAATTACTCAATGGGGCGGTTGGACCAAGGTGATGGAGTAGGGTTTGGTTCTGCTAGAAGATCGGTGATTATTGTGCGTATGGTACTGTGTATTGTTTTAATTCTGACACAATTTGCCGAATCTCTGATAGTGTTGTTGCTGTTTCATGACGAGACTCCGCGACTAGTTGCGCTGTGTTGCGCCCTGACTCAAAGCTAGCTGTCATATTAGAAAGCAGTGATTATCATAGAGCTAGTCTACTTTCAATGCTCGCTATGAGGTTGGTGTATTCCAATTCCGTTAGTTGTGTCCAGCTGGTTGATCTATATTTGGATCTAGAGGTATACGGTAGTGTTTTAGCCTTTGCGAGTGCCTGTAGTACCTGCCTGTCAATCGGTGGGTGTACATGCCTACAATGCGATGCGATTGCTTCGTTGGATGTCGTAAGCATCGCCTTTATATAAACAGCAACAATTTTTGCGGCACGTCCAAAACTTATTCCCTGGGTTTCCAATATTCTGCACCATTCCAGGTGCTGGCAATCATAATTTTCTGCAGTGATAGGACTAAATTCATTTAGGTTGGCGACAAAATTCTTTAGGCCTGTCAAGCCGATCCACTTTGATACTTTTTTCGTGGTCATTCCCTGTACGCCCCGTTGAGCTGCCCGGGCTGCAGCCCAACAAGCGAAGTGGTGCTTGTAGTCAAAGTGGGAATAGTCCTGCATCTTTATCAATCATTGAGCACATAAGAATAGAGTTTTGCAAAGTATAGGAAACTTATAGGGCCTATGCGTGGTATCCGCTGGTAAGTGAAGCTAGGGAAAACCTTATCCAAGAGATATGGCGTAATAGCCTGATTTGTTTACACTAGCAAAAGTTACGATTTCTTTTAATTGGAAAAGATACGTCAAAAATATGGGTTATCGTGCTAGCGAGTGTGGTGCTTGGAGGGTGTGCATCTATTACATCGGAATCAACTCAGCCGGTCCGAGTAGATGCCTTGGATGAGGATGGGAAAGAAGTCGCTGATGCGCAGTGCGACCTTATAAATAATAAAGGTATGTTCTCAACCGATGCAGGAAAGCACGTAATTGTTAGAAAGTCCTCGAAAGATCTGCATATTAGCTGTACCGCCGAATCACGTGACGATAAGGCTGAAGGCACAGCGATATCAAGAGTGGGTGCTGGCATGTTTGGAAACATTGTGTTTGGTGGTGGGATAGGGGCTGTAATTGATCACAGTAGGGGAACCGCTTATAACTACCCAGAATGGATGCAATTGGTATTTGGTGACCACCTTATTTTTGATCGCTTGCAGTATAAAAGTGGAATAGCCTTAGAGGGCCAAAGTGTTGAGGAGTTTGAGGCCAAGATGGCAGAGCAGCGTGAAGACTCATTTTAGATCAGCTACAGATTAACGGTTTTCAATTCTTGGTGCGAACGGAGAGACTCGAACTCTCACACCTTTCGGCGCCAGATCCTAAGTCTGGTGCGTCTACCAATTCCGCCACGTTCGCAATACATTTAGCATAACTGCAGCTAAGCGAATAATTCTAACTTGCTTTTCCCAAGTGCGCAAGCACTTTAAAATTAAACGAATAAAACGACTAAATCGGCCCCTAACCCGCGAATAAACCGGCTTTCAACCTCGCAAGTGGTTTTCCGTTAAAATACTATGTTTACTTGTTCAATTATTCTTATTTATATAGGTTCCTCATGCAACCCGTGGTAGAAACTGTCTCCGGCCTCGAGCGCCGCGTCGATTTAATCGTGCCAACGGCTGACATCGAAAAAGAAGTCCAGGCGCAACTCAAACAAGTCGCCCGTACCGCCAAAGTACAAGGCTTCCGCCCCGGGAAAGCACCGCTTTCTCTACTCGAGCGTAGTCACGGCCCAAATATCCGTTACGATGTTTTAAATAATGAACTGGGTAAGCGTTTCGACGATGTCGTTAAAGAAGCCGAATTGCGCGTGGCTGGCACCCCTGATATAGAAGCCAATTCAGACGATACCAGTGAAGAGCAGCTTGCATTTAAAGCCACGTTCGAGGTGTATCCTGAAGTTGATGTCCCGGATTTTTCTGCGCTTGAAGTTACGCGCACAAATATAGAAGTTAGTGATGAAGACGTACAGCGTACCGTGGACATTCTACGCAAGCAGCGTGCTGACTACGAACCTCGCGAGGGTCGCGAAGCACAAGAGGGCGACCGGGTAACCCTGGACTTCACCGGTCGTATTGATGGCGAGCCGTTTGAAGGTGGTAGCGCTGAAGATTTTCCATTTGTCCTGGGTGAAGGGCGGATGCTACCCGAATTTGAAGAGGCCGTGCAGGGTATGAAGGCTGGGGAAACTAAAACCTTTCCATTAGAGTTCCCGGAAGATTACGGTAGTGAAACGGTGGCGGGTAAAAAGGCCGAGTTTGAGCTCACCATTAAAGAAGTTGCGGAAGCCGTGCTTCCCGAGCTCAACGAAGAGTTTGCGCGTAGTCTGGGCGAAGAGGACGGTAGCGTGGAAAAGCTGCTAGCCGATGTGAAGGAAAATATTGCGCGTGAAATAAAAGCCCGCAAACAGGCCAGAACCAAAGCGAGTGTTATGGATGCCTTGGTTGCCGCCACTACATTTGAGTTACCTAAAGCCCTAGTTCATGCTGAAATCCATGCACGCATTGATAACGCAAGGCAAGAGCTCGCAGAGCGTGGGGTTCCCAATGCTGATACTATGGAGATACCGCATGAGGCCTTTCAAGAGGAAGCGGAACGCCGGGTGCGGTTGGGCTTGCTAATTGCCGAAATTGTGAAGACGCAAGAGTTGCAGGCCAGTGCGGATCAAATTAAAGCGCGTGTGGAAGAGTTTGCACAAAACTATGAAGAGCCCGAGCAAGTGGTTGGCTATTACATGTCGGAGCCACAGCGTCGTGCTGAGATTGAAGCCATCGTGCTAGAAGACAACGTGGTCGAGCATGTTCTCGCCTCTGCTAAAGTGACAGACGAGGATGTGAGTTTCGACGAACTCATGGGAACAAACTAAATGACGTCTCGTTTTACGGACTTTTACGCCTCATTGTATGGGGACCATTCGGTGACACCGTCTGGTTTGGGATATGTGCCAATTGTGATTGAGCAATCTGGCCGTGGTGAGCGCTCCTACGATATTTATTCACGTCTATTGCGTGAACGGGTAATTTTTTTCGTGGGGCCTGTAAATGACCACACCGCAAACCTGGTGGTGGCTCAACTCCTATTTTTGGAGTCTGAAAATCCTGAAAAAGACATCTCGCTTTACATTAACTCGCCGGGAGGCTCGGTGTACGCGGGACTTGCTATTTTCGATACCATGCGGTTTGTTAAACCAGACGTATCTACCCTATGTACCGGCATTGCTGCCAGCATGGGGGCGTTCCTGCTCGCCGCCGGTACAAAAGGCAAGCGTTACACCCTTCCGAATTCGCGCTTAATGATTCACCAGCCGTCTGGTGGTGCACAAGGCCAGGCTTCTGATATTCAAATACAGGCCAAGGAAATTCTGCATTTACGCGAGCGCCTGAATCAGATTCTTGCGGAAAACACAGGTCAACCATTAGAACGTATTGAAATGGATACCGAGCGCGATACCTTCATGTCTGCTGAAGATGCGGTATCGTATGGCTTAGTGGACCAGGTTCTGGTTTCACGTACCGATCAAGACGCCGAGTAACACTCAATGGCGATAACCACGCTTTAGTTTCAAGGATGTTATGCCGGATAAAAAAGGATCCTCCGACGAGAAAACGCTGCATTGCTCGTTTTGTAGCAAAAGCCAAAATGAGGTCCGCAAGCTTATTGCCGGGCCTTCGTCGGTATTTATTTGCGACGAATGCATAGATTTATGTAACGATATCATCGTCGAAGAAGCCCAAGAGGCAGCGCGTAATGCGGTACGAAATGAGCTGCCAACGCCCCAGGAAATAAAATCCTTCCTGGATGGCTATGTCATTGGTCAAGATACGCCTAAACGTACCCTAGCTGTCGCGGTGTATAACCACTACAAGCGGGTTCGCTACGGGGAAGTGAAAGACGACGACGTTGAGCTGTCCAAGAGCAATATCTTGCTGATTGGTCCAACGGGCTCTGGCAAGACATTACTTGCCCAGACACTGGCACGCATGCTGGATGTCCCCTTCGTAATGGCTGACGCAACAACGTTAACGGAAGCCGGCTATGTTGGTGAGGATGTCGAAAATATTGTGCAAAAGTTGTTGCAGAGTTGCGACTACGATGTTGAAAAAGCACAGCGGGCGATCATCTATATCGATGAAATTGACAAAATTTCCCGTAAATCCGATAACCCGTCCATTACTCGTGATGTGTCAGGTGAAGGGGTGCAGCAGGCCCTGCTTAAAATAATTGAAGGCACGGTGGCCTCTGTTCCACCCCAGGGTGGGCGTAAGCACCCCAATCAGGATTTTGTGCAAATCGATACCACCAATATTCTCTTTATTGTTGGTGGGGCTTTTGATGGGCTTGAAAAAGTTATTCAAGATCGCACGGAAAAATCTGGCATTGGGTTTTCAGCCTCAGTACGGGCAAAAACCGAACGGGGTGCCGCTGAGCTCTTTACCGAAGTTGAGCCCGAAGATCTGATCAAGTTTGGCCTTATTCCTGAGCTGATCGGGCGTCTGCCGGTAATCACAACCTTGGACGAACTTAAAGAGGATGCTTTAGTACGGATTCTCACCGAGCCACGTAATGCGGTAGTAAAGCAGTTTCAGAAACTGTTTGAAATGGAAGAAGTTGTGCTGGAAGTAACACCTGAAGCATTGCAGGCAATTGCTGAAGCTGCGATAGAGCGTCGTACCGGCGCGCGCGGCTTGCGTTCCATTCTTGAAGCAGCATTATTGGCCACAATGTATCAGCTACCTTCCCTAAAGGGGGTAGAACGCGTTATTCTGGATGCAGATGCCGTAAGAAAAAAAGGCGAACCCAAATTGTTGTTTGCTGATGGCAAGCAAGCATCGTTGTCAGAATTGGCGGACAAGAACCTCACAGATGAAGCGGCTTAAGATCAGCGCGACTTGAAATATACCGGTTTGTCACCAAATAAGGCTTAATAGAATTTTTACTGCGTCACAACAGGGTGATGCGGTAGCGCAGTTAAAGGATAGAAATATGTCTGTGAGCCAGATAGCCTCATCTGAAACCACCACCTTGCCACTGCTTCCTTTGCGTGACGTCGTGGTGTTTCCGCATATGGTACTCCCACTTTTCGTGGGTCGCCCGCGCTCTATCAAGGCACTTGAGTTGGCCATGGAAGATACCAGCACCATTATGTTGGTGGCTCAGAAAACGGCCAGTAAAGATGACCCTAGTACGGACGACTTATACGAATTAGGTTGTACCGCGAATATTTTACAACTATTGAAGCTTCCCGATGGCACCGTGAAGGTGTTAGTGGAAGGAATTGATCGTGCGATTGTGAAAGAAGTTACGGATGACGAAACTCATTTCACTGCACATGTCACGCCACTCGTAGACGACGATGAAAGCTCATCCGAGTCTGAAGCGTTACGGCGCACGGTGATGGCGCAGTTTGAGCAATACGTCAAACTGAATAAAAAAATTCCGCAAGAAATTCTCACCTCATTAACCTCCATTGATGAGGGCGGGCGCTTGGCAGACACGATTGCCGCGCACCTGCCGCTTAAGCTTGAAGAAAAACAGCAAATGCTGGAAATTACCAATGCTACTGAGCGCTTGGAGCGCTTGCTTAGCCAATTGGAATCCGAAATTGACATTCTTCAGGTAGAAAAGCGCATCCGTGGCCGTGTTAAAAAGCAGATGGAAAAAAGCCAGCGGGATTACTATCTGAATGAACAGGTGAAAGCCATTCAGCGCGAGCTTGGCGAAGGTGACGAAGGTGCCGATATCGAGGAGCTGGAAAAGCGTATTAAAGCGGCCCGGCTGCCCAAAGAGGCACAAAAGAAAGCCGATGCTGAGCTTAAAAAGCTTAAGCTGATGTCACCAATGTCGGCTGAGGCCACCGTGGTGCGCTCGTATCTCGATACGCTCATTGGCTTGCCTTGGTACAAAAAAAGCCGTATCAATAAATCCATTGCGAATGCGCAGGAAACGCTCGATAACGATCACTATGGTCTTGAGCGCGTGAAAGAACGTATTATTGAATACCTCGCCGTTCAGCAGCGGGTTGCCAAATTGAAAGGGCCCATTCTTTGCTTGGTTGGGCCTCCCGGCGTAGGGAAAACGTCGCTTGGCCAGTCCATTGCAAGCGCAACAAACCGCAAGTTTGTCCGTATGGCATTGGGCGGCGTGCGTGACGAAGCTGAAATTCGTGGCCACCGCCGAACCTATATAGGCTCCTTGCCTGGCAAGATTTTGCAAAACATGACAAAGGCGGGCGTACGAAACCCATTGTTCTTGTTGGACGAGATCGACAAAATGGGGGCGGACTTTCGTGGTGATCCCTCATCGGCCTTGCTGGAAGTATTGGATCCGGAGCAAAATCACACGTTCCAGGACCATTACCTCGAGGTTGACTACGATTTGTCAGACGTGATGTTTGTTGCGACCAGCAATACGCTTAACATCCCACCCGCCTTACTGGACCGTATGGAGGTTATCCGCTTATCAGGATATACCGAGGACGAGAAGGTACGCATTGCATTTGATCACCTCTTGCCCAAGCTGATGAAGAATAACGGCTTACAAGAAGGCGAGCTGGATATCAACGAAGCTGCCGTACGCGACATTATTCGTTACTACACGCGTGAGGCTGGCGTTCGCTCCTTAGAGCGTGAAATGAGTAAAATTTGTCGTAAGGTCGTTAAAGAGATTATCGAGACCCACCCAGAAGCTGCCACGCCCAAGAAAGGGAAGAAAAAGGCGGCCGATGAAAAGCCTGTCATGGTTGTACAGGTGAATTCCGACAATCTTAATGACTACCTCGGCGTACGACGCTTTAATTTTGGTGTTGCCGACAAGGACAACAAGGTTGGTCAGTGTACTGGCTTGGCATGGACCGAAGTGGGAGGCGATTTGCTGACCATCGAGGTCGCCGATATGCCAGGCAAGGGCAATATCTTGCGTACCGGCTCCTTGGGCGATGTCATGAAAGAGTCTGTAGAAACGGCTCGCACGGTGGTGCGCTCGCGCGCTCAGAAGTGGGGCATTTTGAACACGGTATTTGAAAAGCGTGACCTACACGTGCATTTCCCGGAAGGTGCTATTCCTAAAGATGGCCCCTCCGCTGGAATTGCCGTGACGACCGCAATGGTTTCGGCGCTTACCGGAATTCCCGTACGTTCTGATGTTGCCATGACGGGTGAAATAACCTTGCGTGGTGAGGTTCTGGTGATTGGCGGCTTGAAGGAAAAGCTACTTGCCGCACATCGCGGTGGTATTAAGACGGTATTAATTCCGGAAGAGAACGTGAAAGATTTGGCGGATATTCCGGATAATGTTAAAAACCACCTTGAAATTGTCCCCGTGCGTTGGATTGACCGCGTATTAGAGCTTGCTCTGGAAGAAATGCCCAAAGCTCTATCGGATGAAGAGGTTGAGCGTTTAACCGCAGAAGCCCTGGCCGCATCCAAGCGCCTGGAAAGCAGCGCCGGCAGTATGTTAAAGCATTAACATCTAGCGCTAAACGCAGGATATAACCAGAAAACTCCCAAGGCCAATGAAGGTTTTGGGAGTTTTTCTATGGGGGGACTTAATACGAAAGTATTTTTGATAGGAATTTCTGCGCACGTTCTGATAATTGCTCGCGTTGATCAAAAAACTCCCGGGTAGGGCAGTCTTCAACAATTCTGCCTTCGTCCATAAAAATAACGCGATCAGCAACTTTGCGGGCAAATCCCATTTCGTGCGTTGCTACGAGCATCGTCATGCCATCGTTGGCCAGGGCCACCATCACATCAAGGACTTCGTTTACCATTTCCGGATCAAGCGCAGAGGTGGGTTCGTCAAACAGCATAACAATGGGATCCATTACCAGGGCTCGGCAGATGGCCACACGTTGTTGTTGACCCCCGGAGAGCTGGGCAGGGTATTTGTCTTTATGGTCAATAAGCCCAACGCTATCCAGCAACGCTTCCCCTTTTTCAGTCGCTTCCGTTTGCGACCGCTTAAGCACTTTTACTTGCGCCAACTGCAAATTTTCAATTGCCGTTAGGTGAGGGAATAATTCGAAATGCTGAAACACCATGCCAATGCGGGTTCTAAGCTGCGGCAGATTAACGCTTTTATCGGTTAAAGAGGCGCCGCTCATTTTGATTTCCCCAGATTGAAATGGCTCTAAGGCATTCAACGTCTTTAATAAGGTGGACTTCCCGGAACCCGACGGACCACAGACAACAACAACTTCCCCTTTATCCACTTTGGCGGTGCAGTTGTTTAGTACCTGGAAATCTCCATACCATTTGCTGACGTTGGAAAACTCTATCATGGCTACTCAATATTGTTAGGTAAGGTGTTGCGAGGTCTTTTTTTGAATTATATTTACCAAGGTGGTACAGACAAAACTAATAATAAGATAAACGCAAGCAACAAAAATATAAGGCACCACCAAATTATTATCGCGCTGCCCGATGCGTGATGCTGCCCCCAGGAAATCTGTGCCGGAAATCACATACACAAGGGAGGTATCTTGAAATAAGATGATTGCCTGGGTAAGCAATACAGGGATCATCATGCGAAAGGCCTGTGGCAGTATGACGTTAAACATGCGTTGTGTTTTTGTTAAGCCTAGCGCCAGGCTGGCTTCCCATTGTCCCCGGGGCAGGGAGAGGATGCCGGATCGAAATATTTCACAAAAGTAGGCAGACTCAAACAAGATAAAGGTGATAATGGCGGTGTTTTCAGGGCCCACCTTAACCGGCCTTGGCGTGCCCATCACGCTTTGTAAAAGTATGGGAAACAGAAAGAATACCCAAAACAAGACGAGCAGCAAGGGGATGGAGCGCATTAGGTCAACGTACAGGCCAGCGATAATCCGTAATGGCGCAAAGGAAGACAGGCGACAAAGGGCCAGCAGCACGCCAAAAAACATTCCTCCTACCAAGGCGATGCTGGTGAGTTGAAGGGTGTACTGAAAGCCCTTCCAAAGGTAATCGCTATTTGAAAAGATAATATCCAGGTCCATATCATTTCCCCTTGATTATGGCCTGTACATGCCAAGCTTATTAAGCCGCCGTTCGTAAAAATGCGCTAAACGGTTTGCACTATAGGCGATAAGCACATAAACCACCGTCACAATCGTAAAGGATTCAAAGTATGAAAAGGTGATTTCTCCCACTTCACGTGCCCGGAAGGTGAGCTCGGCAAACCCTATCGTCATCGCGATGGACGAGTTTTTTATAAGGTTCATCATTTCACTGGTAAGGGGCGGAAAGATGCGCCTGAATACCTGCGGCAGGATGACGTAGCGATAATTTTGAAAGTCCGTCAAGCCAAGGGCCTTGGCGGAGTTAACGGCGCCTTGCGATAAAGACTCAATACCGGATCGCACTTGCTCGGTAATGCGAGCTGAGGTAAACAGCCCAAGACATAGGCTGGCAGCAACGAATTGAACCGTACCGGTACTTGCGCTTAGGGTCCATTGTTTTATGGGGGGAACAAGCTCGGGCACAATAAAGTACCAGAGGAACATTTGCACAATTAGTGGAATGCCCCGGAATATTTGTACATAGATAGCCGCAAACCAACGTAGCGCTTTGTTCTCAACGCAGCGCATGATGCCGACAAAGGTTCCGGCAGAAAGTGCTAATAGCCAACTCACCAGCGAAAGCGCAAGTGTCCAACCGACGCTGATTGTGAATAGCCATAAATAGCTGTCACCATAGATTATGGAGGTTTCAAACAACAGCCCCCAGTCCCATGTGTAATTCATTGTTTATCCACGGCTTGATTTAGCGGGCTTTTGCAAGTCCCTGGCGGTGGTTACAAAAGCCCATGTTACCAACGATTTTATGAATTATTCATCCGTCGTATCACTCGGATTTTTAACCAAGGCTTTCATTTCATCTGTCATGGGGATGTTGAAGGATATGCCTTTGGGCGGGATGGGTTGAACCAGCCATTTGTCATAAATGTCGTTAAACTTGCCGCTGTCAAAAAGACTCTTTAAAGCTTTATTGGCAAATTCCTTAAATTCAGGATCATCCTTTCTGACCATCATTGAGTAAGGCTCGGTTGATAGGAAGGGCCCTACAAAGGTGTAGTCTTCTGGTGCGTCAGATTCTGCCGCAAGGCCAGCCAGCAGGATGTCGTCGGTTGAAATACCGTCAACACGACCGTTTTTTAACTGTAAAAAGTTTTCAGCATGGTCTTGGCCATAAACAATTTCCAGATCAAGATCCATTTCTTCGCTTGCTTTTTGGACAGCTTTAATATTATTTGTCCCCATGGTCATTTGTATTTTTTTGCCTTTGAGGTCCTGTAAGTCTTTAAAGTTTGAATCGACCCGGGTGAGAATTTTTGTTCCGGTAAGGTATGTGGTATAGAGAAAGTCGACTGCTTTGCGACGCTCGGCGGTATTCGTTGTTGAACCGCACTCGATATCTATGGAACCATTTACCAGCAAGGGGATACGGTTAGAGGCCGTAACAGGTTGGTAGGTTACCTTAAGATCTGGTAAGTCTTTTTCTTCTTTGAGAATGTCAACGATTTCGTGGCACAGATCAACCGAGAAGCCGGTGGGTTCATGGTTTTCATCCAGATAGGCAAAGGGGATTGCTGTTTCCCGGTAACCTAAGCTGATTTCGCCCGTGGATTTTATTTTATCGAAGGTAGTGTCACCATCGGCTGCCTGTGCGGGCGCGCCGGCAGCTAAAAGGACTAAGGATGCGATACCTGTTACGAATTTAAGAGTCATAGTCTCCTCCATTAATGGGGGTTAGTGTGTTGGTTTTATGGTTTGTGTCGCTTCTGATGTCGACTTTGTCATGGCAATAATTATTACAGAGTTTTATAAATATTGCTTTGTGCTAGGCCACTTTGGTCATGCTTTGCAAGCTTTCGCTAAGCGACTCATCCAAAATGGCAATGCCCCGGTCAATTTCCTCCTTGGAGATTGTCAAGGGTGGGGCAATGCGCCAGACAGAGCCGCGCTCCGGCCGGCGCTTAATGTTCATACTTAATCCTTTTTCATAGCATTTTTCGGTGGTGATGCGGCCAAGCTCTAAGGCTGGTGCCTTGGTATGCCGATCTACCACAAGTTCAATACCCCTTAGCATGCCTTCACCCCGAATATCTCCGATCACCTCATGACGGGCTTGTAGCTCTTGTAGCTGCTTGTATAGGTATTGTCCCATATCACGCGCACGTTCGAGTAGGCGTTCTTCATTCAGGACCCGTAAGACGGCAAGGCCAACACGTGCCGGAAGGGGGTCTGATACATGGCTGGTGTAGTAGGAATAACCTTTTTCAAAGATATCTTGCTCGATATCGGGCCGCGTGATGGTTGCTGCCAAGGGTAAACCAGCACCCAATGTTTTTGAGACCGTCATGATATCGGGCGTCACGCCGAACATTTCCGCGCCAGAGCGATAGCCCAAGCGGCCAAAGGCGGTTTGCGCCTCGTCAAATATCAACAACATATTGCGCTCAGTAGCTTTTTTGCGCAGCGCTTCGATAAAGGACTTTGGTGGCACGATTACGCCGCCCGCGCTAATTACGGGTTCGATAAGGATTGCGGCGGGTTTGCCGGTCGATGCCATATCATACATTTGCATGCTGATGTCCAGGCATTGGAGGGCGGATTGCTCAGCATCCATGCCCTGAATGTAAGGGCGATAGGTGTTCGGTTCAGGAATGGTGTAAATGCCTGCTGGTGGCACCCCATAGCCTTTTCTGTCACTTGCAAATGATACGGGGCTGACACCGCCGGTAATGCCGTGCCAGGAACCGCCCAAGGCCAAAACCTCATAGCCATCTGTAAACATTTTAGCCATGCGAATGGCGGCTTCATTACTCTCCGATCCGGTATTGATGAATAGGCATTTGCTTAGCCCCGAGGGCATCCATTCCGTGGCAACCTCTTTGGCCAATTGCGCAACAACATCCGGAATCATACCGCTGAAAAAGTGGTAAGCATGTTCACCTGCGGTGTTTACTGCCTTAACAATTTCAGGGTGGTTGTGGCCAACAGTGGCGCACATTTGACCGGAGGTGAAATCAAGTATTTCACGCCCGGTATCGTCGGTTACTGTGGCACCTTTAGCAGCGACGAACAAATTAGGAAACGTGTCGCCACCATAACGAACTAAATATTCCTTAGCGGCATCGCGAAGATCCTGGGTCATAAGACGTGTCTCCATAGAATGTGGGGGGTGTAGATAAAGTATAAGAGAACTGGTGTCGTATGTTATGCATAATTTGCATGCCATATGTTAGATTCGTGATACCAGAGTAAATGATTGGGAGGGTAAACGCGTGGATACGGGTTGGTTATATGATTTCTTGGCGCTCATAGAAACCGGCAGCTTTACACAAGCGGCAACTTATCGGAATTGTTCTCAAGCGGCCTTTAGTCGACGCATACAAAACCTGGAAAGTTGGGTGGGGAGTCAGCTGGTAGATCGCAGTGTTTATCCAATGAAATTAACGGCTGCCGGAGAGAAGTTCCACCATAAGACATTAAGCCTGACAGCGGCTTTAGAGGATGCGCGCGGTGATGCGGGGCAAGGCGAGTTATATCAACAGGTTCGCGTTGCTTTAACTTATTCATTGGCGGCTGACCGCTTCCCACATTGGTGGGCGCAGTGGGTATCGGGGGCAGATATTCGCTGTGCGACGTTAGTGGGCAATGTCTTGGAAACAACGTCTCTTTTCACGGCGGGGCAGGCGGATTTTCTTATTTCCTATTGGCACCCCCTGTACCCCGGTTCTGAGCTGGATCAGACGTTGTACGATAAGGTGGTCATTAGCCGGGTTGTGCTCAGGCCATATGCGAACCGAATGATACGCTTGCCGGGAACCAGTAAACAACCCGTCCCATTATTGCACTATACGGAGCCATCTTATTTCGCGAAAGTGGTACGCCACATTTGGGATACTGCGAATCAACCATACCATCACCAAGTTATTATGACCTCAGAGATGACGGCAACACTGGCTCGGGCTGCACAGCATGGTTTGGGGGTTGCGTGGTTAACGGACAGCCATGTTAAACACTTGGCTGGTCCTGCGCTAATTCCTGTAGACCTGTCGGCCGAAATGCTTGAGCATGATGGCATTGCAAGCAGCCCGTGGAGTGAATCTCTGGATGTTGTCGTGCACAAAGCATATGCAAATCGACGGCAACCTGTACAACAGATTTGGCAGGCGATGAAAGCTGTGGCCGTGTGAGGTTAGGGTGGCGTACGGTTTTATGGTTATAGCGTTTGCGTGCGAATAAGCCCAACGGCCAAGCCTTCAATGGCGAAGGTATCGCTTGCCGTAATGACAATGGGGGAAAAGTCCGGATTTTCTGATAATAGCTGGAGTTGATTGTTTTGTTGGTAGAGGCGCTTAACCGTGACATCATCCCCGATACGGGCCACAATAATTTGCCCATGGTGAGCTTCGGGTGCTTTTTTAACAGCAAGCAAATCACCATCAAGAATTCCGGCGTCACGCATGCTTTCCCCTTGAACTCGAAGCAGAAAATCCGGTGTGCGGGTGAATAACGATGGCTGCACAGGAATTTCATTTTCAATATGAGCCGCCGCTAAAATGGGGTTCCCCGCGGCAACCCGCCCAATTAAGGGCAGTGTGATTAGCCCGGAATTCTTTGCTGCTTGTGGTGCAAAAGTATGGAGGGCTTCATTCAGCTGGATACCGCGCGATGCGCCGGGAATTAAGGTAATAACACCTTTTCGCGCCAGTGCCCGTAGGTGATCTTCCGCTGCATTTGCCGAGCGAAAGCCAAGCGCCCGCGCAATTTCCGCACGAGTGGGTGGGAAACCGCTGGTACGGATACTTTCTTCTATGAGCGCCAGGACTTCTTGCTGGCGCTTCGTTAATTTTTGAGCCATGCTATTCCAGACTGTGTTTATACACAGTCTGGATTATCACTGAACTTGCGGTAAAAATCAAGCGTGTACGGCGAGTTTATAGTACCTCGGCAATGGCCTGGGCAACGTAATCGATGTTCTCTGAGTTCAAGGCCGCAATGCAAATACGACCACTGCTAATCGCATAGATGGCATGCTTTTCCCTTAATTCATCGACCTGGCTTGCGGTTAGGCCGGAATACGAGAACATGCCTCGCTGCTCAAGAATAAAACTAAAGTCTTGCGTTACACCATGATCTTTTAGTGCTTGGACGAGCGCCTCGCGCATTTTCTGGATGCGTTGGCGCATGGCGGCCAACTCGTTTTCCCATAAAGAAAACAATTTTGGCGTATTAAGTACTTTGGCAACCACTTTTGCCCCGTGAATAGGGGGGGTAGAGTAGTTGGTGCGAATCATCCGCTTAAGTTGGCTCAGAACGCGTTCACTTTCTTCCTGACTCGACGTGATAAGGGTAAGTGCACCCACACGCTCACCGTAGAAGGAAAATGACTTGGAAAAAGAGGAGCTAACAAGCAAGGTCAGGTCATGGTCCACAAACTTTCGGACTACCGCGGCATCTTTGTCCAGGCCTTCACCAAACCCTTGATATGCAATATCCATAAAGGGAACAAGCTGCCTATCCTTTACGGCTTTTATGATTTGATCCCATTGTTCCGGGGTGGGGTCCATGCCGGTGGGGTTATGACAACAGGCGTGAAGGACTACAATGGTGTGTTGTGGAAGTTTTTGCAAGGCGGCCAACATGGCATCGAAATCCAGTTGATTTGCCGCTGCATCGTAATAGGGATAGGTTCCCACGGTAAAGCCAGCGTTTTCAAATACCCCCACGTGGTTTTGCCAGGTAGGGTCGCTAACCACTACTGTTGAGTTTGGCAAGAGTCGTTGGAGGAAATCGGCACCAATTTTCAGGGCACCTGTACCGCCGAGCGTTTGCGCTGTTAGGGCACGTCCTTCCTGGATTGCTGGTGAGTTATCACCCAGCAATACGCGCTGAGCCCCTTGGTTATATCCAGGGATACCCTCGATGGGAAGGTAGCCACGGGCAGCGGCTTCCTGAGTAATATTGAGCTCTGCTTGATGAACCGCGTCAAGCAATGGCAGCCTGCCTCGGTCATCGTAATAAACCCCGACCCCTAAGTTAACCTTGTTGGGACGTGTCTCTTGTGAAAATTGTTCATTAATACCAAGCGTCGGGTCGCGTGGAGCCAGCTCCACCGAATCAAAAATTGAGCTCATAACTAGTTAAATTGTGATGAATTGAAAGAGAAGAAATGACGGGGTACCGCTGATAGTGAGATAATAACGGGTTTACCCCTATTGTGTCTATGATGTCAACATTTAAAGCTGATTTTGTTACGTTTCCCAATAGTCCTTTTGAGTTGTATCAGCCGTACCCACCGGCGGGCGACCAACCAATGGCGATTGAGGCGTTGGTGGAAGGACTGCAAGACGGCTTAATGGGGCAGACGTTGCTTGGGGTAACCGGGTCCGGGAAAACCTTTACCATGGCCAACGTAATAGCGCGTACAGGCCGCCCCGCCATTGTGTTGGCGCCGAACAAAACCCTTGCGGCACAATTGTATGCGGAAATGCGAGAGTTTTTCCCCCGCAATGCAGTGGAATATTTTGTCTCTTACTACGACTATTATCAGCCAGAAGCCTATGTTGCGGCGCGGGACCTTTTTATTGAAAAAGATTCCTCTATTAATGAGCATATCGAACAGATGCGGCTGTCCGCTACTAAAAGTCTACTGGAACGGCCCGATACCATTATTGTGGGTTCCGTATCGTGTATTTACGGTATAGGCAATCCGGGTGACTACCACGCCATGGTGCTGACGCTACGTCAGGGCGATATTATTCCGCGCCAAGAACTGTTAGGTCGGCTGGTAACCATGCAATACGAACGTAACGATATGGACTTTACCCGCGGTTCGTTTCGGGCTCGAGGGGAGGTGATCGATGTGTTTCCCGCTGAACATGCTGAATTAGCATTACGGATCACCTTATTTGATGATGAGGTGGAAAGCTTGCAAATGTTTGATCCGTTAACGGGTCAGGTTCAGCATGATGTGATTCGTTTTACCGTCTTTCCAAGCTCGCATTTTGTTACCCCCCGTGAAACTGTGCTGCGCGCCATAGAAACGATTAAGGAAGAGCTGGTTGAGCGGGTTGAAGAATTATTGGCACAGGACAAGCTGGTAGAAGCACAACGGTTGGAGCAACGGACGCGGTTTGATTTAGAAATGTTGCAAGAGCTTGGCTTTTGTAAGGGCATTGAAAACTACTCGCGGCATTTGTCAGGCGCCTTACCCGGAGAACCGCCCCCCACCTTGATCGATTACCTGCCGGTGAATGCTTTAATGTTTATCGATGAAAGCCACGTTACGATGGGGCAGCTCGGGGGGATGTATCGTGGCGATCGCTCCCGTAAGGAAACCCTGGTGCACTATGGGTTCCGGTTGCCATCGGCGTTAGATAACCGTCCTTTGAAACTGGAAGAGTTTGAAGCGCGGATGCGGCAAACCATTTTTGTGTCAGCAACGCCGGGACCGTACGAAGAACGGCACGCAGATCAAATCGTGCAGCAAGTTGTACGTCCTACGGGCTTGGTTGACCCGCTGGTCGAGGTGCGTCCGGCGTCAACACAGGTTGATGATTTATTAGGAGAAATTTATCAGCGGGTGAAACAACAAGAGCGCGTATTGGTGACTACCTTGACCAAACGCATGGCGGAAGATCTCTCAGAATATCTGGCGGAGCATCATATTAAGGTTCGCTATTTGCATTCAGATATTGATACGGTAGAGCGGGTAGAAATTATCCGCGACTTGCGCTTGGGGGTGTTTGATGTTTTGGTCGGTATTAACTTGTTACGGGAAGGGCTGGATATTCCTGAAGTATCGCTGGTAGCGATACTGGATGCCGACAAGGAAGGGTTTTTGCGCTCTGAGCGCAGTTTAATCCAAACCATTGGGCGTGCGGCACGGCACATTAATGGTCATGCGATTCTTTATGCAGATCATATTACCGATTCGATGGATAGGGCGATTACGGAGACAAATCGACGTCGCACCCGGCAGCTTGCCTTTAATGAGGAACATGGCATCACTGCACGAGGCGTTAATAAGGCTGTACGAGAGATGATCGATGGGGTATATGCGACACAAAGCTTACCGGAGCCGGATGCCCCTATTATTCCGGCAGAGATACTCAATGATGAGAAGCGCGTTGCCCGTGAATTAAAGCGCTTGGAGAAAAAAATGATGGATCATGCACGCAACCTTGAGTTTGAGCAGGCGGCCCAGGCGCGTGACGCCTTAAACCACCTTAAAGAGCAGATGCTAATGCTTTAAAGCGGGTTGTTGCGTTGCAATAAAGCGACAAGCAGCGGTTTTTCCGGTTATAATTGTAACAACTCTTGCCAACAGTGGGGTTTTCCCTCAAAATTTTGCCCATGGCTAAAATACTCTTTATTTCAACAGGCAATCTATGCCGCTCTCCAAGCGCGGAGGCGGTTTTTCGTCGTATTGTAGACGATGCGGGGCTATCTGGTGCAATTCGTGTCGACTCGGCGGCAACTCATAGCTTTCATGTTGGGGACGCGCCAGATGCACGGGCGCAATTGGCGGCAGGAAAGCGTGGCTATCAACTCTCCGATCAGGTTGCACGGCAGGTGACGGCAGAGGATTTTCGCGAAGCGGATCTCATTCTTGCGATGGACTGGGAAAATCTTTCCGCCTTACGTCAAAGCTGCCCCAAAATATATCATCATAAGTTGATGCTGCTTATGCGCTTTTCGAATGAGTACGAGGAAGCGATCATTCCTGATCCTTTTTATGGTGGCTCGGAAAGTTTCGATAAGGTATTAGATTATATAGAGGACGCATGTCAGGGTGTGCTTGAGGCCGTCCGTAAGCGCGTCACGCAATACCAGGCGGCGTAGTAGCGCCCAACGCCTTCTATATTAGAATTAGATTAAAGCCCTATGTTGGTGCCTGAGAAATGGCGGCTCTTGCGATTGTGCAATTGCCGCTTTCGTTGTTGGTGCCCCTGGGTAAATATCTTATAAGCCTATAAGTTTCTCCCATAATCTTGTAACAAAAAGTCTCTGCGATTTGGTTTTTAGGCGGTGGTTTTGCTATACTTGACATAAATGGTCAGGTATATATTAGATTAAAGGGAGAACACATGCGCCTCACTACTAAAGGTCGTTTTGCGGTTACCGCCATGATTGATCTGGGCCTAAGAAATCATAGTGGTCCAGTTACCCTTTCTAAAATTAGCAAGCGTCAAAATATTTCATTGTCTTATTTGGAGCAACTGTTTGGTCGGTTGCGCCGGCACGAGCTGGTGAATAGCGTTCGAGGCCCCGGTGGTGGCTATAATCTTGCTAGAACAGCACGCGATATTACCGTCGCAGACATTGTCCTTGCGGTTGATGAACCCTTGGATTCAACCCATTGTGGCGGTAAGAAAAATTGCAATATTGGTCGTAACGGGCGTTCTGGAAAATGCATGACGCACGACTTATGGTCCGCCTTAAATCGTCGCGTGGTGGATTTTCTGGATTCTGTATCATTACAAGATCTGGTAGATGAAGAGCGGATGCGCTTGCTAGAAGAAGCTACCCGTAAACAAAATGAAAAAGAAGGCAAGGCGCAAGAAAGCAAGATAAAATTGGTGCCCAAGAATAAGGCATCTGCAATGTCCGTTTAGCAACACGGTTTGGTAACGACGATAAGCGCTATGAATGCACCCGTTTATTTAGATAATGCAGCGACAACACCGGTGGATCCCACGGTGGTTGAAGCCATGCTGCCTTGGTTAACAGAGCACTATGGCAATCCTGCCTCAAACACACATTGTTATGGCTGGATGGCCGAAGAGGCGGTAGAGCAAGCGCGGCAACAGGTTGCGAATCTGGTGGGTGCGCAAGCCCGAGAAATCATTTGGACTTCCGGTGCCACGGAATCCGATAATCTTGCCATAAAAGGGGCGGCACAGTTTTATGCGCACAAGGGTAAGCATATTATCACCGTGAAAACAGAGCATAAGGCGGTGCTGGATACGTGCCGTGCGCTAGAGCGCCAAGGGTTTGAAGTTACCTATCTTGATGTGCAAGAAAATGGCCTGCTCGATGTAGAACGCTTCGCACACGCGATCCGCCCCGATACGGTTCTGGCCTCGGTCATGCACGTCAATAATGAAATTGGTGTCATACAAGAGATTAAGCGTCTGGGAGATTACTGTCGTAAGCACGGTGTTTTATTTCATGTTGACGCTGCGCAGTCGGCAGGAAAGCTTCCCATAGATTTAGCCACGTTGCCTGTCGATCTCATGTCATTTTCGGGCCATAAAGTGTACGGTCCCAAGGGTATCGGAGCGCTTTATGTGCGACACCAGCCACGACGTCGTTTAAACGCACAAATTCATGGCGGCGGCCATGAGCGAGGGCTGCGGTCAGGGACATTGGCCACACACCAAATCGTTGGAATGGGGCAAGCATTTGCTTTGGCTCAGCAGCGTATGCAAGAGGACAATCTTCGCATTGAGCGTTTACACCAATCCTTATGGAAAGGTTTGTCCGCCATAAAGGGCATTTACCTTAATGGAGATCGCAGTGCGCGGGTACCCCACAACATTAACATCAGTGTGGCAGGGGTTGAGGGCGAGGCGCTCATACGAAGCCTACGCAAGGTTGCCGTATCAAGCGGATCGGCCTGTACGTCTGCCAGCCAGGAAGCTTCTTATGTGTTGCAGGCCCTGGGCCGATCAGAGCAACTTGCTCATGCCTCTTTGCGGTTGACCCTGGGAAGGTTTTCCACGGCACACGATGTTGAGGTGGCGGTAACGGAAATCACGGAGCAGGTTGCCCGCCTGCGCGAAATTTCTCCGCTGTGGGAAGTTGATCAATCCAGTGCCGCCAGTAGCCACGCGGCGTAACAATCAGGAATGGTGTCATGGAAGTGAATCCCCGTGGAAGTGGGCGTCATGGCTATAATGCCCAGGTGCAAGAACATTTTTTTAACCCACGCAACGTGGGAACCCTGCCCATGGAAGGTACCAATGTAGGTACGGGGCAGGTAGGCTCTGTGGCGTCAGGCGCGCTGCTACGTTTGCAGCTGCAGTTTGACAATTCAGGTAAAATAACGGTAAGTCGTTTCAAGGCCTATGGCTGCGGCGCAACTATTGCGTCCGCCTCGTGGCTCACGGAAGCCTTGAAAGGAAAACAGGTTGAACAAGCCTTGGCGATTCGCAGTGGCGATGTGCAGGAAGCATTAGCGTTACCTGCTGCTAAATTGCATTGCGCAATACTCGCCCAGGACGCTGTAAGTGCCGCCGTGGCCGATTATCAGCATAAACAGGAGTAATTTATGTCTATTACATTGACCCAGCAAGCGGCTGATCATATTCATCGTCATTTGGAAAAACGTGGCAAAGGGTTAGGGCTACGTCTTGGTGTTAAAACTACGGGTTGTTCAGGTTTGGCCTACAAAATGGAATATGTCGACGAGGTAGAAACAACCGACCAGGTTATTGAGCAACGGGGTATCAAAGTTTTTATTGACCCCAAAAGCCTGCCTTTCCTGGATGGCACGCAAGTGGATTATGGCCGTGAAGGGCTCAACGAAGGATTTCGTTTCAGCAATCCAAATGAAAAAGCATCGTGTGGATGTGGTGAATCCTTCACGGTATAAATTCACACCCGCCTTATGAACTTGCCTTACGCATATGGGGAAACAAAATAACGTCCCGTATGCTAGGGCTGTTGGTAAGTAACATGACCAGGCGGTCTATGCCGATGCCGCAGCCGCCTGTAGGGGGCATCCCGTACTCAAGCGCCCGAATATAGTCGGCGTCATAATACATCGCCTCTTCGTCGCCCGCATCTTTTGCTTCTACCTGGGCCAAAAAGCGCTCGGCCTGGTCTTCGGGGTCGTTTAGCTCAGAGAAGCCATTTGCCATTTCCCGGCCGGTAATAAATAATTCAAAACGCTCGGTAATCGCGTTGTCGTGGTCTGAGGCACGAGATAACGGTGATACTTCGGCAGGGTAATCCACAATAAAGGTAGGATTCCAGAGTTTTTCCTCAACGGTCTCTTCAAACAATGCCAGCTGTAGGGCGCCTAAACCCGCCCGTGCCAGTGCCGGGCTATCCATGTCAGCTCCGAGATTTTGGAGTTCGGTGCGAATAAACGCTGCATCGTTAAGCTGCGTTTCTTCATAGGAAGGCGCATATTTTAGAATGGCCTGTGTGATGGTAAGGCGGTCAAACGCTTGGCCAAGATCAACGTCCCGGCCCTGATAATCAAGTCTCGTGCTGTTACAGGTGTGTTGGGCGACGTCTCGTAGCAGTGCCTCGGTAAAGTCCATAAGCCAGTGGTAATCGGTATAGGCGGCATAGAATTCCATCATGGTGAATTCCGGGTTATGCCGGACACTGACCCCTTCATTGCGGAAATTGCGATTGATTTCAAAGACGCGCTCAAAGCCTCCCACCACCAAGCGCTTGAGGTAAAGCTCGGGGGCGATACGCAAATACATATCCATATCAAGCGCATTATGATGCGTGGTAAAAGGCTTGGCCGCGGCCCCGCCAGGAATGGGGTGTAGCATGGGGGTTTCTACTTCCAGAAAATCCGCTCCTATCATGTAGTCACGAATACGAGAGACAGCTTTGCTGCGCATTTTGAAGGTGTTGCGCGTGTGCTCATTCATGATGAGGTCGACGTAGCGTTGTCGATAGCGGATTTCCTGATCGGCAAGCCCATGAAACTTATCAGGTAAGGGTCGCAACGCCTTGGAAAGCAGTTGCAAATCGTCGGCCTGGACAGATAGCTCCCCCCGGTTTGTTTTATACATATTGCCGGACGCACCAATAATGTCACCAATATCCCAGCTTTTGAACTGCTCGTAGAGTTCACTTCCTAGTCGGGATCGATCGAGATACAGTTGAATGCGTCCCGTGCGGTCCTGAATGGTCACAAAACTGGCTTTTCCCATCACCCGTTTCAGCATGATCCGTCCTGCGACGGATGCAGTATTTTCTTGTTCTGCCAAGGCCTCTTTGCTTTCATCGCCATATTGTTGGTGTAAGCTTGCTGCGAGCTGTTTGGGATGAAAGTTATTTGGATAGGCGTAGCCTTGTTCTCGGAGCCGTTGTAATTTCTCGCGGCGCTCGGCAACTAACCGGTTTTCATCAGCGGAGGCAACGTCGGGGTGATGAGAATCTGATGGGGATGAAGTCATAATGGTTCTTATGGATGGTGACGGATATCGTCAATTGGGTTGCGACCAAAATCTTCGTGGGCCACAAGGTTAATAATACGAGCGGCAATGTCTTTCGGAGACCCTAACTGGCCTTGCTCATGAAGTTGTATGAAGTTTGCGCGGCGTGGGAAGGCGGCCTCACTGCTGGCGCGCAACTCTCCCTGCATGTCGGTATCAACAACACCAGGGGCGAGTGATACGGCGCGCACACGCGTGTTTTGTTCTGTCTGTTCTTGGACAAGTACGCGTGTATACATGTCAAGGGCCGCCTTAGTGGCACAGTACACCCCCCAACCTGGGGTTGGGCTGCGGCCTGCTCCCGAGGAGATATTAACAATGCGCAAGTCACAATCACGCTGTTTACAGGCTGAGATGACCGCTGCAGATAACAGCATCACACTACTGAGATTCAGCGTGATGGCAGAGTCAATGGCCGCAGCATGCGTTAAATCGTCTACCCGCTCAATGGGCTGCACGGTGCCGGCATTATTAATGAGTATGGTGTTGTCCAGATCAGCCGGTAGGTGATTTACCAATTGTTGCGCCGCTTGCTGCGCCTGGTTGAGATCGGAAAGGTCGGCAACCAGTTGCGTGCAATGTGTATTATGGTCGCGCGCCAACTGATCCAGGGCTTCATTATGATTGCGGGCCAGGGTGATGATGGGAATCTGTTGTTCCAGGTATTGATGGGCAATCGCGGCGCCCAGCCCACGCGATGCGCCGGTAATAATAGCTAGCGTGTTCGTTGTCAAAATTAAACTCCCTGTTTAAGGCTGGCGTGAATAAACTCATCCAAATCGCCATCTAATACGCGTTGGGTATTAGAGATTTCAACGTTGGTGCGCAAGTCTTTGATACGACTTTGGTCCAACACATAAGAGCGAATTTGATGGCCCCAGCCAACGTCGGTTTTGGCGTCTTCCAGTTTCTGTTGCTCAGCAATGCGCTCCCGCATTTCGAGCTCGTATAAGCGGGATCGTAGCATTTGCATGGCTTCGGCGCGATTTCGGTGCTGTGAGCGGTCGTTCTGACATTGCACCACGATACCCGTTGGTTCATGAGTAATGCGCACTGCCGAGTCTGTTTTGTTGACATGTTGGCCACCTGCACCACTTGCGCGATAGGTGTCTACCCGTAGGTCAGCAGGATTAATCTCGATCTCGAAGGAGGCATCAATTTCTGGATAAACAAAGACGCTGGCAAATGAGGTGTGTCGTCCCTGATTAGAGTCAAACGGGCTTTTGCGCACGAGGCGATGCACGCCCGTTTCGGTACGTAGCAGTCCAAAAGCATAATCGCCTTCAACTTTAATAGTGGCGGACTTGATACCCGCAACGTCCCCGTCCGAGATTTCTAATACTTGAGTTTTAAAATCCTTATGCTCGGCGTAGCGTAAATATTGACGCAAAAGCATAGAGGCCCAGTCTTGTGCTTCCGTGCCCCCCGCACCTGCCTGGATATCAATGAAACAATTCAAGGCGTCTGCCGGGTTAGAGAACATGCGCCGAAACTCCAGCGCTTCCAGGCGCTCTACCAGCTTGTTCACATCTTGCGCAATGGCTTGCATGGCGTCGTGATCATCATCGGCCTGGGCAAGCTCAAATAGCTCCGCCGCATCGGCAAAGCCACTTTGCATCGTGCGCAAATCATCAACGAGGGTTTCTAGCCGCTTTTGTTCTTTACCTAAGGCTTGTGCATGCTCGTGGTCATCCCAGATATCCGGGTTTTCCAGTTCGGCATTGACGACGTGCAAACGATCGACGGAGCCATCGTAGTCAAAGATACCTCCGTAACGCCTGCTCCCGCATTTTATAATCCTCAAGATCAGCAAGTAACTGATTTTGCAATTCTACTTCCATGAATTTCCTTTATCGTATACGGTAAACATATTCCGCCTATTTTACCCAATGGTGTTTATGTCTGTAAGAATGAAACGTTTAGTCGGCCTGTGTTGGTTGCTTGTTTGGCTAGTCGCCTCGGCGGCGCGCCCGTGGGCAGCAACGTTACCAGCACCCACTAGTGGTCTTGAAATTGTGTATGACCATAATGGGCACCAACACCATGAAACGTTGTCCCCTCAAGACTTGTTACGTTTAGCCCCACAGAAAATACGAACCCATACCGTTGTTACCGACGGCAGTATTGAGTTTGAAGGGGTGTGGATGCGTGATGTTTTAGCACAAGCGCCCGTGCGCGGCGATGAGGTCATTGCCATCGCGCTTAATGATTATCGCATAAACATCCCTACCCGCGATTTTGATGACTTTGATGTTTTATTGGCATGGGTTGCGGACGGAAAAGTATTGGAAGCACACAATAAGGGACCGTTCTGGATTATCTATCCTCGTGATGATCATCAGGAATTACAGGACATACGCTATGACACGCGATGGGTCTGGCAGTTGCTACAGCTACAAGTCCAGTAGGTTGAGGCATGCTTAAGCGATTGTCTCAGTGGTTATTGTTAAGCCGACGCGGACGTATTGCCCAGTTTGCGGTACCCCTGAGTTTGGTCGCCGGGTTAACCGTGCTGTTAATCGTCTCTTTGGGTCGTTTGGCCGATATTCAGCAGGATATGCGTTCGAATGAGCATGGCAATATGGTTTGGGTCGTCTCCCAAGCGCAAACCACGGTGGTGGGTTTGGTCGCCGCAATTTACAAATACCACGCTCAGGAAGGGGACGCTCAGGAAGTCGAGATGGCGTATACCCTGTTTGCGAGCCGCGTTGATTTAATGCTGGATGGACCTCAGGCACGCCTTTTACAAACGCTCGATGCTTCCGGCCAGCTCCTTGGAAAATTGGCTCAGCTGAATGAAAGTGAACCGCTGTTGCAGTCATTATTGGCAGGTAGCCAAAATGCCCGGGAACAGTTGCTGGCAGATTTGGAGCGTGCAAATAAGTTGCTCGGTCGCACGGCCAATAATGCCATGGTGACGCAATGGGAGGATTTGGGTGCTCGTCTGGATCGCTATCGTGCCAATGTACTGGTGGTGATTTTGTTGTTGTTGGGGATATTTTTGTGCAGCATGCTCATTTCGACAAGTTTGTTTTTGGCCTTGCGGCGTGCTCGCGAAACAGAATGGGTTCGGCGCCAGGCGATACGTTTGCAGGGCGAGTTAGAAGCCGAACGTCGGGTGAGTCAACTTCACAAGCACTTTAGCGAAACAGTTTCTCATCAGTTTCAAACACCTTTAGCAATTATTGACAGCAGTGTCCAGCGCTTGGGGCGGGGTTATCAGGGCAGTCAAAAGGGCTTTGTCGACCAGCACACCAATAAAATACGGCGTGCCACTTTGCGGCTATCACGTTTAGTCGAGCGTACGCTCATGGCGGAGTATTATGCGCAAAGCCAAGATGTTACGATTGAGCCATGTGCAATCGAGCGGCTGATTAAGGAGATTGCGCACCAGGAACGTGACATTCACCCCCACCGTAAAATCGTTATTGAAACGCCCGCTACTGCTATCCCGGCGGTACTGGCGGATGCGGTGTTGTTGGATCATGTGCTAGGAAATTTAGTGTCGAATGCGCTTAAATATTCACCTGATGACTCGCCGGTGAACATTGAGTTGCAATTTATCGCTGCTGATAATTGTGTGGTTTGTACGATTAAGGATGCGGGGGAGGGGCTTACCGAGCAAGAGCAAGTTCAAGTTTTTGATCGCTATTATCGAACGCCTTCCGCAGCAAGTGTCCAGGGGACAGGACTTGGCCTATTTGTAGTGCAAAAATTAGTGCAGTTAATGGGCGGTAAGGTGTGGGTTACCTCAGTGCCGGGGGTGGGGTCAAAGTTTAGTGTTAGCTTGCCGGTCGCCTAGCACAGCTTTTATAGATCAATGATATGGAAAACCGTGGTACGAAACCTGATATAAGCCAGCAACCCCTCATTTTATGTATCGAGGATGAGGTGGATTTTCTTGAAAATATCACTGAGGAGTTGGAAGCAGCGGGCTACCGGGTCCTTTCAGCAACAACAGGTAGGGAAGCATTAAATCTGCTTGCCAGTCACCAGCCTGATTTGATTTTGTGTGACATCACCATGCCAGGGTTGGATGGCTACGATGTGATGCGTAACTTGCGACAGCAATCGTCTGGGCTGGCAGCAATTCCTTTTGTATTTTTAACCGCACGGGCGGGTCGTGACCATGTACTAAAAGGCAAGCAAGCGGGTGCGGATGATTATCTCGTGAAGCCCGTCGATATGGATTTGTTGCTGGCAACCGTGGCAACGCGTTTACGCCAGGTGCAGCGCATTTCCCGCCATCACGAGCAAGAATTGACCCAGCTTCGCCAGGCATTAAGCAAACTCCATCAAAGCGCTCCCGTGTTGCATGACGATCAGGTGACAAACTCGGCGCTAAATTATGTAAATGCAGCGGTTATTTTGCTCGATATGCATAGGCGCGTCACGTTTGCCAATCATGCCGCCAGGCAGTTGGTGGATGTTATTGAAGGCTTGACGCTTGAAGGGGCATTTTCGCTTTACAGCAGGCGGGTGCTATCGCAGCTACACCAGGCTTTTCATGACGTTCTAAGTGCAGATGCCAATGCAGGGGAGGATCCGGTTGTTTGTTTGGCCTTGCCCGCGTGTGATGGGCGTCGGGATCTGCTCTGTGTTGTTGCTGCGTTGCCGCAAGACGAGTCAACGCCTGTACAGGTGCACGAGCCTGTCATTATGCTGATGATTTCTGATCCGGAAGAGCGTAAGACCTTATCTCATCGTATGCTTAAAGCTTTGTTTGATCTTACGCCCATGGAAGCCCAGGTCGCCAAGGCTTTTGCAGATGGGTATCGTAGCAGTGATATTGCAGAAAAGTTTAATATTTCCGCCACAACAGTAGCGTTTCACAAACGTAATTTATTTCAAAAAACGCAAACCCATCGCCAGGCAGATCTCATTACCCTATTGTTGGCCTTGCCTATACATTTGGACGGTGACGATGTCCCCACGTCGTGATTACACTGCTACGTATTAATCAAACGTATCGTTCGTAACAAATTGTAAAAGGTGCTTATACCATGTGGGATTTTAGTCTGCGGCGTTCATTTGGCTTAATGATGTCAACACTGTCCTTCGTGCTGTTCCGATGTATGGTTTATTTTGGCATTGCGCTCGCCTATGTTTTGGCCACTGGTCTTGGCGCCGGTGTGGGCTGGGGCGTTGGTGGCTTGGGTAATGCAAATTTCCAGGCAGGAGCGACCGTTATCGGCGGCTTGGCAGGTTTGGGCATTGTTGGCGGTTTAATGATATTTCTGCGGGAATATCTTTTGTATGTGGTGAAGGCCGGCCATATCGCGGTGCTGGTGCAGTTGTTGGATAACCATCGCATGCCCGACGGGCAAAGCCAGGTCCGCTATGCTGGCGGATTGGTGAAAGATCGTTTTGGGCAAACCAGTATTTTATTTGCGTTAGACCAACTGATTAAAGGAGTGGTTCGGGCAATGACCCGTTTGCTGATGCGTATCACGCGTTTGCTTCCCATTCCGGGCCTGGATCGTATTGAAGGGCTGTTACGGGCTTTTTTGCGACTGTCGGTAGGCTTGGTCGACGAGGTCATCCTGGCTTATATCATCCGTACGGACAGTGACAACCCGTGGAAATCGGCACAGTCTGCCTTAGTGCTGTATGGTCAAAATGCCAAGGGCTTGTTAAAAAATGCCGCGTGGCTACTTGTGTTTACCTACGGGTTAACTTTTTTGGTATTTTTGCTGTTATTAGCCCCGGCAGGTGCCATTGTCTACTTCATGCCAGGGGGGTGGGCCTCGGCGGGCTTTGTATTCGCCCTTATTTTCGCGTGGGCCATTAAAGCCTCGTTGGTGGAGCCGTTTGCCATTGCCTGTTTGTTACAGGCGTATTTTAAGCTAACAGAAGGGCAAACGCCGGATCCCGAATGGGAGGAACGTTTGGCCCAAGCTTCCGACAAATTCCGTGAGCTATCAAAAAAGGCTGGCGAATGGGTAACGAGTACGGCTGCCGAGCAAGCGGCCAGCACGCCGGCAGCAGCAGGCACTACCCCACCTGAGTAATGCCACGGCGCTTGCGCATGGCTTGGCCAATTTTATCGAGGTCCGTTTTGGTCAGTAAGCGCTGTGCCATTGGAAGTAATTCTGCTTCTTCCAGTGCGATATGTTGGTGATACGCTTGAATAAATTGATCAACCCGATGCGGGGATAGCGTTGCTGGTTGGCCTTGTGCGATAACCATTAAGGGTTTGCGCAGGGCCTGCCAGTGGGCTTCCATTTCTCGGTGTTCTGCACGAAGTTTTTCAGTCAGTTCCTTAAGAATTGCCACATCGTCATCCTGTGCAATCTCTAATAACACAGGAAACAAATCGTCTTCTTCGTCCTCGTGATGGTGGACTGCCGCCGTATCAAAATATCGCAAAATGTTGTGCGCCGCCTGCTGCGCTTGTGTATCACTGCCGTGTCGCGGCAAGTGACGGCTGAGTCGTTGTAATGTTTTGCATTGGCTTTTGATGCGAATATGACAAGCGGCCAGCATCTCTAGTGGTGCCTCGGTGCTAGCCGCTGGTGCATCAAAGCCTGGGAATGTGGCCATTGTAAACCTCCTTGAGGGGTGAGCTCACAGCATACCGTAATCTCGCCCGCAAATAAATGCCGGCCAAGTTGGTGTCAAGGAGATTGATTCAGGTATGATGAGAACGAGTTGTTCAAAAGGAGTCTTTGTGGTCCCACTATATAAGCCAAGGTCCGATGCCGAAGCGCGTATTATTGCCGCCATGCTAGATGCTTATGGGGTCGATTATCTCATGCAAGGAGAGGCTTTTAGCACCATGTATCCCGGTCCTCTCTCAACCAGCCTCAATGCACAAGTGCTATTAGTTCGCGACCATCATGTTGACTTGGCGCGCGATCTGCTGAAAGACTTTTTGGATGCAGACTAATGGGGCAGTCCCGTTTGACCCCAACAACTTTTCTGTTATTAACAATTCCCCCCTTGCTGTGGGCGGGAAATGCCATTGTGGGCCGCGTAGTCGCTGAATTAATACCGCCAATCACATTAAATTTTCTACGGTGGTTACTAGCGTTCTTTGTGTTGCTACCTTTTGGTTGGCGCGCCTTCCGGCGGGGCAGTGGACTGTTAACGAATATTCGACGCTATGCCATTTTGGGACTATTAGGCATTGGCATGTATAACGCCCTGCAATATTTGGCGTTGCATACGTCCACCCCGGTGAATGTAACGCTGGTGGGGGCGAGTATGCCCATTTGGATGATTGTGATCGGGGCAGTGTTTTTTAAGCACGCCATTGAGCGCTACCAGCTGCTGGGTGCATTGCTTTCCATTTTTGGGGTGGTCGTTGTACTCGCTCATGGAGATTGGCGTCAGTTAATGCAACTGCATTTTGTGATTGGGGATTTGTACATGCTGTTGGCGACCATGTTCTGGGCGCTATACAGTTGGTTGCTCGCGAACACGCAAGACGATTCTTCCGTGCGGGCGCACTGGGCCATGTTTTTGCTGGCCCAAATCTTATATGGGGTGGTGTGGTCGGGTCTGTCCGCAGGCCTGGAATGGGCGCTAACGGATTGGGCCATCCATTGGAATGGTCTGTTAGTGGCGGCGCTGCTTTACGTCGTGATTGGTCCGGCGGTTGTGGCGTATCGTTGTTGGGGCGCGGGCGTGCAGCGAGCTGGGCCTACCATTGCAGGGCTGTTTTTTAATCTAACGCCTATTTTTGCAGCATTGTTTTCCGCCCTCATGCTGGGTGAACATCCCCAGCTGCATCATGGTGCGGCATTTTTATTGATTGTCGGGGGGATTTGGTTATCTACCCGGCCGCCTCAGCATGCTCCAGGATAAGCTGTGTGGATACGCGTCCTTGCCAGCGATTGACATCGAGACGATAGGCGGCTGTGATTGTTGCCGGTAGGAGTTGGTTGTGATTAAACCAAATGGCGTCATAGCGTTGCTCGCTGCGTTGCAATACCATTTTTAAATGCTTATCTTTAAGTAGTCGCTGATGAACCACCATAAAATCATCACAAAACACGGGGGGAGGAAAGCCAGCCCCCCATATTTCTGTTTGCAAAAGTTCTGCCACTTGGATGTTTGCCTGGGAGGCGTCAAGGGAGCCATCGGTTTCTATCACCGGCTCAAAATCATCCTTTCCCGTTAACGTCCGTACGGCTTGATCAAATGCGGGTATAAATTGTTCATAAGCGGTTGACGCTAGTGTAAGCCCAGCGGCCATGGCATGGCCGCCAAACTTCAAAATCATGCCCGGATGACGTTTGCTGACAAGATCCAGGGCATCGCGCAAGTGCACTTCGGGAATTGATCGACCCGAGCCGCGTAGCGTGCTGTTATCACCGGGGGCAAAGGCAATGGTAGGGCGCCAATAGGCTTCCTTGAGTCGCGAAGCCACAAGGCCAACAACACCTTGATGCCAGTCAGGATGGTATATCGCGACGGTGGCACCAACTTGCGTGTCGGCGTCGCCAAGCGCATCAAACGCCTGATCTCGCATGCTGGTTTCGATCTGTCGGCGTTGCTGATTAATGTGATCCAGCTGCTGCGCCAGCTTCTGGGCTTGTGCCTCATCATCGGTGATTAAACACTGGATACCAATACGCATATCGGCGAGGCGCCCAGCGGCATTAATACGCGGCCCAAGGGCAAATCCCAAGTCAAAGCTTGTTGCGCGTCGCGCTTCTCGGCCTGAAACTGCAAATAATGCGCGTATGCCGGCGTGCATCTGGCCGGCACGCATACGTTGTAGACCTTGTCTTACCAAGAGACGGTTATTGGCGTCCAGGGTAACAACGTCCGCCACCGTTCCAAGGGCGACCAGGTCCGCCAATGTGTTTAGGCGCGGCCCGCCTTTAGGCGCATACACGCCGCGTTGCCTAAGCTCCGCTCGCAACGCCAGCATGACATAGAAAATAACGCCAACACCCGCAAGATTTTTGGATGGAAAATTGCATTCCGGGTGGTTGGGATTAACGATCGCCAGGGCCTCTGGAAGGCTGGCGCCGGGCAGGTGATGGTCCGTGATGATGACTTGCATGCCCGCTTGTTTTGCCGCTTGTACGCCTTCAATACTGGCAATGCCGTTATCGACAGTAAGGAGAATATCGGGTTTACCGCCAGGGTGCTGTGTGGCAATGCGTACGATTTCCGGGGAAAGGCCGTATCCCGTTTCAAAGCGATCAGGTACCAAAAAATCAACCTGCGCGCCCATGGCACGCAAGCCACGAATGGCAACGGCACAAGCCGTTGCGCCATCGCAATCATAGTCAGCCACGATTAAAAAACGTTGATTATCCTGAATTGCATCGGCGATGCAACGGGCTGCATGACCGATGTGATGCAGCGTGTGAGGCGGAATCAGTTGGTGCCAACCTGCTTGTGCCTCATTGGGGTGTCTGACACCGCGCGTGGCCCATAAACGTGCGAGCAGGGGGTGGATACCCGCTTGCGTCAAGTCATTTTCTGCGCGAGTTTGTCGGCGCCGTGTAATGATTCTGGGCGTCTGTCGTTTTATGCGGTCCACCATTTTTTCCATGCGTGTTGATGTCCAGGGCGTAGGCGCTGCCATAGGCTACGTTTAGGTGCCAACGTCACAATGCGATCTTCACCCGTTAATATGAGTTCCGGTTTTTGTTCCAGGCTGGCAAAGAGTTGTTGCTCCAGCTGTTGCAGATGGGCAAGCCAACCTCCCCAATCTTGCGCCTGATGGGCTTTGTGCAAGCCGTGGTCGATTATCGTATCCTCCGCCAGCGGCGCCAATGCCGTGAATTGTGCCGGTGTTGCGCCACCATAGAGCCATAAGCCATTGATGGGGGCTTGCCCCTGCGATTGTCGTTCTTGATTAACGTCATGGTCAAACCAAAGCATTTGACATTCGTTCGCCAATCGACGCCAAGGCCGGCTTACCGTGTCTTGGCTCCACCAGTCGTTAAGGTTGCCTTGACTGACAAGCGTTGGGCTTGGTGCCTGTAAGTGCAAGTCATCGGGGAGTTTCACTTGCCAATGGGTTGTGGATAATGGCGTTAGCGTGAAGCGACTTTCCTGGAATAAGGACGTAACCGAGTCAAACAAACGTTGACTATGGTCATCGCTAATGGCAAGCTCACTTCCCGGAATCAACACTGCCCCGTCACGTGAGGGCGAATAATGTGCCAGTGATACAAGCCATATGGCTTCATCCGATGCGAAGGCGGTTGTATCTCCCCGGTGCTGTACCGCTTGCCAAGGGCCGAGCCCGGCACTAAAGTGTTGATCGTCCTCTGGCTGGAAACCTGCTTGATGAAGATACCAAAACTCAACTGGGGTACAGTAATGACGATCCGGAGGGGCAGCAAGCACGGTTTCCTGGCTTGTCTCTAACCAGGACACAAACTGCGGGGCTGTCGTTTTCAGCTGCTTAAGGAGTTCGCGCGCAATCGTGGGACGAGGGAGTGCGCCTGATAATACAATTCGCATAATGTAGGATTGTAATACGTTGGAGAAAAGATAATCGATATGCGCTATGAGTTTTGGATAGGCTCGCGTTACGCTGGTCTAAGCCGCGCGAAAGGGCGCGGTCGTAGGCGCGCTAAAAGAGGGGATCGATTTGTTTCCTTTATTGCTGCAAGCTCGATGGCGGGTATTGCGCTTGGCGTGGCGGCGCTAATCGTCGTGCTGTCAGTAATGAATGGTTTTCAGCGCGATGTACGGGATCGTATGTTGTCGGTACTGCCGCACGCCGAGTTATTCGTCAGTGGACAGTCCCCGGGCCAAGTGCTGGAGCATTGGCGTTCAATTGCGGGGGCAGCGCTTGATAACAAGGCAGTGAAAGGCGCCGCCCCGTTCGTGGCAGCGCAGGCGATGGTGGCACGAAAACAAGTGTTGTCAGGCGCTCAAATCCGGGGAATTGATCCCGAGGCCGAGGTTCAGGTTTCCGATATTCATGACCAAATGGTTGAGGGGGCGTTAAGCCAATTACAACCAGGAAAGTTTGACATCATCTTGGGGGATGCCCTGGCGCAGGAATTGATGGCGACCACAGGGGATACTGTTATGGTAATCGCCCCCGAGGGTAGCGTTAGCCCTGCGGGTTTTACGCCGCGTTTGCGTCAATTCACCGTGGCGGGGATTTTTTCATCGGGTCATTATGAATATGATGCCTCAATGGCTTTTATGCACGTTGCGGATGCCGCGGCGTTGTTTCGGGACAATGGTACCGGCGGTGTGCGTTTACGGTTGGCCGATATGCATAAAGCGCCGGCAATTGTGAAACAGTTACGTAATCAATTACCGGCTGGTGTGTATGCACAAGACTGGACGGTAAACAATAAAACCTGGTTTGCCGCGGTGCAAACGGAAAAACGTATGATGTTTTTGATTCTTACGCTAATTGTTGCAGTGGCCGCCTTTAACTTGTTGTCGTCTTTGGTAATGGCGGTGAAAGATAAACGGGGAGACATCGCCATTCTGCGAACGCTTGGCGCGCCACCAGCTGCCGTGGCCCGTATTTTCTTAATTCAAGGCGCATTAATTGGCGTGACTGGCACGCTTGTGGGGGTGGGGTTGGGCGCACTTGTTGCGTATAACATTGATGTAATTGTGCCATTTATCGAGCGTTTATTAGGAATCGAGTTTTTGCCACAACAAATTTATTTCATCTCCCAACTTCCCTCTGACCCACAGCTAAGTGACATTACTGTGATTGCGGTGACCTCATTGATTTTATCGTTGCTCGCTACCTTATACCCTGGATGGCGCGCCTCGCGCTTACAGCCTGCCGAGGTCTTGCGTCATGACTAAACCAGTGGTGTTGGAAGCGCAGGCGTTGGTGAAGTCGTATCAAGAAGGTGGACAAACCTTGCAGGTCTTAAATCAGGTCAATCTGGCGGTAAGCCAGGGCGAGATGGTGGCCATCGTAGGGGCCTCGGGTTCCGGCAAATCTACCCTTTTACATACCTTGGGCTTGCTGGATTTACCAAATGCCGGGGAAGTGTTATTAAATGGTGCGGCCACCACCCATTTATCTGAGACGCGGCGCAGCCAGTTGCGTAACCGTCATTTAGGATTTGTTTATCAGTTCCATCATTTGTTGCCGGAGTTTACGGTCGTAGAAAATGTGGCCATGCCTTTGATTGTGCGTCGCAGCAACCGGGCTCACGCCTTGCAACGTGCCAATGCGCTGCTTGCACAAGTCGGGCTGGCGCAGCGGGCACAGCATTTCCCCAGTCAGTTGTCGGGAGGCGAGCGCCAACGTGTTGCTTTGGCGCGTGCCTTGGTGTCAGAGCCCGATTGTGTATTGGCCGATGAGCCGACGGGTAATTTGGACACGGAGACTGCGATGGCGATGTTTGATTTACTGGTAGAGATGAATCAGCGCTTGGCAACCGCTTTCGTGATTGTTACGCATGATATGGCGCTTGCCGCGCTTGCGGATCGCCAGCTACGGATGCAAGGAGGTACGATTGATTGATACTCATTGCCATCTTGATGATAAGCGCTTTGATCATGATCGATCACAGGTTATGCAACGGGCCCAAGCGGCTGGGGTGCGACATATTGTGATTCCGGCCGTATCACCCAAGAATTTTGCGGCGGTGAAACAAGCCGCCGAAGCTTATCCCGGCGGCGCTTACGCATTGGGCATCCATCCCCTGGCAATTCCCGAAGTATCCCCCGTGGATTTGGAGCACTTGCAGGAGGCGGTTGCGTTGGCGATGGGAGATCCACGGTTTGTGGCTATTGGGGAAATTGGCCTGGATTACTACCTCTCCCATCTTAAAACGGACGAAATGCCGCAGAAGCAAGAGTTTTTTTACCAGGCACAACTGAAATTGGCGCGACGTTATGATCTGCCTGTATTGGTCCATATCCGGCGCGCTCAGGATCGCGTGTTGAAGTACTTACGACAAGTGCCGGATGTCCGCGGGGTCGCGCATGCCTTTAATGGCAGCGAGCAGCAAGCCCGGGGCTTTATTGAGCGCGGCTTTTATCTCGGCGGTGGGGGCGCCATGACATTTAGTGGGTCGAAACGCATCCGTCGTTTGGTATCTATGCTGCCGATAGAACATTGGGTGTTGGAGACGGATGCCCCCGATATCTCCCCCGCGTGGTTACATTCACATGCGCCGGGAGAATCCCCCAAGCGTAATGAGCCCGCGCAAGTGGCAGGAATTGCCCAAGTGATGGCCGAATTAAAGGAAGTATCTGTAGAACATATCCAGGCCCATACCCGCATGAATGCGTTTGCCTTGTTGCCACGATTGCAAGCGATGGCACATCCGTAGCTAGACATTAATGTCCTTGCGTGTTTGCGCGCAGGATACAGATGCCCCAGATCATCTAGCCAACATTTACTTTCCCCTCTACGCTAAGTAGCAATGAGTCGTGTCAGGGGAGGGGGCGGTGGCTTGGAGTGCATGCCTTGTCGGATTTATTGTGGGCAGTGCGAGCGTGCATTTTTTGCCAACGTTGCCAAGTCTGCCATTGCAACTTGGTGTGTGGTTGGCCTGGGGGTTGCTGCTATTTTTTGGTTGGCGTTATGTACCAAGGTGGCGCATTTACAGTGGCGTGTTGTTCGCGATATTGCTGGGCTGGCAAACGACGGTTTGGCGGGCAGAGGTACGATTGGCAGATCGTTTGCATCCAACAAATGTGGATTTGGTGTCACGGGTTGTACTGCAGGTGGTAAGTTTGCCGCAAGGCAGTGCCGGGCGCCAGCGTTTTGTCGCCAAGGTGCTCTCGTCAATTCCCGATGGCGTTCCACAACTCATTCAAGTAAGTTGGCAGCAAGGGCCATGGCGGGGGCCTTATGCCCATCAGCGCCAGACGCTTGATGCAACCGTGACCCCTGTTAGACCCGGGGAAATTTGGCGCATGGCGTTGGTGCTACGACCCCCGACAGGCCTACAAAATCCGGGGGGTTTCGATTATGAGCAGGCATTATTTGCCCAAGGAATCCGAGCCGTTGCAACCGTGCGTGGGCAGCCGAAATTTATCCGGGATCGTCCCTGGTCTCGCATAGACGTGGCTGCCAACCGATGGCGTTACCATCTGCGGACGTCCATGCAGGCTTATTTGCAGGATAAGCCGTATGGTGCGGTATTGCTGGCGTTGTCGCTAGGGGATCAGGCCAGCGTGGCACCGCAACTGTGGACAATCTTTAATCGGGCGGGATTAACTCACTTAATGGCGATTAGTGGCACCCACATTACCCTGGTGTCAGGTCTTATGGCTGCCTTGGCGATGCTGCTATGGCGTCGTTTGCGCTGGCGCGAGCAGTTTGCCGCAGAGGCGATTCCTGCGCAAGTGGTGGGCGCGGTTGTCGCTTTGGGCATTGCATTCTTTTATTGTTTATTGGCCGGCTGGGGCGTGCCTGCACGTCGCAGTTTCTTTATGCTGGCGGTAGTGGTGACTTGCCTGCTATTGCGGTTGGCAATCTCGCGGGGGCAAGTCTTGTTACTGGCGGCCTTTGTTGTCATTGTGATGGACCCTTGGGCAGTGTTATCCGCTGGATTCTTCTTGTCTTTTGCGGCGGTTGCTGTTTTATTAACCCTCGCTGCATCGCTCGCGCAAACGACCGCCATGCCGATTGCCAGCCGTTGGGGAAAAATATATAAGGCAACGGTGTTGGCAACCCGGTTGCAATTGGCCATCACCATTGGGTTGTTCCCCATTTTGGCCGTGTATTTCCATGAAATCTCATTAATATCTCCCCTGGCAAATGCGGTGGCTATTCCCGTGATCGGATCTTTGGTCACGCCACTCTCCTTATTGTTTGCGTTCTTGACCTCGATTCCCCATTTAGAGGCGCTGGCGGGGTATTGCGCAGATCTGGCGCACACGTTGATTACATGGGTTATGTGGCCAACGGAGCGGCTGGTGGCATTGCCGTGGGCCAGTGTCCCCGTTGCGCACGCCCCGGTCGCGTTAACGGTGCTTGCCTTGCTGGGAGTGGTTTATGCGTTTCTGCCGCGGGGTGTGCCTGGTCGGTGGCTGGCGTTGTTGTTAATTGTGCCGGCATTACAGTATGTACCTCCACGGCCGGCCCCTGGGCAGTGGTGGGCCTGGGCGCTAGACGTCGGGCAGGCGAGTGCGATCGTGGTGCAAACGGCCAATCATACGCTTCTTTTTGATACCGGCAATCGCTTTCATCGCACGTCGGATTCAGCTTTGCAGGTGATTTTGCCCTTTTTGCGGTATCAGGGGATTCGGCGTTTGGATGGCGTTATCGTATCGCACGATGACTTGGATCATGTCGGGGGGTTGTATAGCCTGTTGGATGCGGTAGCGGTCGATCAACTATGGTCTTCTTTCGATAGCCAGCAATGGCTTGCGCAAGAAGCACAGCGCTTGGGAAAGGCGGGGTTCGCCTTTAAGCATAGACCTGCCTTTGTGCCGTGTTATCGCAGCCAGACATGGACGCTGGATGGGGTACAGTTTCGCTTTCATTGGCCGCCTGACGATGAAAATACGCCCGCACGCGGAAATCGTGATGCGAATGCCAATAGCTGCGTATTAAGTGTGCGTGGAAAGTTTCACCATCTTTTATTGCCGGGGGATATCTACCGCCAACAAGAAACCGAATTAATGGCACAAGGCTTACCGCCTCACGACGTGGTGTTGGCGGCACATCATGGCTCAAAAACCTCATCTCATGGTGCGTTTGTTGAAGCCATTCAGGCCCAGCACGTAATTATGCAGGCGGGTGCTTTTAGCCGTTATGGACACCCGCATCCCCAAGTTCTTAATGTGTGGCAAGCGGCTGGTACACGTGTATGGCGTAATGATCAACAGGGCGCGATCCATATTCAATCGGCGGAACACGGGTTGCGGATAGCTGCGTGGCGTGCGCAGCGCCGGCGTTATTGGCGCTAGCAATATTCCCTATTGCGGTTTCAAGGATAATGCGCGATGATACCTTAACCGTTCACAAGACGGGATTTACATAGCTATTTATCGGGCAGTTCACAAGACGCGCCTGGTACGGAGGTGCCTATGTCACAAGATGATGTTTTGCAATTACAGGTGCCGGAGCCTTCAGGGCGTCCGGGCGAAACCACTGATTTCTCATATCTACGGCTAGAAGCCGCGGGGCAATGCCCGCGTCCGCAGCCAGATATTCCCGCCCACGATACCGCGGACTTGGCCTATCGCTTAGTTCGGGTACTAGACGATAACGGCGAAGCCATTGGGCCGTGGGATCCCCGGCTTTCTCCTGATGAATTACGGCAAGGGCTGCGCTTGATGCTATTGACGCGCATTTTTGATGCGCGTATGTTAATGGCCCAACGTCAAAGGAAGCTGTCGTTTTACATACAAAGCCTTGGTGAGGAAGCAATTGGCACCGGCCAGGCCATGGTGTTGAATACTGACGATATGTGCTTCCCGTCCTATCGGCAGCAAAATATATTAATTACCCGTGGGGCACGACTGGCAGACATGATGTGCCAGCTATTTTCAAATCAATGTGACCCCCTTAAAGGACGCCAGCTTCCCATTATGTATTCGCGTCGGGACTTGGGGTTTTTTTCGATTTCCGGGAACTTGGCGACCCAGTTTCCGCAGGCGGTGGGCTGGGCCATGGCCTCAGCAATCAAGGGCGATCGTAAAATAGCTTCTGCCTGGATAGGGGAAGGCGCTACCGCAGCGGCGGATTTTCAAACGGCTTTAACATTTGCCCAGGTGTATCGCGCGCCCGTAATTCTGAATGTGGTCAATAACCAATGGGCAATTTCTACTTTTCAGGCGCTTGCCGGGGGTCATGAAAACACCTTCGCGGCACGCGGAGTAGGCTCTGGTATCGCGTCCTTGCGCGTCGATGGAAATGATTTTCTTGCGGTGGTCGCAGCCTCACGTTGGGCGGCGCAACGCGCTCGCAGCAATCATGGGCCTACGCTCATTGAATGGGTTAGCTACCGCGGGGGTCCCCATTCGACATCTGATGACCCCAGCAAATACCGCCCGAAAGATGACTGGGAACGTTTTCCGCTTGGGGATCCCATCGAGCGCTTAAAACAACATCTCATTGCACAGGGGGCATGGTCGGACGCACAGCACGATGCCCTTGGCAAAGAATTGGAACACGACGTTCGGCAAGCCCAGCAAGAAGCGGAAAGTCATGGCACGATGGCTACCGGGCAAATTGCGCCCGGTCATACCATGTTTGAAGACGTGTACGAGGAAATGCCGTGGCATCTGCGGCGCCAACAACAGCAAATGGAGGCCTCAAAATGACGGATCAAACAGCTGTTGCCATGACCATGATTCAAGCATTACGGTCCGCTATGGATGTGATGCTGGCGCGTGACGATAATGTTGTGGTTTTTGGGCAAGATGTGGGGTATTTTGGCGGTGTCTTTCGCTGTACCGAAGGCCTACAGGAAAAATACGGCAAGACCCGCGTTTTTGATACCCCAATATCCGAGGGGGGTATTGTTGGTGCGGCGGTAGGAATGGCAGCCTATGGCTTGCGTCCGGTAGTGGAAATCCAGTTTGCGGATTATTTTTATCCGGCAACCGATCAAATTGTTTCTGAAGCCGCGCGTTTGCGTTACCGGTCTGCGGGCGATTACATTGCCCCTTTAACCATCCGCATGCCAAGTGGCGGTGGGATTTACGGGGGGCAAACCCATAGCCAAAGCCCCGAGGCAATCTTTACCCATGTTGCCGGTTTAAAAGTTGTCATACCCTCCAACCCCTACGATGCGAAAGGGCTGCTAATTGCCGCTATAGAAGCGAACGATCCAATTATATTCCTGGAGCCCAAGCGGGTTTATAACGGTCCGTTTGATGGCCATCACGATCGGCCGATTGTGCCGTGGACCGAGCATCCCAAGGGGCAGGTGCCCACTGGTTATTATCGAGTGCCGTTAGAGGCGGCAACGGTGGTACAGCCAGGTCAGGATGTGACGGTGTTAACGTATGGCACCATGGTGCATGTTTGTCTGGCGGCTGCCCAAGAGGTGGCGGTGGATGCTGAAATTATTGATTTACGAACCATTTGGCCGGTCGATATCGGAACGATTACGCAGTCCATAAAAAAGACGGGCCGGTGCGTTATTGTGCATGAGGCGACCCAAACCAGTGGGTTTGCCGCCGAGTTAACCACCTTGATCCAGGAGCATTGTTTTTACCATCTGGAAGTCCCCACTCAGCGTGTTACGGGGTGGGATACCCCTTATCCACATGCCCATGAATGGTCTTACTTTCCAGGCCCGAAACGTATCGGGAAAGCCTTGGTCCATGCCGTAAGGGAGCTGTCATGACATCAATTCATATCATTAAAATGCCTGATATCGGCGAGGGAATTGCTGAAGTTGAGCTGGTTGAATGGTTTGTTGAGGTCGGCGATACCGTTACGGAAGATCAAGTACTTGTCGATGTAATGACAGATAAAGCCAGTGTGGAAATCCCTTCACCCGTGGCGGGCGTGGTGCAGCGACTAGGGGGTAAGGTAGGCGACGTCATGGCGGTGGGAGCTGAACTCATTGCGATTGATACACAGGCGGAAGCGCCGGCGCATGACCCCCAAAAAATCGATGTCGCCGGGGCCACGCAGGTACCCCCGGTAACGGATAGAACGCCTCCAGTCGCCACTGAAACAATCGCGGAGCCAATGGCGCCAGTGTCCACACCGACGGATCCCAACAAGGTACTGGCGTCGCCGTCCGTACGTCACCGGGCGCGTCAGCTTGGGCTGGATTTAGCCACGCTTGGTAAGGCCCCGGATCACATCATCAACCACCAGGATTTAGATGCTTACCTGCTTAAGGGCCAAGGAAAACCGCAAGTATCAACACCGAAACGCGGTCCGGCCGGCATAGAACAAATTCCAGTGGTGGGGATGCGGCGTCAAATTGCTCAAAAAATGCAGCAGTCCAAGCGGCAAATTCCGCACTTCAGCTATGTTGAATCGGTGGATATGACGGCACTAGAGCAGTTACGTCAGCAGTTAAATGCAGAGGCCCAGCCCGAGGAGCCGCACCTTACCTTATTGCCATTTATTATGCGTGCCATGGTGTTGGCAATTGCCGATGTGCCGGCGGTTAATGCGCGCTTTGATGATGCTGCAGACGTGGTACATCAATTCTCCGAGGTACATATTGGGGTAGCCACACAAACCCGCCAGGGCTTGATGGTGCCTGTTGTTCGCAATGCCCAAACGCTCGATCTATGGCAATGTGCAGCAGAAATCTCTCATATCGCGAATGCGGCGCGCCAAGGGCGTGCCCGTCGGGAGCAGCTGTCCGGGGCCTCCATTACCGTTACCAGCTTGGGTCCTTTGGGCGGCATCGTGTCCACGCCCATTATTAATTATCCCGAGGTGGCAATTGTAGGTGTCAATAAGATGCAAGATCAGGTGCTTGTGCAAGACGGCCAAATGGTTATCAGGAAAATAATGAACCTGTCGTCTTCTTTCGATCACCGCGTCGTGGATGGAATGCAGGCTGCAGAATTTATTCAGGCAGTTCGTAAGCGTCTGGAAGCTCCTGCCCGCTTATTCCTTTCCACGGTTTAAGTGGCGTCGTTGCGAAAGGCCGGGGGCGGCTAGGCTACAATCTTCAGATAGGGTTGTTTCGTTTTACACTTGTCTGGAGATGCCATGACTAGCAATGCAAATCCTGCGTCGTTACAGATGCCGCGGCTGGAATTCGTTACCTGTGCCAGTCCGGCGGGTGTTCACCGTATGGCGTATTGGGAATGGGGCGATCCGGATAACGATCGTGTATTGATCTGTGTGCATGGTTTAACGCGTACCGGTCGGGATTTTGATCCGCTTGCCCAACGTCTTACCGAAACGTATCGGGTGATTTGCCCAGATATTGTGGGACGCGGTCGATCAGATTGGTTGATCAATCCTGCCAGCTACGTTGTCCCCCAGTATGTGTCTGATATTTTGACGCTGATTGCACGGTTGCGAATAAACCATTTTGACTGGATAGGCACGTCCATGGGCGGCTTGATTGGCCTGGGTCTGGCAGCTGCCCTGAACTTCTCTCCCACCTTGCGACCAGACCGCGGCCGCTATGGCTTGCCGCCTGCCGCTGGGCCGCGTTTTGGGAAAATGGTCCTGAATGATATTGGGCCGGTAATTGAGACCGATGGTCTCGATCGTATCAGCGAGTACGTGGGAACCAAGCAGTCTTTTGCAAGCTTTAATGAGGCCGTGGCGTATATTAAAGAGGTAGCTGCTGATTTTGGAGCGCATGATGAAGCAGGCTGGCGCGCCTTAACGGAGCACGTTTTCATTGAAGAAGATGGGCGCTGGAACACGCATTATGATTTACGGATTGCGGAACCAATGCGCCAGCAAACGCAAGCAGCAGGCGTGGCAGCTACCGAGTTGTTGTGGCCCGCGTATCAATCGTTACAGGAGCCGGTGTTAATCATTCGTGGCGAACATTCGGACCTGCTTACACAAGAGACCGCAGCAGAGATGCTGGCGCGTAATACAAACAGCCAGCTGCTTACCATCCCAAACACCGGCCATGCGCCCACGTTACGTGATGCCGCGCAAATAGAGCCGATTGTTAAATTTTTATTGGAGCGACATGACGAGTCCCATTGATTTACATTGTCATTCAACCATCTCAGACGGGGTATTAGCGCCCGCTGCAGTAGTGGATCGCGCGTATAAGAATGGGGTCCGTGTACTTGCGTTAACTGATCATGACGAAGTGGCAGGCGTCCCAGAAGCCCAGCGTCGGGCCGAGGAACTTGGCATGACATTTGTGCCAGGGGTAGAGGTATCTGTCACTTGGGCGGATCGTACCGTGCATATCGTAGGGCTTGGTATTGATGCCGCTGATCCCGTCTTGCAAAAACGGTTAAAAACCTTGCGTGACAGCCGTGATGGCCGGGCGCAGAAGATGGCAGCGCGTTTGGAAGATATGGGGATTGAAGGGGCCTATGATGGCGCCATGGCATTTGTTTCGAATCCAGCTTTGGTAAGTCGTACACATTTCGCCCGTTTTTTAGTTGAGGCGGGCCATTGCAAAAATATGCAAGAGGTCTTTACGCGTTACCTTGGGGATAGCGGCCCCGCCAACGTTCCGGTGCGTTGGACCTCGCTACAAGAAGCAGTGACGTGGATTCAAGAGGCCGGGGGAGCGGCGGTTATTGCGCATCCTGGCCGCTATCGTTTCAGTGATGTGGAATTTGATGCCTTGTTTACCTCCTTTAAAGAATTTGGGGGTGCAGCCATTGAGGTGATTACGGGCAGTCATACGCGTCAGCAATTTGCGCAATATGCGGACGTCGCGCGTAATTATGACTTTTTAGCATCGATTGGCTCGGATTTTCATGAGCCAGGCAGCCGTCGGGATCTCGGTGAGCTTCCTGCTTTGCCCAGCGATTTGACCCCGATATGGCACGATTGGACACTTCCTTGCCTGGAGTTTTCACGTTAGGAATGGTTATGAGTAAAGCATTTGTTAACGAAGATAAGCAAAATGACGATGATGATCTGGAAGTTGAAGCAATTCGGCTTCCCAAAGGTACTAAAAACTACGTCACAAAAAATGGGTATCAACGACTCCGTAATGAGCTGATGCATCTCATGGATGAGGAACGACCAAGTGTCGTGGATACGGTGTCGTGGGCAGCCTCTAATGGCGACCGCTCTGAAAATGGCGATTATATTTATGGCAAAAAACGCTTACGCGAAATTGACCGACGTATCCGGTTTTTAACCAAACGTCTTGAAATCGCAGAGGTGGTTGATCCCAGTCAGCAACCGAATAAGGATCGGGTGTTCTTTGGTGCCACGGTGGATTATTGCAATCTTGAAGGGGAAGAATTTACCGTGACCATCGTTGGAGTGGATGAGGCAGAGCCACTGGAAGGAAAGATCAGTTGGATCTCTCCCGTTGCCCGAGCCCTGTTAAAGGCGGAAGAAGGGGACGCGGTGGTATTGCGTACACCTGCGGGACGTGACGAACTGGAAGTGTTGGAAGTTCGTTACCCTACAGAGTAAATCAGCAGCATTACCGGGGATTCGCAGCCAAAACCTGGTTAAAATATTTCCTATTCTTGTTTTTGTTTTTCTGTAGGCGACATTCGTGACAGCTCTCTATCATTTTTCAGGCGCTCGGGCATTGCTTCCTTTTCGCGAGGAACAACATATTGCAAAATGCACGGAGCAGGAACTTCCCATTGCCGGCATAATTGCGATGCATGAACATTATGTGCAAACCGCCGGGCCATTAACAAAACAGGAACAAGATCGTCTTGCAGCATTACTTACCTATGGAGAGCCTGTTCCTGAAGAAACCTTGCAGCAAGTGCAAGATGCCTTGGTGTTGCGCGTCTTCCCACGACTTGGAACGATATCCCCCTGGGCCAGCAAAACGACCAGCCTCCTCCATAACTGTGGCTTAACGAGCGTTATGCAGGTAGAACGTGGGGTGCGCTATCTGCTGCAGCCGCAAAAGGGGTGGCTAAGACGCCACGAATTCAGCGAAACTGAATTGTCGTGTTTGGCGCGGGTATTGCATGACCCCATGACCGAAATGGTGGTGGATGATGCGTTCGATGGTCAGGCCTTATTCACCCCCGTACCTGCCAAGCCAATAGCAACGATTGCCGTGATACAGGAGGGAAAGCAAGCCTTGATACGCGCAAATGAGGCCTACGCCTTGGCACTTGCCGACGATGAGATCGATTACCTCTATAACGCCTATCAAAATCTCCAACGTAACCCTACCGATGTTGAGTTGTTAATGTTTGCGCAGGCGAATAGCGAACATTGCCGGCATAAAATTTTTAATAGCCAGTGGGTAATCGACAACGAATCCCAAAAAGCCACCTTATTTGACATGATTCGCCAGACGCATGCGGCCCAGCCCGAGGGCACGGTGGTCGCCTACTCCGATAATGCGGCGGTTATGGAAGGGGGGCAAGCAATGGTGTTTGCCCCTGAACATGCCGGGACGGCCTCCGCCTATCAGTCACGAGACACCGTCCTTCACACCTTGATGAAGGTGGAAACGCATAACCACCCAACAGCCGTGGCACCCTATCCGGGGGCAGCAACAGGGGCGGGTGGTGAAATTCGTGATGAAGGGGCCACGGGTCGCGGATCTCAGCCCAAGTCGGGTCTGACAGGGTTCACCGTTTCCCATTTGCATATTCCGGGCCATCCCGAACCCTGGGAAGCAGAGTCGGCAGCGCATGCCCCCCGTTTGGCATCGGCCTTAGATATTATGCTGCAAGGTTCCCGGGGGGGAGCGAGCTATAACAATGAGTTTGGCCGGCCCAACATATTGGGGTATTTTCGCAGTTATGAACAAACAATAGGGGGCGTTCGTTGGGGATATCATAAACCGATTATGATTGCTGGCGGTATGGGTCAAATCGACGCGGGCCTGACGCATAAGGGGGATATTCCGGCGGGAGCATTGTTGATTCAGCTGGGGGGCCCGGCCTTACGCATTGGGGTGGGCGGGGGTGCTGCGTCAAGTATGACCGATGGACTGGATACCACGACGCTGGATTTTGATTCGGTACAACGTGATAATCCTGAATTGCAGCGCCGCGCGCAGGAAGTAATTACCCGGTGTTGGCAGCAGGCAGAAGGCAACCCCATTATCGCCATCCATGATGTGGGTGCCGGAGGGCTGTCTAATGCGTTTCCAGAATTGGTTTATGACGCGGGGCGGGGCGGCCATTTTGAGTTGGACCAGGTGCCCTTGGGTGACAGTAGTTTGTCACCAGCGGAAATCTGGTCGAATGAAGCCCAAGAGCGTTATGTGTTGGCGATTGCGCCCGCGAGCCTGTCCCGGTTTGATCAGATTGCCAGCCGTGAACGTTGTCCTTACGCCATTATCGGTGTGGCGACGCATGAACGTGACCTTTGCGTCACGCAAGGGGAAGGGCTGGCAGGCATTACGGATACCCAGCCGTTAGCGAAGGGACACGTGCGGCCCGTTGACCTGCCGCTGGAGATTATTCTTGGTAATACGCCGCGCTTGGTTCGTGAGGCACAACGCGAAAAGCCTGTAGAAGGCTTTATGGATTTAACCGGCATTGCGTTAGAGGAAGCAGCATTGCGGGTGTTGCGCCATCCGACCGTGGCCAATAAGTCCTTCCTTGTTACGGCCAGCGATCGTAGTGCGACGGGCATGGTGGCGCGAGACCAAATGGTTGGTCCCTGGCAAGTTCCAGTAGCCGATTGTGCCGTTACCGTGGCAGATTTTGAGTCCGTTCGAGGCGAAGCGATGGCCATGGGGGAGAAAACCCCGCTTGCGGTTCTGGATGCTCCCGCCTCCGGGCGCATGGCGGTTACCGAGGCGCTGACAAATTTGCTTGCCGCCGACGTACGGGCCCTCAAAGACATTAAATTATCTGCCAACTGGATGGCGGCCTGCGGTGCCCCGGGCCAGGATGCCGCGTTATTTGATACGGTTGCGGCAGTGAGCCAATGGTGTCAAGCACTGGGGCTGGCAATACCCGTAGGGAAAGATTCCCTGTCCATGCGTACGGCGTGGGAGGAGGCAGGCACTCATGAGGTGATCTCGCCTGTGTCTCTTGTCGTGACGGCGTTTGCCCCAGTAGCGGATGTTCGTAAAACACTCACGCCCCAATTGTGCACCAAGGATGCGGGCAGTGTGCTTATTTTTATTGATTTGGCAGATGGCCAACAACGCATGGGTGGATCCATCCTTAGCCAGTGCTACCAGCAAGCAGGGGATGCCGCACCGGATATGCAATCCGCCCAAACTTTGTCCGCATTCTTTACCACCATGCGCGGCTTGATTGATGATGGCGATGTGCTTGCCTATCACGACCGATCGGACGGGGGGTTATTTACCACGGTGTGCGAAATGGCGTTTGCAGGCAATACCGGGGTTTCTGTCAACGTTGACATGTTAACCATAGATCCTCATACCGATGACTGGGGGGATTTCAAAATATATGAAGAACAGGTAGCCGTACAGCGGGATGAACTAACCTTGACGTCCTTGTTTAATGAAGAAGCAGGTGTCTTGATTCAAGTCCCTCGTCAGCGTCGTGATGCTGTTTTACAGAGATTCCGTGAAGCAGGTTTATCCCGTCAAACGCATGTCGTGGGAACACTCAATAAAAAGCATAAAATAGAAGTCTATCGGGATGGTCGCTGTATCTACCGCGAAGCTCTGGCAGTGTTGGGCCAAAACTGGAGCGAGTCGGGTCGCCGCCTTGCCAGCTTGCGTGATAATCCGGAAACCACCCAACAGGAATTTGAGAGCTGGCAAGACCGCGAACAAATCCGCTTATTTGCCCAGACGGACATTAATCCCCAAGAAAATATTGCAGCCCCTTATATCGCTACAGGGGTTCGTCCCCAGGTTGGTATTTTGCGTGAACAAGGCAGCAGTGGCCACGTGGAAATGGCCTGGGCTTTTGATCAGGCGGGGTTTCAAGCGGTGGATGTGCATATGTCGGATCTGGTGGCCGGTCGTGCAACCTTGACGCCCTTACAGGGGTTGGCGGCAGTGGGGGGCTATAGCTATGGAGATGTGTTGGGTGCCGGGCAGGGGTGGGCACGTACCATCCGCTACAATCCGCGCTTGGCAGAAGAATTTTCAGCATGGTTTCACCGCTCCGACGGCTTTACCTTGGGCATTTGTAATGGCGCGCAAATGCTTGCCTTGCTATCTGACATGATTCCGGGGGCAAACCATTGGCCTCATTTCGATCGCAATGCGTCCGATAAATTCGAGGGTCGGTTGGTCATGGTGGAAATTCAGGACTCACCATCAATTTTTACCCAAGGGTTGGCGGGCATGCAGTTGCCTGTGGCAGTAGCGCATGGCGAAGGACGGGTAAGTTTTGCGCAACAAGGGGATTTACAAAAAACACCCGTAACATTGCGTTACATAAATGGGCAAGGTCAGGCAACAACAGCGTATCCGGCCAATCCAAATGGCAGTGAAGCAGGTATTGCGGCGGTAAGCTCGGAGGACGGCCGTGTTACCTTGCTGATGCCGCATGTGGAGCGCAGTCTACGAAATGTCACGATGTCCTGGACGCCAGAGCGCTGGTCGGACGCAGATCGCGGGAAAAATGCGACAGCCAAAGGCGGTTTTACACCGTGGATGCGGTTCTTCCAAAATGCGCGACGTTGGCTAGGTTAACCACGGATTCAGGGATGAAATTGTCTGTCAGGTGACGTATAATCAATCTTTGTGCGGAGCTATTATGCGTCTACTTAAGAAAGGTCTTACTTTTGATGATGTGTTGCTGGTCCCTGCCTACTCCGAGGTCTTGCCTCGCGACACATCCCTGAAAACTCACTTCACCCGCGATATCACCCTGAACATTCCCTTGGCTTCGGCCGCCATGGACACCGTCACGGAGTCCAGCATGGCGATTGCTATGGCACAGGAGGGCGGTATTGGCATTATCCATAAAAACCTCTCGCCCACAGCGCAGGCACGTGAAGTGGCCAAGGTAAAACGCCACGAGTTTGGCATTGTGATTGACCCCATCACGGTCACCCCAACCATGACGGTACGCGATGCCATAGAACTGCAGCGTGAAAATGGGTTTTCCGGCTTGCCGGTTATTGAGAATGGCAAATTAGTGGGCATTGTTACTAACCGTGATTTGCGTTTTGAAGAACGGCTGGAGCTCCCGCTACGCGAGGTGATGACGCCTCAAGACCGGCTGGTTACCATGCTTGAAGGCAGCACGCTTGAGCAGGCACAATCGCTGATGCATCAGCATCGGCTGGAGCGTGTGCTTATTGTGAATGAAGCTTTTGAGCTACGGGGTCTGGCCACGGTTAAGGACATCGTTAAAAATACGACTCACCCCAAAGCCAATAAAGATGCACAAGGCCAGCTTCGCGTTGGTGCGGCTGTTGGCGTGGGGGATCGTACGGAAGAGCGGGTAGAAAAACTGGTTGCCGCCGGTGTCGATGTGTTGGTAGTTGATACCGCCCATGGGCATTCCAAAGGCGTTATCGAGCGTATTCGCTGGGTTAAGCAGCATTATCCTAAAATTCAGGTCGTGGGAGGAAACATTGCCACCGCCGAAGGGGCAAAAGCATTGGTAGAGGCGGGTGCGGATGCCGTCAAAGTCGGTATCGGTCCAGGATCCATTTGCACCACCCGGGTCGTTGCGGGGGTTGGTGTGCCACAAATGATGGCCATCTCCGATGTTAGCGAAGCCTTGAGGGGTAGTGGTATACCATTGATTGCCGATGGTGGCATACGCTATTCGGGTGATGTGGCCAAAGCGTTAGCGGCAGGCGCCTCAGCCTGCATGATGGGCAGTATGTTTGCCGGCACTGAAGAATCTCCTGGAGACGTTGTGCTGTTTCAAGGGCGCTCTTATAAGTCCTATCGCGGCATGGGCAGTGTGGGAGCCATGTCTGCGGGTTCAGCGGATCGCTACTTCCAGGATCCCGCCAATAATGCTGATAAATTGGTTCCGGAAGGCATTGAAGGCCGCGTTCCTTATAAAGGGTCTGCAATTGCCATTCTGTATCAGTTGGTAGGGGGCATTCAGGCATCCATGGGCTATTGTGGCTGTGCCAGTATTCCAGAGCTTCACGAGAAAGCGGAGTTTGTTGAAATTACCTCTGCTGGTGTCCGTGAGTCTCATGTGCACGATGTCCAAATTACCAAGGAAGCGCCTAATTACCGCGCGGACTAATACTTTACATTCTCATGCACGAAACTATCCTGGTGCTGGATGCGGGCTCGCGCCTTACCCAGCTAATTGCCCGTCACATTCGTAGTGCCGGGGTCTATTGTGAAATTGTTCCTATGCAGCGGGCCGGGCAGGCACTCGCGGATCAGTTGTCTGGCAAGCTCAAAGGCATTGTGATAAGCAATCATGATGCGCTGGAGTCTGCTACTGACGCCTTGCCCGTGCCGGCGACGGTGTTTGAGGCTGGTGTTCCGCTGCTGGCCATTGGCTATGGTTGTCAGGCAATGGTGCAACATTTCGGCGGGCGCAGTGAAGCGACCCGCGCGGCTAACGCTCAACGGGTGACAGCCACAGTAAGAGCGCGCGGCCATACGCGTTTGCTGGATGGGATACAAGACACCACGAATGCCGCGGGACATGGCCTGCTTGATGTGGCACGAATAAACGCCATCGGTATTCAAGCAGTTCCTGCGGGCTTTGTAACCATGGCAACAACTGCTGCGGATGAGCCGGTTGCCGTTGCCGATGAGGGCCGGGGTTTCTATGGCCTGCTGTTTCACCCCGAGGCAGCACAAACTCGCCAGGGCGAGGCCATCATGCACCGTTTCGTACGCGAGATTTGCGAATGTTCCGGCGATTGGAACATGCATGACTACATAGGTGAGGCCGTAGCGGCCATTCGCCAACAAGTTGCTAAGGATCGGGTGTTATTGGGCCTGTCGGGTGGGGTGGATTCTTCGGTAGCGGCAGCACTCATCCATAAAGCCATTGGAGATCAGCTAACCTGTGTGTTTGTGGATCATGGCCTATTGCGCCAGAATGAGGCAGCGCAAGTCATGCAGATGATGGGGAACAATCTTGGTATAGCGATCCGCCATGTGGATGCCAGTGCTCAATTCATGCAATGCTTACAAGGGGAAATGGACCCTGAGGCCAAGCGTAAAATCATTGGACGCGAATTCATTGAGGTATTCCAGCACGAGGCCCGCCAGCTTGTCGACGTGCAATGGTTGGCACAAGGCACCATTTACCCCGATGTTATTGAATCCGCCAGTAGCCAGTCCGGCCAATCCGTGGCTGTAAAATCACACCATAATGTGGGCGGCTTGCCAGAAACGTTGAATCTCAAGCTATTGGAGCCGCTGCGCGAGCTTTTTAAGCACGAAGTCAGGGAACTGGGCCTGGCGCTCGGCTTGCCTGCCGAGATGGTTTATCGTCATCCCTTTCCGGGACCTGGCTTAGGCGTACGGATATTGGGTGAAGTCACTCAGGCACATGCGGAGACGCTACGCCAGGCTGATGCCATATTTATTGAGGAACTGCGCCAGACACAGGATGAACACCGTCAGAAATCGTGGTACGACCTCACCTCACAAGCCTTTGCGGTACTACTTCCTGTGCGCTCCGTTGGTGTGCAAGAAGGCGCCCGGGTATATGCACCAGTCATCGCCTTACGTGCGGTTGAAACTGTTGATTTCATGACCGCGACTTGGGCGCGCTTACCGTACGATCTGCTTGAAACGGTATCCACGCGTATTATTCGCGAGGTTCCGGGCGTTAGTCGGGTGGTCTATGATGTTTGTGGGAAGCCGCCTGCGACGATTGAGTGGGAGTGATCCCCGTCTGGCACAGCCAGGCACCTGATGGCATGAAATGCCGCTAAGCCCGCGTAATTGCGGGCTTTTTTTTGTTTGTGTTTGGCACGATCTGGCAACGGGAGGAAGCGCCAAGCACCGTTTGAGC